>Ga0268279_1000177_pt1 | contig 48072 bp, 49 predicted proteins | sample saktaG_6_FD_190142 | JGI IMG/M metagenome (GOLD analysis project Ga0268279, IMG submission 190142) | Saline water microbial communities from Sakinaw Lake, British Columbia, Canada - sak_2010_1_5_80m | ecosystem: Environmental > Aquatic > Non-marine Saline and Alkaline > Saline ...
TTTCTAAGGAATGTTTTTATCCCCAGCCCAAAGTTGACAGTGTAATTCTTAAAATCACACCATTCAATAATTTAGATAAAAACATTGATAAAACTTTATTTTCCAAAATCGTCCGAGCTGGATTTTCCCAGCCCCGAAAACAACTCATAAATAATCTTTCTAAGTCTTTGAATATTGGGAAACAAAAGATAGAAGATTGGCTTAAGAAAAATAATATCCAATCAAAACAAAGAGCCGAAACATTAAAGATTAAAGATTGGATTAATTTAACAAATACTTTTTATAATAAATTATTGTGATATAATAAAAAAATCAATTATAAATAAAATATGAATAAAAAATATTTAGCTTTCTTATTTTTGTTTTTTATAGGGACAGGATTAATCCTTCCTAATCAGAATTTAACATTAGCAAATGGGGATTGGGTGCAAGATTATCTAGAAAATCCAACTATGGGTTTTGAAGAAGGGTCCAGTTCTTGGGCTGAAAAATACCTTGATCCTCTAATTAAAGGATTCTTTGCTGCCACGATATCTGGTATATTCGCTGTAGCGATAGCAATAACTAGTGCATTTTTGGGATTAGGTCAATTTTTATTAAATATAGTAGTAAGCCCAACTTTTATAAATATACCATTCACAAATAATCCTTTTGTTAATGAGGGTTTAAAGGTAACTAAAGATTTAACTAATATACTTATTGTTATTGGATTAGTAGCTATCGCCTTAGCAACTATTTTGAGAATTACTTCTTACGAGATGAAAAAAACTCTGCCTTTACTTTTGATTGTGGCTCTTTTAATTAATTTTACCCCTGTTTTTTGTGGAGTTGCTATTGATGCTTCTAATATTATGATGAACCATTTTTTGAAAGGTGGCGGATTACTAACTGGTGGATTTATCTCAAAGCTCAGTACCGAAATTTCTATGGCAACGGATAAAGAAGATCCGGCAGCCGCACTGGGGAAAGGAGCATCAGTTCTGGGATTTAATATTTTCGGAGGATTAATTTTCCTTTTATTTGCCATGATTTTCTTGTTTAGATATGTTGCCTTATGGATGCTTATAATACTCTCTCCGCTTGCTCTTTTTTGTATAATTTTTCCAAGGACAAAAAGTATGTGGAATATGTGGCTTAGCCAGTTTATGCAATGGTGCTTTATTGGCATTCCTATAGCTTTTACTATCCACCTTGCAAATATAATGACTGTGGAACTAGTTGAAAAGGGTGGCATAGAAGGAGTTAGCGGAGGAGCCGAAATATTGGGATATCTTGTTCCTCTTGTCTTCCTCATTTTTGGGTTTTTTATGTCCCTTCAAATAGGAGCCATGGGTGCAAATATAGCTACTACTTGGTCTAAAAGAATAGGAAAACTATCATCAATAGGTGCAGAAAAAGGTTCAAGAAAAGTAAGAGAAAATATTGGTAAAGGATTAGCGACTAAAAAGATGGGAGCGCATGAAATAGGAAGTGGAGGAAAAAGAGAAAAAGCAAGAGGGGGACTGTTAGGCTGGGCGGGACGCGGATTAGTAGCCAATGTTGAACGTCACGAGAGAGAAGAAGCTGAAGATGCCAAGAAAAAAGCAAAAGGAAAATCTTTTGGAGAACAAGATGCTTTATTACACAGTCTTAACGCTACAACACGAATACAAACATTACAAACAATTATAGAAGAAGGAAATATTGATAAATTAGGGAAAGCAACTGGATTTAGCAAAAAAGATGAGGAAAAGATAATGCGGGATACTCTCAAATTCTTCCCGAGTTTGTTTAAAAACCTTGCTAAATCCGAAATAAAGATAGCCGAGAAGATAGTCGGTAAAACTGGAAAAGACATAAATGATAATTTGGCTAAAAAAGCAGGAATTTTTATGGATGAAAAAGATATTAAAAAATACAAAACCGTATCCCAAAAACTAGCCTCCACTGCAAGCGAAAAAGACATATCTAAATGGTCTGAAGAAACGATGAAAACTGCTTTAAGCTCAAAAGTCTTTCATGAATCATTGAAAGGGTCTAAAATTAGCGCAATGGCAAAACAATTTGGAGACGATTTTTTCGAAGCTTTTAGGGACAATGTAGCAGGAGAACAATGGTACATCGACAATGCTTCTGCGGCTCATAAATATATTAGTAACACTGGCGGGAAAAATTTGGGAGTTGATTTTGCGAAGGAGCACGATAGAAAACCTGGCCCATCGCACGAAGAGACTACACAACCAATAACAGAGACCAGAACAAGTGGAGCAACATCGATAAATCAAAATCAGCAAAATGAAAATGTTTCTCAAAGAAACAAGAAAGTAGAGAAAGGAGAAGGCCATCAATATGAAAACATCTCCCCAAAAGGGAAAGAACGACCCAATAGTTCAAATAAAAAAGATGAAAGTGGACTAGTATAATAACGAAAAGACATATATAAAAAGGGGACATTGGAAAACATCCCCTTTTTGTTTAATTTATTTTATTCTTTTGCGTTTTCTGTTATCTCCTCTTTTCTATTTTTTTTAGAAGTTTCTTGCCGAATTGCCTCTCTTACTGTGTCTCGAGCAACTGTTTTACCAATCCCCTTACCTTCGGTTACAATAACTTTGTCTGTTGGTTTAACAGCTTCAATGGATTTATTCTCCAAGAAATTTGACCATGCTTCTGGCATATAGCCAGAAATTCTTTGTTCTTCTTTTCTAGTTAACTTCTCATCCTGTTTTGTAATTCCAGCTAGTTGTTTAGCAATATTTCGAACAGGATCTATAATTCTATTCGTGGTGGCTTTTCCTTTTGCCTTTCCTTCAATCACGGTCATTTTTGCTTTTTGTGTTGCTTCGTACTCTGCAGTTACCATTTTTTTATATTCTGTAGAAGTATCTATTTCAAAAATATCTGTTCCTTTCTTTTGAAGTAAGGTCCCATAGATTCTAAGACATTCTTCGTCCTGTCCTCCTCCTTGAATTTGTCCTTCTGGAAAAACTTTTTTTAATTCTTGCCAAAACTGATCTTTTAAATCGTCTCCCATTTTATTTTCAGAAACGATTTCTCCATCATCTTGTCTCTTTACTATCCCTTTCTCCTTTTGGACATCTTCTATTCCTTTTCCAGCTCTCATATCAAGTAAATCTTCTTTATAACGAAATTTTGCTACAAAGCGTTTGAGAACTGGCTTGATTGTCCCACTTATCGCTGCTAACCATCTCTGAGGACGGAAAATTGCTTCATAAGGGTTAACGATTCTTATGGGAACTACAAGTCTAACACAAATAGGTATTCCATTAATATCCTCTGCTGAGTTATTCCCTATAATAGGTAGCTCAAAAACATAATAATCAGTTTTCAGTAATACATAATATAATTCTTCATCATGCTTTTTTACTGTCCCATCTTCAAGTAGATGAGCCCAACGCTGTTGATAATGTCCTATTTTTTGGAAAGGATAAATTCCGTAAAACCTGAGTCCTCCAAAAAGCCTTATCTTCGTCCATGACACCTTTATTATATCCCAAGTATTTGGATCTATAATATGTCCTTTCCAAGAGATTATCATTTTATCAAACTCGCCACCTCTCATCACTATTACCCCTGTCCCTTCTTTTACAAAAGTAAAATGCATATCTCTTGGTGCCAAATCAAAATAGACAAGAATAAATGAAAAAATTGGCATTATCAACGATCCTATCCAAAAGACAATTGAGCCGAGAAGAAAAGAGCCTAAAATCCATCCAATAATTCCTAAAAGCCAAATAAACATCCTATTTCCCTCCTATCCTTTCTTTATTTTTTATTTTTAATTTACTACTTATTTTCTACTTGAATAATGGCATAATGTTTTGGTTTTGTCAAATTAGATTTTAATTGCTTGTCGTTTGACTTTATTTTGTGGTATTATTAAAGAATAATAAAATAAAAATATGGTGAAATATAATCAAAAACAACTTCGGGGACTTTTTAAAGTCCTTCCCGAGGAATTAAAAGAGGCTATCTTTTCTGAAGAAACAGCAGAAAAGATTTCTACTATCTGTGAAAAATATAAAATTGAAGGAGAAAGAAAATCTGAAATTGCCAAATTAGTTGGGAATAGTTTAATGGGGTTGTTATCTCCTGATAAATTACAAAATTCTCTGGAGCAAGAAATAAATATAGAATCTTTAATCGCCGAAAAAATTTCTTTAGAAATTAATAGATTCATCCTCTATCCCCTTAAAGAGGTATTGGGCTCTTTATATGAAACTGAATTAGCTCCTAGCGGGAAAATAATTAAATCGGAGATTGATAAAAGTAAGGTAGTTGAAGAAGAACCAAAAAATACATCCGAAAAAGATACCTATAGGGAACTGATTGAAGAATAAATTAAATTTTCCCTCCGTTTTTAATTGAAAAAAATTTTATTCTCTTATTTCTCTTTTCCGAGAAAATTTGGGTATTAAGGTTCTAAAATAATACTTTAAAAGTCTGGAAAATCGAATTAAACGCAAATAAGTCTGGCGTTTTTTTATTCTCCATTCAATTTATTCTTCAATTTACTCCTTAAATTTTAAAATGCTTATTTATTTTTATTGAATCAAATTGTTTTATTGAGATTGATATTGTGATAAAATATTATAATACAATATGAAATTGAATCAATCTAAATTTATATTATCCTTATTGCTTTTTGTATTTGCTTTTTCTCTTTTTTCACCATCGTTCTTTGTTTTTGTAGACGCCAAAGAATTAGAAACTAGTTACCCTGGAATTGGAGATCAGGAAGGATTAAGTAATGATGCTACTCTTTCGGATTTAGTAAGTTATATTTTTAATTTCTCTCTAATCCTAGCTGGGGTTAGTGCCTTTGCCTCTTTAGTCTATGGAGGCTTTATTTATTTAACTTCTACTGGCGCACCAGAAAAACAAAATGATGCTAAGGCTTGGATTTTTGGAGGAATATTTGGATTAATTTTAATATTATCTTCTTTTTTAATTTTAAAAGAAATTAACCCTGAATTTCTAAAATTAACTAGTCCTGAATTATCTAACCCCGAATTAAACCCCTACTCTGATGACCCTCTTGCTGACGGCAGAAAGATAATTGACCAAGAAACTCCAATTGGAACTTTAGTAGAAAATCTTTTAGCTAAAAATATAGACTGTTATAACTATAACTCTGAGGGGGATATGGCTGCTGCTCCTGCTGGTTGCCCCTGCCTTGGTTTGGGCGGGGTTACTGTACCAGGGAGTGGAGGCAAATTTCAAATGATGAAAGACCATGACCGATTAGATTGTATTAAAAAATTAACTGAAGCAGTTAGGATAAAAGTAGAAAAATTACAAAAGTTAGCTGAAGAATTAAAAGCACTTATTGATAAATGCTGTTGTTGCCATTGTGGTTGTACTAGTGACACTTGCCACGGTGATCCTTGCCCAAATAGAGCAGCAATAAACGCAAAAAGAGAAGAGATTAAAGAATTAGTAACTGGGGAAGGAGTATCTGATCCAAACTTTTTAAGCATTAGAGAAGGAATTAAAAGAATGAAAGTAATGAGAGCAGAACTTGTCAAAGATTTAAATGATATGAAAGAAGCTGAATCTCTATTAAAATTCACATCGAAATACGAAACAATTTTAAGTTTGGCAAAATTCTTTGATATGAAACAAGGAAGAGATGATGTAGAAAAAATTAAATTTAAAGATTTTGATATGCGAAAATATTGTATAGAATTTAATTGTATAGAATGGGAACATTCTGATGAACTAACTAAAAAATTTTGTATTAAATATGAGTTAAATGACAAAGGCCGTTTATGTGGGGCAACAACAACTCAAACAATAGTGCCAGCAACAGGAAAGAAAGATATAAAGGAATATTTTGTTTTTGATGGAGACCCTGCTACTTTTTATTTTATACCCGAAGAATAATTTATGAAAATAAATATTTTTCTAAAACTTAGTTTTATCTTTAGTATTATCGCCCTAATTTCTATATCTTTTAATTTTTTATTATTTCATAGCGAAAAGGAGATTTTAGCCCAAGGGATTTGGCAAGCCCCTGAAGAAAAATGTGTTACTAATGCTGTGGTAGAAAATGGATTTGAGATAGGGCAAATTCCTATTGGAGAAACCGTGGACTATGCTGAGCTTTATATCCAAGAGATATATAGAAACCTTAATATTATAATTGTAAGTACTGAAAAAGCAGCTGATGCGGCTTACGATGAAGGATCTGAAAATGATTTATATAGTCTTCCCTTTTATTTTATGTGTCAAAATTGTGACGAGGAAGAAGATGAGGAAGGCGGTTGTTATTGTGATGGTCTCTGTGGACCTTTTGGTAAGGTTGCTGCCCGAGTAGCAGAAATCCAAGATGCTTATAAATTAATAGTTACTGCTAATACTAATATTGCCCATTTAGTCGATGTTGAAGGCAAAATCACTCTTTGTAATTGTCCCCAAATAGCTATAGGTTTTATAGGTGGCGAAATAGAAATTCCCGAACAACTAAATAGATGGAAAATCGTAAATGCTCTTACTAATTCAAGAAATAAATTAGAAACATGTATCACCGGCTATCAACATGTGCTTGATCAAGGCATGACCAAAACAACACTTTTAAACTGTATGACTGCTTTAGATGAAATGGAAACAAAAGAAGGGATGACAATTCTTCCTGGTTTTGACTATTTTGCTGCGACAAGTACTTTAGAATATTTATGTTTCCAAGACCTTGCCCCAATAGGTAGTGATTATTGCTATGCTTATAATAGCTTATGTTTTTTAACAGAAGAACAAAGAGATACTTGTAGAAAAAATAAAGATTCCGAACAGTGCGAAGCAATAATAGAAGATTTAATGTATAATTTCTTTTGTTGCGAGGGAGTAGTAAAATAGTTTAATAAATAATTGATGAATATGAAATTAAATAAATTTTTTCCTATTTTAATAATAATTTTTTTCTTATTCTCCATATCAATCTTTCTTGCCTCTGCCCAAGAAAGAGGGCTGGAAGTTCAATATCCTATAATGGGAGGAGAAGAGATAACTACTTCAACAACTATTGCTGAATATGCTGTTTATGTTTTTAACTTTTCTATAGTTTTAGCAGCTATAATTGCTTTTGCCGTTTTGATTTATGGAGGATTCCGTTATGTAACTTCATCTGGTAACCCTATTGTAATGGGCGATGCTAAAAAATGGATTTTAAGCGCAATTATAGGGTTAGCCTTAATCCTTTTCTCTTATATAATGTTAAATATTATCAACGCTAATTTCATAAATCCGGAAGTTGAAGTTATAGAACCTGTTGGGGGAATTCTTCTATTGGATGAAAATGGGGTACCAAAACCTTTAGCAGATGGAATTGCTGAAATTCCTGAAGATTTTAATGCTGTTACAATACAGTTTTTTAGTCCAATGCCAAAAAACTCGCTTTTGGCAGATATAAAGAAGCAAGAATTAATTTCTATTTTTTATTATAGTGAAACAAATTTTCAAGGAGATGTAGAAAAAGTTGAAAACAATAAATCCTCTGACAGCGACGGACCTTCTGCAGAACAAGGTCTCTCTTTCCCTCCAAGGTCTATTGCTTTTTTTTGGCTAGAATCGGGGGTACATCTCTATGAAAAAGAAAACTTTGAAACTCCTCCTATCCCTAAAATTTCCAAATCTGGTGAAAAAAATCTTGGAGATATCGGTAGTAAAATAAAATCAATATCTTTGGTAAATAAAGGAGAAGATGGAGAAACTATTTTCGAAGAATATTATACGGCTGTTATTTTTGAAGATACTGATTATCAGGGACAATGTGATCTTGTTCTCGCTCCTTATAATGTTGTAGATAGATTAAAAGAAAAAATTTCTTCTATTGCCGTTGCTAAGGGAACAGAAATATACGGAGACGTAATATTCTACGACAAAGAAAATTGTGAAATGGAAAAAGGAAACGAGGGGAAAGAATATAGATATAGCCCTGACACATTAGGAGATTTGAGATATGGAGTAGTTAAACTTAAGGATATGATAGATATTAAACAATGGATGTCTATAAAAATCAATGGCAATTTATCGGTTCTACTTAATACTGAAGAAGATTTAAAGGGCCGATGTGCAGTTTTTGATCAAATAGGATGTATATCTAGTCTCAAAGGAACTTATGTTTTTTCTTCTGACCCCGAAGGATTTAGGCCCCAAGAAGCATATATATTCTCCAGTTTTAAATAAGTTTGTAGAAATAATTTAATGAAATTAAATAAATTTTTCTTAGTTTTAATTATTATATTTTTTTTCTCTTCTTTTCTGTCCTCTTTTGTTTTTGCCGAAGAAAGAGGACTAGAAGTTCAATATCCAGAAATGGGAGGAGAAAAAATAAGTACATCAACAACAGTGTCTGAGTATGCTGTATATATATTTAATTTTTGTATAATTATTGCTGCGGTAGGAGCTTTTGTCGTTTTGACCTATGGCGGTATCCGTTATTTGTTTTCATCTAACAATCCGGGGAGTATGAAAGAAGCCCGAATATGGATATATTCAGGCATAGTCGGGTTATTGATTGCTCTTGTCTCTTATCTAATTCTGAATACAATCAACCCGGAAATAATAGCACCTAAGTTAGAAGAAATTAAGCCAAACACTGGAATCTACTTAATAAATGGAGAAAAAGAAAAATATATCGCTGATTCACAAAATAGAATTATTTTTGACTCTACTTCTTTAGAGTTTATAAACACTGAGGAAGAATTATATTCTGTGTTTGTTTGCGAAGAAGAAGAATTTGATGGTGGTAAATCCAAAGAACTATTAAACAACGGTAAAGGAACTACTTATTCTGTTAATAATGTCAACTCTATATATTTTCTATGGAATAGGCCGGGAGTCTATCTTCATGAAAAAGCAGGACTTGGTACTCCACCCTCTCCTAATTTTCTTCAGTCAAGTTCTAGATATTTAGAAAATGAAACAAAATCTATAAGAATCAAGGATCCGGGGGGAGAAGAAGATCCTTCCTTTTTAGCAATTTTATTTTCTGATATTGATTTTGAAGGTAAAAAAGGTATTGGAGTAGCTATAAAAGATTCTTATGATATCAACTATGTAAATAATAATATATCTTCTATTGATGTCTCCTATGTTTTTCCTTTAAACAGCTCTCAAGCCAATGATGGAGAGGTTATATTTTATGATGATATCGACTGTCACAAAGAAGAACAAAGCTTAAGTTCAAAATCTGGAACATCTTCTGGTGGCAATCATTTTTCCGAATTTGATAAATTTGGAAAATCTATAAATTTTACTTGGCCGGTGCTCTCTTTTGAAATCAAAGGGAACGCTTGGGTTATATTTAATACTGAAAAAAACTTTAGTGGGAGATCTGAAATTTTTAAAGAAGAGGGTTGTTATCCTACTTTAAAAAGCACTTATATATATCTTCCTCATCCCAACGACAAAATGGCACCAAAAACAGCAACTGTTTTTTTCTCTTCAAGATAAATTAAAAAGGGTGTCCAACCATAATTTCTCTTTGGTTTTGATTCTGGTGTTTAAAATTTAAAATAATTGTATTTTTGGGTAAAATATTTTTTATCTTTTCGGCCCACTCAATAGTAATAATATTGAGAGGGTTTAAAAAAAGTTTTTCTAAATTAAGTGCAGATAAATCTGGCGCTTTTTTTATTCTATAACAATCAATATGATAAAATTGCTTTTTAGTATTTGGTATTTTATATTTTTTCATTAAAACAAATGTAGGACTTAAAATTCTATGTTTAATCCCCAGCCCCTTTGCAAATCCTTGAACAAAAGTGGTTTTTCCACTTCCTAAGTCTCCTTTAAGAGAAACAACAACTGCCTCTTTGGACTTTAATATCTTCTGAGACATTCTTTGGCCTAAACTTTTTGTTTGGGCTGCAGAATTAGTAATATATTTCTGTTTCATAATCCTATTATTAGCATAAATCAATTGACTTTGAAAGGAAAATGGGGTAATTTAAGATAAATATTATGGAAAATTACGAACAGGCTAAAAAACTCATTCAAGAGTCTAAAAACATCCATGTCCTCCCGGCTCAAAATCTTAGAGCTGACAGTTTCTCTGCTTCTGTAGCTCTTTTTTATGCCTTAAAAAAACTAGATAAAAAAGTTAATTTAATTTTAGATAACATCCCTAGTGAGCTTCGTTTCCTATCTCAAAATTTTCAAAAGAACTCCTCTTTTTTAAAGGATTTTACTATTTCTATCAAAGAAAAAGAGACCAAAGTGTCTCAGGTTTCTTACGAAAAGATAGAAAACGAATTAAAGATATATTTAAAGACATCTGATGGCAAAATGATTAGAAAAGAAGATGTTTCCTTTGGAAATGACAATTTTATACAAGATAAATTATTTTCCCATCCAGACCTTTTAATAACCCTAGGGGTTAAAAGTTTTACGGAAATAGAAGATAGTTTCCCCAACAATTTTTCTAATATCCTAAATATTGACAACCAAATTGAAAACACCGAGTTTGGCAAAATTAATTTAAAAGAAGAGCCTAATATAATGCTTTCAGGTATAATAGTCAAACTTTTAAAAACAATTAAACAAAATGATGACGAAGAAAATAATTATTTAGAATCACCATCATCTCTTCTTTTTAAAAAAATTCTCCAAAAAATTAAAATTAAAGGAGATGAGAATATCGCCTGCGTTATTTTAGAGAACAAAGATTTTGAAGAAACCAATTCTTATTCGTCTGATTTGTCTTTTTCCTTAACCAAACTAAAAAATGAGTTCCCAGCTATAAGGGACTTTTTAATTCTCTGGCAAGAAAAAGATTTTCCCATTATAACTAAATGTATATTTTATTCTCCCAATAATATATTAGGAGAAAAGATATTAGAAAGGTTTGAAGGAAAACAAAAGGGCAATGGCATTCTTTTCTTTGTCCGCGAAGAATATATCCCCGAAGCCAGAGATAAAATTTTAAAAATAATCGAAAACTAATTATTCATATTATATGGAAAAAATTACTGCTCAAATGAAGATAAATCAAGATGTTTCTTCTAGTATTAAAAAAAATGTTAAAAATATTTTAGATTTAAAAAATGAGATTGAAAAAGTATTAGCAAAAGAAACAAGTAAAATAGCAGAAACTATCTTTGCTGGGGGGATATCTCTTAATGCTTCTGATATCCATATTGAGCCCGAAAAAGAAAAGGTAAGGATAAGGGCCCGAATTGACGGCATCTTACATGATGTTTTATTTATAGAACTTAAAACATATAGCTCTTTACTCTCCCGAATCAAGCTTTTATCAAGAGTCAAATTAAATATTACCAAAAAAGCTCAGGATGGCAGATTTACTATTTTATTTGATGGGAAAAAAATAGAAATAAGAACATCCGTACTTCCTTGTAAATATGGCGAATCTACTGTAATGAGAATATTAAACCCCAAAAAAATAATGGAGATAGAGGAACTGGGAATAAGAAAAGATATTTTCAATCAATTTGAAAAAGAAATAAAAAAACCAAATGGAATGATTATCGTTACTGGCCCTACTGGATCGGGAAAAACTACAACCCTGTATGCTGTATTAAAAAGAATCCAAAATCCAGAAATCAAAATTATAACTATAGAGGACCCAATTGAATATCACTTAGAAGAGATATCTCAAACTCAAGTTGATCCAGATAAAGGATATGATTTTTCAAACGGACTGCGAGCGATTGTAAGGCAAGACCCTGATGTGGTTTTAGTCGGAGAGATAAGAGATTACGAAACAGCAAAGATTGCTTTACAGGCCGCTCTAACTGGTCATCTAGTCTTAACAACCTTACACACAAACGATACTGCCGGAACAATTGCTAGATTGCAATCTTTGGGAGAAAAACCTATTAATATAGGACCCGCTATGAACATTGTTGTTGCCCAAAGATTAGTTAGAAAAGTTTGCAAGGAATGCGTTACTTTTGTATCTCCTTCAGAAGAAGAGTTAGAAATGTTTAAAAAAGAATTGTCTCCCCTTAAAAAAAGAATTGAAATACCTAAATTAGATAAAAATTTGAAGATCGCCAAAGTCAATGGCTGTAAATCTTGCAACTTTACTGGATACAAAGGAAGAGTCGGTATTTTTGAATTCTTCTTGGTAGATGACGAAATGGAAAACTTCATTTTAAGGTCTCCTTCTATAGCAGATTTAAGAAAGATGGCCCGAAAAAGAGGCATGGTCTTGATGAGAGAAGACGGGCTAATTAAGGTTTTAAAAGGGGAAACAACATTAGAAGAAGTTAATAGAATAACCGAAAATTAACCAATAAAAAGAGCCCAAAACTGGACATTTTCTTTAAATATAGTTTAAAGTCAGAATTTCACCGGGGATTAATCGAGCCGGAGCTAAATTTTCCATTCCAAGTAGAGACTCCTATCCAGTTTTGGACTCTTTGATTATTCTACTACAATTTAAAAAGTTTGTCAACCCCTTTTTAAATAATTTAAAAACATCATAAATAAGACCTTAAAATTTGTTATTGTCCTTATTTTAGCCACAATATACCCTGCTAGAATATTAAGCGCTGGATATTTAGATATTGTTATAAATGAGATTGCCTGGATGGGGACCGAGAATTCTCCCAATGACGAATGGATTGAATTATATAATAATTCATCGTCATTAATAGACCTCAATGGATGGAAAATAATAAGCAATGATAATGCTCCAAATATTATTTTAAAAAACAAAATCCCCTCAAAAGGATTTTTTATTTTAGAAAGAACTGATGATACTACGCTACCAAACATCAAGGCTGATTTGATTTATAAGGGAAGCTTAAACAATAATGGTGAATATCTAAAATTAATTGATACTAATGAAAAGATTATAGATGGAATAGATTGCTCAAAAGAATGGTTTTTTGGAAACAATGAGACCAAAAAAACAATGGAAAGAAAAAATGCCTTAATTAATGGCAATGATTTAGCAAATTGGCAAACAAGTGAGGAACCAGAAGGTACTCCTAATAATAACAATAGTATTGGGCAAAAGATTAATAATAGTAAAAAAAAAGAATCCCTAACGATTTTATCGCCAATAGAACAAGATAACCAAGGGCCAGAAACAGTAATACCCTCAAAAAACAAGGAAGAGGTAAAAAATCAAAGTCCATTTCTTAGCTTTTTAATTGCTTTATTTATTGCCGCCTCTTCGGGAACATTTGTTTTGTTTTTAAAAAAGAAAATAGATAAAGAATGTTGACTAACCTTGATTTTGGGAATATTTTAAAGTAATATGGACGTATTAAAATGTAAGCTTATAAAAATATGAGTGGTCATAGTCATTGCAAAACTATAAAAAGAGTTAAAGATGCTCACGATGCACAACGTGGGAGGATTTTTTCAAAACTTGCCCGGATGATTTCAGTTGTAGTAAAAGACGGAGCAGACCCTACTCTTAATTCCAAATTAAGACAAGTGTTGGATGAGGCAAAAAGATTTAATATGCCAAAAGATAAAATTGAGAGAGCAATTAAGAGAGGTACTGGCGAAATAGAGGGAAATAAATTAGAAGAAATAACCTATGAAGCATTTGGGCCAGGAGGTATCGCTATTATTATTGAATGTATAACAGACAATAAAAATAGGACATTGTCCGAAATAAAACATATCCTTCAAAAATATAATAGTAAATTAGCGGAATCTGGCTCTGTGAAATGGCTGTTTGAAAGAAAAGGAATAATAACTTTACAAATTAGCGATGAAGAAACATCCCCCAATAAAGACAAAGCATCAATTGAATTAATTGCTATAGAATCTGGAGCAGAAGACATTAATTATGACGAAGAAGAGAATATTTTGGAAATTTATACAAAAACAGAAGAATTGGAAAAAGTTAAAGAAAATTTAATTAATAGAAAAATAGAAGTCGATTCTTCCATCTTAGGATGGATATCAAAAGATCAAGTTGATGTTGAAGAAAAAGAAAAAATCACTTGTGAAAAAGTTTTTGAGGAGATGGATGAAAAAGATGATGTACAAAATATTTATTCTAACTTAAAAATTTAAAAAAATATTTATGCCCAAAGAAGCCCAAATTAGAAAAAAAATAGTCGAAATATTAGAAAAAGAAAATTGGATTGTCTGGTATCCTCCCAAGGTAAAATATAAACAAAATGATATTTTTGGAATCATTGACTTGCTAGCTATCAAGGGAAAAAAGAAAAAGAATATTCAGATAACAACTATTTCTAATCTCTCTGCGAGAAGAAAAAAAATAATTAATTTCGTTAAAAAATCTAATGTGGAACTCCCCGTTGAAATTTGGGCTTGGAATCAAAAGAAAAAGATTTTTAAAAAAGAAAAGATCAATATAAAGATGGAAAATTTACCTAACTAAAAGAATAAAATTCCATTTTTAAATGGGGTTGACAACTTTTTTTAGAACATTATAATGTTTTACATATGCTAAAAGGTCGGCTTAAGAAGATTCAATTCAATTCAATTCAATTTAATTTAATAAATTTAAATTCATATGGAAATTCAAGATGATATTTTAAATCCATTTATTAATGAAGACGAAGAAGAGGAAGTAGAAAGCCCAGAGAAAGAAGAAGAAGAGGAGGAAGAAGAAGAGGAGGAAGAAGAAGAGAAAGAAGAAGAAGAAGAAGAAGAGAAAGAAGAAGAGGAAGAAGAATAAGTAGCCGACACAGAAAAAGAATAAGTATCAAGCCCTGCTTTTAGCAGGGCTTTGAAATATTAAGATTTTAGAAATAAAATATGTTATTATTGTAATAATGGCCAAAAGAATTTATCAAAGAAAAATTTTTCAAAAATCGAAAAGAAATATTATATTTGCCTTTTTAAAAATATCAGGAATCATTTTATGTTTTCTCTTGTTTATAGGTATTTTTTTATTTATTTTGAATATTAAAGACCTGCCAAGGCCTGAGAAATTTAATGAAGGGATGATACCTCAATCAACAAAAATTTATGATCGAGATGGGAAAGTTGTTTTATATGAAATTGCCGGTGAAGAAAAAAGAACATTGGTTCCCTTGTCGGAAATTCCTGATTATCTAAAATGGGCCGTAATTTCAACAGAAGATAAAAACTTTTACGAACATCAGGGGATAGATATTCAAGCAATATTACGAGCTATTCTAATAGATCTCAAAATTAGAGAGCCACTTCACGGTGCTTCAACAATTACCCAACAGTTGATACGCTCCTATTTTTTAACAACTAAAAAAACTTTAAAAAGAAAAACACAAGAGATTACATTAACATTAGAACTAGAAAGACGATATTCAAAAGATCAGATATTAGAATGGTATTTAAATCTCATCCCTTTCGGCTCAAACCTTTATGGGGTTGAATCAACATCTCAAACTTTTTTTGGGAAACATATCTCTGATATTTCCTTAGAAGAAGCAGCTTTAATGGCTGCTATCATCAGAGCCCCTACTTATCTATGGCCTCAAGGAGAAAATCTCGATGAATTATTAGATAGAAAAAACTATGTCTTAGAAAGGATGAGAATATTAAATTATATTACGGAAGAACAAGAGAAAGAAGCCCGAGAAAAAGAAATTAAATTTGTCTTTGATCCTAAAACAATAAAAGCTCCTCATTTTGTTATATATGTTAAGTCTTATTTAGAAAATAAATATGGAAGAGATTTTTTAGATACTGCTGGGTTAAAGGTTTATACAACATTAGATGCTGAGTTGCAAGAAAAGGCCGAGGAAATTGTTAAAAATGGGGTTGATGCCCTAAAAGTATATGATGCCTATAATGGAGCATTGGTTAGCATAAACGCTAAAACTGGCGATATTTTAGCAATGGTTGGCTCTAAGGACTGGTATGGAGAGTCTGAAGAATGTTCCGAGGAAACGAATCAATGCAAATTTGATCCAAAGGTAAATGTGGCTTTTAGTCTAAGACAGCCTGGTTCAGCATTTAAGCCAATCGTGTATTTAGATGCATTTTTAAAAGGATATACACCCGAAACATTAATTTGGAATGTTATGACTGAATTCAACCCTGATTGTTCACCAAATGCTAACCAAGAATATGATAAATACAATTTAGAATGTTATCATCCCCGAAATTATAATAACCGATTTACCGGACTTACAAATTTTAGAAATGCTTTGGCCCAATCTGTAAATCTCCCCGCAGTCAAAGTTTTATATTTGACAGGAGTTAAAAGTTCATTAGATTTAGCAGCAAAATTGGGGATAACAACATTAGAAGATGAAAAAAGATATGGTTTATCGTTGGTTTTGGGAGGAGGGGAAGTAAAACTTATAGAAATGGTTGGCGCCTATTCGGTTTTTGCAAATAACGGCATAAAAAAACCTTTAAATTTTATTATAAGAGTAGAAGACAATAATGGTAACATTCTAGAACAAACAAAAACTAGTGAATTAAGAATTTTGCCATCTCAAAATGTAAAACAGTTGAATGATATATTGTCCGACAATGAAGCTCGGTCTCCAATATTTGGATATAATTCTGTCTTAAATTTTGAGAACTATGACGTTGCTGTAAAAACTGGAACTACTCAATTTTTAAATAATGCCTGGGCAATTGGCTATACTCCATCAGTAGTAACTGGTGTTTGGGTTGGAAATAATGATAATTCTCCAACAAAAAAACCAGGAGTTACTATGGCTGGACCTATTTGGCATAATTTTATGAATGAAATTCTAGAGAAATTTCCCAAACAAGATTTTGAAAAACCAGAAGAAGATATAGCAGAAAAACCAATATTGAATGGAGAAAAAATAGGGTCACATTCAATTTTATATTATGTAAAAAAAGGGGACCCGGCGGGCCCTCTTCCTGAGGATCCTTCTTTAGACCCTCAATATTTTAATTGGGAATATTCTGTCCAAAAATATATTAATTCTTTTTAATTTAATTTTATGGGCATTGATACATAAATATAATTTTCATCTCCGATCGGTTTTAAAACACCAGGTCCATCATCTCCATTAAGCTCAAGAATTACTTCTGAGCTTTTTATATTTTGTAAACCAGAAATCAAAAATTTATAATTAAAAGAAACATCCATATCTTCGCCTTTTATTTTTACTGAGATGTATGATTCATTTTTTCCTATTTCTGGACTTTCAGAATATATTTTTATCTTTTTCTTTTTAGTATCAATATTTAATTTAACTTCGGAAATCTTTCCACTAAATAAACCAGCTTGTTTTAATTTATTCTCAAATTCATCTTTTTTAACTATAACTTGTGTTTTATATTTTTTAGGAATAATTTCCTGATAATTTGGGTATTCTCCCTCTATTAAGCGAGAAAGAATTTGAATGCGGGGATGTGATGGTTCTTTTTTTTCATTCTCAAATAAAATTTGATTTTGAGAAAAATATATTACAATATTTCCATCTTCTTGTCCTAAAATATTCATTAATTCTCTAATTGCATCTTGGGGAGCTATAAAGGAAATATCTTTTTTACTTTTTGTTTTTAAAGAAATACTCTTTTCTGCTAATCTAAAACTATCTGTGCTCACAATTTTTAATATATCTTTTTTAAAAGAAAAATATATACCTGATATTTCTGGTCTAACTTGTGAGACAGAAGGAATTTCAATAACTTGCTCCAGTGATTCTAATAATTTTTTATTAGACATAGTTATAATTTCTTCTTTTTCTATTTTAGGTATTATTGGAAATTCTTCAGGATCTATTCCATGAATTTGGGTTATCTGACTCTGTGTTTTTAATAATAAATTTTTATTTTGGGTTTCTAATTTTATTTTTTCATCTGTTAAAAGATTAATAAGATTAGAAAAAAATGTTGCTGGAATAGCAACCTTACCTTCTTCTTCCACTTTAGATAATATCCACCAACTAATACTTATTTCTAAATTAGTTGCATCTAGTCTTAAAAAATTACCTTCCACAGATAATAAAACATTACTAAGAGCAGGTAGGGTTATATTTTTTCTAGTTATTTTTTCAATAATATCTAATGCTTTTTTAATATTTGTTTTTAATATTTCAATTTTCATATTTTTTTTAATAATAATTAATTATTTAATTTATAAAATTGTTATTGTTATTAGAGATTAGAATTCTGTGGAAATCGATGTTTATTTATATATACTAACAAAAGAAATATTTTTAGAATGTTAAATAAGTGTTAAAAAGTATTTGATATTTAGGAATATTTCTTTCTCTTTTTTTTATAAAAGAAATGGTTAGACTTTAATTTACAGTTTATCCACAGATTTTTAACAGGGAAAAATTTAGATAGTTCCACTATAAATTCTTTGTTTAATCAAATTGACATCATTTGTTAAATTTAAATCATTTTCTATCTCTCTTGCTATTTTTTCACAAGCATAGATGGCAGTAGTATGATCTTTTCCTCCAAATTTTCTACCGATAGAGGGGTATGATTCTTTTAATTCAGATCTTAATAAATACATTGCAATTTGTCTGGGTTTAACAATTTCTTTTCTTCTTGTTGTAGCCAAAAGATCATCTTTTTTAAGGTCATAAAATTGAGATACAGTTTGAACGATTTTTTTATAATTAGTTGATCTAGCTGGAAAATTAACTAAGCTCTGAAGAAGTTTTTTAGTAATTTCAATATCAGGAGATACATTGTTCATTTTATTAAAAATTAATAATCTGTTTAATGCTCCTTCCAATTCTCTAATATTTTTTTGAATATTAGAAACGATATATTCTAAGACATCTGCCCTTAATTCAATATTTTTCTCTTCGCACTTTGCTTTTAATATAGCCATTCTAGTCTCAAAATCAGGAATACCTATATCCATTATCATCCCGCCCTCAAATCTGGACCTTAATCTTTCTTCCAATGCAGGAATGGCTTTTGGTGGTCTATCGGAAGATAATATTATTTGTTTATTTGTCTCGCGCAAGGCATTAAAAATATGGAAAAATTCTTCTTGTGTTTTTTCTTTACCAGCTATGAATTGTATATCATCCATAATTAATACATCTATATTTCTAAGTTCTGTTTTTAATTCTTCTATTTTATGTTCTCTAATAGCGGTTACTATCTTAGATGTAAATCTTTCAGCTGGGGCATAAACAATTTTTTTCTTAGAAAAATTTTCCAGAATTTTATTTCCGACTGCTTCCAAAAGATGCGTTTTACCTAAACCTACTCCGCCATAAACGAAGAGAGGATTATAATCAAATCCTGGGTTTTCAGAAACAGCCCAAGCAGCAGCATGAGCAGTTTCATTAAAAGAGCCAATTATAAAGTTGTCGAAGGTATAACGAGGATTAAGATTTGTTTTCTGACTTATTTCAAAGTTGTCAAAACCAAGTTGATTTATTTCTAATTTATTTTCTTTTTCATGATATTTGCTTCTCTCAATTTTTTTGGGTTTTTCCAGATTAACAACATAATTTATAGCTCTAATATTTTTATTTAAACTGCGAATAATTTTAAGTATAGAGTTATGATATTTATTAGATAACCATTCTTTTGAAAAAGAGTTTGGCACGGAAATTAAAATTTCATCATTATCTTCAGAAATAATTTTAGTGTTATGAAACCAAGTAGCAAAGTTAGCTCGAGATGTGCTAAGTTGTATTTGAGCAAGAACGGCTTGCCAAAGTTCTTCTTTATTCATAAATTCTTTTATTCTATTATCTTTTTATTTTCAGCATATAGCAAGTGTCCATAAAAATCAACTGAAATCAGGAATCTGTTAATAAGTTGTGGATAAGTTGTGATAACTATATATTTTTACAAATAAATTTTGTAATAGTTAATTATAGATTTGACGGAAATCTCATTTTTTGTTAGTCTTTTATTATACATAGATATCTTTTATTTATTGTATTTTTAATTTAATAATATGTCTATAACATATAAACCTAAAAATAGAAAAAGGAAAAAGACGCATGGTTTTATGGCCAGAAATAAAACGAAAGGAGGAAAAAAAGTTTTAGCCAGAAGAATTGCCAAGGGAAGGAAAAAATTAACAGTATAACCTAATTAAAATAATTTTATCTATATCATGCTAGATAAGAAAAATTGTCTTAAGAAAAAAAAAGATTTTCAGAAAGTTATTAAGAAAGGGGAAAAAATAGAAAAAGAATTTTTGGTTTTAAAATTTTCTAAAAACGCTCCGGAAGATATAACAAGAATAGGTTTTATTGTCAGCCAAAGAGTTTCTAAAAAAGCAGTTCTCAGAAATAAAATAAAAAGAAGACTGAGAGAAATAGTGAAAGATAGCTTAAGCAATCTGAAACCGGGATACGATATAATCTTTTTTACCAAGAAAGCGATTAAAGAGAAAGATTTTTTAGAAATAGAAAAGATGGTTAAACAAATGTTAAAACAAGCGAAACTATTATGTTGATTTTGAAAACGATTAAGATTTATCAAAAGTTTATTTCGCCTATTCTAGGAAAGAATTGTAGATTTTATCCTTCTTGCTCGGAATATAGTTATCAAGTAATTAAAAAATATGGAGCAACAAAAGGATTAATACTTAGTTTCTGGAGAGTTTTGAGATGTAACCCATGGAATAAAGGAGGGATAGACCTACCGTAATAACAATTTTATATGAATATTTTGTATCTTACTTTTGACACGATATTAAAAAGACCAATACTAAATGGATTAATTTTACTTTATCAATATATCCCTGGCCACGATTTTGGAGTGGCAGTGATTATTTTAACTTTGGTTATCCGTTTAATTCTTCATCCTTCTTCTGTGCGTGGGGTGAGATCGCAAAGAGCATTAACAAAATTGCAGCCTAAAATTCAAGAGATACAAAAAGAATATAAGGATGACAAAAACAAGCAGACAAAATTATTAATGGAACTTTATCAAAAAGAAAAGATTAACCCATTTTCAGGATGCTTGCCAATGTTGTTACAACTTCCAGTTTTGATTGCCCTTTATCAGGTTTTTTTAAGAGGGCTTAACCCAGAATCTTTAAGCGGGTCTCTTTATGGATTTGTTAATAACCCCGGTTTAATTAATTTTAGTTTTTTGGGGATAATTACCCTTACAGAGTCAAATATATTTCTGGCTCTTTTAGCAGGTATATTACAATTTTATCAATTAAAGATTTCCACAAATCCAAAATCAAATGTTGAAAATAAAGGTTCTGATTTCTCCAAAACAATGCAGAGCCAAATGATTTATTTCTTTCCCTTATTCACAGCTTATATTGTTTGGCAATTTGGTTCAATCATAGGTCTTTATTGGATTGTTTCTATATTGTTTTCTATTGCTGAACAATATATAGTAATCAAAAGAGAGCGAGAACAATAGATTTAAAGATATGCTTAATCAAAATGATTTAGAGAAAATTAAAAAAGAAACCCAAAGATTTTTTGAGGAAATGAATTTTGATATGGGGACCAAAATTGAGATAAAGCAAACAAAAGAAAATGCGGTTTCTCTAAATTTAACGACTGCAGAGCCACAGATATTAATAGGTAAGGATGGGCAAACATTAATGGATATCCAGCATTTATTAAAAAGGATTTTAGGAAAAATTTTATATAAAGAAGATGATGGGACGGAAGAGCACATTTTTATTGATTTTGATATTAATAATTACAAAGAGAGAAAAATAGAATATTTGAAAGAGCTAGCAAACGGGTTAGCGAATGAAGTTGTTTTGACAAAAAAAGAAAAAATTCTTAATCCAATGTCTAGTTATGAAAGAAGAATTATTCATCTTGAGTTGTCCGAGAGAAAAGACGTAGAAACAAAAAGCATTGGTGAAGAGCCAATGCGGAAAGTAGCCATAACGCCATTAACAAATTAAAATTAGTGGCAACAGAAATAATTTGCAGGAGAGACACAAAGACATTCTAAGCAAGCAGAATTCATCTCTTCTGCTTTTTTATTTTCTCCACAAAGATTTTCACATTCTTTAATCTTTTCAGTCGAAAATTCGTAATTGGCATCAAAAATATCTTGGCATCTAATTGTTTCCGCAGTTTTAATATGGGAACAGTTGTCAAATTCTTCTCTGGATTGTTCTAGTCCTTTGTCTATTTTCTCGATATTCTCTATATATAAATTATTTATTTTTTCAAAAGAATCATTTATCGCTTCAAAATGACTATTTATTAAATTATTAATAAACCCCAAGTCAGGGCAAATTTTCCCCTGACATTCTTTTTCAATACATTTAGATTTACAGGAAGGGTCACATAAATTATTCTCATCTCCTAACGAAGAGCTATAGCAACTTATATCAACACAAACAGGCTGGCAATTTCCGAGACTGCATTCTTGAGCGGCTTTGATCATTTCTTTGGCGGCATTTATTTGGTCAGGAACAATATCATAAATATTTTTCATTTCGACATAGACATCATTTAATAAATTAGACGTAGCATCTATAGTTTCTCCAATAGGAATTTTTGTTTCACATTTTAATATCTCATTTTCAGCAGAAACTTCTTTTTTCTGATTAATAAAATTGAACCCCGTAAAAATTAAAGACAATCCTAAGATTAAGCCGATGATTTTAATATAAAATTTCATATTTTTTTATTTGTATTCAGCATTATAATATATATCTTGAATTGCATATTCGATATCATAAATTTTTTCATTAATATTTTTTAAATCTGTTTCAGAACATTGGCTTGAGATAGAACACCCTTTTGGTTCGCATCCATGAGAAAGCTTTTCGCAAAGAGAATTTTCGCTACACGTACACTCATTAGTTGCCTGAATTAACTCATTGCTCAAGTCCTTTAATAATTTTGATCCCTGAACTACCTTTCCTATATTTTCTTTAAATTCTGAACTTTTTTGATCGTATTTTTTTTCCAGTATCTCGTTTATCTTTTTATACGCATTTTCTATTTCTAAATAATATTTTTTTATCAATTCATTCTCTGAATAAATAGATGGGCAAGCACTAAACCGACCATTTTGGTCATAAAAATCAACATATATACTTTGGCAGGGCAATGTTCCATTAGGATAAGATGTTTGATATTTACTACAAGCGCCTAGAAATTCTGTTAATTGAAACTCTCCACAATCAAAATCTTGGGCATAACAAGTAGCGTCTATACATTGGGGAGAACAGATATCGGGGTTACATCCTTTTTCAGGACTTTGAATCAATTTTATCGCCTTATTCAAAATATTAATTTGTTCGGAAATAGCATCATAAATAATCTTAGTTTCCCAATGGGCCTCAAACAATTTTTCTTCTTTAGCAGAAGACTCTGTACCAGACAACATAAACTGGTAGTTTTGAGGATAAGAAATTTTTAATTTTTGTTCCCCATTTTCGTCGTTTTCTAATTTAGATGGGACTGTAAGTTCATGAAGAGAATTTAAAAATAATCCTTGTTCTATGCTTTTTGATATTGCTGGGATAATTATGTTTCCCAGATCTTGGGAAACTTTTTTTGCCATATCTATTAAAATTAAATCAGTTATTTTAAAGGCCATGTCTAAAGATATCTCTTTAGAAACATTGTATGATATTTCTTTAGTTATCTTTTCGATCCCTTGTCCCAAGGTTAAGTCAAAGTTTTTAAGGATACTTTCCTCAATATTTTTTTGGATAATCCCCGAGCTAAACAAAAGCGAAGAAAAATCCTCGGCTTGTCTCAAAGTTAATTCATCTTCCAGCTTTTTATAAAAAATATCAGATAATTTTATCTCTAATTCGTTGCTGATGTTAGCTGATAGCTTTTCTTTATCTGCGGATAGGAAACCGAGTGTTTCCGGTATATTTTCAGATAGAAAGCTCTCTAATTCGGGCCATAGACTGTTTTTCAGGCCCAAAGATAGGGCTTGATTGATTTTATCAGGCCAGAAGTTGCTTAAGGTTAAATTTATTGTTTCCAGTATTTCTTCAGGAACGACCCTATTTAGTTCTAAGTCGAGTAGCTTATTAATAATATTATTATTTACCAATTCTATGAGTCCACCGGGTAGTACATCTCCAATGTTCTTAGAAGAAATATCCCGGATATCATCAGGAATAAATTCTTTTAATCTTTCCGAGAGCAGATTACTTATTTTATACGGGAATAAATCTGTATTAGAGAAAATATCTGAGACTTTTGTTTTTATTTCGGCACTAAAGATAGTCTTTAGCTCTTCTGGTAATTCTTCAAGCAGGATAATTGACATAGGCTCAATTAATTTGACAGGCAGGCTGGACTCAATTCCAGAATTCCCTTTTAATTCTTCTACGATAGCATTGGTAATTTCCATGGAAAGTATTTCCGACATTTCTTGAGAGATATCCGCAGAGAAAGAAGAAATAGTCTCTTCAGTTGCCTTCTGCATAATTTCATTTATTTTCTCTGTAGATGGTGTTAACTCTCCAAAATTTATTTTTTCCAGAACTTCTTTAGCGTTTTCATCCATTATTCTAGCAATTCCACGTGGTGATTGATTGGTCATAATTATAAATAATTCAAGACGGAAAGAAATATCAATTATATTTTTATTTTCTATTTCTTTTTCATCAAAATATATAGTAGCCGGGTCAAAAAATATTTCACCTTGTTTTTCTATGGTAGGGTTAGGCCAACCCGGAAAAGTTTCAATTTCAACTTTCTTGTTATTTTCACTTTGAATCAAGTCTTTTCTGTTAAAAAAGGTTTCATAATCGATAGCTTCTGTTGAGGAAGATATCATTATTGTGGCTTGGTTCAATTTTAGATAATCATTAGCTATAGAGAGTTGGGCTATTAACATTTTCTCTTGCTCTTCCTTAATATTATCCATCAGTGTTTCCATTTCATCTGTTTTTTCCCCGATGTTTTCTAAATCACAAATTGCTTCTGGACAAGCACTTGATATATCACAACCAGGGCTTTCTATTAAACATCCGTTTGGTTTGGAGCAGGTATTTATTGCGGAGCATCCCTCTGCTTGGCAACAACACCCATTTTCGCATTGCACACTTTGACAAGAAGAATTTCCGCAAGTACAGGCATCAGTAAGTTCTTTTAACTCTTCCGAAAGATTTTTTAACTCCTCAGACATATCTCGCACTTTTTTTATTCTGGCTTTAATATCGCTAGTTTTTTCTTGAGCCTCTTTACTTAAAATAATATCTTCCACCATTTTTCCTGCTGGTATTTGAAAATAAACAAAAGCTTCTTCTTTAAATGTAATTTTTTGCTCAGGAAGAACTGGGGTAGTTGGTTTGAATATAATTTTCCATATTAAATAAAAAGAGGATATAAAAATAATCCCTAATAAAATAAACAGAATTTGTTTTTTTATTTTTGGTTTAATTGTCATGATAAATATTTTTTAATCATCAGATGCCAATTCCAGCAAAACAGCTACTATCCATAAGGGAGCAAGGCTGGAAATAATAGGTATCATTTCAAAAATCATGCAAAAAGGCTTTAACCATTTATATTTTTTCCCAGTTTTTGCAACGCTTGTTTTTATATTGCCAGTTTTTTTAGTAGCAGTTATTCCATGCCCTCTAATAAGACGCATCCAAATGAGGCCTATAAAGATTAAAGCAAAAACATCAAGCATCCCCGAAAGAATTGTTCCTGCTCCAGGTATAAATTCCAGAAGGAATTCTCCTCCATCAATAAAGGCAGCGAAAGACAACATTAGGATTGCTCCTGGTGTGCATAATTTTCCTATTAATCCAGATGATTGTATTGTCGCTTCTTCAGGCATTTTTTAAATTTAAGAAATACTTTTTTTAAATTTTTTTATTTCCAGCACTTGTTCCGGAGAGGTTGTAATTATTTGGTCTTCTGTGTAGGAAGCAGTAATTCTTATGGCTACATGTTTATGCCCCGCAAAAAATACTCCTTCTCCTATGTTTGATTCTAACAAAAGATATTTTTCTTGCTCGGTTAAATTAAAAGTTTTTTGAACCAAGTCTATGCTGGCGGTACTTTGTTTCATTAAAAGTTGCAAAGATGAATTAGTAATGATTGGTCCTCCATAAGGCGATTTCATAAAATCAGAAACATCTTGGGTAATCGTGGAAACTCCTAACCAATATTTTCGGGCCCTTTTGCAAATTCCATATAAAAATGATGCTCCGTCTTTAGACTGCGTTATCCACCAGGCCTCGTCAACAACTAATATTCTTTTCTTTAAAGACGAGCGAACCGTATTCCAGATGTGCCTTAAAATTATAAACATGGCTATGGGCCTTAATTCTTCTTCCATATCTCTTATACCGAAAACAGCAAGTTTATTATCCATAGAAATATTTGATTTTTGATTAAAAAAATCAGCATAACTGCCTCTACTAAACTTTCTTACTCTTTCAACTAATGACTCTGTTCCTTTCATGCTTTCCAAAACAGATTCGAAATCGGAAAGTAAGGGGATATTTTCTGACCACAAAGCAGGATCGCTTTCTGGCGTGATATCTTTAGAAGCATATGTTTCAATTAATGCTTGGTCAAGAATTGCATCTTCTTGAGGGGTCAACCCTCCCAGCATAATTCTTAAAAGACCAACTAAGTTTATAATATTTGATTTCAAGATATTCCCCGGAATTTCATCTTCCATTGGCTTCGGTAAATCAAAAGGGTTTATATGGTCTGGAGAGTTTAGAGATATTCTAAAATAAGATCCGTCAACAGCATCAGACAAAAACTTATATTCATTTTCAGGGTCAATTACTATGGTGTCTATGTCTTGCATTAAATATCTTAAAATTTCCAACTTGATTGCGTAAGATTTTCCTGAACCCGAAATTCCGAATATAACCATATTCGCATTCTCTAAAGTGAATCGGTCAAATAAAACTAAAGAATTATTATGCATATTTATGCCATAAAGAATTCCCTCGTTAGCGCTCAGGTCAGAAGAAACAAAAGGGAATATACTTGATAAAGGAGCAGTATTCATTGTGGTATGAACAACAAGTTGGTCTAAACAATATGGATTACAACTAATAAACCCTTCTTTTTGACGGAACAAAGCAGGCCTTATATAAATTAAACGGGACTCCAGAATGGAACGAAGCACAGTTTCAATTTTTCTTAATTCTTTTTGGGTTTCAGTATATATCGTAATATAAATTCCCATCTTAAAAATTCTTTCTTGGGCAGTTTGCAAGCTATCTCTTAATACTTCTATGTCTTGATAGGCGGTTTCTAAAACGGGATCTCGGATTAGCCCCTTTTCTTCTTTTTCCATCATTTCTGCTCGAACTTCTGTTAATTTTTTTCTAAGTTTTTTTAATACAGTATTAGAAGATACAGGATGAATATGAAAAGATATATCCATGGGATATTGTAGATTGATAACAGGTGAAAGCCATCCAGTTGAAAGATATCTGGGATAAGAAAAAATAAAAAAAGATTTGGCAAAACGTTCTCCTACTCTTAAAAAATTTTGTTTTACCTCAAATGAAGATGGAGCAATGATATCTTCCAGATTAATAATCTCTGTTCTAGCGATACTTTCTTTAGACTCATTTTTTTTCTTTAAAAAAGATAATTTCATATTATTTAATTAACTCTGGTAAAATTTCAGGATAATATCCTACTTCCGCTTCTCCAGGATGGTTCCAGCTCCACAATAGTTCAACTAATTCAGGAGTTGTTAAAGGAGTCGTTGATAAATCACATCTTCTTAGTCCCAGGGCTACAAATTCCATTCTTTGCCAAAGTTGGTTTCGGTGACGTTTAAAGTTTTCTTCATTAATCTCTTCGGACATCTTTGGTTTATTAAAAAAACTTTTTATTCCTTTTTTATTATTCTCTTCTTCATCGTTTTGTCCTTCTCTGAGATAATAAGGAATAACAACAAAAAAAGTTTTTCTCATAATTGATTCATTTTCAACCAATCCCTCAATAAATTTTCGATACTCGCTTGTTTGAAGTTTTAAAAGTTCGTTTTTTTGGTTTTTTTCTAATTTTTTTAGTCCATCAAAATAACCAGTAATGTTTGTCTTGCGTGATTGGACTATAATTTGGCATTGAAAATCTAAAGAATTTAAAAAAGACTGGAACTGGTAAATAATTGCTGATTGTTCTTCCTCTGATTTTAAGGCGAAATTTAAAGAAGAGACCATTAGGATCGCCCGAAGAGTTTTATTTTTTAGAATAATAGTTCCATTTTTAATCTGGTCAAATTCTAGAAATTGTTGACTTGATGAATTATTCATAGGTAATAATTAATATCCTCCCTCAATTTTCGAATGGAGTTCTTTCAGAATACTTTTAGGACTAACCTTTAAACTTTTAACTTCCTCTTGTTTTTTTTCGGCACGCTTTAATTTGATAACTCTTAAATTTTCTTTTTTCTTCCAAAGATATATTTTAGGAGAAAGAACAAAACCGAAAGATTGAGTTATTACTTCTGGTAAAGGTATCCCCTCAATTTTTACAAAAGCTAACCCAAAAGCTATACTTATTAAAATAACAGAACAAATTAAGAAAACCAGAAAAGGGGCCACAGAGTGGATGAAAACTAAAATTAATATAGCCACTCCGAAATAAAGGGATTGTTTAAAAGCCAATGGTCCAATAATAAGAGGTTGTCTTTCTAAAAATTGCGGTATTTTGAATTGCATTACAATATTTTATCATAAGAGCAAACTTTTGCAAAGCAATGGCAGAGGTTAAAGAAAAATGCTAGGTCTCTTCTCAAAAAGATGGAGAAAATTATTAATTAGCAAATAAAGATAACAAATATTGTTTTAAAGTTAAATACAGGATATTATTGAAGAAATATGTCCAGAGATACCAAAAAAATTTTAATTGTAGAAGACGAGGAATTTTTAATTGAAATGTATAAAACCAAATTTGAATTAGAAAATCTTCAAATTATTTCAGCTTTTTCATCAGAACAAGCCATAAACATATTGAAGAAAGATATGCCCGATTTAATTTTATTAGATATTTTATTGCCCCGAAAAAGCGGGATAACTTTCTTAGAGGAGACCAAACAAATAAGAAATATTTCTAAAGTTCCCATAATTATCTTTTCAAATTATGATGACCCGGCAACCAGGGATAAAGCAAAACAATTAGGGGTTAAAGATTACTTAATCAAAACTGAATTTACTCCCAATCAACTTTTAATAAAAATTAAAAAATATTTTTAAAGAAATGAATAGAAAAAAACAAATTCTTATAATTGACAGCAATGCTCTTATTTATCGTTCCTATTATGGGTTACCAAAATTAAAAAATAAAAGAGAAGAAATAGTTAATGCTATTTATGGATTTTATCTAATTTTATTTAGAGTATTAAAAGAATTAAATCCAGATTTCATTGTTGCTACATTTGATTTACCATCTCCTACTTTTAGGCATAAAGAATACAAGGAGTATAAAGCTAACAGGATAAAAGCTCCCGAAGAACTCTATCAACAAATTCCAAAAATAAAACGACTTTTAGAAATATTTGAAATTCCAATTTTTGAAAAAGAAGGATTTGAAGCCGATGATATTATGGGAACAATATCAGAATTAGTAGTTAATAAAGAAAAACAAGAAATAGAAAATATTATTTTATCAGGAGATACAGATCTTTTCCAGTTAATAAATCCTCAGACTAAAATTTATTTTTTGAAAAATGGGGGCAGATATATATATGACCAAGAAGCGATAAAAGAAAAATATGAAGGGTTATTGCCTAAGCAGTTAATAGAATTGAAAGCACTTAAAGGAGATGCTTCCGATAATATTCGAGGAGTTTCAGGGATTGGTGAAAAAACAGCACTTAAATTGATTAAAGAATTTGGGGATATAGACGCCCTATATCTAAATTTAGACAAGATAAATAATAATGTTAAAAACAAGTTAGAAAAGGATAAAGACAAAGCATTTTTTAGTAGGCGGTTAGTTAAAATAAAAAAAGATGTTTTAATTGATTTTAAATTAGAAAAATGTGAGTGGAAAGAATATAATTATAATAAAGAAAAAGTTATTAAATTCTTAAAAAGATTAGGGCTTATAAAGCTAATTGATAAATTACCAGGACCGAGTGATAAGTTTTTATCTCTTAAGAGTGAAGTTGAAGAAGAGAATAAAATCCTCTCTGCTAAAAAGGTCGTTTTTCAAAAAAAATTATTTTAAAAAATTATGTCTGAAAAAGAATTTTCGAAAGAAGCAAAATGGTTTGTCAGAAATATTCAAGTAATCCAAGATGAATTTGCAGAAAGTATTGGTGCTCAAATTGTTACTACTGATAAAAATGGAGAGTTAGTAACTGAAATGAGTGGAGCCCAAAGAGTTTGTAAATTAATAATGGGCACCGAGAAAGGCAAAGAAAGATGTGGAGAAGCGTATAAAACAGCTCTTTCTTTGGTTAAATCTCTGAAGGAATCTGCTTTTATGGACTGTCATGCCGGATATGCTTCTTTGTGGATACCGATTAAAGTAAAAGGAGAAGTTGTTGGTTCGATTACTGGATGCGGAGGAAGATATAACAGAGGAGAATCAGAAGATGAATTAAAAGAAAAGTTCTCAAAATTAGCAGATGAATTGGGGATAGAAGACAAAGAGGACTTTTTAAAAGCAGCAATAGCCGAAATCTCGCCAGTTACCGAAGAAGAAGTAAAAGAAAGAGCAGAAAGATTATCAAAATTAGTAAGTGTGCTAGCAGAAGAAACCGCCTTGAAAGAAGTATTTGTAGTTTAGGAAAGAGTTGGTTATTAACAACAAGAAAGGGAGAATTTTCTCCCTTTTTTATTTTATTTTAATATATGGTAAACTAAAAGTAGAAATATAAAAGGTCAAAAAATATTTCAAAATTATCAAATAATATGGAAAGAAAAATTTTAGTTTTATTAATTGGGTTAACCATGGTATTTTTTGTAGCGTTAATTTTTTTAATTAAATCTCCTTCAGAAATCAATGATCAACAGAAAGGGGTTAATAGCATTACAATGGTTACAGATATCGGCGGATTGGGGGATAAGTCTTTTAATGATGCTGGTTGGAATGGGGTTCAAATGGCGAGTAAGGGGTTTGGACTGAAAGCAAATGTTATTCAAAAAATGGAAGAAGATCTTGTAACTAATGTCTCCCGAGCAGCTGAAACTTCGGATATAGTAGTGGGGATGGGATTTATGATTAAAGATGCCATAATAACAAATGCTCCTTTATACTCGGATACTTATTTTATATTAATTGATGAAGATGCAGGTGATTTACCGAATGTAGCTTCCTATCTTTTTCATTCAGATCAAAGTGGCTATTTAGCTGGAATAATTGCGGCTTCTGTTTCCAAAACTGGGAAAATTGGCGTAGTAAAAGGAATGGATGCTTCTTCTGTTTTAACTTATGTTGCTGGATTTAAAGCTGGAGCTAAAACTTGGAATGAATTTAGAGGAGAAAGTGTTGAAGTTTTGACTAAAACAGCAGGTACTTTTATTGACCCAGCAAAAGGTAGGGAGTTGACTCAGTCCCTAATTAATGAAGGTGTTGATGTGATATTTGATGTAGCTGGGGCTACAGGAATGGGAGTATATGAAGTTGTTCAAGAATCCAATCGTGCCGAAGGGATAACAGAACAAGATATAAAAATAGGAGCAAAAAGACCTAAATATTTTGCTGTGGGTGTAGATGTAAGTCACGATGAAATGTACCCGGGAGAAGTTTTGGTTAGCGCCTTGAAGAAAATGTCAGAGACAATATATAGTGCGGTTGAAGATATCACGAAAAACGGTTTTAGAGGAGGAATACATTTAGTTGATTTTAAAGATGGACTTACAGGGATTAGTGACATGAAATATACTAAACAATATGTCCCAGAGCAGGCTTTAAAATTAGTTGAAAAAGCAGAAGGATTGATGATGAACAGAGATGAAAGATTACTTGTTCCTTCTGGGATAACAAATGTTGATGAATATCTAGATAGCTTCAAGGTTCCAGAAGAATTATTAGAAATAATTAACTAAGTTCTAAAAAAATGAAGGTCCTTCTTAGAGAAAAATTTTTTATTGCTTTTTTCATATTAGTTTTTATCCCTCTAGTAACGGTCAGTCTTTTTTCTTATTTGAATACTCGTAAATTTTTGATGGAAAGTATCAAAGATTATAATAAACTTCTTGTTCAAAGTATGATTGTAGAAGTGGAGGATACGGTTTTAAGCTATAAAGATTTATCTCAATCTATTTTCAACAATATTAATTTTTCGGAAACGATTGAAGAAAAAAAAGGTTTCCTTTTAGAAAATATAAAAAAATATCCTTATAATATAAAATTTTTATCTATCCTAGACGAATCAGGCAAAGAAATAGTTCGTAGTGATGGCCACCCCTTAGAAGATAAAAGCGACCAGCCAGAATTTTATCAGGTCAAAGGGGGAGAAGAAGATTATTATATTACTTGGTCAAGCTTTAATTCTGTAATTGGAGTATCGACAGTTATTATTTCCGTACCTCTTTTTAAAGAAAATGAATTTCAAGGAGCTTTAATCTCCGAAATATTTCTCTCTGATATCTGGAGTAAAATAATAGTTGGCTATACTTCACCTAAAGACAATATTTATCTTTTGACTCAAAAGGGACAATTAGTGGCAGAAATTCTTGCTACTTCCGAAAATTTTCGTTCAGATGACCTTAAAGAAATTGCCCAAAAATTAGCAGAGGAAAAAAAGATTGTTATTCAAGAGGTAGGTACAGAATCTGGTCAAATGTTATTTATTGCCGATTTTCTTCCCATATTTAATTGGGAGTTGGTAGTCTTTAGGCCAGTATCAGAAATTTATGAACCGGCTTCAATGTTAGCAAATAATCTAATATTTATTACCCTTATCACTTTAATCTTTATTTTTATAGTTTCTGTATTTTTTTCTCAATTAATAGTTAACCCTATTAAAAAGCTTCAAGAAGGGGTCGAAATCATCAGAAAAGGGAAACTAGGTTATCGGGTAAACATTCGAACGAACGATGAAATCGAAGAGCTGGGAAAAACATTTAATAAAATGGCGGAAGAATTAGATATTTATCATGCTGCTTTAGAAGAATCTAAAATAGTTTTACAAGTAAAAGTGAAAGCAAGGACCAGAGAATTAGAAGAGTTGGCTAAAAGCTTAGAAGGGAAAGTTAAAATCAGAACCAAAGAATTGGAAAAAAGATTAAGCGAATTAGAGAAATTTCATAAATTAACTGTGGGCAGAGAATTAAAAATGATGGATTTAAAAAAAGAAATCGAAAAGTTAAAAAGAAAAAATAATAAATCATAAAACTTCTGGATATATATTATAAATTCAGTTGTTAATAATTTCTAATAAAATTATGCCCTTAATTTCAAAACAATTTCTAGAAGAGATAAAAAAAATGGAGGGGGAAATAATTGGTTCCTCTTTAAAAACAGATCGTGAGTTTATTATAGAAAAAGAAGGAGTAAAAGGATTAAGCAAATTAGAAATGGAAATGGAGAAATTAGGATATCCTTTAAAACAAGCCGAAATAGATAAATACAAATGGTATCCAGTTCAACAAGATTTTCTTTCCCTGATGTTGGCTCAAAAAATGTTTAATTGGAGTGATAAAACAGTACAGGAATGGGGTCGCTGGGGAGCTAAAACTAATTTTATTATTAAGTTAATGGCTAGGTTAGTCAATAAAGAAACAATAACCAAATTAGCTTCCAAATACTGGAGGAGATATTATACCAAGGGGGAGATAGAATATAAATTGGATTATGGAAACAAAACTGGTGTTGCAATAATAAAAGATTTTGTTATTTACCCAGTTCATCTTCATTATTTAGAAGGGTATTTTTATCAGATAATGTGTTTAATAGTTTCTACAAAGAATTTAAAAGTGGAAGGAAGTGAAGTTGGGGAACCTAATGTTCATCAATTTAGAATAACTTGGTAAGTTATCTAAGAAATTAGGGAATCTTAGTAAGATTTATGATTATGGATGATAAAAAAAGAACAGAAAATTTGCTTAAAATGACCATGGAAGACTTAGAAGAATTAGAAAGATATATAGAAGAACTTTCTTCTTTTCTTCCTTTAGCAGTTTGCACAATTAACCCTTTAAGAGTGGTGCTTGTTGCTAACTCAGCCTTTCAGAATTTAACTGGTTATAGAGAAGTAGAAATAATAGGCGAAAAAGTAGATAGTTTGTTTTTAAATAAAAAAGATTTCCAGAATCTAATTGAGTCAAAAAGTCTTAAAGAAAAAACAATTCTGACCCGAAGAATGACGCTTTTAAAGAAAAAAGGGGAGAAAATACCAGTTAATGTAGCAATTTCTATCAGGAAAGACGAGCAAGGTAATTTTCTAGGACATTTTATTGCTTTTTCTGATGTCTCTGAATTTGAAAAACTTAAACAAGGGTTAGAGGAAAAAGTAAAAGAAAGAACTAAAAACTTAGAGGGACAAACTCAAGAGATTACCCAATCAAGGGTTGCTTTGATGAATATTCTTGAGGATGTAGAAAAAGCGAAGGAAGAATCTGAAGAGCAAAGGGATAAAACTTTGGCAATTTTTGAAAATTTTCCGGAAGGTCTTTTATTTCTTGACCAAGAAAATAAAATTTCCTCGATTAACCCCGGCCTTAGAAATTTTTTTGAATTGAATCCCGAAAAAGTAATCGGGAAAAGAATTGCTGAATTAGAAAAAGAATCTCCCTTAAATTCTCTTGTTGATATTTTGGAAACAACTTCCGCAGGGGTATATAAAAAAGAGTTGGAATTAAAGGAAAATTTAATCTTAGAAATATCAACTATTCCCGTAATAAGAGTCAAGGGGAAAATTGGAACCTTAGTTATTTTAAGAAATATAACTAGAGAGAAAACAGTAGAACGCTTAAAAACGGAATTTGTTTCTATCTCTGCCCATCAATTAAGGACGCCCTTGTCAGCTGTGAAATGGACATTAAAAATGATTCTTGACGGGGATTTGGGTAAAATCTCTGAGGAGCAGCATGAATTTCTTTTAAAAACATATAAAAGCAATCAAAGAATGATTCATTTGGTGAATGACCTCTTAAATGTAACCAGGATTGAAGAAGGAAGATTTCTTTATAATATTAAAAGCCAGGATATAATAAAAATAGCGCAAGAAATAATCAATTCTTGTTTAGCATTAGCCAAAAGAAAAAAAATAGATCTTAAATTTCGAAAACCAAAGGGCAAAATACCTAAGGTAAAAGTTGATACCGAGAAAATGAACATTGTGATTCAAAACTTAATTGATAATGCAATTCACTATACAAAAAACAATGGTAAAATAAATGTTTCTATCAAATATCTGAAAGATCAAAAAAATATATTGGTTTCTGTGAAAGATACAGGAATAGGCATACCAAAAAACCAGGAAAAAAGAATATTCGAAAGGTTTTTCAGAGGAGTTGAGGCAGTTAAGGCGGAAACTGTGGGTACGGGATTAGGACTTTTTATTGCTAAAAATATAGTTGAGGCCCATGGCGGTAAAATTTGGTTTGAATCGGTAGAAAATAAAGGGACAACATTTTATTTTACAATACCTATCGCTTCTGCTACTATTTCAAAATGAAGTGTGTTAGAATAAAATGAGGAATAAATAAAATTATGAAAAAAATTTTAATAATAGAGGACGAAGAATTATTATATAATTTATTAAGAAAAAAATTAATTGCTGAAGGATATAATGTTTCTGTATCTGAAGATGGGCAAAAGGGATTAGACTCAATGAAAAAAGATATTCCAGATCTTATTTTACTTGATATTGTGATGCCCAATAAGAATGGGTTTGAAGTAATGGAGGAGATGCAAAAGGATAAGCGTTTAAAAAATATTCCTATTATTATTATTTCTAATTCGGGGCAACCTGTGGAGATTGATAAAGCCAAAAATTTAGGGGCAAAAGACTGGTTAGTCAAAACAGATTTTGAACCATTAGAAGTAATCAAAAAGGTTAAAAAACAAATTGGTTAAAAACAATTAAAAATATGGCAAAAATTTTAATAGTAGAAGATGATAAATTTTTAAGAGAATTAATGGTCAGAAAGCTATCTCAAGAAAATTTTCAGATTATAGAAGCAATTGATGGCGAAGATGGGATAAAAAAAATAAAGGACGTAATTCCAGATATGGTCCTGCTGGACTTAATATTACCGGGCATTGATGGCTTTGAAGTTTTAGCTAAGATGAAAGAGGATCCAAACACCACTTCTATCCCGGTAATCATTCTTTCTAATCTTGGTCAGAGAGAAGATGTTGAGAGAGGAATGAAACTGGGAGCAATAGATTATTTGGTCAAAGCCCACTTCACTCCTAATGAGATTATAGATAAAATCAAGGCAAATCTAGAAAAATAAAAACTCTTCTTACATTTTCTTAATTATATAATACTTATATATTTTTTGGTTTGAAGGAGAGTTTTTTTATTAAGAATATTTATGTTTATTTTTCTTTTTGGTGAAGATACATATAGGTTGCAGAAAAAACTAGACGAAATTCAGGATAAATATAAAAAGATTCATGAGAATGAATTAAATTTAAAAAGAATAGATATTTCCCAGAAGGAATTTAAGGAATTTGTTGATGAGTTATTTCAGTGTTCTATGTTTGTTAAAAGAAAATTATTTCTTCTGGAGAATTTATTTTCTAATGAGAAATTTCAAAAAGACTTTCTAGAAGGAATTAAAGAAATTGCTAAGTCAAAAGATATTATTGTTATTTTTGAAAAAAATAATATACCTAAAAAAAATAAACTTTTTCTGGCTTTAAAAAAATATGCCGAATGTCAGGAATTTAAACCTTTGAAAGATGCCGAACTAAAAAGATGGGTGGAAAAGGAATTTGAAAAACAAGGGATAGGGATTTCTTATGAAGCCGTAAATCTTATTTTAGAATTTGTAGGAAATGATTTGTGGCAAATATCAAATGAAGTTCAGAAATTAATTTGTCTTAAAAGCTCTGCTCAAATAAAAAATATCAAAGCACAAGATATTAAAAATATAGTTAAACCAAATTTAGAAACTAATATTTTTGAGATAATAAATACCTTGGCTCAAAAAAATAGAAAAAAAGCTCTTAATCTTGTCCAGATAGGGCTAGACAAAGGTGATCCGCCGATAAATATGCTTAATATGATCAATTATCAATTTAGAGGGCTTTTGATAGCCAAGGAATTAAGAAGTGAAGGCCAGAGCTTAAATGATTTTTTAAAACTGAATATTTTCAAACCCTATCCAGCCAGAAAGGCCTGGCAGGCAAGTATGGGGTTTAGCTTAGATGAATTAAAAAAAATCTACCAAAAAATTTTTGAGGCAGATTTAAATATGAAAACAGGAAAAATTCAGCAAGAAGAATCTCTCAAGATGTTAATAGCAGGTATCTAAGATTTATTTTTTTATCTTATTAATCGCTTTAATTATTCTGGACTTTCTTCTGCTAGCGTTGTTTTTCTTTATCACTCCGGTCTTTGCGGTTTTATCCAATATTTTATAGATTTGAGGCAAAAGTTTTTGAGCCTCATCTTTTTTATTCTGAGTAATTAAATCCTTTACCTTTTTTAAAAGGTCTTTTAATTTATTTTTTCTCTGGATATTTATCTTTGTTCTCTTCTTATCTTTTCGAACACTTTTTTTAGCTGATTTAGTAATGGGCATATAAAATTATATTATCACAAAATTATTTTTTTGCAATATTTTAATTCTGAATTGCTATGATATACTAAGAAAATGAGGATAAAAAATCTTTTCAAAAAATTTACTCCCTTCTTTTTATTAAATGGGTATCATTTTACCTTAGCCTTTTTAGGTGCTTTGATTTATGGTTTTCCTTCTAAAAAATTGAAAGTAATTGGGGTTACCGGGACAAAGGGCAAATCAACAACAATTGAATTAGCAAGGTTAATATTAGAAAACGCGGGGTATAAAGTTGCTTCTGCTTCTTCTATCAAGTTTAAGATAGATAAAGAGGAAGAATTAAACAGATTAAAGATGACCATGCCTGGCAGATTTAAACTTCAAAAGTTCTTAAGGAAGGCAATAAAAGCAGGATGCGCATATGCTATTTTAGAAGTGACATCCGAAGGTATTTTACAGCATCGTCAAAAGTTTATTGATTTTGAGGTTGTTGTCTTTACAAATTTATCTTTAGAACATATTGAAAGACATGGTTCTTTTGAAAAATATCGAGAAGCCAAAGGAAAATTATTTAAAGAATGCAAAAAGATTCATATTTTGAATTTAGACGATGAAAATGCTGAATATTTCTTAAAATTTTCTAATGATCAAAAATTCGGTTTTGGTATTGATTGTAAATTGACGGATGAAAATAGAAAACTCATTAAAGCGAATAACATAAAACTTTTTGAAAATAAAATAAGTTTTGAAATAAACAACATTGAATTCAACATAGACCTGCCGGGTAAATTTAATATTTATAACTCTTTAGCGGCAATCACTATTGCTCGTTCCCAGGGAATTAGTTTAGAAATTTGTAAAAAAGCACTAGAAGAGATTAAAGGGATTCCGGGTCGGATGGAAATAGTAGTGAAAAAACCTTTTAAAGTTATTATTGATTATGCTCATACACCTGATTCTTTGGAAAAAGTTTATCAAACTATACTTAAGCATAAATTTCTACATACTAAATTAATTTGTGTCCTTGGTTCTTGCGGAGGAGGGAGAGATAAATGGAAAAGACCTAAGATGGGTGAGATTGCCACGAAATATTGCGATGAAATTATTTTGACTAATGAAGATCCTTATGACGAAGACCCTAGTCAGATTTTGTCTGAAATAAAATCTGGTATACCAAATACCAAGCACAATATATTAAATATTATTCTAGACAGAAGAGATGCGATAAAAAAGGCGTTGGAAACAGCAAAACAAGGAGACACAGTTATTATTACAGGTAAAGGGTCTGAACCATGGATGTGTGTTGCTAATAACAAGAAAATTCCATGGAGCGACAAAGAAATAGTTGAACAAGAAATAAGAAAGATATAAAGTTTACAATCTTAGTTAGCAGGGAATCTAAAAGTCAAATGTTAAAAATTCTCACATTCCTGGAATGGGAGTATTTTTTAATGGGAGGTAATAAAAAAATTGACAAAATTAAAAATATTTGTATACTAAAAATGGTAGTTGAAAATACTATTTTTCAACAGCAACATTAACAACTAAATAATCCTAGAAAGGATTGCGAGGAGGTGAGCTTGATGAAACTCGTAGTACCAAAGAAGAAGGATTATCGTAAGATTTTTGGCACTCTCAAGACGAGACCTGCTATGAATCTTAAGTGCGGAGCGTGTTCTTCGTGTGTTGGTAGTCCTCAAGCTTGTAAGTAGTTTTTGTGAAGATGCAAGGAGGAGATATTTATACTTATAAAGATATCTCCTCCCGCTTAATTCCTATTTTTATTTAATTTTTGAAAGGAGGATTATAATGAATAATGATTTAAAGTTTTCTCGATTTGCTCATTTCTGGAAGAAAAATGATGTTATTGCAGTTTTTCATGCTCTAAACAGACAAGTCCTTTTTTTTAGTCCCAAGTTACTATCCAGCATTAAAAGTTTTTTATCCATTAGTTCTTGCGATACTTCTAAAAAATCAGTGATTGTTGCTCAATCAATTAAGGAATTAAAAAATTGTAAGCTTCTAGTACCAATTACTGAAAAAGAGGAAAGAGAGATAAAGGGATTACAGAAAATGATTCTTTCACGTCCGTGCATTGATACTCTCTATTTAATTCTAACGGATAACTGTAATTTTGATTGTACATATTGTTTTTTTGAAGGATCTTATAATTCTCCAGAAACACGATGTGATACAATGTCTAACATGACAGCAATGTCTGCTATTCAAAGATTTACTACTTATTTAAGAAGAGCATACAATTTCCCCGATTTTCATCCCCAGGATCCATCAATTATATTTTATGGCGGAGAGCCGTTACTAAATCTCAAGGTTTTTTATTCAACTGTGAAAGAAATAGACCGTCTTAAAAAATGCGAGCAATTGCCTCTTAATCTGTCAGTTAGCGTTAATACTAATGGATCACTTATAACCTCTGAAATTGCTGCATTCTGCGCGGACCATAAAATTGAAGTTGATGTTTCATTAGATGGCTATGAGTCAGTGAATGATAAATGTCGTATTTGGAAGAAAAGCCGCAAGGGAACATTTTCAGCAACAATGAGGGGGATTTCTATTCTTCAAAAATCAGGTGCTAAAACTTGTATCTCTTGTACTATTTCCGAAGCTAATGTTGATGAATTACCAATGGTTCTTGAGTGGTTTCTTGATGAATTAGGCATTGACCAAGTGGGCTTCAACCCTTTATTAGATAGTCCTGAATATCAAGTTCAAGACCCAGGATATTCTGTCAAAGCAGCTCAGGCTATGATTAATTGTTTTAAAATCGCGAGAAAACGAGGAATTCATGAACACCGGATTATGCGTAAAGTTGAAGCATTCGTGAATGGCCAGTTATATGATCGAGATTGTTCAGGTTGTGGGAGGCAAATTGTTGTTAAACCAGATGGAAAGTTTGGTGTTTGTCATGCTTTTAGTGGTACAGGAGAATTTTTTGTGGAACCGGATTATAATTTTGACCCATATACTCATCCTTTTTGGAAAGAGTGGAGCAACCGTTCTCCGCTTAATATGCCACAGTGTTATGATTGCGAAGCATTAACTATTTGTGGCGGAGGATGCCCTCATAATGCCTATCTTAAAACAGGTAGCATCTGGGGAATTGATAAATCCTTTTGTGTACATGCCAAGGAAACTATTCAATGGTTAATTTGGGACCTCTATAAACAAACCCAAAAATCAGAAAGTTCATAAAAATTTGTAAAAGGGTATCCATTTTAGATAAACTAAAATAGAGATACCCTTTTTATTTGTCTAATTACAATTTTGTTATATAATTAAGAATAAGAAGTTAATTTTATGCCGAAAGTCACTTTTAGGTACAATATAAAAAAAGATGCATGGAGCTGGGTCCTTATAGCGAAAAATAAAAACCAGAATACATTCGGGCTTAATTGGCGGGAACAAGTCGTTCATATTCCAGAAGGTTTATTAACCAAGATTTTAAAGTTAGATTTTTCAGAGGCTCAAGATGTAACTGAGAAATACTTAAAAATCAATGTAAAAAGAAAATACCGCGAAGCAGTAATCAAAGAAGAGTTATCTGCCCTTAGGAATATTTGGGTAAAAACTGAAAAGAGTTTTTTTAATACACTTTCTAATATTACGAAACAACCTATTTATATAAAAAAGTTTGAGTGTTTTATGACAACAGGATTTATGTGTCCATATAACCAGAAAGAAAATTGGTTTATGGCATCAATGTGGCATAGTTTACCATTTTCAATAACGGTAATATGTCATGAATTATTACACCTTCAGTTTTTACACTATTACAAAAATTATTTAGAGAAGAGAGGGTTAAACAACGAACAGATAGAAGACTTAAAAGAAGCATTAACCTTTTTACTAAACGAAGAAGAGTTTGAAAAAATTATTTTGGTGGAAGATAAGGGATATCCTTCTCATCAAAAATTAAGAAGTAGGTTAAAGAAAATTTGGCGAGATGATAAGATTTTTGACAGTTTTTTAGAAAAAGCTGTCAAGACTCTAAAAACTACAAAATGTTAGTTTTATAAAGTTTATTACTATTTAACGTAAAGACATGTTGTTGAGTTGTCGATTAACGATTAATGAGTTATTATATAATATTATGTCTAAAAAAATTTTATTAGTAGAAGATGATTCCTGTATAATTGATATTTATAGCACCGTTTTAAAAAAAGCTGGTTTTAAAGTTGAAATATCAGAATCTTCTAAAGATGCGATGGAGAGATTAGAGAAAATAGCGAAAGGAGACGAAGAAAGACCTGATTTGGTTCTTCTGGATTTGGTTTTACCAGATATTAATGGTATTGAAGTATTGAGAAAGGCCAGATCGCAAAAAGGGATAGATGATATTCCTTTTTTTATTTTGACGAATTATACAAATCCTGATTTAAAAATAGTAGGTGAAAAACTTAAAGTAGAAAAATATATTTTAAAAACGGATTTTGTCCCTTCTCAGTTAGTTAAAGAAATAAAAAATTGGTTTGAAAAAGTTAAATAAAAAAATGAAAACAAAAGAAATATTTGATTTAGCAATTAAAATGGGGGTAGAGTCGGATTTTCGAAAACCGGCGGAAGTTAAAAAATTTTTGAAAAGAAAGAAAGAAAAATATGAAAAACTTCCACCTGAAAAAAAAGAAGATTTTGATACAGAATCTTTAGAAAATCCATATTTAGACTCCAGAATTTTGAATATCTCGGAAGACAAAGAAATTAAAAAAATTTTAGTTGGCATTGATATTGGTCCAGCAGAAATTTTAATAGCCCAAGAAATTGGCAATATAGATTTAATAATTTCTCATCATCCTATAGGGAAAGCATTAGCGCATCTGGCAGATGTAATGGATCTTCAATGTGATGTTTTAAATCAATACGGTGTACCTATAAATATTGCCGAAGGTTTGATGAAAAAAAGAATTTCCGAAGTAGCCAGAGGAGTCAATGGCATTAATCATCAAAGGACAGTAGATGCTGCCCGAATTCTAAAATTTAATTTAATAAATTGCCATACTCCTTGTGATAATTTGTCGGCCAATTTTTTAAAAGATAAAATTGAAAATGATAAGAGCATAGAGACAGTTGAAGATATAATCAAAATCTTGAAAAAAATCCCAGAATATCAAGAAGCTAATAAAATTGGAGCAGGTCCTAAAATTTTTGTGGGGGCTCCAGAAAATCGTTGTGGTAAAATTGCCTTAACAGAAATTACAGGGGGAACAGAAGGATCTCCAAAACTTTATGCTAAAATAGCTCAAGCCGGAATTGGGACCATAATAGGTATGCATATTTCCGAAGAACATAAAAAAGAAGCCGAAGAAGCAAACTTAAATGTTGTGGTTGCCGGGCATATGTCTTCGGACTCTTTAGGCGTTAATTTATTTTTAGATGAACTTGAGAAAAAAGGAATAGAAATTATTCCCTGTTCGGGGTTAACTAGAATTTCTCGTTTGTAATTTTTATATCTAACTAATCTCGATGTAAATAAAAAACGCCTAGAAAGGCGTTTTTATTTTATGATTAGTCTCTGAGGATTAAATTTGTTTTATCATATAAGTATCCTTTAATTTATATCCTAATTTTTTATAATACCCCCGGACTCCTATCCCAGATATCACAGCCATTTTATCTAAATTAAATTCTTTTTTTACAATTTCTTCTGTCTTTTTCATTAATTTTTTCCCCAGCCCTCTATGTTGGGAAGATAATGGTTTGCTTCCCACTGGTGTCATTTGCCCATAGGTATGAATCTCTCGAATTATCCCAGCTCTTTGTAAAACTGGCAAATAACTTTTCTCTGCAGAAATTCTCAAACGCAGCAGAGCATAAAGTTTATCTCTTTTTTCATTTTCAAAACTTAAGAATATTTCTTTACCTCCGGAAGCACTATAATCTTTTCTAAAAAGATAAACCTTTTCTTGGCTATTATGTTCTTCTTTAATTTCTCGGCATCTTATACATTTACATTTTAATCCTTTTTTTCTCATCTCTTTTTGAACAACTTCTCTGAGATTTGATATTTTAGTCCCTCCTTCAATAATATATTTTGAAGGAATATCTCTAATAATTCTTTGGATTCTACATTGATAAGGAATTTGTTTTTTTATTTTGATTAAGAGTTTAATTAATTTATCTTTAGAATATGGCTGGAATTTATTTTGCTTATATTGTTTGTATAGTGGAGATTGTTTTACTAAAGCTAGAGGATAAATCTTTAAAAGATCTGGCTGAAAATCAGGATTGGAAAAAAGTTGGGCAAACATTTTTACATCTTTTTTAAAATTAGAACCCAGAAGATTGGGCATCATCTGGTAAGAAACTTTAAATCCAGCATCTTTTAAAAGTTTGGTAGCTTTGATTGTAGATTTAATATTATGTCCTCTTTTATTTATTTTTAGGACATCATTATAAATACTTTGCACTCCTAATTCTACTCTTGTTATCCCAAGATTCCTCATTCTTTTTATTTCTTTTATATTGATGTAATCAGGCCTTGTTTCAATTGTGATACCAATGATTTTACATTCTGCTTTTTCATTTTTGTCTTGAAGTTTTTCTAAACTTTTTATTCGTAATTTATTTTTAGTTCTTTTCCCGTATTCATTTACTGCAGTAAAACATTCTTTTATAAACCAGGTTTGATATTGTTTTGGATAATAACTCCAAGTTCCGCCGATTATTCTCAATTCAATTTTATCTAGAGGATGACCGATTTTCTGCAAACTTTTTAACCGAACTTGAACTTGAAGATAGGGGTTAAAATTAGTTAAAATTGCTCTTTGGACAGCTGGTTCTTTATCCAAATAACTTTTGGGAATATTTTTTTGACTGGGACAAAAAATACATTTTCCCGGGCAAGGGTATGGCTTTGTTAAAACAGATACATTAATAATTCCAGAAAGAGAACGGATGGGACGAATTCGGAGTAATTTTTCAATGTTTTCTAACGATTTAATTCTTTTCTTTTGGGCTAATTTATGATAAATTTTAAGTAGTTCTACGTTCCTTAGACAAGGAATTTTATATTTTTTTGCCATTTTCCTTTTGAAAGAATCCAAATCTTCCCGATTCTTAATCTGGCTTTTAACAAGTTCTTGGAATATCAATTTAATTATTTTTGTTTTAGTCATTTATATATTATATGAAAAAAGAGTATGCTGAAAATTTATTAAAGAAAACTAAGGAAGATTATAATAAGATTGCTCCAGAGTTTTCAGCGACCAGATACCAAACTTGGAAGGAGACAGAGTTCTTATTCAATGATTATGTTATGCCCGGGGACAAAGTTTTAGATTTGGGATGTGGAAATGGTCGTTTTTTTGAATTTTTAGAGGATAAAGACATTGACTATATTGGAGTTGATTTTTCAGAAAAACTAATTGAAATTGCTAAGAAAAAGTATCCTAAAATAAAATTTCAAGTAGCTGATGCTTTAAATCTTCCTTTTCCTAATAATTACTTTGACAAAATATATAGTATTGCTGTTTTGCATCATATTCCGTCAGAAAAATTTAGAAGACAATTTCTTGAGGAAGCTAGAAGAATATTAAAACCAAATGGTTTTTTTATTTTAACAGTTTGGGAGACAGAATCCAAGAAAAACTTAAACCTATTTATTAAAGATACGGCGTTGAGATTAACAGGTAAACTAGAAAAAGGCGATACTTTTAGGCCCTGGGGCAACAAGGATGCTGAAAGATATTTTCATTATTTTTCAGAAAAAGAATTAACAAAATTGGTAAAACAAACAAAATTTAAGATTATTAAACAGGGCGTTACAACAAATGAAAGAGGGAATAAAAAAAACATTTATCTAATAGTTCAAAAATAAATCAAATCTTATGTGTGGAATAATTGGTTATATTGGTAAAAAAAATGCAGTTCCAATTTTAATTCAAGGATTAGAACGTCTTGAGTATAGAGGATATGACAGTGTGGGGATTTGTGTCAAAACTAATCATCATTTAGAAGTATTGAAAAGGAAAGGCAAGGTTTCTCAGTTTAAGCAAATACCAGAGTTAAAAGATTTATCTGGTAATATTGGTATCGGACATTCGCGCTGGGCGACGCACGGTGTTCCGTCAAGAAGAAATGCTCATCCTCATCTAGATTGTAAAAAAGAAATTGCTATAGTCCATAATGGCATAATTGAAAATTATCAAACCTTAAAAAACCTGCTTCAAAAAGAAGGGCATGTTTTTTTATCAGAAACAGATTCGGAAGTCATAGCCCATTTAATAGAAAAATTTTATCAGGGAAATCTTGAAAAAGCAGTTATAAAAACTTTGGAACTCCTAGAAGGCGCTTTTGGCTTGGCCATACTCCACAAAGATGAAAATAGAATTATTGCCGTTAGAAAAGGTTCACCTTTAATTATCGGCGTTGGAGACGGAGAGATGTTTGTGGCTTCTGATGCTTCCGCGATTTTAAAATATACCAAAAAAGTTGTTTATATGAAGGATGGACAAATAGCAGACATATATAGGAATAAATTTAAAGTTAAGAATTTTAAAGGAGAAGAAGTTGAGAAAAAAGTTAAGGAAATAAAATGGACAATAAATCAACTAGAGAAAAAAGGATTTAAGCATTTTATGCTCAAAGAAATATTAGAACAGCCCGAAAGTTTGAGAAATGCTTTAAGGGGGAGAATAAAACAAGGCCAGATAAAATTGTCTTTAAACGTTGATGTAAAATCAATTAAAAGGATTATTATTGTATCTTGTGGTACCAGTTGGCATTCAGGCCTTATTGCCAAGTATTTGATTGAGAAATTTGCCCAGATTCCAATTGAGGTTGATTATGCTTCCGAGTTTAGATATAGAAATCCGATAATTAAAAAAGGAGACATTGTGGTTGGGATTTCCCAATCAGGAGAGACAGCAGACACCTTAGAAGCTCTCAGAGAGGCCAAGAGGCAAGGTGCTGGGACATTAGGCATAATAAACGTAGTTGGTTCAACAATTTCCAGAGAAGTAGATTCGGGCATATTTCTGCATGCTGGACCGGAAATAGGAGTTGCCTCTACCAAAGCGTTTACTTCTCAATTAATGACTTTAACTTTATTGTCTTTATATCTTAGGCAAGAAAAAGGATTAAAAATAAATAGGCATATTTTAACGGAGATAGAGAACATTCCTTTGAAAGTTAAAAGAATTTTTAAAGACAAAGAAAAAATAAAGCAGATAGCCCAGAAATTTAAAGATAGTAAGGGTTTTCTATTTTTAGGTAGAGGAGTAAATTTCCCCATTGCCTTAGAAGGGGCCTTAAAACTTAAAGAAATTTCTTATATTCATGCCGAAGGGTATCCATCTGGCGAAATGAAACATGGGCCCATTGCCTTAATTGATAGAGATATGCCGATTGTTTTTCTGGCTACCAATAGCTCTACTTATGACAAAATCATGAGTAACATCCAGGAAGTTAAAGCCAGGAAAGGGAAAGTGATTGCTATTATGGATAAAGATGACAAAAAAATGAGAAAATTTGTTGATTATATTATTAAAGTACCAGAAACAAAAGAATATTTATCTCCTATATTAAATGTTATTCCATTACAATTATTATCTTATTATATAGCTGATTTCAGGAGGTGTGATATAGACCATCCAAGACACCTTGCGAAATGCGTAACAGTGGAGTAATTAAAAAATATGGAAACCAAAATTGAAGAAATTTCAGGAGAGGGTTTTAAGTTTTTAATATTAGAAAGCAATAAAGAGGTTGCTAGAGCACGGCTTTATGTTTTAAAAAATGACTTGCATCCCGAGCCATTTGGCTTTATAGAGGATGTTTATGTGAAGGAAGGTTGTCAGGGCAAGGGGCATGGAACAAAAATTATGAATCTTTTAATTACCAAAGCTAAAGAATGTAAATGTTATAAATTAATTTGTACGAGCCGTTTTAGTCGCTCGGGTGTGCATATCTTTTATGAAAAGTTGGGATTTAAGAAATATGGACATGAATTTAGAATGGATTTTAAGTGAATATACGTGGTATAATTAAACATATAAAATAATAAATATTCTAAAATATGAAGTATAAAGTAAAATATAAAATAGTTGTTTCTGGAGCGGCAGATACAAAACATTGTTGTTCAAATATAAAAGAGATATCAAGAGAAATTGGAAGAGAAGTGGTTCGACAAGGATGTGTTCTTCTCACTGGGGCCACTACCGGAGCTCCTTATTACTCTGCTGAAGGATGTAAAGAGGAAGGAGGCATGAGTATCGGCTTTTCTCCAGCTAATACAGAAAGGCAACATTTAAAAGTGTATCATTTACCAACTGATCAATTTGATTTAATCGTTTATACGGGGTTTGATTATGTTGGTAGAAACTTAATATTAACCAAAGCAGCAGACGGAGTAATTATTATTTGCGGAAGGACAGGAACATTAAACGAGTTTACAGTTGCCTTTGAAAGTAAAATGCCTATCGGAGTTTTAAAAGGTACCGGAGGAACAGCTGATTTAATAGATGAAGTATTAAAAAGAGGATATAGGCCTAAGAAAAAAATTGTATCTGATACGGACCCCAAAAAATTAGTCGAAAAATTAATTGTTCTAATAAAAAAAGAGAAAAGGTCGAATAATAAATAATAGTTAATTATTAAAAATAATT
>Ga0268279_1000179_pt1 | contig 47957 bp, 42 predicted proteins | sample saktaG_6_FD_190142 | JGI IMG/M metagenome (GOLD analysis project Ga0268279, IMG submission 190142) | Saline water microbial communities from Sakinaw Lake, British Columbia, Canada - sak_2010_1_5_80m | ecosystem: Environmental > Aquatic > Non-marine Saline and Alkaline > Saline ...
TCAATTCAAGGTATATTTTTTCAAAATCCTCTTTTGAATAATGAAATTTGCAGATTTTATAAAAAATGATGAAAAAATAAAGAGCGCTCAGTTTTTAGAACGCCCTTTTTGAATTTGATGAAAAGAAACTTCAAAAGAGAGGATCGTTTCTTCCCAAAAAGCTTTCTCATTGCTCGAACTGTGTATTAAGTTTTCCATAAGCGATGTAGCAAATCGTTTACGGATTGTGCCTTCCTTTGCTATCGCTGGATCGTAATGCCCAACAAGATTATTGAGCCGAGCAATTGCATCTTCACCCTCCACGATGAAAACGATTGAATCCCCAGACAAGGAAAATTCCAACATCTCCTCGTAGAAATCTTCTTCCACGCACGAAGCCCAAACAATATCCACCTCTTTTTTACCTAATCTCACTCGTTTGTTGGCTATGATTTTTAGTCCAGCGGACTCAATCATCTTAAACACCTCTTTTTCAAGCCTTCTCTTGGTGCAATCAGGTTTTAAAAGACCAAACGAATAATTCATGCATATCACCTCCTTTCTTCCAATATCTTTCTATATTAAAGAGTAACAGATTAAAACTGATTTGTCAAGTTTGATCGCTACTATAAAAAATTTTTTATGGTTTGGATATTTTTTCTTATACCGTTAAGAACCCCGTTTTTTAATCGATAATCTAACTCCCAAAGCGCTGATTTATTGCTATCATATTTTAATTTATCTATAGCATCCTCGCAATTAAGCCATAGGTATTGAGTATGTTCGTTGTTAATCTCTATTTTTCTTGACAGCACTTCAATGCCAAAAGCAAATTCCGGGATCATAATAATCTCTTTTCCCCATTTCAACCCGCAGATATTCACAGCGGGTATCGTGGTCACGGAAGCCAACCTGATGTAAGGCGACTTTCTGTCGATGGACGCTTCCTCATAAGCTTCCCTTCTCATGGTTTCAGTGGGGGTTTCGTTTCTCTCGCCTCCGCCGGCGATACCCTGCCATATATTCAAATCCTTCCTTTTAAATATTGCGTAATAATATTTTCCCTCCTCTCTTATAAAGGGAAATATTAAAACTTGACATGGTGCTCTCATAAATTTAATGAATTATGGTTTATTCTTTTTTAGGGGACAAAATGGATCAATTGCATTAATGTCTTTATACTCCGATAGTGCTTTGGCTCTACAGCCACCCCGACATTTTTTAAAGTTTGAACAATTATTGCATATTTCATTGCCACATAATCTTACCATATTTTTAGATTTAGTCCAAAGATCTAGAAAACTCTCGCTTCTAATATTTCCTACCACAGAATTATCACCGAAAAAAATACAGGGGTAAAAGTCTCCCGATTGTGTAATCCAACAGACTTCTTTACCACAATGGCACCCAAATTCCCCGGGGAGAGCAAACCATTTTCTCTCATCTTCTTTTTGGGGAAGCACTAATTTAATTTTAGATTTAATATTTTGCGTATTTTTAAGAAAACGAACGTATTGGTCTTGGCTAATCAATAAATTTTGATTATCTTTTGCTCTACCGAGCAAAAGAATCGGGGTAAATCTAATGAGGTCTAATGATAATTTTTCGGCAAGCTTAATTAGTTCTTTATATTCATTAATATTTAAACTATTGATAATAACCCTCATGGCAAGAGTGGTTGTTTGGCAATATTTTCTTAATAATTTAATTTTTTCTATTGCTTTTCTAAAATTCCCTTTTCCTCTAATATAATCATGATTTTTCTCTAAGCCATCGATACTTACAGTTATTGTATTTAGGTTTAATTCATTGATTTTTTTTGCTATCTCTTTGTCGATTAATAAACCATTGGTTACAATTGAAACGGCAATAGAGTTTTCTCTTGCGTATTTAATTACCCGGAATAAATCATCTCTTGAGATGGGCTCACCTCCACCAATTGCCAAAAAGAAGATTCCAGCATCTCTCATCTGATCAATTAAATTAAAAAGTTCTTCGGTTGTTAACTCATTTGAATCAGGATTTCCTGAGTTGCTAAAACAATGCTTACATCTCAAATTACACTTTGTAGTAATATTAAGAGAAATCCTTAAGGGAGTACTTAAGCCATCGTTTTTTTTATTTTTGATATAAACGACATCTGATGTTAATAACCCTTTTTTAGTTATATCATTTTTGAATTCATTGAGGACCGGATTGTTTTTATAATTACCAGAAAGTATTTTTTTCAGGATAACAGTAGATTCTTTATCAAAAAAGTGCTCTTCTTGATTTTTAGTATTATATACCCTAGAACCAAAAAATTCTTCGTGAAAAAATATTTTATGATTTAATAGTTTCATAATTGACTATAATACAAGATAATTTTTCCATTCCTTCGTAGGCGAGGAATTCTTTAATTTAGCCTCACGTTACGCTAGTAATAATTTTCTGCCAACCAAAACCTATTCAGCATTACATCTAGATTACTTGATTGACGCAAGCATTAATCTTATTCCGGATTTTCAGTGTGACTGATGCCTAGGATTTAACGTTTTGTCCTTGAACTGCTTTTCATGCTGCTCTGCATGCATATCCAACCGACATCCACAAGCACGCGCACAAACCTTCGGGCGACCTTTTGCTATCCCTGGGAGATTCCAACTTTCCTCAATTCGTTTAAAAAACTCACCTTCGACGATATCTTTCAGAGAGTGCTCTTTTGCCGAAATTTGACGAATCCCTCCTATATCACGAAGAATATTTTCTTCACCAAGCTCAAATGGATCCGTTACGTTATAAATGATCCCGTAGTTCGCCTGTTGGTAAAACCAGCAGCAAGGATAAACCAGTCCTGTTGCACTGACGAATATTCCTTTAGTTCGTTTTGCTTGGCAATCAATCGGTATCTTATCAAAGTATCGAATTAAAGAGCCAAACTCCTTAATCAAAATCTTTATTGTTTTTAGTGAAGCATTACGATAGTAGGGGTTTTCTGGAAGCTCTATATACCCACTCTTTTGCCCGTTGAAATTATATACGGGGTACTTTCCAAGCTCCTCGCCCATACCCTCAAGAGCAGGATCTTGCTCATATAATACTTTATAGAATCTACTGGTCCGTTTTATTTGAAAACTCTCAAACCCGAGATTTGCACTCAACTCCCTTGCTTGTTCAACTTGATGTTCGTTATGCTTAAACACAATAAAATCCCACTGCGCCCTGCCGCCTGCCTGAATAAATGTCCTAACATTTTTGAGAATAAGAGCAAATACTGTGCCTCGCCGATATATGTGATTTGTATCTTCTAGCCCGTCAATTCCGAATACAACCTTACCGCTTTTGATAACTCTCGCCAGCCTTTTCCACCACGAAGCTGAACGAACCCCACCGTTAGTGTAAACATCTATTTTAAGGTTTGGATTGCTACGGCACATGTATTCGATAATTTCCAATAAACCATTAGCTAAGATAGGATCACCGTAAACACCGCATATACTTATGTTCGTGAGTTGACTAAGAAATGCTGACGGAAAAATCCTTTTACAGTCCTCCAAAGTAAGCTCTGTTAGCTGCAATCCAGGACGAACAACGCCGAAAGCATTCCGCCCACACATCGGACAATTAGCATTACACTTCGTGGTGACTTCAAGGTGAACACCCCTTATATTTTCAAAATTGTGTATCATTTTAAAAATTGGAATTACCTAATTAATCTTTGTATGAAGCAGAGGTATCACATAGATTTGCCTTAACCGCTTTACCAGCGCAACACATACATAAAAGTAAAGCTTCGTCTTTAAAGAGAATATCGCTTTTTTGCTTGAAAAACAAGCCCTGTACCAGATAACGGGGCAAGCCGATTTAAAACAAAAACAGGACTTTTGACTCCGTTTTCGCTGCTATGCTCCGCGGGTAGGATTCGAACCTACAACCTAGTGCTTACATCTTATCCTAATGTTTCCAATAGGCATGGACTATATCATCACCCTTCTTGTAAAAAGATTAGGGTGCGAGGCGCTTCCCCCAACATGAATCTGGGGTACTCCATTATAGGATAGTCTCTGAACCTTCCCTAAAAATTAATTAGGGCTTGGCTGCGGATTACCATTTCTTTTTAGGAATTAGGCTTCCCGCAATTCACCTCGTTTTTCAATCCCGATTTCTCGGGAAAGCTGCAATTTTTCACAGGCACCCGCGCTACCATTGCGCCACCGCGGAATATGATTATATTACTCTATTTTTTAAATATTTTCAACCATTTAATAATCTTTTAGTTTTTTTAAACCATCTAGTTTTCGAAGTTTTTCTAATGCTTTAGCTTGAATTTGACGAATTCTTTCTCTGGTAACTCCAAATATTTTCCCTACTTCTTCCAGAGTATGAGTAATTCCATCTCCTAACCCAAATCTCATCGCTAAAATTTGTTTCTCACGCGGAGTAAGATCTTTGGAAATTTCTTTTAATCTTTCTTTTAAAAGATTTTGAGCTGAAGCCGTAAAAGGAGAAATACTTTGCTTATCTTCAATAAATTCTGCTAGAGTACTATCTTTATCATCGTCCCCCACTGGCGTTTCCAAAGAAACCGCTCTTTGTCTAATTTGTATTATGTGGTGAACTTTTTCGGGCTCAATTCCCATTTCTGAAGCAATTTCTTCTGGCAAAGGTGAACGTTCTAAACTTACTAAAAGTTTTCTTTTTGCTTTTTCGTATTTAGATATTGTTTCTATCATATGGACAGGAATCCTAATGGTTCTAGCTTGGTCAGCAATTGCTCTAGTTACTGCTTGTCTTATCCACCAGGTAGCATAAGTTGAAAATTTATACCCTTTCCTCCAGTCAAATTTTTCTACTGCTTTAAAAAGTCCTAAGTTCCCTTCTTGAACTAGGTCTAATAAAGTTAGTGTTCTAGCTCGGCCAACATATTTCTTGGCAATAGAAACAACCAGTCTTAAGTTGGCTTGAGTTAATTTTTTAGCAGCTTCTTTGTCTCCTTTTTCAATTCTTTTGGCTAATTCTTTTTCTTCATGCGCATTTATCATTGAAGTCTTTCCAATTTCTTTTAAATACATTCTGATAGAATCAACTTTTGGTTCAGAGACTGCTTTTTTTTCTTTGCCTTTCCCCTCTTCTAATTCTAAAAATCCTTTTCTTTCTTTGATCTCAATGCCTCTGTCCGTTAACTCTTGATAAAGTTGCTCCATTCCCTTAATATTTTTTTCAAAATTAGGAAATAAGTTTAGAATCTCACTAAAAACAACAAAACCACGAGCTTTGCTTTTTTCAAAAAGTAATTCAACTTTTTCAGGAGGAAAAATAGAAATCCGTTTTTTAGAGGATGCTTTTTTAACAGAAATTCTTTCTTTTTTCGTTTTTTTCCTATCTTTAAAAATCTTGGTCTTGCTTTTCCTTTTAACTTTTTTAATAATCTTCTTAGAAATCTTTTTCTTGGCTATCTTCTTTGTTTTTACTCTCTTTATCTTTTTCTTTATAATTGTTCTTGCTTTTCTTGGTTTTTTCTGGACTGGTTTTTTTATTGTTTTTTTTATTTGTTTTTTTCTAGCCATATTATTTTTTATTTAAATCTTTTATAACTTTATTAAACTCTTCTGTTAATTCTTTGATCTTTTTTTTGTCATTGTTTTCTTCTGCACTCTGGATATTTTTTGATATTTCTTCAAGTTTATCCTTGATAGATAAAGTTATTAATTCATTCAGGCAAATCTGGAATTCTTTTTCTGGCACTGATTCTTCTTCTATTTCTGCTCTCAAAGAAAGAACATCTAAAAATTCTTTCATATCTGGAGATAATTCAGTTTTTTTTGTTTCCAAACATTTTAATGCTTCTTTACATCTTGGGGAAAATAAAGAAATATGAGTTTCATTAAGTAATTTTAATTTGGCTGGTGATTTAGAAATTAGAGAAAGTATTTTTTCTTCTATCACTTGTTTCCTTGTTTTTTCTCTTTTTATTTCTTTAGAAATTTCCTGTTCCTGGGAAGGTCTTGTTCTTGTATAGTCTCGACCATCTCTTTGAAATACTTTTTTAAGTTCCTGAATAACTGATTCTTCAGAAACTTTTAATCCTCTAGATAATTTTTGAGTCCAGTGAGATTGTAAAATTTTACTTGGGATTTTGGATATGATAGATAAAAGAGCTTTGGAGATGCCTCTTTTCCCTTCGGGAGAATCCTTATCAAATTCTAGAAAAGCACTATCAAAATAAAAATCAAGAATTGATTTTGCGGAATCAATTAATTTTTGCCATTCTTTAGGACTTTTAGAAACAATATCCGCTGGATCTTTGCCAGCAGGCATAGTAATTACTTTAATCTGAAAATCTTGTTCTTGAGCCAAGTCAATTCCTCTTCTGGTAGCAGAATCACCAGCAATATCCATATCAAAAGCCGTAATTAAATTTTGAGAATAACGTTTTAAAATTTTTAATTGAAAAGAAGTTAAAGCTGTTCCACTTGTGGCTACAGTATTTTGAAATCCAGCTTGATGAGACAGAATAACGTCTGTATATCCTTCAACTAAAATACAAAAATCTTTTTTTCTTATGTCCAGCCTCCCTGGATTTAACCCATAAAGAACAAAACTTTTATTGTAAAGTAGAGTATTTGGCGTGTTAATATACTTGGCAACTTCTTTATCTTCTTTCTCTTTTGTTATCCTCCCTCCAAACCCAATGACTTGAGAGTTCAAATCAAAAATAGGAAACATAATTCTACCGCGAAATCTATCATAACTTTGAGTTGGTCCTGTCAATTCCTTTTTTATGGCCAGCCCTGTATTTATTATTTCCTTTCTCCCATATCCTTTGGAAATTAGAAAATCAGTTAATACTTCCCACTTTCCTTTCTGAGGATTGGGAGAATAACCTACTCTCCATTTTTTTATTGATTTTTCGGTTATCCCTCTATTTAAAAGATACTTTTTAGATTCCAATCCTGCTTTGCTATTATTTAATTGTTTCTCAAAAAACTCACAGCCCAATTCCATAATCTCGTACAATCTTTTTCTCTCTGTTTTTAATTTTGGATTTTGTCTTTGGAGCTCAACCCCTGCTCTTTTCGCTAAAATTCTTAGAGCATCTCCAAACTCTACTCCTTCAATCTCCATGACAAACTTAAAAATGTCCCCAAACTTGCCACATCCGAAGCACTTAAATATTTGTTTTGATGGAGAAACAAAAAATGATGGTTTTTTTTCAGAATGAAAAGGACAAACCGCTCGGTAATTCATACCGGCTTTTTGAAGTTTGATATAAGAACCAATCACATCTACTATATCCAAACGTCCTTTAATTTCATCAATTGGAGAGTTAAACATATAAAATTAAGAAATAAGATAAGATGTAAATAGTAGATTTACTTCCTAAAATCTGCTATAATAGTTATTGTCAACTAAAATCTCCATAAAATATAATTTTGTTTTCCAGAAGCTTGTTTAATACAAATCTGAGATTCCTTAAATAAATATACTTTTTTATTAATCTCTATATATAAAATTAACAAAATTTTCGTTAAAATACAAGCTTTTTATATGCCTAAATTTTTAAATTTACCAAAAATTTCTTCTCAAAAAAAGTTAAAAATTCTTTTCGTTGCCTCGGAAGCAGCCCCCTTTGCTAAAGCTGGCGGATTGGGAGATATAATGTTTTCCCTGCCCTTAACTCTCAGAAAGTTAGGACAAGATGCTAGAGTAATGATTCCTCGCTATGGAGGGATTGACTCAAAAAAATACAAATTGAAAACGATAATTAAAGGATTAAAGGTTCCTACTGACCAACCCTCTTCAACTCCGCAATATTTAATATGTAACGTCAAACAATATAATTCAGAAAATGTCACTCCCACATACTTTCTAGAGAACAGAGAGTATTACGAAAAGAGAGCTAATGTCTACGGATATTCTGACGATCACATAAGATGGATTTTGCTCTGCAGGGGAGTAATAGAATTCATTAAACAATACAATTGGAAACCAGATATAATTGTAGCTTCCGACTGGCAAACTTCTTTAATCCCCAACTACCTTAAAACCACCTACAAAGATGACCAAACACTCTCTAAAATACGTGTTATCTTGGCTATTCATAACCTTAAATATCAAGGAATGCGAGATTTTAAATTTAGCCAAGAAACACAACGGGATTCTGGCACAGAATCTATTCCCGATTTCTTTAATCCCAGATTAGGAGAACTTAACTGGTTATTGCGAGGAATAATATATAGCGATACTATCGTTACTGTTTCTCCTACCTATGCCAAAGAGGTTTTAACCCTTAAATATGGGGAAGGTTTAAATACAATCCTCAGTGAGAACCAGGGGAAAATCTATGGCATCCTAAACGGAATCAATCCTGCAAAATACGACCCAGCGAAAAACCAGAATATTCCTTCTTGCTATACTATCAATACACTTGGTAAGAAAAAAAATAACAAATTGTTTTTGCAAAAGAAATTTGGGCTTCCTCAGGACCCAAATATTTTTTTAATAGGGTTTGTTTCTCGCCTCACTGAACAAAAGGGATTAGACTTGATTGAAAAAATAATGAAACCGATTCTGGAAAATTTGTCTGTTCAGATGATTTTTGTGGGAAATGGAGAAACACGCTATAAAGAAATACTAAAAAAAGCCAAAGAATCCTACCCTAAGAAGATAGCTTATCACTTAGAATTTGATACCTTCTTACCGCATTTAGTATTTTCTGGAACAGATGCCCTCCTTATGCCTTCAAAATTCGAGCCCTGCGGTATTTCTCAGATGCAAGCAATGAGATACGGATGTGTCCCTATCGCTAGAAAAACAGGTGGTTTAGCAGATACTATAGAAAACTTTGACCCACGAAAAAATACTGGCAATGGATTTCTTTTCGCAAAATATGATTCCTCAGCTCTCTTGCTCACTATAGTAAGGGCGCACACTTGTTTTCAATTCAAAAAACATTGGCTAGGCCTAGTGAAGAGAACAATGAAAAAAGATTTCTCTTGGAAAAAATCTGCTAAGAACTATTTAAACTTGTTCCATCACATCCTAAACAACAATATCCACTGATTTAACAATTTTATCAATCAAGTTTTATATTATAAGTAGTATTAAAAATAAAAATCATTTTATGTATTGGGTTAATTTTTTACATATTTATCAACCCTCAGACCAATCAAAGAATATTCTGGAAATGGTTGTTAATGAATCATATAGACCTTTATTTAAAGGTTTATTAAATACTCCTGGAGCAAAAATCAATCTTAATATAAACGGAGGGCTTACCGAACTCCTTGCCAAAAACGGATACCAAGATGTCATTGAGGATATAAAACAGTTAGCCAAAAAAAAGAAATTGGAATTTACAGAAAGCGCAAAATATCACGCTCTTTTACCTTTTTTAGATAGAGAGGAAATAATTTATCAAATTCAAGAAAATCATTTTATAAATAGAAAATATTTTGGTAGTGTTTATCATCCCGTTGCGTTCTTTCCTCCGGAAATGGCTTATAGCAAAAAAGTGGCCGAAATAGTAGCCGAATTAGGATATGCTCTCGTTCTTTTAGATGAAATAGCTTTTGATGGTGGAAAAAACCCACCAGCTTACGACACGCTATTTAGAGTAAAGGGAACAAAGAACCTTATCGCTGTATTCCGCGGAAGAAGGGTCTCTAATTGTATTATGAGCGGTATTGTAAGAACAAAAAAGGAATTTCTGGATTTACTAAAAGATGACATTAAAAAGCCCATTTATCTTTATACAGCAATGGATGGAGAAACCTTTGGACATCACCGTCCTGGTTTAGAAAAATCCCTCTTTAAGATTCTTAGTTCCGAAACCCTAAAACAGATATTTATTTCCGAATTACCCCAATATTTCCAGGCCGAAAAAGAGACCGAACCAGTACAATCTACTTGGGCTACTACAAAAGAAGAAGTGGAAAAACATATCCAATTTTATCCATGGAAAAATCCCCAAAATAAAGTGCACCAATTACAATGGAAATTCTTTCACTATCTTCTCGGCTTATCACATCATAAGGTATTATCTGCGCCAACAAAGAATAAATTATATAAAGCAATGGCTTCTGACCAATTTTTTTGGGCATCAGGAGAACCCTGGTGGAGCATCGAAATGATTGAAAAAGGAGCTTGGATAATGTTAGAAACTTTGAAATCTTTGCCTTATATTAAAAAATCACAAATTACGCAAGGAGAAAAATATTATAAAAATATTATTTCTACTGCTTTTTGGTGGCAAAGAAGTGGAAAAATTGAAAAAAAAGCGGAACTCTACAAAGAAGAAACCAGAATACCCTTTAAAAAAAGGACTTTAGAGAAAGGTAAACCAGAGGTTTATCAGGCATTTATAGAAATGATGCGTAGAAAGATGTGGCAAGCTACAAAAAAGAAAAACTTTGAGAGAGCAATTTTATGGCGAGATGCTATCTGGAAGCTGGAAACAAAAAATGATATTTATGACACTATTCATGCGGTAGACCTATTGCGCTCAGAAGTATCTGATAAAAAATTAAGAATGTTAATGGATAGATATAAAGAAAAATACAAAAAAATAAAACCGGGACAACCAGAATTAAGAAAAGTTTAATATGAAATACAATAAAATCTTTAAAGCTCAAGATCCTCTTTTTATCAAAAATTTATTTACCAAAAAAAAGAGGGTTTTTTTTGCTAATGTGGCAGATAAAAAAATAAAAAGTATTCAAATAGAAAAGGTATCCCCTTCTTGGGCAAAAGATACCTGTCTCGTTAAATACAAAGTTACATTTGAAAACCATTTGATAAAAACGTTCCGAGCTACATCAAGTAAAAAAGAGTCAAAGGAAGATGTTTATAAAATAATGCAATATCTTTACAAAAAGCTGCCCATTGCTAATGCTGTCTATTTTGATAAAAACCACAACATATTATTTTACCAAGAGGTCCCCGGAAGAACTTTAGCAGAGATTATCGAAAAAAAAGAAAAAAGAATTCTCTCTCAATCTTTTAAAAAAGCCGCTCTTTTTTTAGCAAAATTACATAATTTAAAACCAAAGAGCCCCTTTTTAAAAGCGTTTTTTCCTCAATCAACTGGCTATATATATATATTTAAAAAAATAAAAACCTCTTTGCCAGAATTAAAAAAAGAAATCCCTTCTTTAGAAACCTTAAAGTTTGTAGATAAAATTTGGAAGAATCAAAACGCGCTTATCCACAATGATTTTTACCCCGGAAACATAATTGTAGGCAAAACTCAATTATATGTAATTGATTTTGATAAAGCCGGAAGAGGACCTGTTTTAATGGACTTAGCAACTGTTATGGCATCTTTTAATTTGCCCAAAGAAATATGGCAGATAAAACTTTCCCCAAGAGATAAAAACAACCTCCAAGATATTTTTATAAAAACCTATTGTAGAAGCCAACATATTGATTTTAAAAAAACAAAAACCCAACTTAAAAAATTTCTGGCCAAGATATTTCTTGACCAAATAAGATATTATTTTTTACTTGATTCTAAAAACCTATCTAAAATGACTAAGCAAAACCGTAGAAATTTTGCCCAAAAAATAAGAAGTTTAATAATAAATTTCAAGAAAGCTTATGAAAGTTTTATTTAGTTCTTCGGAATGCTCCCCTTTTGTCAAAGTAGGAGGGTTAGCTGATGTTGTAAGTTCTCTCCCAAAATCCTTGGCTCAATTGGGCGTTAAAGTTTCTATTGTTATCCCCTTTTATGAATTTCTAAAATTAAAAACACCCCCTCATCTGGTAGAAAAAAATATCTCATTAAAATTTGGCCAAAATGAAACCTTTGATATTTGGCAAACTACATTACCTAATACTAAAATACCTGTTTATCTGATTAAAAATCCGAAATATTTTTCGGGGAAAGAAGTGTATCTTAGTGAAGATGCTTCATCAGAAGGAACTCAGCAGGAAGCAGCCCGGTTTTTATTCTTATCTCAGGCAACTATTAAATTGGCAGAAATATTGAACACTGATATTATCCACTGTCATGACTGGATAACAGGAATTATTCCTTATCTAGTGAAAAAAGAGAAAAAGAATTTTAAAACCATTCTAACCATCCACAACTTAGGATATCAAGGAATATACTCACCTGAAATTGTTAATTATTTTCTTCATACAAACTTCTCTACTAAAGTAAATTGTCTTAAATTAGGCATTGTAAACAGTAATCGGGTCACTACTGTAAGCCCTACCTATGCTAAAGAGATTTTAATCCCCAAAAATGGATTTGGATTATCAAAATATCTTAGCCAAAGAAAAAATAAACTAAGGGGCATACTTAATGGCTTAGATACCCAAACTTTCAATCCGCAAAAAGACACTTTTTTGAAAAAACAATATTCGGTCAAAGCAATCAAAAACAAAAAATATAATAAGGTTTTTCTCCAAAAAACATATTTCAAAGCAATAAAGCCAGATACTCCCATATTCGCTCTTATCTCGAGACTAACTTCGCAAAAAGGAATTTACCTTGTGGAAAAAATAATACCACAGTTAATGAAGCAAGATGTGCAATTCATTGTGCTTGGCAAGGGAGTAAAACAACATGAAAACTTTTTTGTTAAAACTGCAAAAAAATTTCCTAAAAAATTCTGGATAAAAATAGGATTTGATGAAGAATTAGCTCATCAGATTTACGCGGGTTCGGATATCTTTTTAATGCCCTCCTTTTATGAACCCTGCGGTTTGGGGCAACTTATAGCAATGAACTATGGTACTATACCCGTAGTAAGAGCTGTAGGGGGATTAAAAGACACCGTACAACCTGTCAAAATGTCTTCTTCTATAATTAGGGGGACTGGGTTTACTTTTGAAAATTTCAGCTCCAAAACACTATGGCCGACAATAGAAAAAGTGCTTTCTTTGTATAAAGACAAAAAAATCTGGCAACAAGTGCAGATTAATGGGATGAAAAAAGATTTCTCTTGGAAAAAATCGGCCAGAGAATATCTGGATTTATATTCCGAACTTTATTCTTAATTTCCCTTTTCTGACTCCATCAAAACAACTTTTGGGAAAGCATTAAACCTTGCCGGACTCCAGATTTGTGGAATCGATTAAACTAGCTAAAAAATTTCTTAAAATTATATATTTATCTAATTATTTTGTTTCAATAAAGCAATGGCGGAGGGGACAGGACTCGAACCTGCAAGGGCTTACGCCCGCTGACTTTCCAAGCCAGTGCCTTGCCATTCGGCGCACCCCTCCAAATACTATACTTTCATACCCCGAAGAGCATTAACTCTTTCTTCAACTGGAGGATGAGTCATAAAAATCTTTGTGAACCAACTTCTACTTTGTTTCCCTCTAAAGGGTGAAGCAATAAACAAATGAGCCGTAGAATTACTGCCTCTCTTCATTTGATTGGGGTCCGAACTAATTTTTTCCAATGCCCGAGCTAATCCTTCTGGATATCTTGTTAAAAGAGCACCTGAGGCATCAGCCAAAAATTCTCTTTTTCTAGAAATAGATAAACGGATTAAGCTAGCAGCTAAAGGAGCTAAAATAGCTGCAATTATTCCTAGAGCTATTATTATCAGACCCAAATATCCTCCTCCTTGTTTAGAACTTCTCCTGCCTCCTCCCCAAAAACTTATTCTTAAAAACCAATTTGATAACAAAGCTACAATTCCAACCAAAATAACTACAACTGTGCCTAAAAGAATATCTTTATTTTTAATATGACTAAGTTCATGAGCAACAACTCCTTCTAATTCTGTTCTTTCTAATTTATCTAAAAGTCCTTGAGTAACAGCAACAACGGCATGTTTTTCATCCCTTCCCGTGGCAAAAGCATTTGGTTGTGATTCCGGAAGAATATAGATTTTGGGTAAAGGGAGGCCAGAGGCAATACAAAGATTTTCCACCAACCGATAAAGTTCTGGATTATCTCTTTTTTCTATAGGCTGAGCATGAAACATTTGAAGAACAATCTTGTCTGAATACCAATAACTAAAAAAACTTGTAAAGACACTAAAAATTACTGCTATTACTAGAATAATTGAATTATCAAGTAAATAACTAAAAAGATAGCCCAAAGCAATAATAAAGATTAAAAAGAAAAATATCAAAAACCATGTCTTTCTCACATTTGATTCGGCTTGAGAATAAAGAGTAGCCATATTAAAAATTTACTTTGGGAACTTCTCTTTCTTTAACTTCCTCTAATTCAAACAAATCCATCTTCTTAAAATTAAACATCTGAGCAACAATACTTGATGGAAAAGATTCTCTCTTGATGTTTAGATCTCTGACATTTGAATTATAAAAACGTCTAGCTGCTTGAATTTTATCTTCTGTATCACGGAGCTCTCTTTGTAATTCTAAAAAATTCTGAGAAGCTTTAAGGTCTGGATAATTTTCCGAAACAGCAAAAAGAGATTTTAATGTATTACTCAACATATTTTCTGCTTTTGCTTTTTCTTCTACGTTTTGAGCACTCATTGCTTGGGCTCTGGCTTGGGTAACTTTTTCAAAAACTTCCTTTTCGTGGCTAGCATACCCTTTAACTGTTTCCATTAAATTAGGAATCAAGTTATATCTTCTTTTTAATTGGACATCGATATCTGCCCAGGCTTCCTTGGCTCTATTTTTTATTTTGACCAAGGCATTAAACACGCCAATTAACCAAAGAACTAAAACTAGAACTACAAATAAAATTATATACAAAATTGACATATATTAGTTGTTAATTATTAATTGTTTTCGACTTTTAGTTATTTATTTACGGGACATTGAGATTAACCTAACAATATCTGGATACTGGATAGCAAACTTATAATTTAATATTTTAAAAATTATTAAAAAATCCTCTAGTTCTGAACGGAAATCTTCTGGGCCTGTAAAAACCTGTATTCCTTGTTTTGCTAAATTCTTAAAATAATGTTTTAAAGTTTCATCATACTTTTTATTTTTCAAATAATCTATAATTTTTTTAAATTCTCCTCTGTCCAGCCAAATACCCTCACATAAATTACAAATATCAACTTCAATTTCCGAATCGCCATATTTTACAGAATATAAGGGAACTGAGCAAACAGGACAATTTTTACCAGTTTTGGAAATTTTGAATTTTGTTTTATCTTTCCAAAGTTCTATGTCTAACCATTTTAAGTCTTTATCTTTTTCATCTTTGGCTGTTCTTAAGCCATCTTTTTTAAACCACATCCCAAGACATTGAGGACAATGGTCAACCTCATTCCCATAAAATATTGTTTTTTTCATTTCTATATTACAAATTGGACAAAGCATAAATTTTGATTATTCAAGTTAATTTGCAGTTTTATTATAATCAAAAATCCTCCCAAAATCAATGAGAGGACTTTTAAATTAAGCTTTTTTAATATCCACCCATTCCCGACATTCCTCCCGGCATCCCACCTGACATACCAGAATCGGATTCTTTTTTAGGAAGTTCGGACACAACAGATTCTGTTGTTAAAAGCATACTTGCTCCCGAAACAGCATTTTCTAAAGCTGATCTAACTACTTTTGTAGGATCAACTATTCCATTTTCTAGTAAATCTTCATATTTTAATGTTTGGGCATTAAAACCATATCCATCTTTATTTTTTCTAACCTCTTCAACCACTACCGACCCTTCCAGCCCTGCATTTTGAGCAATCATCCTTAATGGTTCTCTAAGCGCTTTTCTCAAAATATCCAGACCAATTTTTTCTTCTTCATCCAATTCTAATTTGTCTAAAGCAACAGATGCTCTGATCAATGCTACTCCTCCTCCGGGAACTATTCCTTCTTCCACAGCTGCCTTGGTGGCTGACAAAGCATCTTCGGCCTTATGTTGAAGCGCTTTTTGTTCAACCTCGGTAGGAGCACCAACCTTAATCACTGCCACTCCTCCTGACAATTTGCCAAGTCGTTCTTGTAATTTTTCTTTATCAAAATCAGAATCCGTAGATTTGATCTCATTTTTGATCTGATTTACTCTAGCTTCAATCATTTTTTTCTCACCTTGCCCATCAACAATAGTAGTATCTTCTTTGGTAGAAATAACCTTTCGGGCCGTTCCCAACATATCAATTTCCACACTCTCTAATTTTATCCCCTTTTCTTCTGAAATTACTTGTCCCCCTGTAACACAAGCAATATCTTCTAATATTTCTTTTTTCCTATCTCCAAAACCAGGTGCTTTTATGGCTAAAACATTTAAAATTCCCCGAAGTTTATTTACCACTAAAGTTGCTAATGCTTCGCCCTCAACTTCTTCACTAATAATTAAAAATTCCTTTTTGCCGGCCTTAGCTATTTTTTCTAAAATTGGCAGAATGTCTTGGATAGAAGAGATCTTTTTATCGGTGATTAGAATATAAGGATTTTCCAAAACAGCTTCCATTTTTTCCGGATTAGTTATCATATAATGAGAAATATATCCTCTATCAAACTGAAGACCTCTGACAACTTCTTTGGAAAGTCCAAATGTTTTTGATTCTTCAATTGTAACCACTCCATCTTTGCCTGCTTCTTCCATTGCTTCCGCAATTAAATTTCCTAATTCAATATTTTCAGCTGAAATTGTAGCTACTTGGGCCTTTTCATCTTTGCTAGATATTTGCTTAGAAAAACTTTTTAATGTCTTCACAACTGCTTGGCATCCTTTTTCAATACCTCTTTTTATTGCTAAAGGATTACTTCCCGCAGCAACATTTTTAAATCCTTCTTTAACTAATGCTTGAGCCAAAACAACAGCTGTAGTCGTGCCATCTCCTGCTGTTTCGTTCGTCTTAGAAGCAATTTCTTTAATGATTTCAGCTCCTAAATTTTCTACCTTATCTTCAATTTCAATATCTTTGGCAATTGTAACTCCATCATTAGTAATAAGGGGAGCACCAAATCCTCTATCTAAAACAACATTTCTTCCTTTAGGACCTATGGTAATTTTTACAGTATCAGCTAATTTATCAACACCTTTTTTTAATTTTTTCCGAGCATCCTCGGAATACGTAATTTCTTTGGCCATAATTTATTTATTAACTTTATTCTAAAATGGCAAGAATATCTTCTTCTTTAGCAATTAAATATTCTTTTCCATTGACCTTTATTTCATTGGGACCATATTTCGTAAAAAGAACGACATCTCCTTTTTTAACATCCAAAGGAATTACTTTCCCCGAAGATAGTCTTTTGCCAACACCAACAGCAACTACTTTACCTTGCTCTGGTCTTTCTTTTTCTGCTGTTTGGGGAAGAAAAATTCCAGATTCCGTTTTTTCCTCCTGGGGCATTGCCTCTATAAGAATATGATCAGATAATGGTTTTATTTCCATAAAAATATTGTTTTATTATAAATTAATAGACCTTTGTTATGAACGCTTCTTATATTAATCATAAAAATAGAATTTGTCAAATTATTGACTTTTAAAAAATATATTGATAATATTAAATTATGATAATCCATCGAATTTTTTCCCAAATTATTGTTGGTATCCTAGGAATTTATTTAGCAATTTTATTTGTTCCTGGGGTAGATATAAGTAGTGGAGAATTTACAGTAGAAGGAATTAAAATTTTAGTTCTTATCGGAACTGTTTTTGGTTTAATTAATTTCTTTATCAAACCAATAATTAGTTTTATTACTCTTCCCTTAAGAATAATAACTCTGGGATTATTCGGAATTATTATAAATACTACAATGATTTGGATAGTTGATAAAATTTTTACAGAATTAACTGTATCCAGTTTTTATGCTCTATTTTGGACATCCATAATTGTTTGGTTTCTAAGTTGCTTGATACCAACAAATAGATATAATAAATCCAAGAAACTATTATAAAAATATTTTGGTAATATAATTATGAATTCAATAACTATTATTTCTCAAATCATTGTCTCTGTTTTTTTAATTATCCTAATACTTCTCCAACAAAGAGGAACTGCTTTAGGTTCTAGCTTTGGGGGTGAAGGAGGTTTTTATTTAAAGAAAAGAGGCATGGAGAAAAAAATCTACTGGGCTACAGTAGTTTTAGGAACTGGGTTCATTGTTTTATCTCTATTAAATCTTCTAATTTAATAACTTGAATAATCTGAAACAAAATTTGTTCAAAAAAAATTTTGGTTTTTTTAAAAAATTACTAAAAAAAGACAAGGGAAAGGATATTATTCCTAAAAAATGGAACCCATTTTCTAATTGCTCTAAAAGACTTAAGAAATCTTATTGTTTTGTCTTGTTAGTAATAATAATCTTAACCAGCATAGGAACATTTTTCTATATTAAAAATACCGAAATTGGTCCGGGATTTGGAGGAACCTTTAAAGAAGGGGTATTGGGACAACCGAGGTTCATCAATCCTATCTATCTTTCCAATAACGACGCGGATAGAGACTTAGTTGAGTTATTGTTCTCTGGTTTAATGAAATATAATGAAAAAGGAGAAATTGTAAATGATTTAGTAGAAACATTAGAGATTAAAGAAGATGGAAAACTTTATGAGATCAAACTAAAGGAAGATATTTTTTGGCACGATGGAGAAAAAATTACTAGTGATGATATTGTTTTCACTGTTAATATTTTACAAAACCCTGAGTATAAAAGCCCTCAAGCAATAAGATGGCTAGGGATAAACATAGAAAAGATAACAGATAACATTATTCAATTCCGATTGAAAAAATCATATTCTGGTTTTTTAGAAACTTTAACGGAAAAGATTGTCCCTAAGCATATTTTTGAAAATATTTCTCCCAAAGAGCTCCCATGGTATTTCAGTTCAAAAGGATATATGGAAAAGGACTTAATTGGATCTGGTCCTTTCCAGTTTAAAAATATAAATCAAGATAAAGAAACAGGATATATAAGATCTTTAACATTAGAAAAAAATAAAAATTATTTTGGAAAAGAACCTTTTATCTCCGAAATCTCCTTTGAATTTTTTTCTGATGAGGATGATTTATCAAAGTCCCTTTCCAAAGGAAAGATTGATGGTTTTTTAGTTTCTGATTCTAACGGCACAAAGGATATTTTAGAAAATAAATTTAATGCATATTCTCTTTCTTTGCCGAGATATTTTGCTGTATTTTTTAACCAAAATCCTCCCGAAGATAAGTCCGATGTATTAACATTAAAAGATGTTCGAATGGCTTTGAATTACGCTATTGATAAACAACAAATTTTAGAAAACACAATATCTGGGAAAGGAGAAGTCATTAATTCCCCTATCCTCCCTAATTTCTATGGATTCGATCTGCCATTAGAAATATATAACTTTAATAAAGAAAAAGCAGAAGAAATTTTAGAGAACGCCGGATTTAAATATATTGATGATACCGGGATAAGGAAGAAAGTAATTTCCCAAAAATCTACTTTCTCTTTTACTAAAAACCTTGAATTTGGGAGTAGAGATAGTGACGTAACTGAACTGCAAAAATGCTTAGCCAATCCAGAAGTTGGAGGGCCGGATGTCTACCCTAGTGGAAAAGTTACTGGATATTTTGGGAATGAAACAAAACAAGCAGTTACTTTATTTCAAGAAAAATACAAAGAAGATGTACTTGATCCATACAATTTAACCAAAGGAACTGGAAGTGTCAGAAGTAGTACTAGAAAAAAACTTAATGAACTTTGTTTTCCCGGTATAGAAAAAACACTTTCTTTAGAATTTTTATTAACCACAATTGATAAAAAACTTTTTGCCAATATATCTGAAATTTTAAAACAGAATTGGAAAGAGATAGGAGCTAATGTCGAGATTAAGTTTGAATCAATATCTACGCTAGAAACTGATATTATTAAACCTAGAGATTTTGAGGCGTTGCTTTTTGGAGAAGTTCTTGGTTTTCAGCCAGACCCATTTCCATTTTGGCACTCCAGTCAAAAAGAAAGTCCGGGACTTAATTTAATAAGTTACGAGAATAAAGAGGCTGATAAATTATTAGAACAAGCCAGAGAAAGTTTAGATGACCAAGAAAGAAGAGAAAATTTAGAAGAATTTCAAGATATTTTAATTGCCGACGCCCCTTGTCTATTTCTGCTAAGACCAGATTTAATCTATTTTACTTCTAAAAGAATTAATGGTCAGGAAGTAGAAAAAATTATTGAACCATCAAAAAGATTTATAGGTATTGAAAACTGGTATATAAAAACTAGACGAACTTTGAAATAAGCTCAATAAGTTTTTATCCCCCTAATACTTAATTATGGATATTAGATTTTTGAATGATATGAAAAAAGTTCTCTATGACCAAGAATGGGCCCAAAATGCTCCTAATTTTGAACTTTATTATATGGATCGCGGTTTAGAAAAAAAACAGGAACTCAGATATGATATAACCACTATACCCTCCCGAATGTTAGGAAAAGAATTTGTAAAGACAAAAGGGCATGAGCATATTGGCAAATACGGAGAAGGATATATGGTTTTAGGGGGAGAAGCAATATATTTAATGCAAAAATATACCTCCGAACAAATACAAGATATTTACGCCGTAAAGGCCCAAAAAGGAGATGTTGTTATCGTTCCTCCTCATTATGGTCATGTTACTATAAATCCTTCAAATAAAACTCTAAAAATGGCAAATTGGGTATCTGAAAAATGTAAATCCTGTTATGACTTATTTCAAGAAAAACAAGGAGCTGGTTATTACTATACAGAATCTGGGTGGATAAAAAACAAAAAATATAAAAATATACCTAAACTAAGATTTGAAAATCCTCTTCAAAACATAAGTAAAGCGGGTATGGCGGAATTGGTAGACGCGTAGCATTCAGAATGCTATGGCCTTAAAGCCATGGAGGTTCAAGTCCTCCTGCCCGCACTAATAGTTGCTTAGCAACAAAAAAATAATAAATTTAATATGGAAAATGAAAAAATCCGCATTATACCTCTTGGCGGGCTTGGTGAAGTTGGTCGAAATATGATACTTTTAGAATATAAAAAGTCAATTTTAATTGTTGATATGGGACTTGGATTTCCAGATGAAAATATGCATGGGATTGATTTTACTATTCCAAATATTAGTTACCTTAAAGGTAAAGAAAAAAATATCTTGGGAGCAATTTTCACTCATGGACACTATGATCACATCGGAGCAGTGCCTTATATTATGCCTAAAATTGGACCAATACCAATGTATGCTGGAGGATTGGCTAAAGGAATAATTTTAAGAAGGCAAGATGATTTTACTAATCAGCCAAAGCTGGAAATAAAAACGATAAAACAAGATTCTAAAATTAATTTAGGTCCTTTTGAGATTAGCCCATTTAGTCTTAATCATAGTATCCCTGATAATTTTGGCTTATTTATTAAAACTCCTATTGGCAATATTATCCATACTTCTGATTTCAAATTTGATGAATCACCTATTAATGAACCTCCTGTTGATTTCGCAAAATTAAAAGAAATTGGCAATAAAGGAATTTTACTTTTGATGTCTGAATCAACAGGAGCGGAACAAGAAGGACATTCGCTCTCTGAAAAAACAATTTTTGAAAACTTAGACAAGATTTTTCAAAAAACAAAAGGAAGAATTATCGTTGGTTCTTTTGCTTCTCTTATAAATAGAATCCAACAATTGATAACTTTATCTGAAAGGTATAACCGAAAAGTAGCAATTGAAGGATATAGTTTAAAAACCAATATTGAAATTTGCGAAACCCTAGGAAAAATTAAGATGAAAAAAGGAACTATTATAAATACCAAAGACATAGGAAAATATCCTGATTCAAAAATAACTATTCTTTGTACGGGAGCTCAAGGAGAAGAAAATGCTAGTTTTATGAGAATAGCCAGTAAAGAACATAAATTTATCCATATCCGGAATAAGGATACTATTATTTTTTCTTCTTCCGTTATCCCAGGCAATGAAAGAAGCGTTCAATCATTAAAAGATGAATTTTACAGACAAGGAGCTAAAGTATTTCATTATAAAATGATGGATATTCATGCCTCTGGTCATGCTAGACAAGATGAATTAAAACAGATGATAAATATAATGAAACCTAAATTTTTTGTTCCTATTTATGGACAATATTCAATGCTTGTTAAACATGCCGAATTAGCAGAGGAACAAGGAATTAAAAAAGAGAACATAATAATAGCTGAAAATGGAGAAATTATAAATTTAACAAAAAATAAAATCTTAAAAGAAAATAAAAGGATCCCTGTAAACTGTGTGATGGTAGATGGCTTAGGAGTTGGAGATGTAGGAGAAATAGTCCTAAGAGACAGACAAAATTTAGCAGAAGATGGAATGTTTGTGATTGTGGCCATAATTGATAGAAAAACTGGGAAGGTTCAAGGTTCTCCAGACATCATATCCAGAGGCTTTATATATTTAAGAGAATCAAAACAATTGTTGAGAGAAACCAGACAAAAAACAATAAAAATCGTTAACAATTTAACAGGGTCTGATCATGCCGTTAATTGGACATTTGTCAAAAAAGAGTTAAGAAGCAAAATTGGACATTTCCTTTATACAAAAACAAAGAGAAGACCAATGGTCCTCCCTGTTATAATCGAAGTATAAGTGATTAATTAATAATTAATTTCTTTATCTTTCTCAATTTCCCTTGCATAAGGGATTTTGTTTTTGCTTCCACAATAACCCTTAAAAGGTTTTCTGTATTTGAAGGTCTGACATTAAACCACCAATCTTTAAAATCTACTCTGAGACCATCTAAATGAGAAATCTTTCCATTTTTAAACTCTTTTCCCATAAGTTGAATTTTATTCTTTTTATCGTCAACCTTAAAATTTACTTGTCCAGAGTTATAATATCTTTTAAATCCCTTAATAAGCTGAGACATTGTTTTTTTACTATAAGAAATTTCATTTAATATTTTAAACAAAACAAATAAAGGAATTTCAAAAAAATAAGGAGAACCTAAGAAATAATGACCGGAAAATTCTCCGGCGAATATTACATTATCTTTTTTCATTTTTTCTTTGATAAAAGTATGTCCTATCTTCCCTGCTATGGCTATCCCCCTATTCTCTTTCACTACATCTCTAATTATATTGCTGGAGCAAATATTATATAAAATCTTTGATCCGGGATTACTTTTTAAAAGTATTTGAGATATCAGGCAAGTTATAAAGTCCGAAGGAATTGTTTCTCCTTTTTCATCAATAAAAACAATCCTGTCTCCGTCTCCGTCAAAAGCTATTCCTAAATCAAGTTTTTCCTTTCGGACAAGTTCTTTTAAATCCTTTATATTTTTCTCCTCTAAGGGATTAGCTAGATGATTTGGAAACCGACCATCAAGTTTTGGGAAAAGATGATAAATTTTACAAGGTAACCGTTTTTTAAGATGATTAATTAAAATACCTGATACCGCATTAGCAGTGTCTATCCCAATTCTTAATTGAGCTGTTTTTAGTTTCTGGAAATCTAATTTCGAAATAGAAAAATTAAAATCTAAATACTTTTTCAAAACATTTCTTTTTTTTATGTTTTTTTTCTTTTTTCCATCTTTAGTTGATTCTAAGCTTAATACTATTTTTTTAATTTCTTTTAGGCCGCTATTTTCACCAATTGGACTTGCCCCTTTATCAATTATTTTAAAACCATTATATTCTGGAGGATTGTGGCTTGCCGTAATCATTAAACCACCATCACAATTATATAGTTTAGAAGCAAAATAAAACATTGGCGTGCTGGTTAAGCCAATATCAATTATATTCGCTCCTTGTTCTAAAATGCCTTGTTTCAAATATTTTGATAAGGACGGAGAAGATATACGATTATCCTGTCCAATGATAATATCTAATTTCTTTCTGTTCTTTTTTTTGAGAAACTTAACAAAGGCCTCGCCTATTTTCTTACCATCGTATTTATTAATTTCATCTGGATAAATACCACGAATATCATATGCTTTAAAAATATTTAGATTCATATTTCTTTTCTTATAAATTAATTCTTAATATGCTTTAATTATATAAAAGAATTTGACATTATGAAAGATTTTGGTAATATGAATTATGAAGATTATTATTATAAAAATTAGAAAATTATTATGAAATTATACGAATTAACATATCTTGTTTCTTCAGAATTAACTCCAGAACAAATGGAGATTTTAGTTAAAAAAGTAAATTCTTTAATCCTAGAAAACGGAGAAATAACAGGGTCTTTTTCTCCGATTAAAAGAAATTTGACTTATCCAATTAAAAAACAAGATACTGTTTTCTTAAATCAAATAGAGTTCAATTTTGAACCAGAAGAAATAGATAAATTTAAAAAAGAAATTAATAAACAGAATGAAATACTCAGAATTATGCTCACTGAAAAAAAGAACATTAAGATTAAGAAAAAAACCAGAAATACAATTATAGAACCCAAATCATTTTTAGAAGATGCTAAAACACCATTTAAAAAAGAATTAAAAGAAACTAAACAAAAAATTGGTTTGGAAGAAATCGGAGAAAAATTAGATGAGATATTAAAATAAATTTAAAAATATGAATTTAAATAAAGCATTTGTTTTGGGAAACGTTACCCGAGACCCCGAACAAAAAAAATTACCTTCTGGGCAAACAGTAGCTTCTTTTGGAATAGCTACTAATCGTTTTTATAAACAAAACGAAGAAAAAAAACAAGAAGTTGAGTTCCATAATATTGTTCTTTTCGGTCGATTAGCTGAAATTGCTGCCCAATATCTTAAAAAAGGTTCTTTGGTTTTAATTGAAGGACGGATAAAAACTAGAAACTGGACAGATGCATCAGAAAATAAGCATTATAAAACTGAAATAATAGGCGAAGCATTACAGCTTGGACCAAGAGCAGGAGGAGGAGAATTTGAAAATTCTCCAACGCCAGAAAAGACTGGGGAAAGTCCAGAAAATGAAATTCCAATTATAGAAGAAGAACCTGTTACCAACAAAGATAGTGAAGAAATAGATGTAAGCGATATACCATTTTAAAATAATTAGAATTTTATTCATGTATTGTTATTTTTGCAGACACAACACAAAAAAAATTGATTTTAAAGACACCGAAACATTAAAGAGATTTATTTCTTTATTGGGAAAAATAAAAAGCAGAAAAAAAACTGGGCTTTGTTCTTATCATCAAAAACAAGTAGCCCGAGCAATTAAAAGAGCAAGAGAACTTGCTCTATTATCTTATACTAAAAAATAAGTTAAATCTGTTCTCTAACTTCTTTTTCTAGCTCTTTCATTATTTTTTTGTTTTCCTTTAAAAATTCTTTGGCCCCCTCTGTCCCTTGTCCAATCTTATTTTCTTTGAATTCATACCACGATCCATGTCTTTTAATAATATCATTTTTAAGGCCAATATTAATTATATCTGCTAACTTAGAAATACCCTCGTTATAATAAATATCAAATTCAACTGTTCTAAATGGAGCAGCTATTTTATTTTTAACAACTTTGGCCTTAACCCTAGAACCAATAATCTCATCTTTTCTTTTAATTTGAGCAATTCTGGTTAATCTTATTCTAACCGAAGAATAAAATTTTAAAGCCATTCCACCGGGAGTGGTAGTAGGATCCCCAAACATAACTCCTATCTTCATTCTGGTCTGATTTAAGAACACAACTGTTGTCCCAGTTTTAGAAATAATTCCGGATAACTTTCTTAAGGCTTTAGACATCAAACGTGCTTGAAGTCCTATTTGTTGGTCTCCCATTTCGCCTTCTATTTCTGTTTTAGGCGTAAGAGCGGCAACAGAATCAATAACAATAACTGATATCTCCTTAGAACGAACTAATGTTTCTACTATTTCTAACGCTTGTTCTCCGGAATCAGGTTGAGATATCAAAAGGTCATTAATATTTACGCCAATTCTTTTTGCATATTCAGGATCCAAGGCATGTTCGGCATCAATAAATGCACATATGCCTCCTTTTTTTTGAGATTCTGCTAAAATATGTAAAGCCAAAGTGGTTTTCCCTGAACTTTCTGCTCCAAATATCTCAATTACTCTTCCTCTGGGTACTCCCCCAATGCCTAACGCCCAATCCAAAGAAATTGAACCCGTAGAAATTGAGTCGACATCAACACGCTTTACGTCATCTAATTTCATTATTGCGCTTTCTCCAAATCTTTGTTTTATCTCTTCTAGGGCATCTTCAAGCCCGAGCATATTTTTTTCTTTTTTATGAATCATAAATTAGTTATTAATTATTAAACTTTTTCCCATCCATCTTCATCTTTAACACCTGAGTCCTGAACATATACTTTTCTTGGTTTAGCTCCATCTCCTGGGCCTATAACTCCTTTGTCTTCCAATATGTCTAAAAGTCGAGCCGCCCGCGCATAGCCAATACTTAATCTCCTTTGCAATAGAGAAGCAGATGCTTTTTTTGATTCAACCACCACTTGTTTTGCTTCCTCATATAATGAATCTTGCTCACGAATAGATATGTTTGAGGAAGATATAGGCTCTTCCAGTTCTTTTTCTAAACTTTCTTCAAGTTCTTCTTGTTTTTCTTTTTCATTTACAAAATCTTCTTTTTTATAAAAAGAAACAACCTTTTTAACTTCTTTACCTAAAATATAAACCCCTTGGACTCTTTTTGGTTTAGATAGTTGAGAAGACATGAAAAGCATATCTCCAGCACCTAAAAGTGATTCCGCACCGGCTGAATCTAAAATTGTTCTGGAATCAATTTGAGAAGCTACTTGAAAAGCAATTCTAGAACTAATATTCGCTTTAATTAAACCAGTAATTACTTCAACTGAAGGTCTTTGAGTAGCCACAATTAAATGAATTCCCACTGCTCTAGCCATTTGGGATAATCTAACAATACTGGCCTCAATTTCTTTTCCTTTGGTAGCCATTAAATCTGCTAATTCATCAATAATTAGAATAATATAGGGCATAATTTCTATATCACTTTCCGCATTATCTCCAGACTTATTTTTCTTAAAATTTCGTTTTATCACTTCATTATAGCTTTCTATGTCTCTTGCTTTTGCTGCTGATAACACTCCAAATCTTCTGTCCATTTCACCAGTCAACCAATTAAGAGCGTTTATTGTTTTTTGGGCATTAAAAATTATAGGACATAAAAGATGTGGTAAGTTTTCATAAATCGGGAATTCAACTCTTTTAGGATCAACTAAAATAAATTTTAATGTTTGAGGAGAATTACGATATATCAAACTAAGTATTAAAGAATTTAAACAAATAGTTTTTCCCGAGCCCGTAGAACCAGCAACAAGAAGATGAGGCATTTTTGCTAAGTCAGCGAAAGTTGGTTTCCCAGAAACATCTTTGCCTAAACAAAGCAAAAGAGAAGAATCTGATTCTTGAAAGCTAGAAGAAGCAACCAACTCACGCAACCTAACTACTGCTCTAGTTTTATTAGGAACCTCAATTCCAACCAATGACCTACCCGGAATTGGGGCTTCCATTCTTAAAGGATGAGACGCTAAGGCCAAAGATAGATTACTTATTAAGGCAGTAATCCTGGATAGTTTTATCCCTTCGGCCGGCCTTAAAGCATACTGAGTAACAGTCGGACCAATATTGACCTCTGATATCTCAGACATAATACCAAAATTCTGTAATGTTTTTTTAATTATAAGAGAGTTTGTTTCAACATCTCCCATGCTCACGGCTTTATCTCCATTAGTTTCTAATAGTTCTATGGGAGGGAACTTATATAAAGTAGAATCTTTAACAACAAAGTTAGGTTGTTTTGGTTCAATATTTATTATTCTTTTAATCTCTTTTTCATCCATTGGTCGAGCATCAATTTTTTCCATTTCAAAATTAACTTGTTTCTTTTCAATTTTTCCAAGTTCTAAATTCTGAAAAATATCTTTTTTCTTTATTAAAAACTTTTTATATGGTAAAAATTCCCAGAATATCAATAAACTTATTAAAATAAAAACTACTAGAACTATAAATGTTACCCATACTCCAAAATAATTTAAAAAAGGATACGATATAAGATACCCTATCCAACCACCTTGATTTTCTGGCAGACTATTTATAGAAAACATCCCTGAAACACCCAATATTAAAAGAGCCACTGCTAAAAATACAGGGGCTATTAATCTTTTCTTTTGTGATGTTAAAAATATTAAAGATGTTATCCCTAGGAACAAGGGAACAAAAAATATTGTTTTTCCTATTAACCATTTAAGCCCAGCATACAATAATTCTCCTGCAGTTCCTGCTTTACCAAAGAGAGATAGTCCAATAATAATAGCAACTAGAAAGATTAAAATCACTTCAACTTTTCTTCTTAGTCTTGAAGTAAGGATAGGATAATTGATTTTGTCTTCAAACCTGTTATTCTCATTTTTTCTAAACACTTTATTCTTTTTTCGGCGTTTAGATTTAGTCATTTATTTTCTTGATTCCTGTACCTGCAGGTATTAACTTTCCTATTATAACATTCTCCTTAAGCCCATGCAATTTGTCTATTCTGCCTTCTAAACAGCTATCAATTAATACTCTAGAGGTCTCTTGAAATGAGGCTGCGGAAAGAAAACTGTCTGAACTTAAAGCAACCTTAGAAATACCGAGGAATATTGGAGACATTTTAGGAACAACTTTGTTTTTGTTTTTTAATTGCTCTTTTATTTCATTAAATTCAGATAAAGTCACTATTTGACCAGGCAACCAACTGCTATCTCCTTCATCTTTAATTTTAACTCTAGAAAACATTTGTCTGGTTATTGTCTCAATATGTTTACTATGAATATTGACCCCTTCGGAAGTATAAATTCTTTTAACTTCACGGGTAACATATCTTTGGGCTTCTTTAATCCCTCTTAATTTCAGAACTTTCTTGAGATTCAAGCTACCTTCACAAAGTTGAATGCCTTTGGCAATTTTTTCCTTTTCGGCAACCCAAAATGCTCTGCCTAATGGAATTTTGTATTCAACAAGATTCTGTTTTTTACTTTTTTTCTTATCTTCTTCATCAGAAATAATAGTTATAATTCTTTCTTTATGATTTATCTTTTTTACCGTTCCGGAAACTTCAGAAATGATCGCTTCTCCTTTTGGCTCTCTCAACTCAAAAATTTCTTCTACCCTTGGTAATCCCTGGGTAATATCTCCTGCTCCAGCAACTCCACCCAAATGAAATGTTCTTAATGTTAATTGTGTACCTGGTTCCCCTATTGATTGAGCAGCTATAATGCCAACTGCTTCTCCAATTTTTACAAGTTTATTTCTCCCCATTTCCCAACCATAACATTTTTGGCAAACACCCCTTGAGGTCTTACATGTTAAAACAGAACGAACTTTTACTTCTTGAATTGAAGAGTCTGCAATCTCTTGCGCTTTTTCTTTATCTATAATCTCTTCTGATTTTACTATTATTTTTTTGGTTTTAGGATTTTTAATATCATCTAGTGCTGTTCTTCCTATAATTTCAAAAGAAAAATTTTGCCCAATATCTTCAGAATCCTTTCTAAGCAATATTATACCTTCTTTATCCCCGCAATCTTTTTCAGTAACAATTACTTCGTGGCAAACATCAATAAGACGTCTGGTAAGATAGCCACCTGCTGATGTCCTCAAAGCAGTATCTGCAGTTCCTTTTCTAGCCCCATGAGTAGAAAGAAAGTACTCTAATGTATCAAGCCCTTCTTTAAAAGAATTTTTAATTGGAAGTTCAATTATTTTCCCCGATGGGTTAGTAACCAGACCTTTCATCCCTGCCATCTGCACTGGTTGAGCCCATGAACCTCTAGCCCCAGATCCAACAATAGAAATAACTGGTCCATCTTTTGGTAATGTTTGAATTACTAATTTTTCAATATCTGATTTTACTTTGTGCCATATTTCAATTACTTTAGCACTTTTTTCTTCCGGGCTTAAAAGTCCTTTTTTATAATGGTCTTCAATAAGTTTGACTTTTTGATCTGCCTCCTCTATCAATCCCTTTTTTTCTTTAGGAACAATTAAATCATCCATACCCCAACTTGTTCCTGATAATGTAGAATATTCAAATCCTAATTTTTTAATTTTATCTAGCATATTTTCTATTTCTGGCCATTCATATTTTGCAATTACATCAGCAACAATGTTAGAAAGAGATTTAGAATTAATATTTTCATTAAGATAAATATAATCTTTCGGTAATATTTCATTAAAAATAATTCGACCACAAGTAGTCTCTAACAAAGATTCTGAATTTTTTTCTTTAAATTTTTTGTTTAAAGATGATCTTAAAATTCTAATTCTGGCCTGAACATTAATTTGTTTTAATTCATAAGCTAAAATAGCCTCTTCTGGATTTGAAAAGGCTCTTCCTTGACCTAGAGCTCCTTCTTTATCTTGAGTTAAAAAATAACAACCTAAAACAATATCTTGAGAAGGACTTACTACTGGTAGTCCGGTAGATGGTTTAAGCAAATTTTTGACAGACCACATTAATTCTCTGGCTTCTTCCTGGGCTTCTTTAGAAAGAGGAAGATGAACTGCCATTTGATCGCCATCAAAATCAGCATTAAATGCTTTACAAACTAAAGGATGAAGTTTGATTGCTTCTCCCTCAATAAGGATTGGTTGAAAAGCTTGAATACCCAACCGGTGGAGAGTAGGAGCACGGTTAAGCAAGACTAATTTATCTTTAACTACTTCTTCTAAGGATTCCCATACTTCATCTATTCCTTCTTCTATTAACTTTGAAGCTCCTCTAATATTATAGGATAATTCTTTATCAATTAATTTTTTAATTACAAATGGACGAAAAAGTTCTAAAGCCATTTTTTTAGGGAGTCCACATTGAGACAATTTAAGTTCCGGGCCAACAGCAATAACAGATCTGCCAGAATAATCTACTCTTTTTCCCAGAAGGTTTTTTCGAAATCTGCCTTGTTTACCTTTCAAAGTATCTGCTAAAGATTTTAAAAGTCTTCTCCCTCCTGTGGTAGCAATCGTTGTTTGCCCCTTACGCATACCATTATCTAATAAAGCATCTACTGCCTCTTGAAGCATTCTTTTTTCATTTCTAATGATGACTTCCGGGGATGAAAGTTCAATAAGATATTTAAGCCGATTGTTTCTATTAATAACTCGACGATATAAATCATTTAAATCAGAAGATGCGTATCTACCACCATCTAGCTGAACCATTGGTCTCAATTCAGGTGGCAAAACAGGTATAACATCTAAAAACATCCATTCTGGTCTAATTTTTGCTTTTTCCAGAGACTGAAAAAATCTTAACCTTTTCAAAGCCTTAATTCGGGTGATAGAAGACAATTTCTCTAATTCTTTTTCTAATATGGAGATAGTTTTTTTGATATCAATTTCTTTAAATATTTTTTTTAAAGTTTCTGCTCCTGTATCTGCTTCAAAAATTTCTCCATATTTTAGGGACAATCTTTCATAGACTGTTTCTGATAAAACTTTTAATACTTTTATTTCCGAAACTTCTTCCCTAGCTATGTCTCGAGCTTTTTTTATTTCTTCTTTGCTGAATTTTTTATCTTTATCTTTAAGTCTTTCTTTGTACTCTTTATCAATTTCTTGAAGTATCCTTTTTTTCGCTTCTTCATCAACTTTAGTAATAATATAGGCGGCAAAGTAAATAACTTTTTCTAATTTTTGCATCGGAATATTCAAAACTAACCCTATTTTAGATGGCACTCCTCTCAAAAACCAAATATGAGAGCAAGGAGTTGCTAATTTTATATGTCCCATCCTGTCACGTCTCACTGAACTTCTGGTAACTTCAACCCCACATCTGTCACAAATAACCCCTTTATACCTAATACCCTTATATTTCCCACAATAACATTCATAATCTTTTGTTGGCCCAAAAATTTTCTCACAAAATAAACCATCTTTTTCTGGTTTTTGAGTACGATAATTTATAGTTTCTGGTTTTACTACTTCGCCATGAGACCAACTTAAAATATCTTCCGAAGAAGCCAATTTAATTCTTATTGATTCTAAATTAGAAATTCGCATATTCTCTTTGGCCCTCGCTCGCCTTGGCTTTGCTTAGGCTTAATTAAATTAAAAATGAAAAAAGAAAAATTATAATTTAAAATTAATCAGGATAATTTTGTATCTTTCATTTTGGATTCTAGACTTTTTCTTTAATTTCGATACTCATGCCCAATGCTTTTAATTCTAAAACTAATAAATTGAAAGAGGCCGGTATATTAAGATTTCTTATTGGTTCACCTTTTAAAATTGATTCATACGCAGTAGCTCTCCCCTGAATATCATCAGACTTGATGGTCAACATTTCTTGAAGAGTATAAGCTGCCCCATATCCTTCTAAACTCCAAACTTCCATCTCTCCAAATCTTTGCCCTCCAAACTGAGCTTTACCTCCTAATGGTTGTTGCGTTATTAAAGAGTAGGGACCGATACTTCTCATATGGATTTTATCTTCAACCATATGGATAAGTTTCATTATATATATATAACCCACTGTGATTTTTCTAGGAAATTTTTCTCCGGTTTTCCCATCATATAAATCTACTTGGCCTGATTCTGGCAAGCCAGCAGACTTCAATTCTCTTTTTATATCTTGTTCATCAGCACCTAATAAAGCCGGGGTTATTGCTAAATATCCTAATTTTTGAGCTGCAAAACCAAGATGAGTTTCCAGAATTTGACCTATATTCATTCTAGAGACAACCCCCATAGGATTTAATACAATATCAATCGGCGTTCCATCTTCTAAAAATGGCATTTCTTCCTCTGGTAAAATTTTAGAAACAACTCCTTTATTCCCGTGTCTTCCTGATAATTTATCACCTACTTTAATCTTCCTAATTTGAGCAATTTCTACCCTAACTCTTTTCAAAATTCCTGGTTTTAATTTATCTCCTTGCTCCCTGGAAAACACTTTAACTGAAATAACTCTACCTCTCTTCCCATGCTCCATTCTTAAAGAACTATCTTTAATATCTTTGGCCTTTTCTCCAAAAATTGCCCTTAATAATCTTTCCTCTGCCGTAAGTCCTGATTCTCCCTTAGGAGAAATCTTTCCAACTAAAATATCTCCGGGGCCAACCTCAGCTCCAATTCTAATAATTCCTTCTTCATCTAAATCTTTTAATTTTTCTTCTCCAACATTAGGAATATCATAAGTTGTTATTTCTGGACCTAATTTCGTTTCTCTTATATCACAAGTAAGATCTTCAATATGAAGAGATGTAAACGCGTCTTCTTTAACTAATCTTTCTGAAAAACAAATAGCATCTTCAAAATTTAACCCTCTTAATGGTAGAAAAGCGACTAAAACATTCCGACCTAAGGCTAATCTTCCTCTATCACATGATGTGCCATCAACTAAAACATCTCCTTTTTTAACTTTTTGTCCTTTGCCCACTACTGGTCTTTGATGAAAACAAGTATATTGATTACCTCTTATAAATGTTCGGAGTTGATAAGTTTTCTCTTCTTTTTTAGTTTTTATTTTAACATGAGACGCATCAACTGAAATAATTTTTCCATCATCAGAAGCTAATATTTCTTCTCCAGAATCACGAGCAACATTTCTTTCGACTCCAGTCCCAACTAATGGGGCTTGAGGCATGACTAAGGGAACTGATTGTCGTTGCATATTTGAACCCATTAAGGCTCTGTTGGCATCATCATTCTGTAAAAATGGAATTAAAGAAGTGGCCACACTAATAATTTGTTTAGAAGATACATCTATGAAGTCAACTTGTTTTTTACCAACTATTGCTGGTCCAGTTTTTCTTCTAACCTCAACTTCCTGATCCAAAATATCACCATTTTTATCTATATTTATTCCGGCATGAGTAATACTATATTTTTCTTCTTCATCAGCAGTTAAGTAAAAAACTTCCTTCGTAACCCTACCATCCTTAACTTTAAAATATGGTGTTTCCAGAAATCCATAATGATTAACTTTAGCAAAGCAGGATAAATGATTTATCAACCCAACATTCTGTCCCTCTGGTGTCTGAATGGGACATATTCTCCCATAATGAGAAGGTTGAACATCTCTCACTTCAAATCCAGCTCTTTCTCTAGTTAATCCTCCTGGACCAGTAGCTGTTAAGCGTCTTTTATGTTCTAGCTCCGCCAAAGGATTTTCATTATCCATAAATTGAGACAATTGAGAAGATCCAAAAAATTCTTGAATTACTGCCATTACTGGTCGAGAATTAATAACTTGAGAGGGAGTTAAAGTAGCAGATTCCAATGTCGACATCTTGTCTTTAATTATCCTTTCCATTCTCATCAACCCTATTCTAACTCTATTTTGTAAAATTTCATGAACCATTTTTACCCTTCTATTCCCTAAGTGGTCTATCTGGTCGGGAGTAGAAGATGGGTCGTTATTTAACCGAATAATTTCTCTGATGACAGCAATTAAATCCTCTCTCTTTAATATTCTGTCTTCTCTTTTTATTTCTTCATCATCACTTTTTGTTTTGTTTTTTCCTTTTGAGAAAACTTTTAATTCTGATAATCTTTGACGAATTTTCCATCTGCCGACTCTGCTTATATCATATCTCTGAAAATTACAAAACATATTTAAAATCAATTCTTTGGCAGCATCTGGACCAGCTAAATCACCAGGTCTTAATTTTTTATAAATTTCAACAAATGCTTCTGATTCGCTATGAGAAATATCCCTTTTAAGTGTTTTTTCAATATATCCGTCTTCTCCTTGGTCAATATCTGAAAATATTTTTTTAATCTCTTTATCCCCCTTAACTCCAAAAGCTCTTAATAAAGTAGTAGCTGCTACTTTTCTTTCTCTGTTTATTCTAACTCCAATAAAACCAGATGATTCTGTCTCAAATTCTAACCAGGCTCCTCGGGAAGGAATAATTTTTGCTCCAAAACATTTTTTTCCTTGAGAATTTTTTAATGTAAAAAAAACTCCCGGCGAACGAATCAACTGAGAGATTACTACTCTTTCAACTCCATTAACAATAAAAGTTCCTTTCTCTGTCATTAAAGGAAAATCAGCTAAAAAAAGTTCTTGTTGTTTTTTTTCTTTAGTTTTTAAATTATGGAGAACAACATTCACCCTTACCGGAGCATCATAAGAATCATTGTTTATTCTGGCTTCCAGGCCATTTTTATATTTTGATTTTCCAAGCTTATAATCTTTAAAACTAATTTCAAACTGTTTTTTTGTATAATCAGAAATAGGAAATATTTCTTCAAAAAGTTCTTTTAAGCTATACTCCCAAAACCACTTCCAACTCTCTCTTTGAGCAGAGATTAAGGAGGGAAGAGGAAAAGAAATTTTGGATTTTGAAAAACTTTTTACTTTCACCATATTTTTGATATTAAAAAACAAAAATAACCTTCATGAAAGGTTCCTATGAGGTTTTATTTGTAAATAGTATTATCCAACTTCGCTATATGAAAACTTGGTATTATATAAGATAACAATTTAATTATATTCTCTTTAAAAAATAAGTCAAGTACTATGAATTTTTATGTTTTGTAAAATACCCAGTCCTAAATAAAAAGCTATAAGTTGAGACCCTCCATAAGAAACAAATGGTAAAGGAATTCCGATGATAGGCAACACACCAAGGGACATACCAATATTTATAAAGGCCTGGGAGAACAAAAGAAATGCGAAACCGGATGCAAAAAGTCGAGCAAAATTATTTTTAGAAACCAAAGCTATTTTAATGATTCTGAAAATAAAAAACAAAAATACAGAAAAAAGAATAGAAATGCCTAAAAATCCAGTCTCTTCAGCAATAGCTGAAAAAATAAAATCTGTTTGGGCTTCGGGTAAAAAACCATACTGTGTTTGAGAGCCTTTACCAATCCCCTTGCCCAATAATCCCCCGGAACCAATAGCAATTTTCGACTGATTGGTATTCCAGGAAGATCCTGTCTGGTCAACTCTGGGGTTTAAAAAAGTAGTAATTCTTTGTTTTTGATAGCCCTCCAAAGCAAACCCCCATAAAAATAAAGATAGTAAACAAAATGTAACCATTAAAATTAAAAAATGAGATATTTTAACTTTTGAAAAAATAACAATACCGATCCAAATAAAAATTAACATAAGAACTGATCCTAAATCCGGTTGAAAAAAAATAATAATACTTGGGACTAAAACAAAAATTCCCGAAAAGAAGATGTGTTTAAACTTATATATTTCAACATGATATCTTGAAAAATATTTACTTAAAACAATAATCAAAATAATACATAGAAATGGAACTGGATCAAATGAAAAAAAACCAAAATTATACCATCCTTTCACTCCGTTTATCTCGGAACCGAAAAAGAATAATCCAATTAAAAATATTAAAATTAAAATATATAAACTTAAAACCAAATAGGAGTTTGTTTTAAAAATTCTATAATCAAAAAAACTAAGTAAAAATATGAAAAATAGTCCCAGAACAATAAAAATTAATTGTTTTTCAAAATTTAAAAAACTTCCTTGATTCAAGCAAATATTATAAATTTCTAAAAGCCCAGTAAAACTTAAAAAAAGTGCTGAGCTTATTAAAAACCAATCAAAATTTTTAAAACGAGACAATGATATCATTGGTAAACAGTTGTTAATTATTAGTTATTAATAATAAGAACTCCTTTTCACTAATAATTTTGATATTTAATTTCTTTGCTTTTTCAAGCTTAGACCCAGGATTTTTACCTAAGATAAGAAAATCTGTATTCTGGTTTATGTTTTCTGAGATTTTACCTCCTAATTCTTTAATTCTCTCTTTGGCCTTGGCTCTACTTAATTTATCTAAAGAACCAGTCAAAACAAAGATTCTCCCTAAAAGAGTTCTATTTTTAATACTGGGAACTTCATATTTTATTTTTATACCGAATTTTTTAAACTTCTCTAATATTTTAATATTGTCTTTTTTCTGAAACCAACCATAAATAGATTCTGCTGTTTCTGGACCAATATCTTTGATATCAATAAGTTTTTCTAAACTTGTTTTTTTAAGGTCTTCTAAATTTCTAAAGTAATTTGCTAAATCTTGGGCTGTTTCTTCTCCCACCTGGTCTATGCCCAAAGTATATATAAACTTAGAAAAACTAATTTCTTTTTTTGTCTCTATAGATTTCATTAAATTCTGCACTGCTTTTTGGGCAAAACCTTCTAATGTTAGAAGGTCTTTTTCTGATAAATTAAAAATGTCTGCTGGATCATGAATAAGCTTTCTTTCAAATAATTGCTCCACAATTTTTGGTCCTAATCCTTCTATGTTAAAACCCTGCCTAGAGACAAAATAACTAAAATATCTTTTTTGTCTAGATTCGCATTTAGAATTAGGACAACGCCATATTACTTCTCCTCTTTGTTTAACTAGTTTGCTTTGGCAATAAGGACATAATTTAGGCATCTTAAATTCTATTTCCCTGCCTGTCCTTAACTCTTTAAGCACGCTAACAACCATAGGGATAACATCTCCAGCCCGGCCTATAATAACAGTATCTTTGATTTTAACTCCTAATCTTTTTATTCCATCTTCATTATGTAGTGTTGCTTTGCTAATAATCACTCCGCCAACTTTAACCGGTTTTAAGTAGGCCACAGGAGTAACGGCTCCCGTCCTGCCGACTTGAACTTTTATATCTTGGATAATCGTCTCTGCTTGCTTAAGAGAAAATTTATAAGCTATAGCGCCTCGAGGCGATTTTCCAATTGCTCCTAATTTATCAAAAAATCTATTATTATTAACGATTACCACAATTCCATCAATCTCATATCCTAAATTTTGCCTCTTCTGTTCCCATTTTTTATGAAACTGAAAAACCTCTTCTAGATTATTACAAAACTTTGTATATAAATTTACTTTAAACCCTATTTCTTTTAATATTTTGTGTTCTTGTTCGTGGTTTATTTGTTTTAAATCTGAAATTAAATCATAACAAAAAAAATTTAAGTTTCTTTCAGCCGTAATTTTGGGATTTAATTGCCTTATAGACCCAGCCGTTATGTTCCTTGGGTTAGAATAAACTGCTAAGCCAGCTTTTTCTCTTAATTTATTTATCTTTAAAAATTCTTTTTTAAAAATAATTGCTTCTCCCCGAACAATAATTTCTCTTTCTAGAATATTATTTCTTAACTTTAAAGGAATGGAATTTATTGTTTTTATGTTTTGAGTTACATTCTCTCCTATAATGCCATTACCTCTTGTGGCTCCTGTTTGCAAAATATTGTTTTTGTAAACTAATTCTATGGCTAAACCATCAAATTTCAATTCACAAAAATAATTAAGATTTTTTGCTTCGGGAATAGTTAAAAGTTTTTTAATCCTCTTTTCCCAATCTTTCATGTCCTCCCTGGAGAAAGCATCATTAAAAGAAAGCATTGGTTGAGAATGTTTTATCTTCTCAAATTTCTTTAAAGGTCTTCCCCCTATTCTCTGTGTTGGAGAATCAGAAGTTATAAATTCTGGATACTTTTGCTCTAAATCAAAAAGCTCTTTTTTCAAAGAGTCTGATACATCCTCAGAAATCTCCTGCCTGTCCAAAACGTGATAGAGATATCTATGATGATTAATGAACTCCTTTAATCTCTCAATTCTTTTTTGGGCTTCAGTTTTATTCATCTTCAATAGTTTGCCTCAATAGCTCTTTTGGTCTCTCTATAGGTTCCTATTGATTTAATGGTTGTTTCCCCTCCATTGATACTAACTGAAACATTATAATTTGTTTCTCCACCTAATAAAGTATCCGAAACTATCCCTGAACCTCCATCTTTGCGAATATCATATAAAGAATGTTCTATGCCTGTATTGGCCGCATAAAAAGATATTACTGAATTCTCGAGGCCTTGAGCAATTTTAATTCCACTGATTGATATGTTAATTAATCCTAAAGCCACGGCCGATAGAAGAAACATGACCACAAGAGCTAAATACAAGGAAACACCTTTTTGATTTGACATATTAATATTGCACATCTAAGTCTCTTTGAGATATAGTTGTTTGAATGTTTAATGTTTGAGGATCAACTTCTTTTGTTTGAATCTCTATAGAAATTGTTACTCTAGGCTGAAGATCATCGACCTGACATCGCCCAGAGAGTCCAAAAGATAATTTAGTTACTCGAAAATTATCTGAGGTTAAAGCTGTAAGAGGATGACCATCTTTTTTTTCTTTTATTTGATTATTATCTAAAGTAAACAATTGCTCTTCTTTCTCATAATTTAAAAACCTTATTCCATTGGTGCCCACATTTTCAAAATTACAACCAGTATTTAAATCTTTTTTAGCCATTCTTATGGCTCTGCTCATATATTCAACAGCGTAAGACGTACCATCAGAAAGTGTTTGCAACGCTAAACTTTTCTTTTGGGTTTTAATCCCCGAAATAAAAAGTTCTATTATGGAGACCATAACAATTACAAATATGGTCATCGAAACAAGAAGTTCAATTAAGGTAAATCCTTTTTTCATATTACTTCCAATTATATAAATGTTCTTCAACTTCTAATGTTTCCACAGAAGAACCTAGTCTTGACCACATAACTTCGACTTTAATTTCTAATTCATCAGAACTTACACCGGTAATTATTATTTTTCTTTTAAATCTTGAGTCGTTACCATTTTCATAATTATAAAATCCATTAGAATCAATTTTAAGGTATTTATCTGCATAAGGAAAAGAAAAGTATAAATCATCGTAATCAATCTCGCATCCTGAGTTACAATCTGTTAAACCATCGTCCCAAGCGATTTGCTTAAGCCAATTTGTGTCTCTCTTATTAGAAACTAACTCTAGCCCTTCTTGAGCTAAACGAGAAGCTACAAAATGGAATGAATTAAGATATATCCAAGAGACAACTTTTGTAATCGCCGCGTAAGAGGCCATAATCCCTATGGAAAGAATTGTAACAGCTAGTAATATTTCAATTAATGTAAATGCTTTTGATTGCATAATTTTATTATTTTATCTCTGTCATACCTGATTTGTTTACTCTTATTTTTTTCTCCTGGCCAGAATCTAAGCGAAGAGTAATTACTGCATCGGTCCCCCAGTCATATTTTAATAAACTAGAAAAGATAGAAACACTAGGATCAGGCGGAGAAAAAACAACACCCAAGGGAAGAGTCCAAAAAGAAGGAGAAGTATCACAAATTCTAACATTATCTTCTAGCTCTACTTCTTTTATTATTTTATCTACTCCAGGAAACCATATTCCGTCATTGTTACAATCAGCAAAAATAAAACAAGAATAAGGGTAAAACCATGGAAGAGTATTTTTCGAAAAACTAATTCCAAAACTATGAGCTTTTTCGGTACCACAATCTACTTCTTTTGCTCCCATGGCCATTTCCTGTATTTCTCTTATTTCTTGTGATAATTTATAAGCTGAACTTTGAAGAGCAAATCCTTCTTCTGCGTGCCTCCAATTAAAAAACACAACCGAAGAAAGTATACTAATAATAGCCATCACTACAAAAAGTTCAATTATCGTAAAGCCAGAATTATCTTTAAATTTTTTCATAATAAAAGAAAATTTAAATACCAATTAATTAAATTTTGTCCCCAAAACAAAGCAATAAATGTTCCGGTTATTAAAAATGGACCAAAGGGAACCTGACTCTTTAGTTTCTTCTTGCCTAAAATTATTAATCCTATACCTATTATAGCACCAATAAGAAATGCTGAAAACAAGGCCACTAAAATATTGGGCCAACCTAAAAATAATCCCATAAGAAAGGCTAAATTTACATCCCCAAACCCCATACATTTCCCTTTGGAAAAAACCCATATTAAAAAGAAAAAACCTGCTGCTCCCAGAGCACTAAAGAAAAAAGACCAAAAACTAGAATTAACTGCTTGAAAATTATAAATTAACTGATAAAAAAATGTTATTCCAATCAACAGATAAATTACTTTATCCGGAATAATATAATGCTTTAAATCGTAAATAAATATAATAACAAGGAGAGATGAAACAATTAATAAATAAAGAAAATTAATAGAGACTAAAGGATTAAGAATTAAAAATTGTAAATTTCCAAATTGAAAATTCAAGACTAGAAGGAACAGTAAACCAGTGGCTATTTCAACTAATGGGTATTGAATAGAAATCTCTTTTTTACAGTAACGACATCTACCTTTTAAAAATATAAAACTAAAAATAGGAACTAAATCAAAAAATCCTAATTTATGTTTACAATGGGGACAAAAGCTTCTTCCTTTTAAAAAGCTTAGTTTATTTTCCAGACGATAAATAACGCAATTTAAGAAACTGCCAATAAAAGTTCCCCATATAAATATGATTAAGTAAATTATAAACATTTATTTATTTTAACAAAAAATTACCCAGAAACAAAATTCTGGGCAATTAAAAATATTTATTTTAACTAATTTTATCCTGTTACAGCCGGGCAAACCCAAGTAGTGCTATTATTACATGCAGCACTTGGATCGGTACTAGTAAATCCTGCTTTTCCTGTAGCATCAGCACAATACCAATAATTATCTTTAGCATTTAATTGGGCATATATACAAGCTCCTTGTGGTTCGGTCCCTCCAAAAGCATGAAGTGTAGTATCAGGACTATTAGCAAGAATTTCAACTTCAATTGGATCCATATCACCATCAGTTGGAAAATTTACGTAAGTTCCTTCATTGGCTCCCACATAAGTCATTATTGTTCTGGCTTGACCAATAGCAGCAATAACTCTGGAATCCTTGGCTTTTTTTGTGGCATTAGGGAAACCGATTAAGACTACCGAAGCTAAAATTCCAATAATTGCGATTACGACTAAAAGTTCAATAAGTGTAAAACCTTTTTTCATATGTTTAAATAATTAAAATAACTTAAATATCTTCTCGACCTTTTAGTTTATTCTTTTTTTGTCTTTAATATATTTTCGGACTTTTGAAAGAAAAAGTCAACCCCCAAAATATTTTATATTCCCATGCCTCCGCTACTAAGTTGGTATAAGGGCACAAAAATGGAAATAACTAATATCCCCACCATTATTCCTAAAATAATTATCATTACTGGCTCAATAATTTTAGCTATATTATTAACAAATCTCTCTATGTCACCTTGATAAAAATCTACTACATTTTTTAAAGTATATTCTAGTTTTCCTGTATTTTCCCCAGTGGAGACCATTTGAACTAAAAAAGAAGGAATTTCTTTTGGATATCTTGATAAAACTGAACTTATTGTTTCTCCCCTAGCAACCCTTTCTTCGGCATTCCTTATAATCTCTTCATAAATTGAATTACCAATTATCTTTCTGGTAATTTTTAGAGCCTGAGTAATAGGTAATCCTGCGGCTATAAGAACTGACAGATTTTCAGAGAATCTAGAAAGATAAACCTTTTTATTAAAATCTCCTATCATTGGTAGTTTTAATGAGATCCTTTCATAAAATTTCTTACCTTTTTCAGAATGTTTTAAATATTCAGGGATAAGGAATAAAGAACCAAGGAAGGCCACTATTAAAATCCAACCACCTCCTTTTGTAAAATCGGAAAGAAATATGATAGCTCTTGTGGAAGCAGGTAACTCGCCAGATAAATCTTTTAGAACATCTGTCATTCGAGGAACAATATAAAACATTACCAGTCCAAATACAGCTATAGAAGCTGTAATAACTACAATAGGATAAATCATTGCTCCTTTAATCTTGGATCTAAGATTATATTCACTTTCTAAATGTTCAGCTAAATAAATTAAAGAATCCGCAACTTTTCCTGAGGCCTCTCCGGACCTTATACAGTTTACATAAAAAGAATCAAATATGTCTGGATATGTTGAAAAGGCTTGGCTTAAAGAACTTCCTGTTTCTACCATTTCCGCAATTTTTAAAATTTTCTCTCTAAATTTTTGATTTTCGGCTTGAGAAACCTGAGTCCTCAGTGCCTCGACAGGAGATATAGCTGATTTAAGCATAATCGAAAGCTGACGGGTAAAAACTGTTATGTCTTTAAGCAAAACTTTTTGGGGAAATATTTCTTGTTGAAAAAAACTTAATTTCTTTGCTTCTTCAAGAGAAGTTACATAAAATCCATATTTTTCTAAAACACTTAATGCTCCTGTTTTTGAAAAAGCCTCAATCATTCCTTTTTGGACTTTTCCCTCTTTTGTTCTTGCTCTATAACTAAATTTCATAATTATAAATTATTTCTTTAGGCGACTTATTAAGTCTTTAGGGTCTAAAGAATATTTTAATGCTATTTCTTGGCTAATCTTTTTGTTTATAACAAGATCATGTAAGGATTGATTAAGAGATATCATCCCTTCTTCCCTTGAAGTTTCAATAACTGAAGGTATCTCATGAATTTTATTTTCCCGAATTAAATTATTCACTGCCGGGTTAGCAAACATTATTTCGCAAGCCGGAATAAATCCTCCTTTAATCTGAGGGATAAGTCGTTGAGAAACTATTCCTAGAAGAGAACCTGTTAGTTGGGCCCGAATTTGATTCTGTTGAAAAGAAGGGAAAACATCAACAATCCTATGGATAGTTTGGCTAGCTGAGTTTGTATGAAGCGTAGCAAAAACTAAATGTCCTGTTTCAGCTGCGGTTATAGCAGTAGCTATTGTTTCTAAGTCTCTCAACTCTCCAACCATAATTACATCCGGATCTTCCCTCAAGGAAGACCTCAATGCTCTCGAAAAACTTAATGTATCATGATAAACTTCTCTTTGGTCTATAATAGATTTATTATCTTTAAATATATATTCAATCGGATCTTCAATAGTAATTATGTGCTCTTCTCTATTATTATTAATTTCATTAATTAAACAGGCTAAAGTTGTTGATTTTCCTTGGGAAGAAGCACCAGTAATTAAAACGAAACCTTGGTTGGCCTCACTAAATTTGTGCACAATAGACGGAAGATTAAGTTCTTCAATGGTTTTAATCTCCGCAGGAATTAACCTAAAAGCAATACTGATAGTTCCTCTTTGAAAAAAGACATTAACCCTAAAACGAGCAATATTATCAAAATCATAAGCAAAATCTATTTCTTTTTCTCTTAAAAATTTTTCCTTTTGCCTTTCATCCATTAAGGCGAAAGCCATATCTTCCGAATTTTGAGAAACTATTATTTTTTCCTTTTCCAACTTAATTAACTTTCTAGTTATTCTTAAAATTGGCTTATGCCCAACTGAAATATGCAAATCAGATGCTTCTACTCCGATAGCAATGTTTAAAAGTCTTTTTATTTGGGCCGCATAATTCATAATTTTAATTTATTATGATTTTAGCTTTCTTCAGTTACTCTCATTACTTCTTTAATCGTCGTAATCCCTTTCAAAACTTTTAATACGCCATCTTCCTCCATGGAGATCATTTCTTGATTTCTGGCTTCTTCTAGAATTTTTATTTTATCAGGATTTTTCAAAATTATATTTGACAAATTATCCGTCATCTCTATAATCTCAAATATTCCTATTCTATCAGAATATCCTTTATTATTACATTTCTCACATCCCTTGGATTCAAAAATGTAAAGAGATTTTGGAATTTTAATCTTTTTTTGAATAGAAATAGGCATTTTTTTAATTATATCGAGAATAAATTTTTTATCATCTGCCGATGCTTTCACCCTTTTTTTACAAAAAGGACAAAGTTTTCTTACTAATCTTTGACTCATAGTGAGAGCCAAACTAGGAGGAATTAAAAATTGTTTTATCCCCATATCAATAAGTCGCGGGATAGCATCTGAGGCATTATTAGTATGAAGCGTAGAAAGAACTAAATGTCCTGTTAAAGCGGCATGAACAGCTAGTTCTGCTGTTTCCTCGTCCCGGATTTCACCTACCATAATAATATCTGGATCCTGTCTTAAAATCTGACGTAATCCTTTAGCAAAGGTATAATTGATTTCTGGTCTAACTTGAGATTGATTAATCCCAGCCATAAAATATTCCACAGGATCTTCCAAGGTCACTATATTCACTTTCTCTTTATTTAATATCTTCAAGAGAGAATACAATGTTGTTGTTTTCCCAGAACCAGTAGGACCAGTTAATAAAATCATCCCGAATGTTTTTCCTAGGGCATTTTCAATTTTGATAAGATTTTCTTTTTCTAATCCTATCCCTTGCAAAGATTTAATTCCTTTATTAGGGTCCAGTACTCTTAACACAACTTTTTCTCCTAATGTGGTTGGAAAAGTAGAAACACGAAAATCAATGTTTTCTTCTCTAATTTCAGCTGAAAAGCGGCCATCTTGGGGAATTCTTGTTTCGTCAATTTTTAATCCACTAAGAATTTTTATACGAGCAACAATTGACGGATGAATCTTTAATGGTAAGAACAATGTTGAATATAGGATACCATCCAATCTGTAGCGAACTCTTAGGTTGTCTCTCATTGGTTCAATGTGAATATCTGACGCTTTACCTTCAACAGCCTGCTTTAAAATCACACTTACCATTTTTATTATAGGAGCTTCTTCTGTTAATATTCTGAATTTTAAATTTTCTTTAGGTGTTGTTTCTTCTTCTTTTATTTGAGTTTCTAATATTTCCAGGGCCTTTTTCATTTCCCTTTGCGGAGCTCCGTATCCTTCCAGACATTTTTTAAAATCTGATAAAGTAATTAAAAAATATTTGTAAGAAAGTTTATTTTGTCTAGTCAAAAATTTTAAAGCTTCTTGGGTTTGATTATTCTCAGGATAAACCATTCCTACTTCAAACCCCCCTTTTATTTTTTTAAGGGGAACCATACTATAATACTGGGCTGATTCTCTAGGAATTAATTCTAAAACTTTGGGAGAAATTTTTGAAGCATCAACTTCTTGGAGAGGGATTTTTAATAGTTCACTCTTTAATGTAAATAAAGCTTTTTCGGAAAGAATATTTTCTTTCAAAATTATTTCTTCAGTTGTTCCTTTTTTTTCTTTGACCTGATTTTCTATATCGGAACCCTTCTCTTTTTTTATTATATTTTTTTCTATTAATATTTTAATTAAATCCATATCTTGAAACAATAATCGAATATATCTTATTTTTAATATGATTCAAAAGGGTTTTCGCGACCATTCTCTTCTGATTCAACAATTTCTTCAAAAAGTATTAAATCTTTAATTTCCGGGTTCTCTAACGCTTGATAATTAATTTCAATATTTCTGAACATTTCTGAAGGTGCTAACCTAAAAATATTATCTTTTAAAATAACCTCTTTCCAAACAATAAATAATCCAATCATTATTAATGTAAAAATTAAATATAATAAAATTTTATTTTTTGATTTTTTTTCTTCCGCCATAATTTGAAGATTTTATTAATTATACGAGGAGACCTTTAATAACAGAATAAAGTTTAAATTTTCTTCCTCTATTTTGATTGAAATATTTTCGGTCTCAATCATCCGAGAAGATTTTTCAATTGATTTAAGAAATGTTTTAAAAGAGTCATACGACCCTATTAAATTAATATTAACATATTCTTCTTTAACATCTTCTTTTGATGCCTCTGCTCCTGGGGAAATTTCTGTATTTTTTACTGGAGCCTTCACTAAGCCGACACTTTTTAAAAACATCCCATTTTCCGCACTTGTTTTTTGAAGATAATTAAACAAAGAAGGAGAGAAATAACTATCTGGCAAAGCCGAATTAATTTTTCCTAAGCTGTCTTCATAATCTTTTAATTTATCAATCGTCGTAATTATTTTTTCATGATAATTTTCTATGGACTGAATCTCTTGATTTTTAATTCCAAGTTCTTTTTTAAGATTTTCAAAATTATAAAATTCAGGCAAAATAATATAAACAACAAATAATAAAGCAACAAAAAATAAAATTGGGATTGCAAAAGATTTATTCATTTAATTTAAAACATCTTTGGATCAAGAGAGAAATTTACCTTAAAGTTTACTTTCCCCTCTTTATTCAAAGAGATATTAGATAGATCTAGACCTTTAACAAAATCACTTTTTTTAAGATTAAGTATTTGTTTACCTAATGTGTCAAAGTTTTCTGTTTCTCCTTCTAAAATAACATTTTTTGTTTCTGTATCTAGTCCTAGCCCCAAAAATCTAATTTCCTTATATGATATTTCATCAATAAAAGCAAAGAAATTTGAAGTAATTTTATGTTTTTCAAGAATTCCTGAAAAATCTTTAATCTTTTTTTGGGTACTAAAAACATATTTTTCTGTATCGTCATTCTTTTCTGCTTTAATTTTAATTATTTGTTCATCAGCATCTTTTATCTTGGACTGAGTAGAATAATTTTTAAATCTTAAAAAACCATAATATCCTCCTAAAATAATTAGAAGTATTAATGATAATAAAAACAAGGTATTAATAATAGAAGATGTTTTTATTTTTTCTTTGGGTATTAATTCTTGAATCATAATTTTATTTTCCTACTCCCCTTAAAGCTAGCCCGAGAGCTATAGCAAAGGAAGAACCTATTTCATCTAAACGGTTTTCCAAAAGAGGAGGATAGGAAATATTAGAAACGCGAAAAGGGTTAGAGACTTTAATTTTTTTCTTAAGAAAAACTTTAAAATATTCTTCTAGTCCGAAGATACAAGCCGCCCCACCAACAAATATTATATCTTCAACTTTTTTTCCACTGGATTGATAAAAACTATGACAAACATCTTCCACTTCTTTAAAAATACTATCTATCGGAGGTCGCAAGGCAAGAAGGACAGATTGTTTGTCTGGGTTTAACCCAAAATCTTGTTTCATCCTTTCTGCTTCTTGCCAACTAACATTTAAAGAATTAACTAATGCCTGATTTAAACTATTAGATGAGATATTAAAACTGTTACTCTGTTCTAATAATTTGTTTTCTACAATATTAATAGTAGTACTTGTATAACCAATATCAACTAAACAAACTGGTTTTTTGCTTTCTATCAATTCAATCGAAGACCTCATTGATGCAAATATTTCTGCTTCTAACCCTTTAAGATTAAGGTCGCATAAGATTGCTAAGTTTTGATATTGTTTAATAACATCATTGGGCACAGCAACTAATAATATATGATGTTTTCTTACTTCGCCAAAATCTTTTTGATCTTCAAGTAGTTCCCAGTCAAATGTAACCTTTGATAATGGTAGCGGGACATGATGACGAGCTTCAAATTCTATTGCTTTCGGTAATTCAGAGATTGGCATCGAAGGTAGTTCAAAATTAGTAAAAAAAGTAGAAA
>Ga0268279_1000181_pt1 | contig 47410 bp, 45 predicted proteins | sample saktaG_6_FD_190142 | JGI IMG/M metagenome (GOLD analysis project Ga0268279, IMG submission 190142) | Saline water microbial communities from Sakinaw Lake, British Columbia, Canada - sak_2010_1_5_80m | ecosystem: Environmental > Aquatic > Non-marine Saline and Alkaline > Saline ...
TGAAGATACCTTTAAGGAAAGAAATTCAATTACCTATGTAAACGGAAAACCCGGTATTATGGTGAGCTTACAGAAAGAATCGGGCAAAAATACGGTTACTGTAGCCAAAAGGGTATTTAAGGAGCTAGAGATTATTCAAAAATTACTGCCTGCCGATATATCTATCATCCCGGTTTTTGATTCTTCCGATTTCATCAAAAAGACCATATCGCAAGTAGGATGGGTGGCTTTATACGGGGCGATTATAGCGGTGTTTGTACTATTCTTTTTCCTGGGTAATTTAAGCAGTACATTAATTATTAGTTTTGCCATACCTATTTCTTTGATTTTTACTTTTACTCTGCTTTATTTTTCCAATTTAACTTTGAATATGATGACTCTGGGAGGTTTAGCCCTGGGAATCGGTATGATGGTGGATAATTCCATTGTCGTTTTGGAAAATATATTTAGGTATAGAGAATTTGGAACCGATATTAAAGAATCTGCTTTTTTGGGTGCAAGCGAAGTAGGCACGGCGATTTCTGCTTCCACTTTTACTACCATTGCTGTATTTTTACCTATTTTATATGTTCAGGGAATTGCCAGTGAATTATTTAGGTCTATGGGGTATACCATTACTTTTTCTCTTTTAACTTCTTTGTTGGTGGCCTTAACCCTTGTTCCCATGCTTTCTTCAAAAATTTTACGCTTTAAAGTAAAGGATAATAGCTCATCTACTTCTAAAGAAAATTTGGTTCAAAATTCTCTGAGTCATGGTGGAAGAATTTTTAATTTTGTGAGAGAAGAATATAGTAGATTGATTAGCTGGTCTTTAAGACATCGGGGCATTGTATTTATTCTGGCAGTGATTATTTTTGTCGGGTCCATCATGTTAATACCCTTTGTAGGAACAGAGTTCATGCCATCGAGCGACCAGGGACAATTTAATATTAATATTACTTTACCTACCGGGACGAATCTGGAAACTACCAGAGAAGTAGTAAGTGAAGTGGAAAAAATTGTTTTAGAAATACCGGAAATAAAAAGTATGTTAACTACTGCAGGAGAGGGTTCCGGTGGCATGGGATTTAGTACCGAAGGTGGCAACAGTGGCACCATTATGGTTAATCTGGTAGATCAAAATAAGAGAGAAAGAAATATGGCGCAGATTATTAACGAATTAAGGCAAAAAATTGGTACTTATCCGGATGCCCAAATAAAATTTTCAGAACAAGGTTTTACATTTTCCTCCGGGTCGGATTTAGAAGTAAAAATATCCGGTGATTCGCTGGATGAATTGGAAAACATTGCCAACCGTATTGTGATATCGATAACAGAAGTAGAAGGAGTGTATGACCTGGAGAGCAGTGTAGAAGATGTACGTCCGGAATTACATGTGAATATTGACCGCGAAAAAGCAAATCTCTATGGTTTAAATACTGCTCAGATTGCCTCTACCGTTCATGATGCTCTTTTGGGTAGAGTTGCCAGTATTTATCAGGAAAAAGGAGAACAAATTGATATACGGATTAGATTGGAGGAGGAAGATAGAAACAGTATAAAGGAAGTAGAAAATCTTCTGATTAGCTCCAGTGTTGGATTACAGATTCCTTTAAAAGAAATTGCAGAAGTTATAGTGGGTTCCGGGCCCAAAGGGATTGACCGCGAAAATCAACAGCGGGTAGTGAATGTATCCGGAAATATCAGTGGTCGTGTTTTAGGGAAAGTGATTCAGGATGCTCAGCAGAAATTGGAAAAATTAGTATTGCCCGAGGATTATCGCTATGAATTTAGTGGACAAAACAAAGAAATGCAAGAGTCATTTTTGCAGCTTGCCCTGGCATTGGTTTTATCCATTATTCTGGTTTATATGATTATTGCTGCTCAGTTTGAATCCCTTTTAATGCCCCTTGCTGTTATGTTTTCTGTTCCCTTTTCTTTAATAGGAGTTGTTTTGGCATTATTACTGACAGACAAAAGTTTGAATGTGCTTTCTTATATCGGTATTATCATGCTGGTAGGGATCGTGGTCAATAACAGTATCGTTTTGATTGATTATATTAATCAGCTTCGACAAAAGGGTATGGAAAGGAAAGAAGCCATTATTTTAGGAGGGGAAACCCGTTTAAGACCTATTTTAATGACCATGTTTACCACGGTTCTTGCTCTGGTTCCCATGGCAATAGGTATCGGTGAAGGCGCGGAGCTTCGGGCGCCGATGGCGATTACCATCATCGGAGGTTTGAGTTCATCCACCTTTTTGTCATTGATTATTGTTCCCATTTTTTATACTTTTTTGGATGATTTAAGCCAAAAAATAACTGGAAAAGGAAAGGTAAAAAACTAATAAAAAAAAGAGCCGAAGAGGAATAGCTAATGAAAACTAAAAAAGGCTTTACCTTACTTGCCGAAACTTTTTATATTCAAGGATATGGAGCCGATGGTTTACTTCCCAATATACTTACAGTAAAAAAATAATTAGTCATCTGATAGGTAAGGTGCGTGCTTTTTCTTTTATTATTTTGTAAATGATGCAGAAAACTTTCAACAAATGATACCCTTAGTTGTAGACCCTGCAATACCATAATATTCATTTTCAGTAATTTTTTATCAAATTATTTTTCTAAAAAAGAAGGATTTTTAAAAGTTTTGTTATATGTAATTATTAAGAGTAAGAATAAAATTTAAAAGTAATGAGGAGGAGTATTACATGTAAAAAATCTTTTTAATTATTAAAGACTATCTGTTGCCTTTTTCTTTAAAAATATTTTATAGTTTTAAAAAAAGCTTATAAATTCTAATTTTAAGGTATATATGCGATAATTTTTATTTTTAGGATTATTGACCAACAATAAAGCGGTTAGACACATTCCCACATCCCCACCACAAATCTTCCAATAAATCTACAAAAAAAATCCTAAGAGTCTTAGATCGAATAAAAGATTTCACATTTTGTAAAAATTAATTAGCATTAATAGGAAGTTATTAACATTGTTCCTCTTCCACCGTGTTTACCTGACACCTATAAGGAGGGGTTGCCTATGATAAACCAAGACTGGCTCCCCGTTTACAGGTATCGGAGGAGTCGACTGATACCATCTCAATTACCTGGCAGACTTAAAACAAAGGAGGTGATAAAAAATGGCTAAATTTTTAGTTATTCATCCGGTAGGTAAGGAGTTAACTACGGAGGCTGCTACACCTTTTATGAAGGCATTGAAGGCAAATCACACAGTTGATGCTTATTGGATTGGAAGTCGGTATGTACGTGAGAAAGGCAAAGTATATTGCGAATTTGATGCAAAAAATGCTGAATCTATCCGTCAAGTCCTCGCTAAAGCAAATAAAATTGCGGGAGAATTGCCCACAGAAGGGATTTATAAGATCGATCTGATGGTTAACTCCGAAGACTTTAGATAATTTTAATTTACAAAGCCCGCCAAAATTAAATATTACAAAAGAAAATATTAATAAATAAAGAGGTGAATAACTCATGATTGATGCAGAAGTGTTTTGGAATAATGTTAGTGCCTATAATGTTTCAATTTTCCCTATGCAAATAATTACACTGGTCGTAGCAGTTATACTAACCTATTTGTTATTTGTCAGACCCAGCGCCGGTATAAATAAAATAATGAAAGCTTATTTGTCTTTTACCTTTGTTTGGCTTGTATTCATGTTTCCATTTGAGGGGTCTTTAAAATAGGCTTTGGTTTAGTGCATCTGGTAATAGCAATACTCTTTTTTATAGATATATTTACGGGAAAAATTGAATTTAAATTTCCGGAGACAAGTGGTAAAAGATACTTCATGCTTTTTTTGATTTTTTCTGCCTTTGCCCTTTATCCTTTGATTGAATATATGAGCGGATATCTTTATCCAAAAATTCTATTATTTGGTGTAGCACCTTGTCCTACAACTATATTTTCTCTGGCATTGCTAATAGGAGCAGTACCAAAAGTAGGTAAAATAATTTTTATTTTACTTATATTTCCAGCCATTTTCTCTGGTCTTTCTACGCCAACAATGCTTGGGCTTTGGGCAGATTTATTATTGCTTTTTACAGGGGTTACGGTTTAATTACTTTGATAAAGAATTGGAAGCTTATCGGGAAAGGATAAAATAATTATCAAAAAATTTTGGCGGGCTTTGGAAATCTGTGTGAGGAAATAGGATTAAATGTTTAAAAAAGAAAAAATGTTAGCTCTAACTAAATTATTTTTAAAATTATCAATTACCCTAATTCTCACCCTTAATCTAATTTCTTCCCCCAATTCTACTATTCTTGCCTCAGAGACGATTAATCTAAAAGATTATATTAAAGATAAATTCCCTTCGGTAATATATAATATTTACCTCGCCTCTTTAGATGAACTTGACCCATATGAAAAAGAATTTATTGACATTTTGCAAAATCTGCTAGAAGATACCCAAAGATATTATGCTAAAGAAGTCTATAATAATGGTTTTACTCAAGAACTTCTCGAAAAAGCAAGAGAGGAAATAATAATAGAAGAATCTTTAACTAAAGTTGAAGAAAAGATAAGTGAAAAATTGCCCACAGTTAGCAAGGAAATTGAGCCGCTACCATCCAGAATAGAAAAATTATCTCTTAAAGAAAAAATAGCTTATCGTTTTATCATAAATGAAAAAAATACTTATAAAGACTGGTATAATAGATTTGTATTTTGTGGTGTAGATTTGGACCGCTCTCGAAGAGTAATATCTCGAATAAAGAATTTTTACCATTGGTGTGATGAATGGTCAAAGGAAGGAGAAAATCTGGAAAATCTTGCTCAAGAGGCTCTTTCTGCAGAAAATATTTATACTGCAATATATTTATTTCATGAAGCAGCGGGGTGTTTTTTTGTTGGCCAGTTTCCTTATTATATAGATATTAAAAAGAAAAATGAAGCTCAGGAAAGAGCAAGAGAAAATTATAAACGTGCCCTTGAATTATATCCCGAAGAAAAAAGGCCAATAAGAATAGAAATACCCTTTCGAGAGACTTTCATTCCTGCTTATCTCCGACTTTGTAGCCAGCCAGATAGACCTCTTGTAGTTCTTATCAACTCACTTGACAGTATAAAAGAAATTGAAAATCACTATTTAGGGAATCTATTAGTAGAGGCCGGTTTTAATGTTTTTTCTTTCGATGGTCCAGGCCAAGGAGAAATGTGGAAAAATATGAAAATGATCCCTGACTATGAAAAAACCATTAGCACTATTATTAACTGGTTTGAAGAGGATAATAAATACAATATTGATCTTAAAAAAATAGCAACTTATGGCATAAGCCTTGGGGGATATTTTTCATTTCGAGCAGCTGCTCTGGATAAAAGAATTTGTTGTACTGTGGTAATTAGCGCACCCGGTTATTTCCCCACTCTTTCAGAATTGAAAAAAATAAAAAGGGGACTTTTTTATACTACCGGCGCAAATAGTCTAAAAGAAGTTAAATTTTTATGGGGTGAAATAAATATTGAAGAAGTACCACAACTTGACCGTCCCCTTCTTTTAATCTACGGAGAAGAAGATAAGCTCTTTCCCCTAGAACATGCTTATTACCTTATGGATTGGGCAGTAGGAGAAAAAGAATTAAAATCCTACCCTGAAGGCGAGCATGCTTGTATTAATTTTTTAGATGAAGTAGTCCCCTATTCCATTGACTGGCTCAGAAAACATTTATCGGAATAACTAACTATAAATAGGAACACATCCCATTTTCTTAGATAATTAATATTTTAATTTTAAATTAGAGAAATAGGGAAGGTGTCTCAGGTCAATATTCCGATTACTTTTTCTAACTTTTCGTAATGCTTTGATTGTGGTACTGTTACCTTGAGAAGAAAAGAGTTAAGGTAGAAAATATTTATAATTTTAAGGCCTTTTGACATTTTACTAAAAGGCTTTTTTGTTTTATTATAGATTATATTCCAGAAAAAGAAGGATTTTTAATAAGCAGTGTAGTATATAATATATAAAGATATTTTAAGCTGATATTTATATTCTAAAATAAAAATAACCAAATATATATAATTTTGAATAAATTTAACATTGTAACCTGTATAAAGGTAACAGGAGAGACCTTTTCTTTTAAAGAGAAAAGGAGCCGAAGAGGCAAGGTACTAAAAGTATCCAAACTTTCAGGCAAAAGGACCGTTACCGGACAGAACTCTGGAGAGCTTTATACAAAAAAGCACCGAAGGGGCAACTCCTAATTTTTAGGAAAACCCATACAGAGTTTGCTAATAGAATTATCTCCTAATTTCTTAGGAAGAATCTTTCAGGTAAAAGGACAGAGCAAGAGAGTAATATAATTATTTTTTTGCTTTGTCTTTTTTATTTTTTTAAAATATTTTAGAAAAGCATAGAAATATAATTGTTTAATCTTTGGGATTAGAAATGTCAAATGTTGAGACTTGAACCCTTTATTTGCTTTATTTGCTTTTAAGATTAAATGTTTTTTATAGGAGGTAATGGAATGGAAGATAAGAGTATTGCCAAAGAACAATTTATAAAAGAATTGGATGAAATGAAGAAAAAAATTGCAAAATTAGAAGTAAGTGAAGATATGCATAAATGGGCAGAGGCGAAATTACAGAGGGAGAGTTATGAAAAAGATATATTATTAAATAATGCTCCAACTATGATATATTGGTTAGATGCTGAAGGAAAATTTATTATAGTTAATAAATGTTTTGCTGAATTATTTAATAAGTCCCCCGATGATATAAAAGAGAAATATCTATACGATTTATACTCTGAAAAGATTTCTGATAAAATTTATGCTGATAATGTAAAAATAATTGAATCCGAAACAGCAAAATATGGGATTGAAGAATCTTTGGAAATCCCAAATGGTATGATATGGGTTAGAAGTGATAAAATGCCTTATAAAGATGCAAATGGTAAGGTTATAGGCGTTATTGGTGTTTTATTCGATATTACAGATCAAAAAGAAAGAGATAAAGATATAAAAGAATCAGAGGAAAAATTCAGAATTATTGCCGAAAGAAGTTTTGACATAATAATTGTTGCTGATGAAAAAGGAGTATGCAGCTATGTTTCTCCTTCGATAGAGAGAGTGCTAGGATATAAGCCTGATGAAATAGTTAGCAAGCACTTTCAAATCCTTTTCCCGGATAATATGAATAAAAAAGTAGAAGGAATTTGTAATACTTTAATTCAGGGTAAGGAAATTGAGGGGGTAAATCTTGAAATAACTAGAAAAGATAGGGGGAAAGCGATAGTCGAAGTTAACGGTTCTGCCATAATTAAGGATAAAAAGATAGTTGGAATTCAAATACATTTAAGAAATATAACTGTGCGCAAGTTAGAAGAAGAAATGATAGAGAAAGAAAAAAACAAATTACAGAAATATATTGATATAGCAGGTATTATATTAAAGATTATCGATAGAGATGGTAAAGTAAGTCTAATCAATAACAGAGGTTGTGAGGTTTTAGGATATGCAAAAGAGGATATTTTGGGGAAAAATTGGATTGATAATTTTGTTCCGGAAAGACTACAAAACAAAATGAATGATATTTTAGCGAAACTGCGATCTAAGCAAACTGTTTCTTATGAATATTTCGAAAATCCGGTTTTAACTCAAAATGGAGAAGAAAAAATTATTAGTTGGTATAATACTGTATTAAAAGATGAAAAGGGTAAATTTCAGGGGATATTAAGCTCTGGAGAGGATGTTACTACAAAAAGTAAAGTTGAACGAGAGCTCCAAGAGAATTACCAAAAATTACAGCAAATTATGGAGGATACTGTTTATACTATGGCCAAAGTTGTTGAAAAGAAAGATCCATATTCCGCTGGTCATCAAAAAAGAGTCTCTCAGCTTTCTACAGCTATAGCAAAAGAGATGAAGTTACCTAAAGATAAAATTGAAGGGTTAAAGGTTGCATCATTGGTTCATGATATCGGAAAAATTGGTATGCCCATAGAGATTTTAAGTCAACCAAGTGGTTTATCTGAATTAGGCCACCAATTAATGAAAGAACATCCTATGACTGGATATAATATTTTAAAAGAGATTGATTTTCCTTGGCCAGTTGCTGAAATTGTACTACAACATCATGAGAAAATAAATGGTTCTGGATATCCAAATGGACTAAAAGACGAAGAAATTTTAATTGAAGCAAAAATATTATGTGTAGCTGATGTTATTGAGGCAATGAGTTCTTATCGGGCTTATAGGCCTAGTCATAGTATCAAGGAAGCATTAAACGAGCTAACTAAGAATAAAGGAACTCTTTATGATTCAATGGTTGTAGATGCTTGTAAAACATTATTTAAGTACAAAGGTGCAAAATTTGATTTCTTGGGATAAGAAATAAAATGTGATACGGGATGGTTATTAAGTGCCTTTTGGGGGATTTAAATTTTTAAAAATCGATAATTTACTACAAGGCAATTCAAAAAATTGTATTTTTTCTTTTTTTGAGCTATAATTTTTTAAAATAAACTAAATATTTAAATATAAACAGTTTAAGGGAAGAGTGGTGAAAATCCACCGCAGTCCCGCTACTGTAATGGGTGACGAAAGCTGTAATAGGCCACTGTTAAAAATTTTCAACTTTAGCGTTAGATGGGAAGGCACAGCAATTAGATTGACCCCTGAGCCAGGAGACCTGTCTGTTTATAAATATCAAATCACCTCTTCGTGGAAAAAGAGGGTGATATTTTTTTATTTTATCTATATCATCGGACCCTACAATACTAAGAAAAGGAGAGCACTTAGAGTAATGGCAATAAAGTTAATTTTAATTCGTCATGGAGAAAGTGATGGTAATGCCCAAAGGAAATTTTCTGGTTTTCAGGATGTAGATTTAACAGAAAAAGGAATATGGCAAGCGAAGAGATTGGCACGACGTTTAGAAGAGGCATCAGTAGACATAGTTTATTGCAGCGATTTAAAGAGGGCTCGTCATACTGCTGAGATTACATTTAAAGCTCGAGGAATAGATATTGTCACTAATTCTAATTTTAGAGAAATAAATTTTGGAGCGTGGGAAGGTTATACTTTTGAAGAAGTTAAATCAAAATTTGGATATGGAGATGAATTTAATCATTTAATGGAAAATATTAAGCCAGAAGCTGCTATTCCTCAGGGGGAAAGTTTGGTTGATTTAAATGATCGCGTTATGGCTGAATTAAATAATCTATTAAAGAAGCATGAAAAAACAGATAAAGATAAAACTATTGCGCTTGTTTGCCACGGTGGCACGATTCGAGTTATTTTGAGTAATGCCTTAAATATAGGATTGAAGAATATGTGGAATATAGAACAATATTCCACAGCTTTAAATATTATAAATTATTATGACCATAAAGCATTTGTTGCTCTTATCAATGATACTTCTCATCTTGAAGATTGGTGGGAAAGCGGATTAAAGATTAATACGGAGAAAAAGAAAGATGAATGAAAAAATAGCAGAAACCATCCAAAAGATTGAACCTGTCAATTTTAAACTAATGGAAAAAGCACAAGAAAAATTAGATAATCTTACCAAACCTCAGGGAAGCTTAGGAAAATTAGAGGATTTTGCCAGGAGGATAGTAGGAATATCCGGAACTCTTTCCCCGACAATCAAAAGAAAAGTAATATTTGTGATGGCGGGAGATCACGGAGTTGTTGAAGAAAGTGTAAGCGCATATCCCCAGGAAGTTACTTTTCAAATGGTATATAATTTTATTCGAGGAGGAGCAGGTATTAATGTATTAGCCAGACATATGGGAGCAGAGATTTTAGTGGTAGACATGGGTGTGGCTAAAGATTTTCCCCTGGAAGAGGATATAATAAGAAAGAAAATAGCCTACGGAACGAATAATATGGCCAAAGGGCAGGCTATGAGTAGTGATGAAGCGGAAAGAGCAATAATTGCCGGGATTGAAGTGTTTGAAGACGAATTAAGCAGAAAAGGAATCGACATTATTGGATTAGGGGAAATGGGGATTGCCAATACTACCCCCAGTAGTGCTATAGTAGCCTGTTTAACTAAATCTAAAGTTGAAGAGGTTACCGGTCGAGGGACCGGGATAGACGAAAACCAGCTTAAAAATAAAATAAGAGTGATTAAACAAGCGATAGAAGTTAATCGACCTGACCCGGAGGATGGTCTGGATGTTTTGTCAAAAGTGGGAGGTTTTGAAATTGGAGGTTTAGTCGGCTGTATTTTATCTGCTGCTTCTCATCGAGTTCCTATTGTAATTGATGGATTTATTTCTTGCGCGAGTGTTCTAATTGCCATTAAGTTAGCTCCTTTGGCAAAGGATTACCTATTTGCGAGTCATAATTCGGTGGAAAAAGGGCATAAAATTGCCCTGAAATATATAGGGAAAATTCCAATGTTTGATCTTGGTATGCGGCTTGGTGAAGGAACAGGTGCTGCCTTGGGTATCAGCTTTATTGAGGCTGGGGTAAAAATATTAAATCAAATGGCTACTTTTGAAGAGGCCGGAGTAGATAAAATTAGTCGTTAGTGAATAGGAAAAATAATATCAAGTATATAGTATAGCGTGGAGCGTACAGCGTTTAGCGTATAGGTGTGGGTTACAAGTGTAAGCAATATATACATCCCCACCTTAATCCTCCCCCCTCAAGGGGGAGGAGATTAGGACTGGATTCCCATTTCCATGGGAATGACAGATAAAGAAGAGGGAAATTTTATGTCGAGAGGGAAATTAATCTTTATAACCGGGGGAGCAAGGAGCGGGAAGAGTAATTTTGCTGAAAAGATGGCTGTTGGTTTAGGTAAGTTAGTAGCTTATCTTGCAACTGCTCAGCCGCTTGATGAAGAAATGGCTTTTAGAATAAAAAAACACAGAGAAAAGAGACTAAACACCTGGGAGACTTATGAAGAACCGACAGAAGTTAGAGGATTGGTGAGTCGCTTAGGTTTAGAAAAAGAAGTTATCCTTATAGATTGTTTGACTTTGTTAACTTCTAATCTCTTATTAAGAAAAGAAGATAAAGTGGAAGACCCCAAGTGGCAAGAAGAAATTTTATTAGAGATTGAGAAATTAGCTGAAATTTCTTTCAAAGTACCTGCTCGGGTAATAATTGTATCTAATGAAGTTGGTATGGGTTTAGTTCCCGAAAATCCCCTCGGAAGAGTTTATCGGGATATCCTGGGCAGAGCAAATAGCATAATTGCTGATAAAGCTGATGAGGTTTTTATGATAGTCTCGGGGATACCATTAAAGATAAAGGGTTGATAAAACAATGAAAATTTTAAGAGATTTATCTTTAGCCATACGTTTTTTAACTATTTTCCCCATAGCTTCGTTCCCTCTTTCTAATAATAGTAATCAAGATGAAGAAGTATTAACAGAAAATTTTGCGAATTCTATGGCCTTCTTTCCACTAGTAGGGATGTTAATAGGCGTATTGCTGGTAGTTTTAAGACGTATATTTTATTATCTTCCTGTTTCTCCGCTTATAGGTGATACTTTAGTTTTAATTGTTTGGATCTGGTTAAGTGGAGGGCTGCATTTAGATGGTTTTGCGGATAGTGTAGATGGATTTTCGGGAGGACACGACAAAGAAGAAATACTAAAGATTATGAAGGACAGTGCTACCGGGGCCAAAGGGGTAGTGGCTTTAGTTTCTCTTTTATTATTGAAATTTGTCCTTCTAGTGGAGATGCCTTTATTGTTAAAGGATGCTGTTTTATTTTTTACTCCCACTATAGGACGTTGGAGTATGGTGATAGCCGCTTTTTTAGGCAAGCCAGCTCGCTTGAAAAATAGTATGGGTAAATTATTTATGGATTATGTTGGCTGGAGAGAGGTTATCTTTGCCAGTTTAACTATGGCAGCTATTGGTATTTTTTTATTTAGGTTATACTTTTTGCTTCTAGTAACTATAGGAATAGGGATAATATTATTAATATTAAAATATTGTCAAAAGAAGATTGGGGGAATAAGCGGAGATGTACTGGGAGCGATAAATGAAATCGTTGAAGTTTCTATTCTTTTAGCTATCTACTTATTAAGTCAGTTTTTTTCTCTTTCAATATTTCTATAATCATTATTTGCGGAATCAATAAAACAAGTTTATGATAAACATAAGAATCTATAAAGAGATAATGCAAGGAAAAATAATATTTAATTTTTGAAACTTCAATTAGAGTCGTGCATAAACGAAGTAGTTCGTTGTTGTTATCGATAAGATTTTGGAGACAAGTTGATGGATAATTTTGTAAATAGTAAGTCTGATGATAAAAGGCCGAAGCTTTTAGATCAGGTGCGGCAGATTTATAATTCTTTTAAAAGATTAGGTTGTTATTTCTAGCAACATAATTTAAGATATAAAAGAAGAGAAAAGATGTTTAAAACATTTAGTAGTAAACAATTAACTAATAATAAGCACATAATATTAGGTAGTCGGGAAAAGCAACATTTGCTTTTTTCATTAGTACACCTAATCTTATGTTAGACGAAAAAAAATGAAAGAAATATTAAAAAAAATTAAATTTAATAGTGTTGGTGTTCAAGTAGCAATAATAACAAGGTATTTTTGCAATTATTGTAATATCAATAAATGTTGTAAATAGCCGAACGACTATATATAAGCAAAATAATATTTTGTTTGATAAAGTGACAAAGCAAAATGATGAAATCTTAAAATTAGAAAAAGAAATTCTTAAAAAAAATGATGAAATTCAAAGATTAGAAACATTGCTTACACCTTTCAGAACAATCGCTCTTGAAAAATATACAGGCACGGAAGAAGAAGCTTTACAGAAATTAAAAGACCATATAAATGCCTTAGAGAAAAAAAGCATTATGATTGAAAATAAAATGTTGCCCCGTACAATTACTTCTCTTCAAATTCAATCAATAGGAAATCAATTAAGACCAATAAAAAATATTAAAGTTAAATTTTTAATCATGTCTTCAGATTCTGAAATTGAAGACCTAAAAAATCAATTTAAACAAATTTTTGCTATAGCTGGATGGGAAATAATAAAAGTAGAATATGCAATGGCAATTCCATTTAAGGGTTTAACTATATTCACATCTGACCGTCCGGTAAATGATGCAGTTAAAACTTTATATTTGGCACTTAAAACAATTGGAATTGAACCCACAAGATAAAAGCTTAGAAAAAGGTTTAATTGGCATAAAAATTGGTTCAAAATAAGACATATAACAAGGCTAATTCAGCCGACGCAAAAAGCCGCGCGACTGATTAGCAGCGTTAGCTGCTATTGTGGCTGAGGTCGAAGCAAAATCAAGAGGAAGTGAAATGATGCTCAAAGAACACAAAGGCATAACCCTTATACTTGCCAATTTGCTGTTGTTAGTCGTTTTGCTAAGTATCGGTGGATACTTGCTCGCCTATCTCCCTGAATACGCAGTGCCAGGTGGTATTATCCTCAGCCTGACCCAAGCCATTGTCGGAATTATACTGCCATATCATTTGAAGAGAACCAACATCGTCAGATACAGGTTCTTCCCTCGGAAAGACAAAGTGCTGAAATCACTCATTCTAGCGGCTGTTTTTACATTGTCTTTCTTGGTCGCGGGATATAGTTCAATATTGAAACTGATAACGTGCCCTCCACAGCTCTTGCCCACGATATACACATTCCTATTCCTTCTATTGACAGCTACAATGTATGGCCTCATATTCTGGGGCGGCCTTCTGCACACATTCAAAGATAGATATGGACCAATAATCGGCATAGTGCTCACTGGTCTGCTTTTCAGTGCTTATCACTTCTCTGAATTCGCCTTTACGCCGATTACCCTTGGATTTCTGTTTCCAATGTTCGTTTCTGGCTGTATTTGCAGTGTATTCACCGTTATATCGGGTTCAGTCTTGCCCGCACTAATCGCCCAGCAATTTGGACAGTTTGTGTATTTCCTGGCGTTAGAAGACAATCCCTATGCAGAGCCAGTGGGTCTTGTTTTCAGTCTCTTGTTCTTGGCAGTCTGTTCTGCCGTGTATAGTCTTGTCTGGAAGAAAAGGAAAAAACGTACCCCTTCCGGAGGGCAAGAATAATGGCGGTTAACGCTTATTGCAGCCGACCCCGCTCCGCGCGTGCACAGCAGCGGCGATACGCGCTTTCAGTGGGTCTTGTTGAAAAGGCTCTAGCTCTCGCATCTGCGTGGCGGTTTAATTTCACCGTTATAGGGGCATAAAGATAAATTCTAATAAAAGGAAATATAAATGATTGATCTTAAAAAAAATGTTTTCCTTGCAAGCTTGGAAACCAAAAGACTTAATCTCCGAATTTTACAAAAAGACGATGTATCTGATATTTATAAAATATACTCTGATCATGAGTCTTCGCTTCTTGATGACTGGGAACCCATGAGAGATATCTCAAGAGCAGAAACTCTGGTTTATAATTCAATTAAGTATTTTAATAGCAAAGAAGCTTTAAGATATGGCATTGAACTAAAGAGCGTAGAGAAAATTATTGGAGTACGTTGCGTTTGGGAATTTGATGATACGAATAATAAGTGCATGATATATTATCAAATTAATCGCAACGAATGGAATAAAGGATATGCTACTGAGAGTGTTGGCAAACTAGTTTGGTACGCGTTTAAAGGCTTAAAAGTTAATCGAATTGAGGCTTATGTCACACCTGGCAATAAAGCCTCAATTAAAGTTTTATTAAAGAATGGTTTTGTAAATGAAGGTGTAATGCGAGAGATGGAGTATTATAAAGGCAAATATCAAGATGGGATAGTTTTTGGAATGATTAGAAAAGACTGAGATACTCAAAATACAAAACTCGAATACAATAAATCATATAACAACAGCATTCACACAGATGGAACTCGCTGGGCTCGCACCACCGGTGATGCCGGTGTTATATGGCAGAGATAGGAAACGATTATGAGTCAAGATGTGAATGAACCTGTTTACAGAGAAGTGGCAAGTCAATATGATAATGAAGTCAAAGCGTATAGCAGCTACGGGCATGAAGTAATTTTCGGAATGAGTTTTGAGTTTGTTAGCGTAGAAGAAAAGCTGCTTGATATCGGCATAGGCACTGGTTTGGCCTCAATACACTTTTCCGAAGTTGGGTTGAAAGTTTACGGATTGGATAATTCACGAGAAATGCTGGCTGCTTGCCAATCGAAATCATTTACTGAAGCATTGATACAATGTGATATAACCCGAGAGACTATACCGTATGAAAATCATTATTTTGACCATGTCGTCTGTTGTGGGGTATTGCATTTTATGAGTGATTTAACTGCCCTGTTTTCAGAAGTCAAAAGAGTGATGAGAAGTGGAGGGATCTTTGCTTTTACAATTGCACCCCAGGGGACCTCAGCCGATTATATTAAGGAATCGACAGCCTGGGGGGTGTCTATATTCAAACATGCTCCGCGTTACATTATGGAGTTGCTGGAAACAAACGGAATGGAATTGTTAAAAGAGCAGAGATTGTTGATTAAGGGATCGGATAAAGTTAATTTTGATATGTTGTTTTCAGTCTATATTGGCAGATGTCGGTAAGAATAAGCCATATAACAAGGCTAATTCAGCCGACGTAAAAATTTCATGGTTGATTAGCAGCGTTATGCCTGTAAAGTTTGAAGTAAGATAAGGAAAGAGAAACATGAATATTCGAGAATTAATTCCCGAAGATAGTGCAGTTGATAAAAATGCAATATTGACAGCATCCTTAGAAATATGGAATGTACCTGATAACCTGAAATATTTAAGTTTTACACTGAAACCATTTGACCAAAAAACGGTAAATGCTTGGTTTGAAAATCATAAAAAACAGGGTATTCGATATTTCTGTGCACAAGATAAGGATGAAATACTCGGAATCACTATTGTTAAAGTGAATCCGATTGCTGGTTTTGAAATATATGGTGTTGGAGTACGCCCTGAGTTTAAACGACAAGGTATAGGACGCAAATTAATTGAGCATGCAATTAGAGTATAGCGTCAAAACTATCATACAAAGCTATTGATACAGTAGTATTTGCCGACAATTCAGTAATGCTAAGACTTCTACTTTCACTAAAATTTGTTCCGACAGGTATGGATTACAACAAAAGCTCGGATGGTGCTGATATAGTCCATCTGAAAAGATATTTTCAATAACAATGTTTAAAATTGAAATAGCATGGCATAACAAATCGTTCCACCTGATATTTTCCCGCTTCGCTCCAAAATGCAGGTGAACTCAAGCGGTATGTGTGGTCAAACAGGAAATAAAAGAAATGGCTTCTGATATAAATTTTGTTAAATTTATTGTCGATCAGATTGGAAATTTAGGATCAATCAGATATAGAAAAATGTTTGGCGAATACGCAATATATTGTAAAGATAAGGTCGTTGCTCTGGTCTGCGATGACCAGTTATTTGTGAAACCTACAAAAACGGGCAGATCTTTTATTGGTAATGTTAATGAAGCACCAGCCTATCCAGGAGCCAAACCATCTTTTCTTATTGAGGATCAACTTGAGGATAGAGAATGGCTGAGCGAATTGATTGCACTTACAGAACGTGAGTTACCTACGCCTAAACCGAAGAAGAAAAAAAGTATAAAGTTAATAAAAGATACATAACAATTGTTTACAGCTGATGTTCCCCGCCACCGTTTGCCGCTCTGGGCAACACAGCTGAAAATAGTGTTAGAGGCTGAAATCAAAAAAATGGGATCTATTGTTACACTTGGAGTTGATAATCTTGAAATTGATTGGGGGAAAAACAATTTTTCCGTTTTTTATGCAATCCATTTTTATAAGAAAATAAATATCTATGTATAACACAGATTGCTTAATCCGAATTTTAAGCTAGCGCTTAAAATTCGGGTTAGCATGGCGTTATGTTTTAACAATAATGTGCTTTAGCTATGAGGAGGTTATTAAATGAAAAATAAAATTATTAAAATAGTACTAATAATTGCAAGTATACTTCTTTTGACAATATTAGCGCTGTTTCTACCCTATAAATGGATAACTATTGTCTCAAATGGTGATGCCATACCTGATTATGATAATCCTCAAACTGCTTTATTAGTTATAGATGTACGAAGGAATTTAACATCAAAAAATGGAACTTGGATTTTAAATCTTAGCCAAACCGATGAAATGATAAAGGAAATTAATCATGCAATAGAAGAATCTATAAAGAAAGATATTATAGTGAATTATATATCTAATGAATTAAAAAAATACTCTATAATAAATTTATTTACAAATAGGGCAATGGAAGAACATACTGATGGTGCAAAAATAGACGAAAGAGTTGTGATTGTTAGCAAAAATCATTTTATTAAAAGTAGAATGGATGCGTTTACAAACGAGGATTTTGAGACATTTCTGAAAAAACATAACATTAACCATTTAATTATTACAGGTATGGATGCCGAAGACTGCGTTGATAAAACTATAAAGGGGGCACTTAATAGAAATTATCAAGTAACAGTAATTAGTAATGCAATAGCAACACAATCTGAAGAGAAAAGGGCAAGAAAAATAGTAGATTTTAGAAACCTAGGGGTTGAAGTACTAACGACAAAAGAGTTTATAAATTAAAGTATAGAGTAAGTGCAATAAACAAATAAACATAACAAATCACTGCACTGGATTTTTACTCCGCTATACTCGCTCCGTAAAGACCAGTGAATTCAAGTCGTTATACGGGCCAAAAAACTGCTTGATAGAAAGGATAACCAAATGAATCATTCAAAAGCAATGAAATACTATGCAAAATTATCTAATAATCAAAAAGAATATGTTAAGCAATTTAAAATTGCTCACTCTGAGAAAAGCATATATATAGATGGAGTTATTTGGAATTATTACGATTCAGAAAAAGGTGATGAATCATTATTATTACTTCATGGTGGATTTGTTGATTTTGATATGTGGATACATCAGATTATGGAATTTAAAAAAGAATATCGAATAATTGCACCAACATGTCCAGTATTGCCTAAACCAGTAATGAAAGTATATTCCGATGCACTTCATCAGATATTAATTAAAGAAAAAATAAGCATAACAAATCTAATTGGATACAGTGAAGGCGGATTAATCGCTCAATGCTTTTTAAGAGACTATTCATCTACCATTAGTAAAGCGATACTATCTCAGACATTTTATCCTTCTAATGGGATAACATATTATAAAAATGACTTTAAGCTATTTAAAATATTACCTTCCTTTTTAACCACATTAATTTTCAGGTTAGCAGCAAAGCCAGATAAGGAAGAACTAAATCATGATTCAACAGAATGGATTGAATGGTATAAATGCTATTTTAAGGAAAATAAATATAAGCTTACGAAAGGAAAAATAATAACACATATAAATCTAATGAGTGATTTTGTTAGAAATTATATTTTTAATGCTAAAGATTTAATTTCTTGGAAAGGTAAAATGTTAGTTACTGTTTCAGAAGATGATGTAATTTTAAAATATTTCGATGGATTAAGGAAACTATATCCGAATGCAGAATATCATATGTTTCCAAATGGACTTGGTGCTCATTCAATTGGGTTAATTACACCAAGTGTATATAATAAACGGATATCATTATTCTTAAAACAATGAAAGTCATGGATTAAAATAAAGGCCCGTATAACAAATCGCTGGAGTTGATAATCCCTTTGGCACGGTTTTTTCTGCTTCAAACACGCAATAGGGTTACAATCGAGAAACCGCGCCAAGCCTGGAGTACTAGGCGCGGTTGTTCTAGCTCAATAATTCGGTAACTTTTAGCAGAAGAGCGCCAAGAAGTTTTATATGTCTTGCAGGGTGAAAGTCCCTGTTGGGTAAGGTCTAACCAACCACCCATACCGTGTTGCATCAAATGGGTAACCATTAGATGAAGCGTACACAGGGAAACAGATAGGCCATAGGGAAGGCCGTACTTCCTGAGGAAGTAAGAGGGGTCAGGTCTCAACCTTTGACATAAGTTTATTTTATTGTTGTTATGTCAAAGGTTGAGACCTGACCCCAAAAGGCATTTATTAATTAAATATTTACATTATTACCTGGGGGACTTTAAGATAAGGGTGGTTTATTAATATTGGGTTTACTCCATATGCCTTTTGCAAATTTTCTTTATTAAGTACTTCTTGAGGTGTTCCTATCTTCTCTATTTTACCTTCATTTAAAAGGATAAGACGATGAGAAGCGATACTTGCTAAGTTTAAATCATGAAAAACAGAAATAATAGTTAATTTCTCTTCTTGAAGAGCTTTTTTTAAGAGTTTTAACATCTCATATTTATAGTTTAAATCTAAGTGGGAAGTAAATTCATCTAAAAGTAGAAGCTGTGGAGTTTGAGCCAGGGCTTTGGCCATAAAAACCCTTTGTCTTTCGCCTCCACTTATTTCCTGAATATTGTTTTCAGAAAGGGATAAAGAATGGGTTTTTTTCATTGCTTCTCGAGATATTTGATAATCTTCAAGGGTTTCTCCCTTTAATCGGGAAATGTAAGGCAGTCTTCCCATAAATACTACTTCTTTTGCTTTAAAGTTAAAAGTGACCCAGGTATCTTGAGGTACTACTGAGATGAATTTGGCAATTTTTTCAATAGGAAGTTTATTAAGATTTTGGTTGAGGAGAGATATTTCCCCTTTTTTTGGTTTTAATATTCCTGAAATAACCTTTAAAAGAGTAGTCTTTCCGGAGCCGTTGGGCCCGATAATTCCTAACAGCTCTCCTTTTGGTAGACAAAAGTTTATATCTGATAATATTTCCCGATTATCATTATAAGAGAAGTGAACTCCTTTTAAAGTTAAAATATTGTTGTTATTGTTATCGTCCATATTATTTATTTTTCCTCCTTAAAAGATAAATAAATAAAGGAGCACCGACTATAGCAGTTATTGCCCCGATAGGTATTTCAGTCGGCGCGATTACCGTTCGAGCCAATACATCACATAGAATAAGAAAAATACCTCCCAGAAAGGCAGACGCGGGAAGCATAATTCTGTGATCTGGCCCTACTAAAAGCCTGGCAATGTGTGGAATTACAAGTCCTACAAATCCTATGAGACCGGTAAAGGAGACCACGGAAGCAATAATTATGGAGCCAATTAGAAAGATGCGGATTCTTAATTTACCTGTATTAATTCCCAAATGAAGGGCTTCTTCTTCTCCCAGAGATAAGGCATTTAAATCTAAAGAAGAAAAGAACAACAGCAGGCAGCCAATCATTACAGGTAAAGTAATGATGCTTATTTTTTTCCAGTTAGCAGCAGATAAGTCTCCCATAAGCCAGAATACCATAGATTGTAATTCTTTTCTAGAGATGGCTAAAAGAATAGTTATTAGTGCAGAAAAGAGAAAAGTAATCGCTACTCCGGCAAGAAGAAGTCCGGTGGAATTGGCAGAATAGCTGATTTTGGAAGATTGATATACCAGATAAAGAGAAAGCATTGCTCCGATAAAAGCAAATAAGGGAAGATAGGAAGCAAAAAGATAACCGGTAACATGCTGTAAGGCAATACCGATACATGCTCCTAAAGCAGCACCCGCAGATACTCCTAAAATATAGGGATCAGCCAGAGGGTTTCTTAAAATTCCCTGAAATGCTCCGCCCACCGTAGATAAAGCAGCACCGGTAATGACACCTAAAGCGATTCGAGGTGCCCTTAGCTGCCAGATGATTAAACTATTAGTTTTATCCGGTGAATTACCCCATAAAAGGGAAAAAATTTCTTTGGGGTGGATAGGGACCACTCCAAAGTTAAGACAAACAAGACTTACTCCCAGGATGCTTAAGCTTCCTACCAGAAGCATTAATATTAATTTTTTTCGCCAGTTGGTATAACCGGCAATTTCTGTTAACGGTTTATTCATAGAAAATTCCATATAATAATTCAAGTCCGTCTACAAGCCTTGGGACAGCGCGATAAAAAAGGTCTTCATTTACTATAAAGATTTTTTGATTTTTTATAGCCGGTATATTAGACCAGCCGGGACGTTGGGATACGTTGCTTTTAATCTTTGTTTCTTCTTCTTGGTTCATTGCTCCTACAGGGACAATAATGATATCCGGTTCTGCCTGGGCAACAAATTCCGGATTTATTTGTTTCCAGAAAGAAAGACTAGCAGCTATATTTTGCCCCCCGGCTAAAGTTATCAGTTCATTAAATAGTGTACCTGCTCCCGGAGTAAAGATAGTCTCAGAAGTGCCTCCGACAAATATTTTAGGGCGGGCAGAAATAGGAATTTTTGAAACTTTGGATTTAATTATATTAACCCTTTGTGTCAGGTTGTCTACCAACAAAGAACCTTTATCAGATATTCCGCAAACATTTGCTATCATTTCTACGCTCTTAAAAGTATCTTCAAGAGTCAAAGGTTCAAGAACTATGGTATTTAATCCTAGTTCTCGCAAGCGCGGGATTTCTTTTAACTGGAATCCGGCATAAGCTAAAATAAGGTCCGGATTTAAAGAAATAATTTTTTCAAAATTCAAGGGAGATATTTCTCCGATTTTTTCAATATCTTTAGTTTCTTCCGGGAAATTGCAATAGTTTGTTATTCCTACAATTTTTTCTTGAAGCCCTAAGTCAAATAATATTTCAGTATTACTGGGGGCAGTTGAAATAATACGCTGAGGTTCCTGGGGGATGGTAACCGCTGTTTCGGTGTCATCGATTATGGTTAAAGGATAATTGCCTGCTTCTGCGAAACTGAATGAGAGTAAAGAACTTAATATAAGAAATAAAAAAATAAATATTGAAATTGATTGTTTGAAAATTTTCATAGGCAGCCTCCATAGTTAATTTGTTAGAATACAATAATAAGTAATAAGCAATGAGAAAAGAGTTATTTTTTTAATCGGTAAATTGGTTAATTGTATTTTCTTTACTAACGACTAATTGGTCAATTAGTCAATTGGTGAATTAAACTCAATCTTAATTTCTTAATTGGCCAATAGGTGAATCGGTAAATTGGTGAATTAATTAATTTTATATTTTATAAATAAAAATATCACCCTCTTTCTCCACGAAGAAGTGATTGGTTTATCTAAGCAGACAGGTCTCCTGGCTTAGGGGTCAATCTACTTGCTGTGCCTTCCCATCTTCACTTTTTGATAAGTGTTTAACAGTGGCCTATTACAGCTTTCGTCTCCCATTACAGTAGCGGGACTGCGGTGGATTTTCACCACTCTTCCCTTAGACTGCTTATCTTTAAATATTTAATTTTCTATCAACAAAATTATAATATATTAGCTGAAAAATTGCAATATATTTTTTAGTTATCGTTTCTATAAGTAAAGATAGCGTGTTTTTTATTAATTATTTTGGTATAATAATTTCAAATGCGTTGGACTTAAAAAGATGGGAGGTCAGTTGGTGAGATGATAAAAGGTTTAATTCAAGTTTACACCGGTGATGGAAAGGGCAAAACTACTGCCGCCTTAGGTTTGGCTCTCAGGGCAGCAGGCAGGAATATGAAAGTGTTAATAGTTCAGTTTATGAAAAAATGGGATTATGGAGAACTTCATTCGGTTGAATTAATTCCTAATATAACTTTAAAGACTTTTGGCACTAAAGATTTTGTCTATAAAGGTAAAGCAAAAAAGATAGATTATGAGGAAGCAGAAAAAGCCTTTTCTTTTGGTGCAGAGGGAATGCAAAGCAGCGATTATGATATAGTAATATTTGACGAGCTCAATATGGCGCTTTATTATGAGTTATTAGATTTAAAAGAAGTTGTCGAAAAGTTAAAAAGGAAACCTGATAATGTAGAAGTCGTTATTACCGGAAGAAAAGCACCGGAAGAGATAATAAAAATTGCCGATTTAATTACCGAGATGAAAGAGATTAAGCATCCTTACCAAAAAGGGGTAGGGGCAAGAAGGGGAATTGAATATTAAAAAAGAGAAATTAAAAAATTTACGAAAAATATTATCTGAAATGGGAAGTGTCTTCATTGCTTATTCAGGGGGAGTGGATAGCACTTTTTTATTAAAAGTAGCCCGGGAAGAATTGGGAGACAAAGTTATTGCGGTAACTGTAAAGTCAGAAATTCATCATCTTGGCGAGATAACTGACGCTAAGATGATGGCGCAAAAATTTAAAGTGAAGCATCTGTTTACAGATATTGATATTTTATCGAATAAAGAATTTATCAATAATCCTCCTGAGAGATGTTATATTTGCAAAAAGGAAATATTCAGCCGAATAAAGGAAATAGCCAAAGAACTTAATTTGAGTTTTGTGGCAGATGGTTCTAACTATGATGATCTTGACGATTATCGTCCGGGGATGAAGGCGGTTAGAGAATTAGAAATAAGAAGTCCCCTGCAGGAAGCTCTTCTTACCAAAGATGACATTCGTCTTCTTTCTAAAGAAATGAATTTACCTACCTGGAACAAGCCTTCTAATTCCTGTCTGGCTACCAGGATTCCTTATGAAGATGAGATAACTTTAGAAAAGTTGAAAAGAATAGAAAAGGCCGAAGGATTTTTTCATAATCTGGGAATTAAGCAGGTAAGAGTAAGACACTATAATAATCTGGCAAAAATTGAAGTAGGAAAAAAAGACCTTCTATTCTTAATGGAGGAAGATTTAAGAAAAAAGATAATCGATAAATTGAAACAATTAGGATTTATTTATATTGCCCTTGATTTGCAAGGATACCGAAGCGGGAGTATGAATGAAGAATTAAACGAGAAAGGTGAGGACTGATTAATGAATAAAAAAGAGATTGAGAAAATATTACAGCAATTTAAATCCGGTCAGATAGAAACAAAAGAGGTATTAGAGAAGTTAAAGCATTTTCCTTATGATGACCTGGGTTTTGCCAAAATAGACAATCAGAGACATTTAAGAAAAGGCTTTCCGGAAGTTATTTTTTGTCAGGGTAAAACTCTGGAGCAGATAACTAAAATTACTAAACGAATAAAGGAAACCGGAGGTAAAATTGTTGCTACCCGGGCTGCTCCCGAGGTATATCAGGAGATTAAAAAGATTATTCCGGAAGTAACTTATTTTAAAGAGGCCAGGATTGTAGCAGTAGAAGAAAAGAAGAAAGTCAGCTCTAAATATATTTTAGTGGTCAGCGGCGGTACTGCTGATATTCCGGTAGCCGAAGAAGCCGCAGTTATTGCTGAATTAATGGGTAATAGAGTGGAACGTCTTTACGATGTCGGAGTAGCAGGCCTTCATCGACTTTTAACCAATTCAAAAAAATTGTTAGCCGCCAATGTTTTAATCGTAGCAGCGGGAATGGAGGGGGCTCTCCCCAGCGTAGTAGGAGGATTGGTAGATAAACCTATAATTGCCGTTCCCACCAGTGTAGGTTACGGGGCGAGTTTTAATGGGTTGTCTGCTCTGCTAACCATGCTTAACAGTTGTGCTCCCGGTTTAGCGGTAGTAAATATTGATAACGGGTTTGGAGCCGGCTATATGGCAAGTTTAATTAACCAGTTAAATGAGGTGAAGGAATGAAGATTGCCTATTTTGATTGTTTTTCCGGTATCAGCGGGGATATGACAGTCGGTGCTCTGCTTGATGCGGGATTAGAAATAGAAACATTAGAAAAGGAATTAAACAAATTAGGTCTTTCCGGTTATCAATTAGAGGTAAACAAAGTAGTAAAAAAGGGTATTTCTGCCACCCAGTTTAAGGTAAAGATAAAAGAAGAGGGAGTGGAGAGAAGGTTTAAAGATATTTTAGATATCCTTGAGAAGAGCAAATTGGATGAAGAGATTAAAAAAGAAACCGAAAAGATATTTTTCAATATAGCTCAAGCTGAATCTAAAATTCACCGGAAAGATATAGATAAAATTCATTTTCATGAAATTGGAGGATTGGATAGCATTATTGATATTACTTCTGCAGTTATAGGGATAAAAACTTTAGAAATAGAAGAAATATATTCTTCCACCCTGCCTGTGGGAAGGGGTTTTGTTAAATGTGCTCACGGGGTTATCCCGGTTCCTGCCCCGGCTACTTTAGAATTATTAAAGAATATCCCGATTTATAGCGGAGGGATTGAAAGTGAAATGATTACCCCGACGGGGGCAGGAATTATCGGCACCTTGGCTAAAAGTTTTGGAGAGAGGCCTTTAATGAAAATAGAAAGGATAGGATACGGAGCCGGAGAGAAAGAATTTACCATCCCCAATCTCCTGAGGGTGAGTATAGGTGAGAAGATATTAAAAGTTGAGAATTTAAAAGATGGTTATGTTAGTGATGAAGCTATATTGATAGAGACCAATATTGATGATATGAACCCGGAATTTTATGATTATATTATGGATCAATTATTCTCTCAGGGGGCGTTAGATGTATTTTTGACTCCTGTTCAAATGAAAAAGAACCGTCCCGCCCACATGCTTAGTATTATTGTTTACGAACAAAATCTTAAGGAAATACTGGAAGTATTATTTTCCGAATCCACTACCCTGGGGATAAGGATAAGAGAAATAAAAAGATTGAGACTGGCTCAACAGAATTTTATTGCCGAAACAAAGTATGGTAAAATTAAGGTTAAGGTCGGTATGTTTAAAGGGGAAATTAAGAATATTGCCCCTGAATATGAAGATTGCAAGAAGATGGCCAAGCAGCATAAAGTTCCTCTTAAGGAAGTATATGATGAAGCGATGAAGATTACTTATAACAAGTTGCGAGTTGCACGTTTATAGGATAGAATTCAGGAGCCAGGAGTCAGAATCCAGAATCAGAATAAGATAGTATATAGTATATAGTGAAGAAAAGAAGAGATAAAATTCAGAATTCAGGAGCCAAATTCGTATCTCATATATAATTAGTAATTGGTAAATTGGCTAATTGGAGAATCGGAGAATTGGTGAATTAATTAATCGGAGGAGATATTTTGCCTGAAAATACAGAAAAGAAAGACAACGACATAAAAATTGTTGAACTCTGTAGGGTTCCACGTGAAGATGAAGCCCTTGCTATTGAGAGTTTATTGGCAAGTTATAATATTAAATGTATCCTGCAATCGGACATCACCCGTTCGATTTATCCTTTTACCATAGATGGATTAGCTGAGGTAAGTATTTTAGTCTCTGATAGGGATCTTGAGAAAAGTAAAGAAATTATTAGTACTAATAAAAATTAATAAGAGGAGCACTCTGACTAAAAAGGAATTTTATGTTAAAAGAGATAACCATAAAAACTAATACTCAAACACAAATTTTAGATATAACAGCTCAAGTTCAAAAGGCTGTTGGTGAAAGCGGAATTATAGAAGGACTATGTTGTGTTTTTGTCTCTCATACTACCGCCGGAGTTACTATAAATGAAAATGCTGACCCCAGTGTTAAGCAGGATATACTTATGGAGTTAAATAAAATTATTCCTTTTAACGATAATTATAGTCACTTGGAAGGAAACTCTGCTGCGCATATCAAAGCGAGCATTATCGGGTCTTCGGTAAACATCCCCGTAAAAAACAGCAACCTCCTACTGGGAACCTGGCAGGGGATATGCTTTTGTGAATTTGATGGCCCCAGAACCAGAAAATATTATGTGAAAATAATTTAGAGAGAGTTAAATACGTATCTCGTAGAGAAAAAATCAGAAGATAAGATAGTATTGAGTATTGAGAATTCAGATTAGAACAGGCCTCTCACCTGTTAAGGTAGGGGTTCGATTCATCGAACCCGTTTCGGGTCGGATAAATCCGACCCCTACAAATATTCGCTAACGATTATTTAATTGGCAAATTGGTTAATTGGGGAATTGGTGAATCGATTAATTGGTGAATTTCTCCGAAGGAGAACAAATGGAAACCATCCAGGGAAATATAGAGAAAATTGTATATCGAAACGAAGAGAATGGTTATGTGATAGCCAAGATAACTGTAGATAAAAATGAAGAAAAGTTAACTACCGTTGTGGGGAAGATGGCTTCTATAAATATAGGTGAAACTTGCGAATTAAAAGGGGAATGGGTTAATAATCCTAAGTATGGCTGGCAATTTAGTTTTAGTGATTATCAATTAATTTTACCTACTTCTTTGCTTGGTTTAAAAAGATATTTAAGTTCCGGATTAATTAAAGGAGTTGGTCCGGCAACTGCCGATAGGATAGTAAAACAGTTTGGTGATAAAACTTTGGAAGTTCTGGAGAACGATCTCCAAAGACTAACTGAGGTGGAGGGTATTGCTGAAAAAAGAGTAGAGATGATCAGTAAATCCTGGGAAGAACATAAAGAAATTAAAAGAGTGATGATATTTTTACAATCCTATCAGATTACTACCGGATATGCAGTTAAGATTTATAAAACATATGGGAATAAAGCTATTGAAAAATTAAAGGAAAACCCCTACAGATTAGTAGATGATGTTTTTGGCATCGGGTTTAAAATTGCAGATAGGATTGCACAAAATTTGGGCGTAGAAGCTAACTCTCCAGCGCGAGTAAAAGCAGGAATTAAATATATTTTAAACGAATTGGCCAATCAGGGTCATTGTTACGGGGTTGTTACTGAAATAATTAAATATGGAAGCGAATTATTAGAGGTCGAAGAATCATTAATTGAAAAAACTTTAAGTATTTTAAGAAATAATCAGGAGGTTATAGTACAAGAAGATAGAGTATGGCTTCCTCTATATTATTTCGCTGAATTAGGTGTTGCTAAAAAATTAATTGAGCTATTAAAATTTCCTCAACAGTTAATCAATATAGATGTGCAAAAGAAGATAAAGTATTTGGAAAAAAAGCACCATTTATCTTTTGCTGAAGAGCAAAAAGATGCCATTAATAAAGTCCTTCTGAATCGGGTATTGGTATTAACGGGTGGTCCCGGAACGGGTAAAACTACTACTACGTTGGGTTTAATTGAGCTTTTCGAGGAATTAAAGTTCAAAATAATGTTAGCAGCACCTACAGGCAGAGCGGCGAAAAAAATAAGTGAAACTACCGGCAGAGAGGCTAAAACTATTCACAGGTTATTAGAGTACAGTCCCAAAAGAGGAACCTTTACTAAAAATTCTGAAAATCCCATTAAAACCGATGTAATAATTTTGGACGAGGTTTCCATGATAGATATCCTGTTAATGAGCAGCCTTTTAAAAGCGGTTTCTCCTGGTACCATTTTAACTTTAATTGGTGATGTGGATCAGCTGCCTTCTGTTGGTCCGGGGAATGTCTTAAAAGATATTATCGATTCTGAAACTATTCCTGTGGTAAGATTAACCAGGATATTTAGACAGGACCAAAGTAGTCTAATCATTGTAAATGCCCATCGAGTTAATGAGGGGAAATACCCTGTCCTTAAAGGAGAGAGAGAAAGAGATTTTTATTTTATAGAAAAAGAAGACCCCCAGGCTGCTGCTCAAGAAATAATTAATTTATGCACTGACCGCCTCCCCTCCAAATATAGAATAGACCCGGTAAGTGATATCCAGGTCCTTTCTCCTATGTATAAAGGAGAAGCGGGTGCGGATAATTTAAATTATAGTCTGAGAGAGGCATTAAATCCTAAAGGGAAACAGATAAAATATGGAAATCATTCTTTTAGGGTAAATGATAAGGCAATGCAAATTAAAAATAATTACGATAAAGAAGTCTTTAATGGAGATATAGGGAGGATTAAGAACATAAATGCCGAGGAACATACTTTGGAGGTAGATTTTTACGGCAAAAAAGTTCGATATGATTTTTCTGAATTAAATGAGTTGGTATTAGCCTATGCTATCACTGTTCATAAAAGTCAGGGGAGTGAATATCGGATAGTTATTATTCCGGTAATGACTCAACATTATTTGCTTCTTCAAAGAAATTTATTATATACTGGAATTACCCGGGCAAAAGAAATGGTGATATTGGTCGGGACTAAAAAGGCCTTATGGATTGCCATTAAAAATAATAAAACCTTTCATAGAAATACTTCACTGAAAGAAAGATTACAAAATAATTAAAAATAATAAAAAGTTAGACAAGGAGAAATAATTATGGTAAATGAAGAAATTATGAAATCATTAGCTGTTAAGACCGAATCAAAGATTGTTCTTTTAGTTGCTGATGGGATTGGTGATATACCTTCAGAGAATAATAAAACAGTATTAGAAAAAGCTTTTATTCCTAATCTGGATAAATTAGCTTCTAAATCTGTCTGTGGGTTAACCGACCCAATATCTTGCGGCATTACCCCGGGGAGTGGTCCTGCTCATCTTTCTCTGTTTGGATATGACCCGATTAAGTATCAGATTGGAAGAGGGGTTTTGGAAGCCATGGGCATAGGAATGGAACTTACTTCCGATGATTTAGCCTGTCGGGGAAATTTTGCCACTATGGATGAATCAGGAATTATTACCGATCGGCGGGCAGGAAGAATAGCTACAGAATTAAATGAGAAAATTTGTCGAATAATGCAGGATAAGATTAGCCAGATAAGGGGAGCTAAAGTAATAATTAGATCGGGCATGGAACACCGTTTTGTGGTAGTATTTAGAGGAAAAGGTTTGGAAGAAGGTCTTTCTGATGCTGATCCTCAAGTAGTGGGGGAAAAGTTAAAGTATACCGAACCTTTAAGGTCGGAAGCAGGCGAAGCCGCAGAAATAATAAATGAGTTTATAGACAAAGCTATCGAAGTATTAAAGGAACATTTTCCGGCAAATGCTGTTTTGCTGAGGGGATTTGCTAAACATCCCGGTTTGCCTACCATGGGTGAATTATTTAAATTATCTCCCGCTGCCATAGCTACTTATCCTATGTATAAGGGGTTGGCAAAGTTAGTGGGAATGGAAATATTGGAAGCAGGGGAAACAATAGAGAAAGAATTTAAGACATTAAAGGAAAATTATCAGAAATATGATTTCTTTTATCTTCATATAAAGAAGACCGATAGTTATGGAGAAGATGGAAACTTTAAAAAGAAGGTCGAAATAATTGAAGAGGTAGATAAATATATACCTGAATTGTTAAGCTTAAAGCCGGATGTCCTGGTAGTTACCGGTGACCACTCTACTCCGGCAATACTAAAGGGACATAGCTGGCACCCGAATCCTTTTATGTTGTTTTCTAAATATATCAGGGGAGATGAAGTGGAACAATTTAATGAAAAAGAATGTGTTAAGGGAGGACTGGGAAGATTTTCGGCAGTAGATGTCATTCCTTTAATGTTAGCTAATGCCTTGAAATTACGGAAATTCGGAGCTTAATTAGAAAGAAGATTAAAAAAAATGAATAAATTAGAGACTTTATTTATTCCGGAAGAGATAAAAAATGTTGAATTAGCTGGCAAGTTAGTAGTAGTAATTGATGTTTTAAGGGCCTCCAGCACTATAGTAACTGCTTTAGCTAATGGATGTAGTGGCTTTATTCCAATTTTTTCTCCGGATCAGGCTAAGAAAAAAGCGCAGGAATTTAAAAAAGAAAGGGTTTTATTGGGAGGAGAAAGAGAAGGAACAAAAATAGAGGGTTTTAATTTAGGTAATTCACCGAGAGAATACAAGAAAGAAGCAGTGAAAGATAAAACAATTGTCTTTTCAACCACTAATGGAGTAAAAACATTAGAAATGGCTAAAAGTGCTCACAGGATAATTATTGGAAGTTTTTTGAATTTACAAGCGGTTTGTGATTATTGCACTCATTACCAGGGAGATATTTTAATAATCTGTGCAGGAAAGGAGGGTAGATTTTCTTTAGAAGATACTGCTTGTGCCGGTATGGTGGTTAATTCTTTAAGAGATGTTTTTCCCGGTAACCATCAGGAAGTAGATGCTAATTTAACTGCTCAGCTACTTTATGTAAAGCTTGGCAATAATATCTTGGAGATATTACGAAAATCTCAACATGGTCGATATTTAGAGAGTATCGGCTTGGGTGAAGATTTAAAGTTCTGTTCTCAATTGGATTTATTTCATATTGTTCCCATTTATAAAGATGGGATAATATCCATTTGACAAAATAAGGAATAAAAATTACCATACACATATATGAGATAAATCTTAATTTTAATCTCTAAAAAATAATTTAGTAAAGAAAGGAAAGATTAGTTATGAAGAAATTAATGATGATTCCCGGACCTACTCCAGTTCATCAGTCCATCTTGAACGCTTTAAGCAAAGATACTGTTTCCCATTTAGACCCTGAATTTGTAAAAATTTTAAAAGAAACTCTTGAGGATTTGAAAACTGTAGTCATGACAGAAAAAGGGCAGCCTTTTATAATACCCGGAACCGGGACTTTAGCTATGGAGGTTGCCATAGTTAACTCTTTAAAAAAAGGTGATCGTTTATTAGTAGTTTCTCACGGTTTTTTCGGGGATAGATTTGTAGAGATTGCTAAGTGTTATGATATAGAAGTTGAGGTGTTGGCTTCCGAGTGGGGCAAGATAGTAGAAGTAGAAGAAATAGCCCGTAAATTAAAAGAAAAGAAGTTTGATACAATAACTATATCTCATGTAGATACTTCAACGGGAGTTTGCGCTCCCTTAGAAGAAATAGGAGAAATTTTAAAACAATTTCCCGAAACTGTATTTATTGTAGATGGAGTATGTGCTACCGGAGGAATTGAGGAGCGCATGGAAGATTGGGGGATTGACATTCTTTTTGCCGGTAACCAGAAAGCATTTGGCGTTCCTCCGGGATTGTCCAATTTAGTATTTAACGAAAAGGCTTTAGAGAGAAGAAATAGTTTAGGAAAAATTACTGCTTTTTATATGGATGTCAATAGATGGCTGCCGGTTATGCGCAATCCTGCAGGAGCATATTTTTCTACTCATGCCATAAATATGGTTTATGCCCTTCATCAGGGCCTGAAAATAATGTTAGCAGAAGGTCTAGAAGAGAGATTTAAAAAATATAAAAGATTTGCCTCGGCTTTTCAAAGCGGCTTAAAGGAATTAGGATTTGATTTGCTGGCTGTCGAAGAAATTCGAGCAAATACAGTTTCAACTATATTATATCCTGCTGGAATTGAGGATTTATCCTTCAGAGAAAAACTGTATGAGAACGGAGTTTTAGTATCTGCGGGCAAAGGAGTATTAGCAGGTAAGCTTTTCCGCTTAGGGCATATGGGCAATATATCTGAAAACGAAGTAGTAGCAACCCTGAGTATTATTGAAAAAACTCTATCTGATATTAATTATGATTTTAGATTGGGAGCAGGAATAGGAGCTGCCGAGAAGGTTTTGTTTGCTAAATAATAAAACATTTAGAAACAGGTGATGGTTTGGGAAGAAAAATATTTTTTTGGATGCTGTTGATTGTTTATTCTGTTGTGATTTTTACTTTTTCTTCCCGACCGGAAGTTGGAGTAGCGCAGTTTTTTTATGGACAGGATAAAGTGATGCATTTTTTTGCTTATGGCGTCCATGCTTTTCTTTGTATGGCAGCTTTAAGTGACAAAATATTACTCCTAAAATTATTTCACTATTTTTTAGCTTTAGTTTTTTCTGTTTCTTATGGGACATTTAATGAAATTTACCAGTATTTTATCCCGGAAAGAGAATTTTCTTTGGGAGATATTCTTGCCAATAGCTTGGGTATAATTACTTTTCTTGCTTTGATTTACATTTTCCAAAATAAAAAACTAAAAAGGTAAACTTTCGTGCCAGGCACAAAAGTTTACCTTTATACAAAATAATCCTAAAGTTAAAGCAACTTAACTTACTCTAATTTAATAAATCTAAGGAAGGAGAAAAAAATTGAAATTACTGAAAAAATTATGTGAAACACCGGGAATTGCAGGTTATGAGGAGAGGATTCAGAAAGTTATTAAGGAAGAATTGGAAAAAGTAACTGATGAGGTAAAAATTGATAAATTAGGAAATGTTATTGGTATAAAAAAAGCAAAAAAATTATCAGGTAAGCCAGCTCCTAAAAAAGTGATGATTGCCGCACATATGGACGAGATTGGCTTTATGGTCAGTTTTATTGATAAAGAAGGTTTTATAAGGTTTGCTCCGGTTGGGGGATTTGACCCTAAAACTCTAATAGCCCAAAGAGTAGTGGTTCATGGAAGAAAAGATATCGGGGGAGTAATTGGCACTAAGCCCATTCATATTTTAAGTGAAGAAGAGAGAAAAAAGTTACCCAAAATTAAAGATCTTTTTATCGATGTAGGAATGGAAAAAGATGAAGTTTCTAAGATCGTAAGGCCAGGAGATTTCGTTACTTTAGATAGGAATTTTATGGAATTGAATAATAAAATCATAACCGCTAAGGCACTTGATGACAGAGCTGGAGTATATGTTATGATTGAGGCCTTAAAAAGAATCAAAGATTGTTATGTTGATATATACGCCGTGGCAACTGTTCAGGAAGAAGTAGGATGTAGAGGGGCAATTGTGTCTTCTTTTTCCGTTGAGCCTGATGTTGGCATTGCCCTTGATGTTACTATTGCCTCAGATATTCCGGGAACCAAAGAAGAAGAAAGGGCTACTACTTTAGGGAAAGGTACAGCCATATCTTTAATGGATTCTCACACTATTTCTAACAAAAAATTAGTTGATTTTTTAAGAAAAATAGCGGAAGAAAATAAAATTAAATACCAGACCGATATATTGCTGGGAGGAGGAACTGATGCCGGGGCTATACAAAGGAACAAATCCGGAGTACCTGCCTGTACTCTTTCTATTCCTACCAGATATATTCATTCAGTGGTAGAGATGTGCCATAAAGAGGACATTGAAAATTCTATCAAATTAATTTGTAAATTTTTAGAAAATGCCCATAAGGGAGAATTTTAATCGTATATCGTATATCGTATATAGTGAAGAATAGCGAAACTAGCGTACAGCGTAGAGTTGGGGAAAGAAGAAACCTAACAATTCGCATCTATTGAATCGTATCTTGCAGAGAAGAAGTCAGGAGCCAGAAAATTATTAACGGATGGCGTTTAGGAGGTAGGGGTTCGATTCATCGAACCCGTTTCGGGTCGGATAAATCCGACCACTATAGTTAACGACTAAATTAATTGGTCAATTGGCAAATCGGGGAATCGGTGAATTGACTAATTGGTCAATTGCTAAATTTAAGAACAATCAGGCGAAAATGCAAAAAAGGGATGTTTTATTAAAAATTTACAAAAGTTTATATAATTTTTTTGGACCATTGAACTGGTGGCCGGGGGATACCCCCTTTGAGATAATGGTGGGTGCAATTCTTACTCAAAATACTTCTTGGAGTAATGTGGAAAAGGCAATAAATAATTTAAAAAAAGAAAATTTATTAGAACCCTGGAAACTTTATCGCATAAACCAGGAAGAATTAGCCCAATTGATAAAACCTTCCGGTTATTATAATATTAAAGCAAAGAGATTAAAAAATTTTGTAACTTTTTTTATAGAAGAATTTGAAGGTTCTACTGAAAAAATGTTTCTGGGTGATGGTAGAGAATTAAGAAAAAAATTATTGAACCTAAATGGAATTGGGCCTGAAACAGCAGATAGTATATTATTATATACCGGAAGGAAACCATTTTTTGTAGTTGATGCTTACACAAAAAGAATATTTTCCCGACATAAATTAATTTCGGAAGATGCTCCCTATCATCATATACAGGAATTTTTCAGTCAGAATTTAGACAGAGATGTAAAATTATTTAACGAATTTCATGCTCAGATTGTTATGCTCGGTAAGACCGTATGTACCAGCAAGAATCCCGATTGTGCTAAATGTCCAATTGCTTTCTTAAATAGCGTGGAGCGTTTGGCGAGTAGCGTATAGGTGTGAGCAGGAAGTGAAAGCGAGATAACAAATAAGTATCTCGTATCTCGTGAATCGTATCTCGCATAGAAGAAGTCAGGAGCCAGAATTCAGGAGTCAGAAAATTATTAGTGGATGATGTTTAGGATGTAGGGGTTCGATTCATCGAACCCGTTTCGGGTCGGATAAATCCGACCCCTACACCAGGATTGGGGAGATAGCATAAAACAAAATAAATTGTAAATCGAAAACTGATAACTAAAATCTTATATTAATCATAGCGACTATTCACTAACCACTAATTTAATTGGCAAATTGGTAGAGGTAGATTGGTAGCTTTTAAAGTTTTGAGTTTTGAATTATGGTTTTTCGCTTTTCGCTTTAAGTTTTTAGTTTTAACGTAGATTGATTTATTTAACCCGTTAAAATAAAATAGAACGTAATGCACACAATATATTACGTAATATGAAACATGAATCAATTTTTATGCAAAGGAGTTAAAAAATATGTTAGAAATTGTCAAAACAGAGAGGAAATCACTTAACGATTATGTCGATATTATAGGAAAGGAGGAAATTGAAAGTATTAAGAAACTGGCTTTGCCTTTAAAGGGAAAAAAGGTAGTACATATAAATGCTACCTCATTTGGGGGGGGAGTAGCAGAGATTTTATCTGCTTTAGTTCCTTTAATGAAAGATGTAGGGATAGAGGCTGAATGGCAGGTGATAAAAGGTTCAGATGATTTTTTCAATGTAACCAAGAGTATGCATAATGGCTTGCAGGGTATGGATGCCCCATTTACCAAAAAGATGAAAGAAATATTTTTAAAAAATAATCAACTAAATGAAAAATTATTCGAAGGCGAATATGATTTTATAGTAATCCACGACCCTCAACCAGTGGCAATGTTGAATTATCGACAAGAGAAGAAGGGAAAATGGATTTGGAGGTTTCATATTGACCCTACAAGCGCTCAGGAAAAAATTTGGCAATTTATCAGGCCTTTTATAGAAAAACATGATGCTGCTATTTTTACTTTAAAAGAGTATGTAAAAGATGACCTTAAAGTAAAAAATATTACCATAATCCCTCCAGCTATCGATCCCTTAAGCCCTAAGAATATGGATTTAGATCAGGAAGAGATTGAAAATATAGTAACAAGATATAAACTAGATCTAAATAGGCCAATTATAACTCAGGTTTCCAGATTCGACCCCTGGAAAGACCCTTTAGGGGTTATCGATATGTACCGGATAGTAAAGAAAGAGATAAAAGACGTACAATTGGTCCTTATCGCTTCTATGGCTAATGATGATCCGGAAGGTTGGGAGTATTACGAGAAAACTGCCCGACACGCAGGTGAAGATTATGATATACACCTTCTGTCTAATTTAAATGGGGTAGGAAGTTTAGAAGTTAATGCCTTCCAGAGAGCTTCAGATGTAATTATTCAGAAATCCTTAAGAGAAGGGTTCGGATTGGTGATTACCGAGGCATTATGGAAAGGGAAACCTGTAGTAGCGGCAAATGTAGGCGGTATCCCTTTACAAGTAGATAACCGTCGCACGGGATTTTTAGTTGGTGATATCTCTGAATGTGCTGAAAGAGTTATACATCTTTTAGAAGATTCAGAAATTGCAAATAAGATGGGTACTTCAGGAAAGGAATATGTTAGAAAGAATTTTTTAATTACCCGCTTGTTAAAAGATTATTTAAATTTATTTAATAGTCTATAAAATAGATATCGAAAGTTAAAATAAGGAATTTTTAGCTGCAGATTAAATCAATAGCTCCTAATTTACTCCTCATTTTTTCGATTTGAAAAAAATTGAAAAAAGTTTTTGAAAAAAGAAGGATTTTTTATACAAGGTGTAGAATAATAAAGTAAGATACTTGCTTCAGTGAAGAAAGTATCTAAAAAAATAATATGATAGGGTAAATAGTAAGAATATTTAAATATTATGGATAATATTCGTCGAGGTAATAAACAATTAATTAAAGAATTAAATAGAGCTATCGTAATCAATATGATTCTAAATTACGGACCCATTTCTCGGACCAGGATTTCTGAGATTACTGATTTGGGATTATCTACCGTTTCCAATATTGTTGCAGATTTAATTAAAAAAGAACTAATATACGAAACAGGAGAGGAAGAATCCAGCGGAGGGAGAAGGGCAATTCTGCTTGAATTTAACTGTAATGATAGATTTGTTCTGGGAATAAAGATTGGCTTGGATGGTATTATTATTGGATTAGTTAATATGAAGTCAAAGATTTTAAGTCGGCATTTTATCCCCAGTCCAGTTAAAAGCAGTGAGAAGATAGTGCTCGAGGTTCTAATAAAAGCAATACGAGATTTAATCAATAAGAATCATATTCAAGCAGAAAAGATAGTTGGATGCGGAATCGGTGTTTCCGGGTTAGTGAACCAGAAAGAAGGCATGTTAGTATTTTCTAAGATATTGGGATGGAAAGAAATAAGATTTAAAGAATTACTTGAAAAAGAATTTAATTTTCCTATATTTATAGACAAAGATGTAAACGTACTTACCTTAACAGAAAAACGTTTTGGGGTAGGTAAAAAAATAAACAATTTTATCTGTATTACTATCGGTAAAGGTGTAGGAGCGGGAATAGTCATTAAAGGGGATATATATCACGGAAGCTACGGTGGAGCTGGAGATTTTGGGCATATAATTATAGATAAAGATGGTCCATTGTGCTATTGCGGAAAACATGGTTGTTTGGAAACTTTTGCTTCAGATAGATTTGTTATTAATAAAATTAAAGAAGCTTTATCTAACCAGCAGGATACTATAATAAAAGATTTTTTAAAAAAGAAAGAGGATTTAGATTCTATCTCGGTTGATACAGTTCTCAAAGCTGCTAAAGAAGGGGATATTGTCTCAAAAAATATTTTTCAAGAAGTGGGGGAAAATTTAGCCATGGGAATAGTAAGCCTTATTTCTCTTTTTGACCCTGAATTAATTGTGGTAGGAGGAGAGGGGGTCAAAGCCGGTGAATTTATTTTTCCAACTATGCGAAAAGCAGTTAGGGATAATTTTCCTTACAAAAAAGAAATTAAGATTGTTCCTTTACAACCCGGGGAGGAGGGGTGGATTATTGGAGCTGCTGAATTAGTGTTGAGTGAAGTTTTTAAAACCCCCATATTTAAATCCAAAGGAAAAGTGGCCATTAAATCTGCCTTTCATTGGTAACTTTAAATTAGTATCGCGTATCGAGTATTGAGTTAGAATGCAGTGATGAGTAATGTGTAATGAGCAATAAGAAAAGAGTTAGATAGTTAGTCGGCTACCCGGTTAGTTGGTTAAGAAGGTCAGACACTATCATCCTTACCGGAGGACAGGCGTCCCCCGTTTTCACGAGGGCAAGCCCGCTTGTTTCTGAATTAATGTAGGGGCACGATACATCGTGCCCAGAGTAATCAAAAGACAATAAAACAGGAAGGGCACAATCTTATTGTGCCCCTACACCTGAATCTTAGTTTCTGTAACGCGATACGATATACTAACGACTATGTTAACCAGCCAACTAACCAAAGGAAAAGGAGGTGTTGTGCATTAGAAATAAGAAATTAAGAAAAATATTTTTTAAAAAATAAAGGAGGAAAGAAAATGTTAAAGAAATTTACTCTCATTTTAGTATTAAGTGTATTGTTAGTTTCTTTGGTTTCTGTTTTTGGTTTTGCTGAGAAGCTTACAGTTATAGGACCTTGGGCTGGGGCTGAACAAGAAGCATTTATGCCAGTTTTGGAGGCTTTTACAGAAAAGACGGGAATAGAAGTCGAATACAAAATCTATAGGTTTGAAGATCTCGTTACCATGCTTCCTGCTCAATTTAGTGCAAAGAAAACGCCAGGTGATCTTATATTCATGAGTGGTACTGAATGGATGGTGAAAAATGCAGAACATTTAGCTGATATTAGCGACGTGATTAACGAAGGAGAATTTGTACCCGGAACTTTAGTATCAAAAGTTGATGGAAAATTATTAGCAGGAACTTTTACTGGAAAGATTAAACCGGGATTTTGGTATAGTAAATCGTTTTTCGGTAAACATGGTCTAACTGTTCCCCAGACATGGGATGAGTTTGTAACCTTGTTGCAGAAGATAAAGATGGTCCCAGGTATCGAGGCTCCCATTGCAAGTGGTGATGGGACTGGTTGGCCACTTTCTGATGTTACAGAGCATTTCTTGATTAGCTTTGGGGGTCCAGCTTTACAAAAAGATCTTATTGCTGGTAACATCAAATGGGAAAGTAATATAGTCAAAGGAATATTCGAAAAACTCGTATTCTTGTTGAAAAGTGGATACTTTAGTGAACCTGCGGAATGGACGACAATATTAAAACAATGGGAGAAAGGTGAATATGCACTCTACTTTATGGGAAGCTGGATCACAGGAATGGTAGACAATCCTGATGACTTAGGGGTTTTCTCATTACCGGGATGTGAAGGAATGGTCTTTAACCCCGATTATTTCAATGTTCCAATCTACTCCGAGAATATAGAAGATGCTAAAAAGCTTGCTGCATTCCTGACTGGAAAAGAAGGACAAACAATTTCAGTTAGTTTAGGGGGACATATTGCTACAAATCTCGGTGTCCCGGTCGAAGTTTATCCCACAGTAGATAGAGGAGTTGCAGAACTATTGAAAGGAGTACAGAGTCTTCCAGATCTTGATGATACAGTTGGTGGAGAATTTCAGCCAGCATTTTGGGATCAACTCAAACTTCTCTGGGTTAGACCCGATAGACTTGATGATGTTCTTAAGGTTTTAGATGAAAAGATGCCATAAGGAGAAACCAGAATGCAGCGAAAAGCAACTTTTACCCATTTAGCTATTTTTATTTTACCCGCACTATTGTTGATCTGTATTTTTGTTTTTTATCCTTGCTTAAGAACTATATCGCTAAGTTTTTTCTCGGAAGGTAAATTTTCTTTGCATAATTATTACGAAGTTCTTAAGAGCAGAGACACCATAAATTTAGAAGGGTTCTCTAAGGGTTTTCCCTTGGGAACCCTTTTTCATAATTTACTCTGGATTATTATACATTTACCTCTTACTACCTTTTTAGGGCTTACCCTTGCTGTATATCTAAAAAATGTTAAAGGTGGTTCCATTATAAAATCTATTATATTCTTGGGAATGGTAATGCCCATGATCACCGGTGGAGTTATGATAAGATTTATATTTGATAAAAATATTGGTATAGTCAATGAATTCTTGAAACTTTTTGGATTTTTACCTAAGGCGTGGACTGCTTATCCTGAAACAGCGCTTTTCTCTCTTATATTTGGGTCCGTCTGGTTGTGGGCAGGTTTTAGTATGATTTTATACTCTGCTGGGCTAGAGACTATTCCTAAAGATCTTTATGAAGCCGCACAAATAGACGGGGCATCATCTATGAAAATGTTTTTCAAAATAACTATACCCCTTCTTAAACCTATAACTATAGTAATAGTAACTATGACCATGCTATGGGAATTAAAGATTTTTGATATTGTATATGTAGCAACTATGGGAGGACCAGGAAGTGCTTCCAATGTTTTAGCCTTACAAATGTATACTTATGCCTTTAAGGCATTGAATTTTGGAAAATCTTCTGTAGTAGCTGTATTCCTTACTATAATTACTTTAGCGGTAAGTATTCCCATGGCAAGATCGGCAGGTGAGGGAAGGTGAAAATTAAAATTTATAAAAAAATTATTCATGATGGCTTAGCATGGATTATGGCATTTATCTGGATAATCCCATTTCTTGGTTTGTTAATGGCTGCCATAAGGCCCATGGATGAATTACTTCATGGTTGGTGGAATTTGGAAACTTTAAATATAACTTTTAAAAATTTTATAGGAGCTTGGAATCATTCAAATGTTCCCTTAAATCAAGGCACGATAAATTCTTTGCTTATTGCTGTTCCGGCTACCGTAATTCCCGTCCTTATAGCTACTATGACTGGGTATGGTTTTTCAAGGTATAGATTCCCTACCAAGAGGAGTATATACATACTCATCATTCTCATGCTTGCCCTACCCCAGCAGATGATAGCGGTGCCTATATTTGGCATAATGAATAAGCTTGGATTGATTAATAATTATTTTGGCTTGATAATAGTTCACACTGCTTGGGGCATTCCCTGGATAACGTTTTTTATGAGGAATTTTTTCACCACTCTTCCTGTTGAAGTAGAGGAAGCCGCGAAAATAGATGGTGCTTCAGATGTAAGGATATTTTTCAATATAGCTCTTCCTATTGCTACTCCAGCTATAGTTTCAGCAGTTTCACTTCAATTTACTATGGTTTGGAGTGATTTCTTTCTTGCATTAATACTTATGTATTCTCCTGAGAAACTTCTTGCCACACAAAGAATCCCCTTAATGCGGGGAGTATATTTTGTTGATTGGGGACTTCTATCAGCCGCATCTATTTTGCTTATGCTTGTACCAATATTGGTGTATACATTCTTTCAGAAGTATTACGTTAAAGGAATGATAGGATGGTCATCAAAATAGAAAGAAGAAGAGAATAACTTTTAGTACTCTTTTTAGGGTTACAACGTTATTTTGTAAAAGGTATTTTAGCCGGGTCAGTGAAGGGATAAAATTAATTTGCTAATTAGCAAATTAATTTAGTCGTTAGTATATCGTATATCGTATCGCGTTAAAGAAACTACCCCCCCCTAAACACTCTTCGATAATAATCTTCTGACTCCTGAATTCTGGCTCCTGACTTCTTCTTTGCGAAATACGATATACGATATACGATATATGAATAAAATACTTGCAGAATTCATTACAATTCTATAAAATAAAAAACACAAGTATAACATTAAAGTAAAAGTAAAGTAAAAGGTTTTTTCTCGCTATATTTTTCTATTTTATTTAGGAGAAAAATTATGAACGAAGAGAGCTTTAAAAAAGAAATCCTTAATTTTGAAGATAAATACCTTTCTCCTTATGCTACGAAAAATTGTAAAGCCAGAAGAGAGCGTGAGACATCTCATCCCTTTAGAGGTCCTTATTCAAGAGACCGAGATCATATATTATACAGCGGTTCATTTCGCAGATACATAGGGAAGACTCAGGTTATATATTCTGCCGCAAGTTTTGACGAACAGTTGTCTAATCGCAGTATCCACACTTTACAAGTTTCTCAAATAGCCCGTACCATAGGGAAAGCTTTAAAGTTAAATCTTGATCTCATTGAAGCTATTGCTCTTGGACATGATTTAGGACATGCTCCCTTTGGACATGATGGAGAGGAGATTCTTCAAGAAATTTGCCAGGAGAAGAATATTGACATATTCTTTCATAATATCCATAGTCTTAGAATAGTTGATAAACTTGCCGATGCTTGTAAAGGGATGAACTTAACCTTTCAAGTAAGGGACGGAATTCTCTCTCATGATGGTGAGATTAACGAGAAATATCTAAAACCGGATCGAAATAAAACCGAAGCTGATTTAATAAATTATTGCCGGAAAAAATCTCAAGGAGAACAAATTTATATAGTGCCAGCAACTTTGGAGGGATGTGTGGTCCGCATGTCAGATTCAATATCCTATGTAGGACAAGATTTCGAAGATGCGATACGAATAGGTATTTTAAAAAGAGGTGAATTGCCCGAAGGAGTTAAAAAAGAATTAGGAGAAAGTAATACAGCTATTATAAATTCCCTGGTAACTGATGTCATAATCAATTCCTATAATCGTGATGAAATAATCTATTCCTCTAATATCGCCGAGAGAGTTTTTGAATTGAAGCAATTCAATGCGGAAAGGATATATAAAAATCCCAGACTTAAAGGGAAAAAGACGAAATTGAGAGCTTATTTTAAATGCTTGTTTGACAAATTTCTTAATGATATTAGCAGAGGCGATGAGGATTCTCTGGTTTTTAAAGAATGGATTTTCAATAGAGGCAAAAACAAGGGAGCAGATTATGTAAATAATTATTTACCTGAACAGGTAGTAGTAGACTATATTGCTTCTATGACAGATAGATATTTTAATAATACCTATACAAAATATAAAAAATAACATTATTTGAAATTTTTTTAATTTTTTATTAGAAGGAGTAGAACAATATGCCTGATAGAATTGAGGTTGTGCAAGGTGATATTAGCGCACAACAGGTAGGGGCCATAGTTAACGCAGCCAATAATTCTCTTCTTGGCGGTGGTGGTGTAGATGGAGCTATCCATCGTGCAGCTGGCCCTGAACTTTTGGAAGAATGCCGTAAGTTAAAAGGGTGTCCTACCGGGGAAGCGAAGATAACTCGAGGTTATCGATTACCGGCTAAATGGGTGATTCATACTGTAGGTCCTGTCTGGAGAGGTGGAAATTACAAAGAAGACGAGTATCTTGCTCAATGTTACCAGAGTTGTTTTGCCTTAATAGAAAAACACCAGCTAAAAACGGTGGCTTTCCCCTCAATAAGCACTGGGGCATACAGGTTTCCTCTGGAGCGCGCCACCAGAATCGCTGTGACTGAGACTATAAATTTCTTAAAGAGAAATAATTTTGTAGAAAAAATTGTTTTTATATGCTTTAATAAGAGCGTATATGATTGTTATGTAGGTGAATTAAAAAGTATTCTATAAGCATATAGTTATTGAATTAACCAATTTACCTATTTACCAATTACCCAATTAAAGATATAAGTTTCAAGTTAATATAGTTAACCGGTTTAAGAATTAAAATCAGGTTGATTAACTGGTTAAGGAAAAATAAGCCAGAAGTCAGAATAAGATCGTATTGTGTTTAGTAGAGGCACTGCGTGCTGTGTCTTCTTGTACTACGACTAATTTAATTGTAAGGGGATATTAGAGATCTTGCCAAAGAAAAAATACTACGATTATTCTCATCACCATACTTCTTCCTACAAAAAAAGAAGAGCAAAAAAAATAAAAATGATTATCGGTGGCCTATTTATTCTACTGTTAGCTGCGGGAACATTTTATTTTAAGATTCTTCCACTGTTTTCCGCAAAACAAAGCAGCGATGCCCTTCCTGTTTCAGAAGAAATTTTAAAATCAGAGGTTGTAGAGGAGGCGGAAGATGTTCCTGAAGTAGTTACAGAAGAAATATCTCTGCGGGAAGAAATAGAGGAAGAGAAAGAAAAAAAAGAGAAAGAAGAAGAAAAGGAAGAAGTAATTACCATCAATGGTAATTTACAGGCTGGGGATACCCTTTATGAATCTTTAATTAAAGAAGGAATTTCTGCTGCTGAGATACTTAGTTTGCAGGAAAAAGTTAAGTCTGTAGTAGATTTCAACTATCTTCCGATTGGCAGTGAATATTCTTTAAAGTATAATCCGGAAGGAAAAGTAACAGAATTTATTTATAAGCCTAACCCCATTGATATCTACTGTATAGATATTCCTGCCTCTGACTCAGAAGATTTGAAAGTAACCAAAGAAGAAGTTTGTACAGAAGTTGTTAGGCTTGAAGGGAAGATTGAATATTCTCTTTATGAATCTATGATGGAATGTGCAGATTCACCCCAATTAGCCCTGCAGTTAGCAGAGATATTTGCCTGGCAAATCGACTTTCTTACCGAGTGCCGGGAGGGAGACACTTTTAATATTTTGGTAGAAAAACAGTATAGAGGAGATTTTTATCGCTGGGGAGAGGTACTTGCTGCCGAATACGAAGGGGAACTTCTGAGTAGACATACTGCCATTCTATTTAAAGACCCTGACGGGCATATAGATTATTATACCGAAGGAGGAGATTCATTAAGAAAAGCCTTCTTGCGAGCCCCTTTAAATTATAAATATATTAGTTCTTATTTTTCCAAAAGTCGTTTTCACCCTATATTAAGAATTTGGCGTCCCCATTTAGCTATTGATTATGCTGCTCCTACAGGAACCCCTATTTCAACTATTGGAGATGGCACGGTCATTTATGTTGGTTGGAATGATGGTTACGGAAATTATATTAAAGTTCGTCATCCTAATAATTATGTGAGTGGTTATGGTCATCTTTCCCGTTTTGCCAAAGGTTTAAAAAATGGCCAGAAGGTAAAACAGGGTGAGATAATAGGTTATGTGGGGGCTACTGGTCTGGCAACAGGCCCACATTTAGATTTTTCCATCAGCGAAAACGGAGAGAGGGTAGATTTTTTAAAGCTTAAACTGCCGGCAGCTTCTTCAGTTGATCCTCAGTATCTTACTCAATTTAACGAAGTAAAAAATAAACTACTTAATGCTTTAAAAAATGGTCTTCTCCCCTCATCATAAATCTTCCCTGACCTTGTTGCCAGGGTCTGATTTCCATTACCTCAAAATTATTATCCTTTATTACTTTACCAATAAGTTTTATTTTTAAACCGGTGGCAGGAGTTATTTTCCCTTTCCAGATAGCTTTGCTGGCTTCGATTTTCCAACGGTTATTTTCTAAATCCCTAATAATAAAACTGTTTTCAGGAAGTCCTATTTCTATAATGGTCCCCGCTAAAAGCCCTCTCCCGGGCTGCATCCATTGCTCTTCACAGGAATAAACCAATCTGTTATAGTAGGGAATTTTTTCCGAAAAGACATTTTCTAATCTTTCACTAAAGCCGTTAAAATAAAGGCCGGTTCCTAAAGTAACACTAATTATCAAGCTGATTAAAAGAATCGTAATAATTTTAAATCGATAACCCCTTTTAGTATGGATAAAGTTATAGTAGGCTACCCCAATAAATAGGATTAGAAATATTAACCAGAGGTAAGGCAAGCTTATAAAAACAGTTTTTAAGAAACTTTCCCCTAAATAATGATAGATATCCCAATCAAGTTGTTTGGTGATAAATAGAACCATACTAAAGGCGAAACTACCCAAAATTATCGAAATTCCAAATATCAACCAGATAAAATAATTTTTAGTTATAAAATACCAGCGGGGTTTTGGTTTAATATTATTATCTTTTATTTTTTTAAGAACTTCATTACTTATATTTTTCATAATTTTTAAAGTTTAATATCCTCCTTTTCCAATCCCTGTTTAAGAGATTTTTTAGCCCGGTTTATCAGAGTAGCTATAGTGCCCATCGGTTTATGTAGAATGTCGCTTATCTCTTGATAATCTTTTCCTTCCACAAATTTTAGGATTAATACATCTTTGTATTTTAAAGGCAATTGGTTAATTTTTTTTAAAATATGTTTATAGGCTAATTTTTGAAGGCTTGCATCTTCTACGTCTAAAGTAGATTTCAATATGTTATCTAAATCTTTATCTTCCCAGGAAACTGTTTGGGGACGCACTTTTTTCTTTCTAAAAACACTAATAGTAGCATTGTGAGCAATACTGTATATCCAGTTAGAAAATTTAAAATTTAAATCAAAATCATTTAAGTTTTGGTAAGCTTTGACAAATACTTCCTGCAAAATATCTTCCGCATCTTCCCTATTTATATTAGATATTTTTAAAATATAATTAAGAAGCTTGGCCTCATAACGTTTCATCAGACATAGATAGTAATCTTGATTTTTCAAAGTCAGGACTACTATTTGTTCGTCGGTTTTATTAATACACTCTGAACCTGTAATCATAATTTTTAATTCTTTCTACTTTAGGACTTGAAAATAATGCCTTTCTTTTTCTTTCTAAATATTGACAGATAATATTTTAAATGCCAGAGAGCATGAAATATGCCCAATAGGGTCATAACAACAGAAAATTCCACATGCCAGAATAAAAAGTTAAAATTAATAGACCTAAACCAAGCGAAATCTCTAATAAATACCAAGATCATTCCCGTTCCGGCTGAACCGATAAAACTGATTAACAAGAAAACGTTCCAGAATTTCTTTTCTTTGCACAAATTTATATCTAATTTTCGAGCAAGGAATTTACCGCCAAAATATATTAACAGAGCTACAAGAAAGATTTCTAAAAAGTTATAATCAGGCAGTGATTTCCTCTTAGAAGAGGGAGAGTCAGAGGCTGTTGTTTCAGTAGAAGCTGCTTCGGCAACAAAAAATCCTCCCGTAACTTTCTCGTCGCTTTCTTCAGAATATTTATTATCATCGATTATATTCTCTTTTACATTTTCTTCATTTAAAGATATGTTTGCATTACGGCCTTCAGGGGCCGGTTGAGAAAGGTCGCAAATTCCATCACCGTCAGTATCGATATATCTTTTGCATTCTCCCGGATAAGGGTCATCTTTTAAACCAAAAGGACAGTTATCCCAGGCGTAGATAGATATTGAACTAAAAGCTACTAAAACAAAGATTACTGTAAGCAGCGTAATACATTTTCTAAATCTTCTTATCATATTTTGTCTTTCGTTTATAATTTATTATAATCTATTAAATAGAATATGGGAAATTTTGTCTATTGAAATTTTGCACTAACTTATTAAAAGCTCCCAATTTATAATACGCCAGTCAGAATAATTTTCTTTCATGTAAGTAAAAGATTATTTTTTATTTAATACGTACCATAATAGACATGCTCGATATAAATATTAGTTGTAGCTTTGGCGAGAGAATTAGAAGAAAGAGAAGAGAATATTTATTGCTCTTGTTTTTTTATCTTTTCTTTCGCTTTCTTATCTGCCTGTGCGGTGCATGCAGACAGGACTCGATACTCGATACTATATACTCTATACTAATAATAATGTATAATTAGAATAAAAATTAAAAGGAGGGAATAAAGATGAAGAAGAGATATTTAAAAATGTTCTTAATGTTAAGTTTAATTATTTGTGGATTGTTATCAGTATTTAGTTTTAGTTTTGCAGCTGGTCAGGGGGAAACCACCTGGGAAACTCTTTCTCAAGAAGCATCTGAATACCTGGAAATGGCTGTAA
>Ga0268279_1000184_pt1 | contig 46988 bp, 52 predicted proteins | sample saktaG_6_FD_190142 | JGI IMG/M metagenome (GOLD analysis project Ga0268279, IMG submission 190142) | Saline water microbial communities from Sakinaw Lake, British Columbia, Canada - sak_2010_1_5_80m | ecosystem: Environmental > Aquatic > Non-marine Saline and Alkaline > Saline ...
TGCTTCGTACCTTGACCCGGCTCCTATTCCGAAAACAATAGCTACTGATTTCATGTAGGGCATTTCTTCTACTACGATCCTTAAACCATTTTCTAATTTTTTTACCTTGTAAATGATGGTTCCTCCTTAACTTCATTGACCAATTAACCGATTTGCCAATTGACCAATTACATTAGTTGTTAGTTTAGTATATAATATAGCGTGGAGCATACAGCGTTTATTTTGTAAACCAAAAGTTTAAAGCTAAAAAACGAAAAACTAATAATAAAAAACAAGCTTTTTGCTTTGCACCTTGCAACTTGTAACCTCTATTTTAACTGGTAAACTGGGTAACCGGGTAACCGGGTAACTAATACCCTATCCGCTAAATACTAACCGCTATGTGCTCTTCCTTAAAATTCTATTCGGATTTTTTCACTACAAATACTTCTTCTAATTTAGTAAAATCCACCTCTGGTCTTACTATTACTTTTTGAAATAAATCATGGCTTTCCTTTTTTATCCCAACTATCTTACCAATAATAATTCCCTTGGGGAAAATGCTTCCTAATCCGGAAGTAATCACTACATCATTTATTTTTACATCAGCATCATTGGAAAGATATTCTATATAGCAATAATTGCTTTCGCTTCCCTTCACTACCCCTATATCTCTTGATCTCTGAGTCATGCCTCCCACAGCACTTCTTTGATCTAATATTAATAATATTTTTGCTGTTCGGGAATCGACACTAACTACCCTGCCAACCAATCCACGGTGAGTTGCCACCGCCATATTTTTCTCTACTCCATCAGTTATTCCTTTATCAATAATTATACTATTAAACCAGTTTCCTGGTTCCCGGCTGATTACCAAAGAGGGGATCATTTCATAAGAAAAAATTTCTTTAAGTTCTAACAGCTTTTTCAACCTATCATAGGCTATCAATTTTTCTTTTAATGTAGCGTTTTCCTGATAGGTAATTTCAATTTTTTCTTTTAGCTCTTTATTCTCTTCTTCCAGTCTCTTAAATTCGGCTATGGCTTTTAAGTAGTTTTTTGTATTGTCAGCAACTAAAGTTATCCCCCGATTAATTGGGGAAAAAAGTCTTAATCCGGTACTCTCTAACCAATTAAAGTACATTTTGCCATGGTAGTCTATAGTCATTATAAAAATAGTTATAATAATTAATATAATAAAAATTACTAAAGCATTGTGTTGAGATGATATTTTTTTCAAATTCCCAATTCCTCAATTCACCAATTTGCCAATTGACCAATTCTCCAATTGACCAATTGCCCGATTAATCTGCCGGTTAACCAGTCAAATCAGTTTGCCAGTTAACTAATTAGTATCTCGTATGTATAGTTTATCCAGTTACCCGGTTATCCAGTTAAAATACACTAATAAGTTTCGAATTACAAGTTTTATGGGAATGACAAGGAGCTTGATTTATCAATCCCGAAAAGCTCGGGTCGGATAAATCCGACCCATTAAAGAAATACTTTATTTGAAATACGAAAATGTTTTATGTTTTGAATTATGTTTTTTATCTTTTCGCTTTAAGCTTTTAATTTTATACTGATAGCTAATTTTCTTATCTAAAAACTATAAATTATAAACTATAAACCAGTCTTGCAATTTAATTGGTCAATCGGTCAATTGGCAAATTGGTCAATTAATTTTAACCAGCTAACTAAATGTATACGCTAAACGCTATACGCTCTACGCTAATTCAAACTGTTTTGGATGTTCTAATTAGCACTCTTTGATAAAAATTAAAATCCTCCAAGACCTTTCCTATCCCCTTAATCACACAGTATACCGGTTTTGGAGATACAAAAACTGGAATACCTATCTCTTCTTGTAAAAGTTCTGGTAAACCTATTAAAAGCGAACCCCCGCCAGTCATAATCACTCCTTTATCCACAATATCTGAGATCAATTCGGGAGGTGTTTTTTCTAAAGCCATCCTCACTGTATTAGCAATTATTCTTAAGGGTTCAGAAATGGCTTCCCTTAATTCATCTTTAGAAATTTTAATTATTTTAGGGAGACCCGTAACTTTGTCTCTCCCCCTAATCTCATAGTCACCATTTTCTCCATCTGCCTTATTCGTGGATAAACCAAGCTTAATTTCTTCTGCAGTTAATTCACCAATATATAAATTATGTGCTTGTTTAACGTATTTACTGATGGTTTCATTGATATAATCCCCGGCAACTTGACTTAATTCGCTTACCACTATCCCCCCTAAAGATATTATGGCTACCTCGGAAGTTCCTCCTCCTATATCTATTACCAAATTTCCCATGGGTTCAAATATAGGAAGCCCTACACCAATCGCAGCTGCTATAGGCTCATCTATTAAAAATACCCGTCCCGCTGCACATTTGTAAGCGACTTCCGATACTGCTCTTTTTTCTACCTCCGTAACTCCGGAAGGGACACAAATTACAACCGACGGCCTTGCAAAACGATTAGGATTATGAGCTTTTTTAATAAAATATTTTAACATTTCAGCAGTGACTTCAAAATCAGCTATTACACCTTCTTTTAAGGGTCTGACGGTAAATATACCTCGGGGAGTTCTCCCCAGCATCTTTTTCGCCTCCTCCCCGACTGCTAATATCCTATTCCCCCCATCTTTAAAAGCAACAACTGACGGTTCGTATAAGACAATTCCTTTCCCCTTGATATGTACAAGGGTGGTAGAAGTGCCTAAATCAATTCCTATATTTTTTGAAAATGATTCGAAAAGAAAATCTAACCACATTTTCCGTTTCTCCTTTTTCATAAACATATCTTAAAATCTAAAAAATATGTTTAACTTTATTAATGTACTAACAAAAATTATATGTTATAATTTTTGTTAGTACATTCTACAGCCTATTCGGTCCAATACTATTTTTTTAATCCCATAATAAGTATTTTAAGGAATTATAAAAATGATTAAATTAATTCTTAGCTTAATTGTTTTAATTATAACTTATTTTTTAATATTTACCAACCGTAGAATTAGAACAACCTCTACTTTTTTTGGGGCAATTTTAACCATCGTTTTAGGATTAATAACCTTTAATAAGGCTATTACTTATATAGATTTTAATAAATTGGGAATTATCATTGGAATGATGATCTTTACTATAATAGCAAAAGAGAGTGGGATATTCCAATATTTAGCTCTAAAAGTTATTAAATATAGCAAAGGAAATCCTTTAATTCTTCTAATCACCCTTTCTTTCTTGGCTGGTTTTCTCTCCTCGATATTAGATGAGATTACAACACTACTCTTTCTAGCAAATATTACTTTGGCTATTACATATATCTTAGGAATATCCCCCTTGCCTTTTCTAATTTCAGAAATTATATTTTCCAATATTGGTGGAATGGCAACCTACATTGGAACTCCAGTCGATATCATGATAGGATCTGCTGCTAATCTAAATTTTTATGATTTTATATACCATATGACTCCAATATCATTAATACTCATAACAGTAAATATATTTTATCTCATTAATCTTTTTAAAGATACTCTTAGAAAAAATAATATACCAACAGAAATTATTTCCCGCCTTAATAAGATTGATGAAAAAAAGGCTATTACTAATCCTACTCTATTTAAAAATTCTTTGTTGATTTTAAGTATCGTTCTTATAGCATCTTTCTTTTCCCATATAATCAATCTAAATCTAGCCATAATTTATTTATCAGGTGCAATAATTTTACTAATCATCAGCCAAGATAGACCAGATGAAATCTATGCTCAAATTGATTGGAGGATAATTTTCTTTCTAATGGGATTAAATATCTTAGCGGGGACTCTTGTGGAAAATGGATTAATTGAAATTATATCTTCTAAACTTTTAAGTTTTTCAGGGGAAAATTTAAACTTTTTAAGTTTTATCACTCTTGGATTATCTACCTTCATGTCCTCCTTCTTCGATAATATCCCCATTGTAGCCTTAACTATTCCTATAATTGAAAATATTTCCCATCATCTTGGGCCTACTACCATTACCGTACTATGGTGGGCACTTGCTTTAGGAACGAATATTGGGGCTAATGGTACCCTAATTGGGACAGCATCTAACTTAATAGTTGCTGATATTGCCGAAAAAAATAATCAACCTATCCCCTTCTGGTATTTTGTTAAAATAGCTTTTCCTCTGGTTATACTTGATTTTATCATCGCTTCAATTTATATCTATTTGAGATATCTTTCTTGATTGCCCAATTGACCGATTAAGATAAAGATTAAGATTAATTCACCAATTAACTAATTAATTTATTGGCTACTAATATTTTGAAGAAATAGAGTCTACAAGGTAGAAAAAGGGAAATTTATAAAAAACTAAGCTACTACAAAGAATAATGTCACAAACAATGCAATTAAAGTCAGAATTATCCAGGATAGGTGTATATTCAAATCTCGTGGTTGTATACTGTCGAGCTTTTTACATAATTTATCTATTAATGTAACAATATTACAATAAATTCTATCCACGCTTAAATATTTGATCAGTTTTGCCATAAAGCTACCCATCTTAAATTCTTTCTTTTCTCGGCCTATTAACCCCAGCTTTGAAGCTACAATATAGACAATGAAGCCTAAAATTATAATAAGTAAACAATTTAAAGCTGCGCCTTGTGTCCAGAATTCTACCTTTGAAACCGATTGGGAATGAACTAGACCGGATATTGTAAATGTTATAAACCTGTCCAGCACAAATTGTGCGTTTATTCCTAAAAGTACACATAAAATAGCGAGCACTATCATGGGTAACATCATTAGTATTGGTACTTCTTTGATGATTATCAATTGCTTTTTAGGTTCGCCGAAAAAGGTATAATTAATTAATTTAAAAAACGAGGCGAAAGTTAATGCTGCAGTGATAATCATGACAAACTTAAGCACAAAACTAAAATCGGTTGCAGCTTTTGCAAGTACTGTTTTGCTTGCAAATCCATTAAACGGTGGCATGCCTGAAATAGCTAAGGCAGCAATAATACAGGTTGATGTTGTTATCGGCATTCTCTTCCATAAGCCACCTAAATTATCAAGCTTCCTTGTACCGGTCGAATAGATAACTGCACCCATACACAGAAATAGCAATCCCTTAAATATGGCATGGTTCACCATGTGATACAACCCACCAGCCAGGCCAAGTTCGGTGCCCAGCCCTACACCTAATAGAATATATCCCATCTGGCTTATGCTATGATATGCTAATAACCGCTTAACATCTGTTTGTGCCAAAGCCAAGAGTACACCTATCAACATAGAAGCTACAGCGATATATATAATTAGCGTACTCAATAGCTCTCTAAAATTATTAACATATAAATCGGAATTTAATATAGGGAAGATAAACCTTATTATGCCATAAGCGCCTATTTTTATCACCATACCAGACAGAAAAGCACTGACAGGTGATGGTGCAGCAGGATGTGCATCGGGCAACCAGGTATGCAATGGGACTGCACCAGCTTTGATAAAACAACCTACTAAAAATAGTATAGGTGCTACAAAGCTATTAGATTCAGCAAACCCGGTTATTCCGTAATTACCTGTATCAACATAGACCAAAATAATAGATAATAAAATAAGAAAAGCGCCGATTAAATTCATGAGTATATACTTGTAACCAGCTTGTAACGCGACTGTAGCTCTTTTATGTATTATGAGAAAATATGTAGTCACGGTCGTCATCTCGAGGAACACATAGAAGTTTATAAGATCTTTGGATAATACCGTACCTTGAACGGCTCCCAGCAAGATCAATAACAAAGAATAATATCTAACCAGATCAGTTTTGATATAGCTTATAGAATATATAGAAACCGCAAGCCATAACAAGAAACCAACTAATGCTATAATAATACTTAGCCCATCTACCTGGAAACATAGTTCGAAGGGAACCATCTGTGGCCAAAAAACACTATAAATCGTATTGCCTCTTAGAATAGAAAATAACATGAGTCCAAGCAAACAAACCATTGTTATCGCAGCAATAAATATAATAACCAGTATCAGCCGAAGTTGTTGAGCTTGATTGAACCGCCCCCTGACGAACGACACTACAATTATTGCCAAAAAGAAAGGTATAACTATAACTAAAAGTGGAAGATTAGAGTTCAAAACTGGAATTCACCGCCTTTAGATAATGTCTTTTATATATAAACATTTTTACGGGATGACATGAGATAAGAGTAAGCTTACCGCTGGTTTTAGCATGGAGATACCCAGAGCCGGTACAAGCCCAAGCAATAGACATCCAGCCACCAAAATGTAAATCGGCAAGGACTTAAAGAAATTACCTCCATGAATCATCTGTTTCCCTTCATAGATAAGCACGGAGCTCTGTTTCGGTGGACCAATAAAAAGTACTTGTATCACACGAAAATAATATGCAGCAGTAATCGCACTCGCCATAAGTATGATCACTACAAGAATAGTGTAACCAGCCTCTGCGGCTGCTAAACATATCAGCCACTTACTCACAAAGCCGTTAGTAGGTGGTATACCGATCATACCTAAAGAGGCTATAATAAAGGCAAAGGTTATGGCTGGCTGTTGCCTGCCAAAACCACTGAGCCCTTGCACATCTCTTGTGCCAGCATCAGCTATCATTATGCCTGTACAAAAGAATAGAGTACCTTTCATTATAGCATGATTCAAAACATGAAATAGTGCACCAGTGAGTCCCAGCTCGGTTCCAATACCCAACCCGATAAATATAATCCCAATCTGGTTAATAGTCGAATATGCCAACAATCGTTTCAAGTCTGTTTGTACCAGTGCCATACTGGCACCAAATAAAAGTGTAACTACACCCAGAACTATCAGTATAGTATGGCTACTACTAATAATAGAAAACGTTTCTGTACTGAATACGCTATAGATCATTCTAATCAAGCAGTAAATGCCTATCTTCACAGTAACACCGGAAAGTAATGCACTAACAGGTGATGGTGCCATAGAATGTGCATCTGGCAGCCAGCCGTGAAGCGGGAATACAGCTATTTTTATGCCCATACCAGTAGCTATGAGCACAAAGGACATGATCACCATCCGCGTGCTGGAATTAAATGCAGTCGGCAGCTGTTCAGCTGTATGGTATATATCTAATGTGCCAGTCATAGCATAAAGAAAGCCGATTCCCAAAAGGAAAAAAGATAGCCCTACACCGCCCATAATAAGGTAATTAAAGCTCGCCCTTAAAGCCATCCCTTTCATGTTATAGGCAATAAGTAAATACACAACAAGCGATAAAAGCTCGTAGAAGACATACATATTGAATATATCAGCAGTATAAATGATACCGATCATACTGCTTAACGAAATAAGCAGTAAAAAATAATATGTTCTGCTATAGCGCCTTTCAGGTATAGAATATATAATCACTAATAGCCCTAAACCCAGTACTATCGAGGAGAAGAAAAAACTCAGGCCATCTATTACCAAGCTGACACCTAATGGTCCTTGCCAGCCTCCAAGATGGTATGTTATCTTATCACCAGATAGAATCCGAGATGAGAGGGTCGATATAAACACGATTGAAGCTATGATACTAGTAGTTGCTAATATAATTTTATATTTCCTGGTAAGCAACACAAGAAATGCTGCCAAAAGCGGTGATATTATGATCAGAATGGGGATATGAATTGCCAAATAATTATTGCTCCTTTGAGAGTTGTTGGATGTCTAAAGTTTTGTATTTTGCATAGATTCTCACAATTAGCGCTAATGCTAAAGCAGTTATAGATATACCGATAACAATTGCAGTAAGCATCAGTGCTTGAGGTAATGGGTCAACAAGTATAGTATTGGAGAGACCGCCAGTCGTCCCTTTCTCCAATATTGGCGCTAAGCCAGCTTCCCTGTAGCCGATACTTATAAAAAATAAAACAATACTACCATTCATTATGGTTAACCCCATGATCTTTTTAATCAAGTTGTTCTTGCTCATTACACCATATAAGCCAATCATAAAAACCAAAAGGCTGATATTTATAGGATTCATATCTCACCTCTATATTTAACTAATGCATAAAATATAATTGAAACACCCGCGGCTACCTTGATACCGATAAATATGTTAAAAAGCAACATCAACCCTCCACTAGCAATCTGTCCTGGCTTGCCCAATGGCAGAAAATTACTAAGAAAGAAATAGCCTAAAAATATACCCAGGAAACCCAAAAAAATTAAGGTTAATATTCCTAATTTCTCCAACATGTTCAGCCATCTACTCTTAAATTTCTTTTCCGTTTGCTCTATGCTGTGAGAGAGCGCTAAAAGTATTATAGCTGTACCCAGCACAACTCCACCTTGAAAACCACCACCTGGCGATAGATGCCCATGTGATATTAGATAAAATCCAAAAAGCACGACGAAAGGAAATAACTTCTGAGCTATATTTCTAATTATCTTTGAACTTCCCATTTATTTTTTCCCCCGTAAACAGAATACAACTCCTGCTACTGCCACAAATAAAACTATTGTCTCTATAAGGGTGTCATAAGCACGATAACCAAGATATACGGCCGCAACCAGGTTAATTGCACCGGTATCGTGAAGACCCTGATCGATATAGTAATTAGCGACATCCAGGTTCTTCGGATTGCCATATTCGATATCCACAGACAAGATAAATAATATGGCCATTACAAGGATTATAATAATAAAAAAAGCTTTTTTCATTTCTTTGAACATCCGCTCGTGCTCCATAACATATTTTTCAGTGAAAGTATTTTTTATATACCTTTTGATAAGTACCATCCTCATTGATCTCTTTTAAGAAAGAATTCAATTCAACTAACAGCTTTGGCTTATCTTTAGATACGCCATATCCGTACTGTTGCAAGCCAGTAATTGTATCAATAGTTTTCAGATTAGGATAAAATATGTGCCCTATTAATGCCTCTGTTAAGTCAACAGCAACAGCGTTGATTCTGCCTTCGCACACTGCTTGTAATAATGTGTTTGGGTCGGAGAAGTTAGTATTAATTTTAAGGCCTTCAATTGATTGCAATGCAGACAGATAGGAGGTGTCTTTAACAGAGGTAACAATTTTACCTCTTAGATCACTAAGAGAGTTCAGTGTAGTGTTCTTTATATTAGTTACTATTACTACTTTAGTTGGGAAATAGCCATCAGAAAAACAGATCTGCTTCATGCGCTCATCCAGGCGAGTCATACCGGCACCTATAACATCTCCTTTGCCTGATATGAGCTGCGGGATGAGTTCTTGCCAATCCTGAACACATCTAGCCTCCAACTCGATGCCTATTTTTCTGGCAAATAATGATAAAATATCGTAATCGAAACCCGCTGGCCGACCCTTATCATCATAATAGAAAAAGCGACTATGTGGATAGGTTAACATGATAAGCACGCCTCTCTTCTTGATAGCAATTAGAAATATGACTGTAGCAAATCCAGAACCAATAGCTGCCTCAGCAATAGCCACATCGGGTGCGTGTAGATAGTAAAATATCAAAGATAACACAAGACTAAATGCAGATAACACTATTACTGCACTTAATAGATTCTTAATTTCAAGTGCTACTAAAGCAAGAACAGGTAACATTATCAAGAATACAATTAGCATAATTTTGCAGCTCTAATCTGCTACCCCCTTTAACCTTTCTTTTTCTTCCGCCATGGCTTTATCCCTCTGATGGCAGCAGAGCGTGCTATTGCATGTGAGGCTACCGGGTTAGTCAACAATAAAAATACCAATATTAATAATATTCTTAAGGATAACGAATCCAAACCCTCCCTAATCATTAAACCGACAAGCAACGCGACCGCGCCTGCAGCATCGCACTTTGAGCTGGTCTGTAACCGAGTGTAAATATCAGGAAAACGAATGATTCCCAGTGTGCCAAAAAATATAAAAACTAATCCCAGAATTATAAATAGGTAAGCTATCATTTTCTGTCAGTATCCTCACTTTCTAAAAATTTACTAATAGCGATTATGCTTACAAAACCTATAATAGCATATACCAGTGCCACATCCAGATATATCCTTCGTTCGAAGAATACTGCAGCAGCTACCATGATCATAACTACTTTAGAGGAGATAAGATTAACAGCTATTAATCTATCCCATGGTGAAGGTCCAAAAATGACCCGATAAAGAGCAAGTGAAGCAGTTATACCTAATACAGTAATAATAATGGTAACAGCAGTCATATAAATATTCTCCCTAACCAGTGTTCTAATCGCCCTTTAATCAACTCTGCTGCATGCCCAAAATGGGTTGTACGTGCATACAACCAGTGCACGTAAAGATGATCACCTTCGATATCTATGGTGATAGTGCCGGGTGTTAAGGTTATAGAATTTGCTAATAGCACAATGCCCAAATCTGACTTTATATCTGTCTTTATCATAACCACCTCTGGATTGATATCCATAGTAATAACTCGATAGACTACATCAATGCTGGCAAGAAACATCTCGTAAAGTAGAATAAAAACATAAACAAATAACAACCAAATCGTTCGGATAGTTCCACCGCGTATGCCCTCGTCTGGCTTCACAAAGAAATCGTAACTCAATAAGGCAACCAGAAACGAAAAAAGAGCACCAACAAGTAATGAAACTGGCTGAAGATTTAGACTAAGAACCAACCAGAAACTCATGAGCAGAAAAAATGTTAAGACTAGCCTGGTAAGTTTATACATAATATACACAATTACCCTTTACTTAATTTAAATGCTTAATATTTTGTTAGTTATTATTAAAACCAAGGTATCGATATAATAAACCTCAAGAGTTGAGTATGTGTCAAGCTAGATTGATTTTGAATCCACTACCTGCTTACATTTATTCATCTTGCCTCTTTTAGAAGTGGCAGATGTTCATAAAAACTATTATGATTGTCCTGAATTTGCGATCTATGGTTGAAAAAATAAAGAAAATATAATTTACTTCTACGAAAAAAGAGATACACTTTACAAAGCAGGAAATAAATATCCCGCTAAGGAAAATATAACAAAAGGGGAGGCTAAAAGTCAAGTTTTAAAAACAGGTTACTTATCACATATTATACATTACATCACTTGCTGGTTGGTTAAGAAAATGGGAGATGAGAATAGTATAAGAGTAAAGTATATTTCTATTCATCCCGTAGGACAGGCGTCTCGCCTGTCTATTAGTTTTTGGCAATCAGTTATTAATATGCAATAAAAACTTTTCGAATAAAGTATTATTTTTAATGTAGGGGTCGGATTTATCCGACCCTTGTTTTGCGGGCTTGATGAATCAAACCCCTACATTTGTCATTTCTATAAAAATAGGATTCATTCTATCCCTTTTTATCTTTTGCTTATAAGGGCGTATGCAATACGCCCTTACTTCTTTCTGTAAACTTGTAACCTGCAACTTGCAACTCGTTACACATTCCTCATCACTTATCACTCTATTTAAACTAGCTAACCAGGTAACTAAATACAGGCTACCCTTTCACCACAAAATTTACATTTTCCATCTTTATCCAAACCCACATTAACAATATTATAACCCGTCCGTTTAATTAAGAGTTCCTTACAGTTACCACAATAAGTGGTGTTGGCTTCCTCATCCCAGATATTTCCCACATATACATATTTTAATTTTTTTTGGGCAATATCCCGGGCTTTATATAGGGTGGAAACGGGGGTTGCCTCAATGTCCATCTTATAACAGGGGAAATAGCGAGAAAAATGCAAAGGTATATCTTTGCTTAAAGAAGAAATCCAATCCACCATTTCTTTAATTTCTTCTTCACTATCATTTAACCCGGGTATAATTAGATTGGTTATTTCTATATGGCAATATTCTTTGGAAAGTTTAATAGTATTAAGTACTGGAGAGAGACTGCCTTTGGAATATTTTTGATAAAAGGAGTTTCGGAAAGATTTAAGGTCAATATTCATAGCATCAATAAAGGGCAGGATGTTAATAAGAGGTTCTCGATTGATAAACCCGTTAGTAACTAAGATATTCTTTAAGTTATTTTTTTTAGCTAACTTAGCTGTATCCAAAACATATTCATACCAGATTAAAGGTTCAGAATAAGTATAACATATTGCTGGAGAATTATTCTTAAGGGCTAATTGTATCGCTTTTTCTGGAGATAATTCTTCCACTTGGACATCTTTTATGTTTGCTTGAGAAATAGTCCAGTTCTGGCAAAAAGCACATGTAAAATTACAGCCTATTGTGCCCAGTGATAAAACCATTGTCCCGGGATAGAAATGGTAAAGCGGTTTTTTTTCAATAGGGTCCATTCCGTAGGAAGAAACTTTGGAATAGATTAAAGAATAAAGCTGGTTATCTATATTTTTCCGGGCTCGGCAAAAACCAATTTGGCTTTTTTTTATCAGGCATTCTTTAGGGCAAAGCAAACATTTTATAATCCCTTTCTCTTTATCGAATAATTCATAAAATAGGGCTTCCTTCATTTTAAAAACACCTCTTAACTAGTCGTTAGTGAATAGTGAATAGTCGTTAGTAGCACCACGGCGTTGCCGTGGTGAAAGAGTAGACACGGCACGCCGTGTCTCTACATTAGACTTCTTTCCTTTCTTCACTAAATACTACTACATACTATATACTATTTTTCTATACACTCTACGCTAATTTACGAGATACAAGTTAGGCTTCTGAATTTTTTTTCTTTACTATATACTATATACTAAATACTATATACTAATTTAATAATATCTTTTTACTTCAAAGCGATATAATTTTACTTTTTCACCGGGATAAATTCCTGCTTTGCGCTTGGCAATGTCAATCTGGTACTTCACTGTATCCACACCCTCTAAATCTGGTAATAATAAACCTTTTTTATAACCACTACTAACGATTACTCCATATTTTTTAGGGTCAAGCTGAGAAATATCCTTAACTTCTTCCGGAGCAGACAGAACATCCACTGAAATAGACAAGTCTTCTAATTCAGAAAAATTTACAGGAGAAAAGCGAGGGTCATCAACGGCAGCACTAATAGCATTTTTTATAATCTCTTGGGCTATATTTTCCTGAGTAGGCATAAAAGTTCCTATACACCCCCTCAAATCACCAAATTTTTTAAGAGAAACGAATACACCTGCCTTTTGATTAATCATCTCTTCAGGAAGACCCAGTGGGGGAGTAATTATCTTTCCCTGTTTTATATAATTTTCAATCGTTTCTCGCGCTAATTTAACATAAGCACTTTCTTTTTTCGCTTTCATAATTTATTACCACCTTTATTTAAATTTACCAATTCGCCAATTGACCGATTAATCAATTCACCAATTCTCCAATTTACCAATTTACCAATTAAGATAGAGATTAAGATCAATTCTCCAATTTAGAAATTCGCCGATTAGCCAATTGGCCAATTGACCGATTAATCAATTCACCAATTCTCCAATTTACCAATTTACCAATTAAGATAGAGATTAAGATCAATTCTCCAATTAAATTAGTTTGCCAGTTAAAATACAGTAATAAGTAATGAGTAACAAGTAACAAGTTACAAGGTGCAAGATAAAAAACTTGTTTTTAGCTTTAAGTCTTTAGTTTATTGATTTAAACTATACGCTAAACGCTGTATGCTCTACGCTAATGTGCGAGATACGATTCACGAGATACGAGATACTAATTAGCCAGCCAGCTAACTGAATTAATTGGCAAATTGGTCAATTGATTTTAACTGGCAAACTGGATAACCGACTAACTGATGTAATTGGTAAATTGGTTAATCGGGTAATTGGTGAATTGGTCAACATATTCTTGGCAACTGTTCTCCGGTTAACATATCGACTATTCTTGTTCCACCTATATTAGTATTAAGATAAACTTTTCCCTCCGATTTCTTTACTGCTTTACCGATAATTTTCGATTCTTTACCATATTTATTCTTTCTCATCTTTTTCAATATATCGGGAGCAATTTCTGATGGCATAAAAGCAACTAATTTTCCTTCATTGGCCAGATATAAAGGGTCATAGCCTAATATTTCACAAGCTGCCCTTACCTCTTCCTGAATAGGTATATCGCTTTCGTTTATTTCTATATCTACCTTTGAAGATAGGGCTATTTCATTTAATGTGGTAGACAGGCCTCCTCGCGTAGGATCTCTTAAAACATGGATATCTTTGCTCACTTTTAACATATCTGCCACTAAAGATGAAAGAGGAGCAGTATCGCTTTTTATCTCTGTTTCGAATTTAAAGCCTTCTCTTTCCGATAAAACCGCAATCCCATGGCTGCCTATAGGACCATTTATTATAACTACATCCCCGACTTTAGCATTACTTCCGGAAATATTTACTCCTTTTCGCACTATTCCCACACCCGAGGTATTGATAAATATTTTATCTGCTGCCCCTTTGTTTACCACTTTAGTGTCCCCGGTAACAATATCTACCTTAGCGATAGCCGAAGCCGCCTTCATACTTAAAATAATTTTTTCTAATAAGCTTAAAGAAAATCCTTCTTCAATAATAAAGGAGCAACTTAGATATAGAGGAGTTGCCCCACACATAGCCAAATCATTAACTGTGCCATAAATTGCCAGCTCTCCAATATTCCCTCCTTTAAAAAATAAAGGGTCTACTGTATAAGAGTCGGTGGTATAGGCTAATTTTAACCCTTCGATATTTAATATTGCACCATCATCAAGTCTTTTCAAATAAGGATTATTAAAATTAGGCAAAACCAATTTTTTTATTAGATTGAAAGATAATTTCCCTCCACTTCCATGACTCAACAATATTTTCTTTTCTTCCATTATTGTTTTTTCCTTCATTATATTTAATCGATAATATATAGTATAGCGTATAGCGGGTAGCGTTTAGCGTATAGCGTATAGTTTTGGATTAGCAAGATGATTATCCTAATTAAATTAAAAACTTAAAGCGAAAAGCGAAAAACCATAATTCAAAATTCAAAACTTTTTTCTCAATATTAAATTTTAAGTTCTGTTTTTTGCTTCTTTAGTTTTTTATTTTTGCAATATAGCATGCAAGACAAGATCGATAAAGCTCAATGTATGATACTACATATTTAAATTTTAAATTTTGAGCTATGGCTTTGCGTTTTGCGCTTTTCGTTTTTAGCTAATACTATACGCTAAACGCTGTACGCTCTACGCTATACGCTACTAAATACTATTCACTATTCACTAACGACTAATTTAATTATATTTATAATAGGCGGCACAGGTGCCTTCGGTAGAAACCATACATGCCCCTTGTGGGTTTTCGGGAGTGCAAACTTTCCTAAAAAGAGAACACTCGGGTGGAATTATCACTCCCCTTAGTACATCTCCACAACGGCACCCTTTAGGTTCTTTAGTTTCTTCTATTTCTACTTCGAATTTTCTAGCATTAAATTGCCCATATTTATCTTTTATTTCTAAACCGCTAAGAGAGATATTGCCTATTCCCCTCCAATTGGAATCAACCACTTTAAATACCTCATTAATTTTATCCAAGGCTATCTTGTTCCCTTCAGGTTTAACTGCTCGTTCGTATTGTATTTCTACCTCTGCCCTGCCATCTTCAATCTGTTTAACCAGCATATAGATGCTCTGCAGGATATCCAAAGGCTCAAATCCGCAGATAACACAGGGGATTTTATATTGAGTAGTAATAAAGTTGTAAGGTTGACTCCCAATAATCGCACTTACATGCCCCGGGCAGATAAAACCATCAATGTTTACTTCTTTGCCCTCTAATAAGGCTTTCATTGCAGGAGGCATAATCTTTGCTACACTTAAAACGGAAAAATTATTAATTTCGTCTTTTTGGGCCTTTAATACAGCACTGGCAATAGTAGGAGAAGTGGTTTCGAATCCCACCCCCATAAATACAACTTCTTTAGAAAAATTGTTCTGAGCGATCTTTAAAGCATCTAAAGTAGAGTAAACAATTCTGATATCTGCTTCATCGGTCTTTTCTTTTTCTAAAGTAGAGGTAGAGCCCGGAACCCTGATCATATCTCCAAAAGTAGTTATAATAAAACCCTCTTCCCTGGATAGGGCAATTATTTCATCGATATAGGAAATAGGGGTAACACATACCGGACAACCCGGTCCGGAGAGAAGATTAATATTTGAGGGTAATATTTTCCTGATTCCATTTCTAAATATAGCTACAGTATGAGTTCCGCAAACCTCCATTAAATTAATCTTCTTTTTGGAAATACTTTTAATTTGCCGGAGAATTTTCTGGGCTATTTCTTTATTTCTATACTCGTCGACATATTTCAATCTAACTTCCCCTCCCAGGCCCTAAATATTTCCAAAGCTTTTTCTTGGTCAATTACTTCAATGGCAAAACCAGCATGTAAGAGCACGTAATCGCCCACTACAACTCGAGGAATTAGATCTAAACTCGCATTCTTAACAATTCCCCCGATTTCTATTTCAGCTGTATGGTCATCGAATATTTTTTTAACTTTTCCTGGTATTGCCAAACACATTTTCTTTCCTCCTCTAAATGTGAGCTATAAATTAATTGACCGATTGCCCGATTTACCAATTCTCCAATTCTCCAATTCTCCAATTGACCAATTATCCGATTAAATTAGCCGCTAATGAATGGCCTTAGAGCGTAAAATGTAAAGCTAAAAACGCAAAACCAAAACTTAAAACTTAAAATTGAAGAAAAAGTTTTGAATTTTGAATTATGGTTTTTCGCTTTTCGCTTTAAATTTTTAGTTTAATACTGGCGTGATACGCGATACTTTATTCACTTCCCGCAACTACTGCTTGTCCTAAGGATATACCCCCATCATTGGGGGGAACTTTTCTCTGGATATATACTTTAAACCCTTTATCTTCTAATAAGAATACAACTTTTTCGGTTAAATATTTATTTTGAAATACCCCTCCACTTAAAGCAATTTCATTAATTCCGGTATCTTTTCTTATTCTACCACATAAATCTACCGTAAACTCTGCAACCGTATTATGAAATTTGGCAGCCATTACCTTTTTGTCAATCCCCTCTTTAAGATCTTTAATTATATCAATAAAAATTTCTTGAGGGTCAATAATAAATTTCTCTTCTTCTTTGTATATACTAAATTTATATCTCTCTGTTATCCCGGGTGCACAAAACGATTCTAATTCCATAGCTGCCTGTCCCTCATAACTTATCTCGTCCCTTATCCCAATTAATGAAGATGCTGCATCAAAAAGACGCCCGCAGCTGGAAGTAAGAGGGGAGTTTATATTTTTATCGATCATCTTTTCGATAATAGATAATTTATCATAATCCATTCTGCGGTTAAAATCTATATCGAGTGTTTTTGCCTTTGGGCCATAGATAGAATATAAATAACTATAAGCCATTCTCCAGGGTTCTACAATAGCCTTATCTCCTCCGGGCAAGGGATAATATTTTAAATGGCCTACCCGAGAATATTTTTTAAAATCACACAGTAAAAATTCTCCTCCCCATATATTACCATCATCTCCATAACCGGTTCCATCATAAGCCACCCCAATCACTTTTTCTTTAACATTGTTTTCGGCCATACAACTTACTATGTGGGCATGATGATGCTGAACTTTTACCACTTTTAATCCCTCTTTAACTTTTATTTCCTCTGCATATTGGGTAGAGAGGTAATCGGGATGAAGATCGCAGGCAATAATTTCAGGCTTTACTCTAAACATTTTTTTAAAACTTGTTATAGACCCTTTAAAAAATTCCAAAGTTTCTACACTTTTTAAATCCCCTAAATATTGACTGAGAAAAATGTAATTCTCTTTAGAAAAACTAATGGTATTTTTTAATTCCCCTCCCAAAGCCAACACTTCTTTTAACTTGAAATCAAGAATTATAGGGTGGGGCACAAATCCTCTTGATCTTCGAAAAAACACATTATCGTCATTTATAATTTTTATTACAGAATCATCACAACGGTTAAATATATCTCTATTATAGGTAAGAAAAAAATCAACTATTCCGTCTAACTTATCCAAGGCTTCCAGATTATCAGCAATTATCGGTTGATCGGCGATATTGCCACTGGTCATTATTAAAGCAGTAAAATTGTCTTTTAACAATAGATAATGAAGGGGGGTGTAAGGTAACATTACCCCCAAATAATTATTGCGCGGGGCTACCAATGGTGAAATTAAGCTATCTTCCTTTTTCTGTAAAAGGACAATTGGCCTAGCCCGATTCACTAACCATTCTTTTTCTTTCTCCCCGAGTTTGCAATATTGCATAATTTTTTCTAAATTAAAAGACATTATAGCAAAGGGTTTAGCCTTTCTATTTTTTAACCGCCGTAATCTTGCAACAGCTTTATTATTGGAGGCATCACAAGTTAAATGAAAACCTCCTAATCCTTTAATCGCACCAATTTTCCCCTCTTTTAAGAGTTTAACCGCCTCTTCTATAAGGTCATCAATACCTTCTATTTTTCTTTTATTTTGATAAAGAAACATCTGTGGACCACAATCGGCACAGGCATTTGGTTGAGCATGATATCTTCTATCCTCTATATTTTCGTATTCGCTTTGACATTGTGGGCACATTTTAAAAATGCTCATGGTAGTCTTCTCGCGATCATAGGGAATATCTTTTATAATGGTAAAACGGGGACCACAGTTAGTACAATTAATAAAAGGATAGCGGAAACGTCGATTATAAGGGTCGAATAATTCTTGCAGACAGTCTTCACATATGCTTATATCCGGTGAGACTAAAACAAAACTATTCTCCTCTTTAACCATACTTTTTTTAATGGAGAATTCTTTATAGCCTATTAAGGGAAGTTGATTTACTTCTATCTTTTCGATCCTGGCCAAAGGAGGGAGTTTCTTTTTTATATCACTAACAAAACTATTTATCTCTTCTGTTTTTCCCTCAACTTCTATTTCCACACCCTGATTTGAATTAACTACCCAACCTGATAGATTGTAATTTTGTACTAATTTATGAATAAAGGGTCGGAAGCCGACCCCCTGGACAATGCCTTTGATAATTATGTTTTTTCTAATTTTCATCTCTTTTTTTTTCTTACCCGTTCTCTTAGCCAATCGAACCAGTTATCTAAACCTTCTCCGGTCTGACAAGAAATTTCAAATATCTCTAAGTTGGGGTTAATGTTTAATGCATCTTTTTTTACTTTATCCATATTAAAATTTGTATAAGCTAATAAATCAATTTTATTTATTAAAACCACACTTGCTTTGCGAAACATCACCGGATATTTTATAGGCTTATCGTCCCCTTCGGGTATACTCACCATCACTATCCTATCATCTTCCCCCAAATAAAATCCTGCCGGACAGACTAAATTACCCACATTTTCAATGACAAAAAGGTCTATTTCTTTAAAATTATAGTTACCTAATACACCATCTACCATATTAGCATCAAGATGGCAAGCTCCGTCAGTATTTATTTGAGTCACCGGAATATTATATTTTTCTATTCTCTCAGCATCATTGGTGGTTTGAAGATCTCCCTCTATAACTGCAATCTTTAATTCATTCTTCAGTGAGCCTATGGTCCTTTCTAAAAGACTGGTCTTTCCAGACCCGGGAGAACTCATTAAATTGATAGTATAAACTTTGTTTTTATTAAACATGTCTCTGTTTTTTTGAGCTATGCTATCATTGGCTTTTAAAATATTGGTAAAAACTTTTACTCGAGTCATTTTTCTTTCCCTCCATTTATTCGTATTGCGTATCGAGTATTGCGTATCGCGTCAAAATACAGTAATAAGTGATATGTAATGAGTAATGAGTTTATGCCCTTAAGTTTACAAAAACAGGTTACTTGTTACATATTACACTTACTGGTAAACCGGTAAACCAGATAACTGGTTAACCAAATACTAACGACTATTTCTAAAATACTTCTCTGCTAAAAGAACGGCTGCAAAATCATCATAATGGCAAGATGGAACTCTTAAAGACAAAGGAATAAGTTTAAAAATGCCTTGAGGGGGATGGGCTTCAAAATATTTTTTTCTTGCCCCCAAAGTGCTAAATTTTTCTTCAATTAGAATTATATTTAATTGCGAAAAGTAGTTTTTTAAGCTCTCTTCTATTCTTTTGTAATTAGTGCCGTTTCCCAAAATAATTTTATCTATCTTGTAGATATTTAAACTATTTTCGATAGCCTTCGTTATTTCCTCTGTGGAAATAACTTCTCTTTGTAAAACACTTAAACTAGAATCCACCACTGCATAGCCACACTTTTTGGTTCCCGGATCAATAGCAATGATTGTCTCTTCTTCTGGCATAATCTGTTTAACCATCCCTTATATCAATTAATTAAACTTCTATCCGTTGGGGATGAGTATAAATATTCATCCTTTCCCCTCGAACAAACCCTACCAAAGTTATACCCACTTTTTCGGCTAGCTTTATAGCGAGGTCTGTCGGAGCTGCCCTGGAAATAACGATTGACAGCTTCCCGATAATAATCTTTTTTAAAATTCCTGAAGTTATACGGCAAGAGGTTAATATTATTTTATCTTCAGTGGTAATGTTATTTACAAGGGCTTCCCCTAATATTTTATCGATAGTATTATAACGGCTGATATCTTCAGTAAACAATATTATAGAACCCTGCTTATCAGCCAAAGCACAACTATGCACCCCTCCGGTCAATTTAAAAAAATTAGCTCTTTCCTGCATTTCAGAGATAAAAAAATAAACCAAATGGCTGCTAATTTTTAAAGAAGTATCGCTAGATAGAGAGATCTCTTTCTGTTCTTCTAATTGCTGGTAACTTCCTATCCATAAGTTACTATTAACGATATCTTCTGACGTTAAAGAAACGCCTTTAATTTTTATATCCATTAAGCTTTGTTTTTCATTTATATCTAAAGATATAATATCCTCTTTCTTTTGTAAAATACCTGAAGTATAAAGAAAACCCAATCCTAAATATTTATATTTTTCGGGACTGCAATTTAAGGTTACTAACTTTTTTTTATTTAGCAAGATAGTAAAAATAGTTTCTCTTGATACTAAATCTGAAATTTCCTCTCTCTTGTTTCCTTCAATGCGAGTTAAATTTACCTCTGTTCCTTTTTCCTCAACAAACAATTACTCTGTCTCCTTCTTTTTTATCAACTCTTCTGCTTTTCTAAAATCATGTTTGAAGTTCACGTTAAAAAATGAATAAAACTTGGAATCATATTTTTTTATCTCTTCATCCTCAATAAATTTAACCTTTAAATGGGGGAAAATCGCTCTAACAGAAAAAATATGCTCCGCTAAATTTCTTTCAATTATCTCCAAGCATCTCTTACTATAAATGGCACATAATGGTTCTATATAGCCATCACCATAATGGGGAATAACTATATCATTAGAATTAATATTTTTTGTCATATACTTAAGTAATTTTACCTCTAAAAAAGGCATATCGCAACCTACTACTAAATTATATTGGGATGAAGATGCCTTTAAGCCGGAATATATCCCCACCAAAGGACCCTTCTGTGAGAATAAGTCGGGTACTACCTGTTTATAAGAGAGATATCTTTCCGGAGGCCCAACTATAATGATATTGTCCCCTACGACACACTTAAGCTTTGATATAACTATATCGATAAGATACTTCCCATTTAGTCTGAGCATTGACTTATTTTTATCGAGACCCATTCTACTGCTCTTCCCCCCTGCTAATATAATTGCAGTTAAGGAAGGTAATTTTTTATCTTTTATTTTCATAGTGTTATATAATACCATTTTGTTCCTAAAAAATATAGCTATTATATCGTATTGCGTATCGAGTATTGAGTATCGAGTCAAGAAAGAGAAAGAAAAAACTTAAAACCTTCTTTGTATATCGCATTACGTATCAAATATTGCTTATATGTAGTTACCCAGTTACCCTGTTTTCCAATTAATGGAATAAGCTATAGGCTCTACTTACTGTAAACTGAGAACTGAAAACTGAAGACGTGTATTTAACACTAACGACTAATTCGTATCTCGTATAAAATACAGTACCAAGTAGTAAGTAATGAGTAATAAGATTAAATTTCTGAAATTATGAAAACAGGTACTTATTACAGGTACTTATCACAGGTACTTATCACATGTTACACATTACTTCACTTATTGATTAGTTGGTTAGTTAGTTGCTTGGTTTAAAGTACAATAAAAAGGGGTCAAATCTTAAAAAAGATATGACCCCTTTTGTCACTTGAATAATATATTATTATTTCTTATCTTTTAAATAGACTACCCAGTACAGGGTAGAAACAAAGAAAGCACCACCTACAATATTTCCTAAAGTAACCGGGATTAAATTATTTACAAAAAACCCTCCCCAGGTGAGATTGGCTAATTTATCGGTAAGGCCGGCAGCGGCTACTACTGAAGCATTAGTTTTTAGTGCTATTCCCATCGGAACAAAATACATATTTGCCACGCAATGCTCAAATCCGCTGGCAACAAAAGCCATAATAGGGACATATATTGCCAATATTTTACCTCCAACATCTTTAGCAGCTATAGCCAACCATACTGCTAAACAAACCAGCCAGTTACATCCAATAGCACGGGAAAAAGCAGCTCCCCAGCTAAGATTGACTTTTCCGTTAGCAATTGCTAAAGCTTTTGCGCCTACAGCAAAATCACCTGTTTTCCACAGATCTGTAGCATACATAATCCAAACCAATAATAAGGAACCAATAAAATTGGCTATATAGACCCAAAACCAACTGTTCAAGAGTTTCCTTACTGGTACACTACCATTTAGCGTACCTATTACAATTAAATTATTTCCGGTAAATAATTCAGCTCCGGCAATAACCACCAAAATAAGCCCTACTGCAAAAACACTTCCGAACAGGAATTTAGTAATTCCTACCCCTACATATTTAGCAGCATCAAAGCTAACTATAGTAGCCAGTTCTGAGCCAAAACCAATAAAAGCTCCTGCTAAAATTCCCAAAATCATCATTTGGGTCCAAGACAAATTTGTTTTCTTTTGGCCTATGACACAAAAAGCATTAGCCACGGCAGCCGGTGGATTACATGCAGGAGCAATGTCCTTTACAATCTGGATTTTTTCTTCTTCTTTACTCATTCTTACTTTCTCCTTTTTAATATTTATTAGGATATTTTTTTTATTTTAATGGCACATACCTTATATTCTGGGATCTTGGAAACCGGGTCAAGAGCTGCATTAGTAAGTAAATTAGCAGCAGCTTCATGAAAATGAAAGCTCATAAAAACAACTCCCTTTCCAGATTTTTCAGTAACTTGTGCTTTAGCGTTAACTTTTCCACGGCGAGAGGTTACTTCTACAAATTCTCCATCTTTGACCCTTAGTTCTTCTGCATCCTGTGGACTAATCTCCACTAATGCTTCCGGATAAATTTCGTTTAAGCCCTTGGACCTGCGAGTTATAGTCCCGGTATGGAAATGATATAATACTCTTCCGGTAGTCAGGAGTAACGGGTATTCCTCATCCGGCAGTTCGGCAGCCTCTTTAAATTCTACAGCTGTGAATTTTCCTTTTCCCCGGCTAAATTTATCTTTATGCAGGTATTTAGTTCCCGGATGATTGGCATCAAGACAGGGCCACTGCAATCCTCCATTATCTAATCGATTATAAAACATTCCGCCATAAATAGGAGTAAGAGAGGCAATCTCTTCCATTATCTCTCCCGGGTCATTATAACTCATATCATAGCCCATCTTTTGAGCTAATTCACTAATAATCTGCCATTCTGGTCTAGATTCGCCTACCGGTTCAACGGCCTTTCTAATCCTCTGAACCCTCCTTTCGGTATTGGTTATAGTCCCCTCTTTTTCAGCTATGGTAACTCCCGGTAAGATTACATCTGCTAATTCAGCTGTTTCAGTCATAAAGACATCAGATACTACTAGAAATTCTACTCTCTTTAGTGCTTCCCGAGCATGGTTGAGATCGGGGTCAGACATTGCCGGATTTTCTGCCATAATAAATATACCTTTAATTTTTCCTTCATAAGCAGCATTTAAAATCTCCACCACGGTTAATCCGACTTTATCGGATAGTTCTGCTCCCCAGGCTTTATAAAATTTCTCTCTAACTTGAGGATCAACAACTTTTTGATATCCGGAATAAACATTGGGTAAGGCTCCTAAATCACAGGCTCCTTGTACATTACTCTGTCCCCGCAGAGGATTGACTCCGGTACTTTCCTTACCTACATTACCGGTTAACATAGAAATATTGGCCGTGGACAATACATTGTCTGTTCCGGTAGTATGCTGGGTAATTCCCATCGAGTAAATGAGAGATACGGTGGGAGCAGTAGCATAAATTCGGGCTGCTTTTCTAATATCTTCGGCTGGTACGCCGGTTATTTTTTCTACCACTTCAGGAGTGTATTTAAGAACAATCTTTTTTAATTCTTCGTAGCCTTCCGTCCTTTGAGTGACAAACTCTTTATCTTCCAATCCTTCACTGATAATAACATTCATTAATCCATTAAATAGAGCTACGTCAGTGCCCGGACGTTGCCTTAACCATAAAGTAGCATATTTAACTAATTCTATCTCTCGGGGATCGGCTACGATTAATTTTGCCCCATTTTTAGTAACCGCTTTTTTAATTTCCAAGGCAATTATAGGATGATTTTCAGTGGTATTAGAACCGGTTAAATAAATTGCCGAAGCATCAGCAAGCTCTTTTATAGAATTAGTCATTGCCCCACTACCGAAGGCTTGAGCCAATCCTGCAACAGTCGCTGAATGACATAAACGGGCACAATGGTCAACGTTATTAGTCCCTAATACCGCACGACCAAATTTCATCAACAGGTAATTTTCTTCATTAGTACACTTGGCAGAAGAAAGAACAGCTAAACTATCACTACCATTTTCTTTCTTAATCTGACTAAATTTGTCGCCAATTAACTGATAAGCTTCCTCCCAGCTGGCTTTCTCAAATTTACCATCTTTCTTGATTAAGGGAGTAGTCAATCGATCATCTCGATGGATATAATCATAACCAAAACGTCCTTTAACACAGAGATTAATTCCATTTACTACACTCTCTGGGTTAGAGGTAACTTTTACTACTTTTCCATCTTTTATATTAAAATCAAAATTACATCCACACCCACAATAGTTACAAGTGGTTTTTACTTTGGTAAACTCCCATGCTCTCCCTTTCCCTTGAGCTGCTTTATCAATTAAAGCGCCAACCGGACAAACCGCCACACATTGTCCGCAAGAGACACATTCGGAATATCTTAAACCAACATCTCCATCAGCAATAATCTTTGTTTGTGAGCTTCGGTAGCCAAAATCGATAGCATGAGTCTGTTGAATTTCATTACATATTTCTACACATCGGCCGCATAAGATACATTTATTTAAATCTCTTACTATAAAAGGATTACTCTCATCAAGAGGTATTTGTTTTTTGTTTCGCTCAAATCTTGATTCCTTAACTCCTAATTCATAAGCTAAATCCTCTAAATCACAAGAACCATTTTTTTCACAGGTCATACAATCTAAAGGATGACTGGCTATTAACAGCTCTAATACTATTCTACGGGCCTGAAGAACTCTTTCGCTGTGAGTATAAATTACTAATCCTTCTCTTACAGGATATACACAAGAAGCAACTAAAGTAGGTGCGCCTTCCACTTCTACTACACATACCCGGCAGGAACCAGGAGTAAATCCGAGTTCGGGCATGGCACACAGAGTAGGTATCTTAATGCCTGCTTCTGTAGCAACTTCTAATATGGTCTTGCCTTCTTGTACCATTACCTCCTGTCCATCTATAGTTATTTTGAATTCTTTCATCATTGATTTATTCTCCTTCTTTTATTTAACTAAGATTTTTAATTTTTATCTTTTATAATACTTTTCAAAACTTCTTACCAACTTTTTATTTTTTATAAAAAGAATATTTACTTTATCAATAGATTATTATATTCTTCGGGAAAAAGATTTAATGAATTTAATAAAGAATTAGGAGCACTCTGGCCCAGTGGGCAGAAAGAAGTATCTTTCATATTTTCTCCTAATAATTTTAAAATTTCTATATCCTCAGCTTTGCCCTTCCCCAAACTAATTTTATCCAATATTTCATAGATATATCTGGTACCTTCGCGGCAAGGCGTACATTTCCCACAGGACTCATGAACAAAAAATTTCATACAACATTTCATAAAATCTACAACTGAAACTGTTTCATTCATAATTAATATTGCACCGGACCCCAGGCTATAACCTACTTCTTTCAGAGATTGAAAATCAAGGGGGACATCTAGAAATTCCGAAGAAAGAATATTACCGGCAGTGCCTCCTATTTGGGTCATTTTAAAATTCCCGGAAGACATTCCTCCTGCATAATCGTAAATAATCTCCCTCAGAGTAACTCCCATAGGAATCTCTATTACACCCGGACGGTTTATATGTCCTAATACTGCATAAACTTTAGTGCCCGGAGAATTTTCTGTTCCGAATTTTTTGAACCACTCTGCACCATTTAAAATAATAGGGGCAATATTTGCAAAAGTCTCTACATTGTTTACATTAGTAGGTTTAGTTAAAAATCCAGATTCGGCAGGAAAAGGTGGTTTAAATCTTGGCTGCCCTCTAAAACCTTCCATTGAATTTAAAAGAGTCGTTTCTTCTCCACAGACATAAGAGCCTGCTCCGATTTTAATTTTTACCTCAAAATCAAAATCTGTTCCAAATATTTTCTTTCCTAAAAGACCTATTTTTTCAGCATCTTCTATTGCTTTTTTTAATCTTTGAATAGATAGCTGGTATTCGCCGCGAATATAAATATAACCGGTATTTGCCCCTATGGCATAACCGCAGATAGCCATTCCTTCTAAAACTTTATGAGGGTCACCTTCCATAATTAAACGATCTTTAAAAGTACCGGGTTCTCCCTCATCAGCATTACAAATAATATATTTTGGAGTTGTTTTAGCTTTTGCGGCAAAAGACCATTTTAAACCGGTAGGGAAACCTGCACCCCCTCTCCCTTGTAGTCCGGAATTTTTAACTATTTGTAAAATATCCTCGGGTGTTTTTTCTTTTAAACCTATACCTAATGCCTCATAACCGCTTACTCCGATGTATTCCTCAATATCTTCCGGATTAATTTTACCGCAGTTATCTAAAACAATTCTTCCATGATACTGCGTTTTTCGGGAATCATTGTCTAATAAATCTATTTCTGGTTGCAATTTCTCAATAAGGAGTAATTTTTTATAAGGCCTACCTTTTACAAATCTTTCCTGAACAAATTCGACTACATCTTCTTCTGTTACGTTTCCATACATTTCCCCGGTAGGATAAATACCTACAACCACCCCTTTATTAACCGGTCCTATACTTCCGGTTTCAATTACCTGGATTTGTTCAGAAAAACCTTGTTTGTTTATCTCAGTAATCAATTTTGTTTTTATCTTTCTTGCTCCGGAAAGGACAGTATTTCCATCAATACCAATTAAAATTTGGGCAATACTTCTTTTTGTCATAATTATTTCCTCTCCTTTTCTTGAATTTGCTCTAATATCTCATTAATTTTCTTTTCATCTAAATTTCCGTATGCTTCATCATTAATCATCATTGCCGGAGCTACCCCACAAATTCCCAGACAACTTGTTGCCTCTAAAGTAAAGAGATTATCTTTGGTTGTCTCTCCCTCTTTAATGCCTAATTTTTTTTCTACGGCATTAAAAATAGTTTGAGCACCTAATATATGGCAGGGGGGACTTTCACAAATTCTGATTATATATTTACCGCGAGGAATAAAACTATACATACTGTAAAAAGAAGCAGTCCCTTTAATATCAGATACCGGTATCTTCATTTCTTCACTTAAGGTTTTAATATTCTCTTCACTAATATAATTCTGGTAACTTTGATTCTGTATATCATGCAGAATCTGTAATAAGTTTTCTCTTTTATTTCCATGCTTTTTAATGATTTCTTTTACCTTTGCTATCATAATCCCTCCTCTTCTTTCTTATACTCACAACGTAAACATCTTTCAGATTCTTTACAAGCAGTTGTTCTATCCCAGGTCTTTTCAACTTCCGTATAAGAATCTCTTTTTTCTACCGGAACTAATATATTCTTTGCACGTTCATAATCTACTGGTTCTTCTTCCGGGTCGAACGCTACTTCGATAGGATCCATAATATTCCAGGGATATTCCTCTTGACCGTCAGTTAAATATTTATCTATGGCCTCAGCTGCCTTCTGTGCCTGCCCAATTGCCTCTACCACAGTAGAAGGACCGGTCACCACATCACCACCGGCAAAGATATCTTCTGACATTGTCTCTCCTTTGTGGGAATGACAAAAGATGGTTCCGTTTCTATTAAGTTTAACTAATTCTTTGTCAAATAAACCATTTAGAGATGGCTTCTGGCCAATAGCTAAAATTAATAGATCGATTTCTCTAAAAAACGAAGATGCTTCTATCTCAACAGGTCTACGCCGACCCGATTTATCAAATTCACTAAGTCTCATATTCAAAAATTCAACTGCTAACTTATTGTTACCATTTGACTTAATTGATTTGATATTTTGTAGAAGCTGTATTTTTATTTCTTCATTTTCTGCTTCTTTAATTTCCTCTATTTCAGCTGGCATTTCATCTCTGGTTCGGCGATACACGATGGTTACCTCTGCCCCCATTCTCTTGGCAGTTCGGGCTGCATCTATAGCGGTATTTCCACCGCCAATAACTACTACCTCCCTGCCAACAGAAATTTTTTCATTATTATTAATTTTATATAGAAAATCCAATCCACTCATAACTCTATTGTTACCATCTGCACCTTCAATTGAAGGCATAATTGAATCCCCTGTTCCTATGGCAATGTAAAAGGCCTTAAAACCTTGTTTTCTGAGTTCATCAATGGTTACATCTTTTCCAATTTTAGTATTAGTTTTTATCCTTACTCCATATTGACATAAGGCCTGAATTTCTTTTTCCACAATATCTTTAGGAAGCCTATATGAAGGGATAGCGTAGGTAAGCATGCCTCCGGCTTTAGTTTCGGACTCAAAAACAGTAACCTCATATCCCAGCATAGTTAAGAAATAAGCATTAGACATTCCGGATGGACCTGAACCGATTACTGCTACCTTTATTCCATTAGAATCTTTCTTTTCCGGGAAAAATTTTAGATAATCTTCTATTGAATCAGCCATAAACCTCTTTACGGAACGAATATTTACTGCTGAATCAATATCATTCCTTCGGCATTTAGCCTCACATGCATGAGGGCACACTCTTCCGCAAACTGCTGGAAATGGATTACTCTTTAAATGTATGGCTAAAGCTTTTTTAACATTACCTTCCTTAGTATAAGCAAGATAAGCTGGTACATTTACTGATGCAGGACATTCATTAGAACATGGAGAGTATACAAGTTCTGCACATACTCCCGCCCGACACTTTTTATCCCGAATATGTTCAATATATTCTTCCCTAAAATATCGCAAGGTAGATAAAATTGGATTAGGAGCAGTTTGTCCCAAACCACAAAGAGCAGTATCTTTTATTTGGTAAGACAGTTCTTCCAGCGTATCCAAATCTTCCATCTTACCTTTTCCCTGACAAATTCTGGTAAGAATTTCCAACATTACTCTAGTTCCTTCTCGACAGGGAGTACATTTTCCGCAAGATTCTTCCTGTATAAATTCCATAAAATAACGGGCTAAATCGACCATACAGGTATCCTCATCCATTACAATCAATCCACCTGAACCCATAATAGCCCCAAGCTCCTTTAAGGATTCATAATCAACACTTACATTCAGATGGTCGATAGGTATACATCCACCCGAAGGGCCACCAATTTGTACCGCCTTTAATTTTTTATTATTAGGGATTCCTCCTCCAATATCATAGATAATTGTTCCCAAAGGCATTCCAATAGGAATTTCGATAAGGCCGGTATTATTTATATCGCCTGCTAAAGCAAATACTTTTGTCCCTCTACTCTTTTCTGTTCCCACAGAAGCATAATCATCAGCTCCTTGTAAAATGATATAAGGGATGTTAGCAAAGGTTTCCACATTATTTAATACTGTCGGGCAATCAAAAAGTCCTTTTTGAGCAGGATAAGGCGGTTTGGGACGAGGTTGTCCCCTCTTCCCTTCTATAGAACGCATAAGAGCTGTCTCTTCTCCACAGACAAAAGCACCTGCCCCCATCCTAAGTTCTATATCAAAATTAAAGCCGGTACCTAAAATATTTTCCCCTAAAAGACCGTTTTTCTTTGCTTGTTCAATAGCAACAGATAATCTCTCTATTGCTAAAGGATACTCAGCCCGAACATATATATATCCTTGATCCGCCCCGATTGCATAACCACAGATCATCATAGCTTCCATTACACTGTGAGGATCTCCTTCTAATATACTTCTGTCCATAAAGGCACCGGGGTCGCCTTCATCAGCATTACAACATACATATTTTTGCTTTCCTGGTGAAGCAGCAGTAAACTGCCATTTTAATCCAGTCGGGAATCCTGCTCCTCCTCGGCCTCTAAGGCCAGATTTTTTAACTTCCTCTACTACTTCTTGAGGAGTCATTTCGGTCAGCACTTTACCTAAAGCCATATACCCATCAGCAGCTATATATTCTTCGATTTCCAAGGGATTGATAATCCCACAATTCCGAAGAGCTATTTTTCTCTGTAGTTTGAAGAAATCTATATCATTAAACATCTCTATCATCTCTTCAGTTTTCGGTTTTTTATAGAATAGACGTTTAACAACTCTGCCCTTTAACAAGTGTTCCTGGACAATCTCTTCAGCATCTTCGGGTTTTACCTTCTGATAGAATACTCCCTCTGGATAGATAACCATAATCGGGCCCAACTCACAAGTTCCCATACATCCGGTAGTTACAACATCAATTTCATTTTGAAGTCCTGCCTTAGCTATTGCTTTTTCCATTGTTTCTTTAACGCTCCCTGCGTTCGAAGAAATACAGGCACCTCCGTAACAAAGCAAAACATGTGCTCTTAAATTATACATATTAATATTCCCTGCCTTATCTATTTGTATTGTTCTAAAATTTTATCTAATTTTTTTGCCGATATCCGACCGTAGACATCTTTGTCAATCATAATAACCGGAGCCAATCCGCAGGCCCCCAAACATCTTTGCACTCCCATAGAAAATCTTTCATCTTCAGTAGTTTCACCAATTTTTACACCTAATTTTTCTTCGAGCGCTTCTAATATTTTTTTCGCACCTCGAACATAACAGGCTGTTCCCAAACATACAGTAATAGTATGTCTACCAGTGGGAAAGAGCTTAAAATAGGAATAAAAAGTAACTACTCCGTTTACCATACTTATTGGAACATTCATTTCTCTAGCCACAAAACTTTGTACTTCTGGCGGGAGATATCCAAAGATTCCCTGAGCCATGTGGAGCATGGGTATCAAATAGCCTTTTTTTTCTTTATTCTCATCAATAAATTCTTTGAGTTGTTTGTATTTTTGCTCATCAGTAAGCTCTTTCTCATTACAAATACATCCCATATTATTTCCCCTTTGAAAAAAGATATTTTTCTACAATTTTATTACTTAATATATGTTTTTCAAAAATTTCTTCGGCAGCTTTCGAATCAACTTTGCCGTATACGACCGGTTCTTTATCCTCTACATAAACTTGAATCATAGGTTCTTGTTCGCAAAAACCGGCACAACCGGAAGTTGTGACTATGATATCGGTTCTATTACTCTTATCAATGAGATCAACCAGGGTGTTCATAGTTTCTCTTGCACCGGCAGCAATACCACAAGTACCAAGGCAAACTACAATTTTAATTCGATGCTTTCCAGTACGTAACTCTAAATCTTTCCTTACTCTCTCTCTAATTTTCTTTAATTCTTCTAAATTTTTCATCTTCCTCCCCTTTGTTTTTATATTATTAAGTACGATAAAATAAATTAAATATTTATTTAGTGAAAATATCCAAAAGACTCCTTTAAATTACAATCTACCAAACTGGTTATCAATCCCTATTTTTTTTAGCTCCTGATCTATAGATTGATAAATAAAATCCCTAATCTTCTTCTGCTGCATCTCATACTGATTTACTATATTTTTAATCTTTTTACTATTAAGAACAGGGGTTTTTTTACTATTCTCTATATTTATAAATATCTCAAAGTCAACGCCTGGCCAACTATAGATAGCATCTACAAATGTCCTGGTTATATCTCCGAAAGGTTTAGCATCGATATGGGCAATATCTATCTTAAATTCTAAACAAGCTCCCCCTTTCTCCAAGTTAAAAATTCTAAGGGAACCCCCTGTGCCTTCTGCTGCTTTCTTTAAAAGCGGAAGTCCTAACCCAACTTTTCTGGTTTTTCGAGAAGTTACAAAAGGGTCGGTAACATCTTTATCTTTAATTCCCATCCCATTATCTTCTATCTTACAAAAAAAAAGACTATCTTTAATTCCCAAGATAATTTTAACTTCTGTGGCTCCAGCTTTTACAGAATTTTCTAATATATCAAATAGGTGATCTGCTAAATCTTTCATTGTTTACTTCTTTTTAAAAAATCTTTCAAAGATATAAAATTCTTAATCTCATCTTGGTTATCTTCCATAAAAAAGAGCCCTATATCTTCAACCCCATGACTATCTGAACCGGCTATCACCGGAAATCCATCCCAGGTATCGCCTAACTGATATTTTTCTTTTATCCACTTAAATTTAGAAGCTTCTACAGCGTCATAATCTGCTTCTTGATCCAAAAACCCTAATTGACTAAGTAGACTAAACCTATCTTTATCAATATGAGCAGGAATGGCAATTCCTTCTATGTTGTGTATAAAATCAATCAAATTATCTAATCCTATATCTAAAGCTACCTGCCTTAAGACATCGTCAATCCCAATAATTTCACCCTTTAGGTCATAATATAGCTGGTTTCCAAAAACTTTGGAATTATTTTTCTTCCCGGGTAAATAGTTATCTATTTCTTTTTCCATTTTTAAAAGTGCTTCGATATTGGGGAAATAAGCCAGGAGATGGACTTCTTCTCTACTGGTTAATTCAACCCCCGGAATTACTCGAATAGGCATACCTTCGCTCAGCTTACAAGCTAAAATTGAATGTTGAACAGTATTATGATCAGTAATAGATATAAGATTAAGCTCTTTCTGAACAACCTGCTCTAAAATTAGCTGAGGTGACATAATATCATCACCGCAAGCCGAAAGGGCAGAATGGATATGTAAATCAATCCTTTGCAGTTTTAGCCTCCATCATACAATATATTTCTCCGCATATAGTAAAAGAATCTTTATCGGTTCGGAGTAAATTAACCTTTTCTTCTTCAGCTTTTTTAATTACTTCTTTTTCGACTGTTACATTATTAGTAAATAATATAGATTTAATATCTTTGATAAGGGCAACCGCTATGCTATTCTTGTGTGCCTGGATAGTAATCCAGATACATTCCGGCTCTGCATGTGCCATAACATCAGACATCAAATCTCCACAATAACCGTTTTCAATTTTGCAGTCAGTACAAAAAACAATTTTTTCCAATCGGCATCCATCAATTATTTTACTTAATTTCATTCTTTACCCCCAAATTAATTATTGCTTTTAACTCTGTTCCGGTCTCTAAAGAAGATTTAATCTCTAATTTATCGGCATAACGTTCGATATTGGGAAGTCCCATTCCGGCACCAAAACCCAAAGCCCTGATCTTTTCCGATGCTGTGGTGAATCCCGGCTTTAAAGCAAGCTTAACATCTGGAATCCCAGGACCTTTATCATGAGCATAGATTATCATATTATTATCACCATTAACCTGGATAGTCATACTACCCCCCAGGGAATGAAGACAAATATTCATCTCCGCCTCATAGCAGACAATGGCAATTCTACGAATAATATCTTTACTGATTCCCAGGTTCTGAAAATATTTTTTAGTTATGCTGGCCACTCTGCCGGCATGATCAAAATCATCTCCCTTAACTTCGAAACGAAGCCGTTTTTTAACCATATGTTTAATTAAATCATGGGAAATTTGGGTATTTTTTATTTCTTTATCTTCAACTTTTTCGGCAATTGACTGAACTACAACCAGCAATCTATTTAAAATATCACTCAGGGTTATTACACCAACAATTCTTTTACTATCTGAAGATTCGGTAACCGGAAGCCGTCCTACTCCAAATCTTCCTAACTTATGAATTGCCGAAACTACTGAAACATTTTGAGGTATGGTAATTACATCTCTACTCATATAATCAGTAATTTTATTATCTACATAGCCCTTATCAAGGGCAGTGATAACATCATCGATACTTACGATGCCTATAATATTTTTTACGTTGTCAAGGATAGGAACTCCGGAAATTTTTTTCTTCTTAAGTTTTAACTGAATTTCTCGAAAGGTAGCATTTTCTTTAAAAAAGATTACTCGTCTGGACATAGCTTCTTTAACTTTTATTTCGTAAATTAGCTCATTAACTAAGGTTAACTTTTCTTTGGTATAATTAGCACTCATTTATTCTTCTCTTCTTTTATTAATTCCTTAACAATTTTTTTACAAGAGATAAACATCAGGTTATCCGTCTTTAAAAGAGGAATATGATGAGATTTAGCCAGACCTATTGCTTCTTGAGGAGGTAATTTACCTCGCACAAAAACAATGGCAATAGCGCCGGTTAATTCGGCTGTACGAACAACTTGCGAAGAGGTTAAACCGGTTAAGAGTACATATTCATCCTTGGAATAAGCTAAGATATCACTTAAGAGATCACTCGCGCCGAAATCTGTAATTTCTTGTTCTAAAAAATCTTCACCGCATAAAATTTCCGCATCTAAAATGCGAATTAGATCTTTAACTTTCATAATAACCTTCTTTCTGAAAATGCATCTATATATATTATTTTCTATTTATTTTTTTAACATTACGGTAAATACGATTTTTACTCTTATTAATTAATTGTGAAATAAATCACAAATAACATAAAAAGATTCTATCACAAGTTTAAATAGTATGTCAACCCTTCAAATTCAATAGATAAGTCTACATTGTGTATTTTAATTTCAGGGGGTAATGTAATATGGATGGGGGCAAAATTTAGAATGGCTTTAATTCCGCCTGTAACCATTTTATCTGCCACTTCCTGGGCTGAATCAGCTGGGACCACTATTATTCCAATATTTATTTTTTCTGCCTGAATAAATTTTTCTATCTCTTTTATATCGTAAATAAAAATATGGCCAAGTTTTTTGCCAATTTTTGAGGGATTATTATCAAAAATTCCCTTGATTGTAAAGCCTCTTTTCTGGAAGCCTTTATAATTTACCAAGGCCTTGCCTAAATTCCCTGCCCCGGCAATGATAACTGACCACTTTTTATCCAGTCCTAATATCTTTTCTAATTCTCTACTAAGATCTATTAAAGGATATCCGATTCCTCGTTTGCCAAATTCTCCGAAATAAGCCAGGTCTTTACGAATTTGTGTTGAATTTATTCCGGTCATTTGGGCAATTTCAGAAGAAGAAATATATTTTGGCTTTCTTTTATTTATATTTTCAATTAACTTTTCTAAACAACGATGGTATATAGATATCCTGTTTATTGTAACGGAAGGGATATTTTTTCTCTTCAAACTTATATTTCCTTTTCCTATCTAGTTGTTACCCATATTTCATAACCTAATTTCTTTAAATTCTCTGAAATTGCTTTGGCCTCATCTGAAGTTTTAAATTCCCCTACTTGAACCTTGTAAAGAGTTTTCCCCTTAATTACATAAGTCTGGTATCCTTTACCTCTTATCTCTTTGGCTAAATTCTGGGCACCTTCTTCTTTTGAAAAAGCTCCTACCTGAACAGTATACATCTTCTTATCTGAAACTGTTTCAGACTCCTCTATTACCTTTACTTCTGATTCTACTTTTGGAGTTTTAATCACGCTCGGCTCAGTAAGTGGTGGCTTTTCTTCTGGAGTAACCTCTTTTTTTATTTCTTCCTCAGGGGATTTCTCCTTTTCTTCAACCTTTTCCACTGTTTCCTTTTGGAGTAACTCAACAGGTGCTTTTACGACAGGTGATTCTACTTTCTCTTCTTCCACAACTGTCATCTCTTCAGGGGGAATATAACTCCTATCTCTGGCCAAATTAAAAGCTACGCCCAATATTATTATCGCACCTATCAAGATGATGAAGGTTTCCAGATTACTTCTGCTTTTCCTCTTATAAATCCTACTCGCTTTTCTCATATTAAATCATACTCCTATACTAACTTTTGGATAGATAAAAGTTTATATCTTATTTTTTATATTATATACTAATATACTTTAATTATTCTACAAAAATTTATAAAATCCTTCTTTTTTCTTTATTATTTTATAAATATATCAATATATCATTCAATTTGTTAAATATTTTTTATTATGATAACATAAAACAGTATTAGCGTACAGCGTATAGCGTATAGAAAAAAGAACAAAAACTCAAAACTAAATTCGTATCTCGTGACTCGTATCTCGTTAAGAAAATAGAAGTCGAAATAAAATAGTATCGCGTATTCCGCCAGCATTAAACTAAAAATTTAAAACGAAAAGCGAAAAACCATAATTCAAAACTCAAAACTTTTTTCTTAATGTTAAATTCTAAGTTTTTTTATTGTTTCTTCCCTTTTCATTTATACAATATAGTATGTGAAATAAGATGGATAAAATTTAAAATATAATAATGTATGTTTAAATTTTAAATTTTGAGCTATGGTTTTACATTTTGCGCTTTTCGTTTTTCGCTATAACTGTACGCTATACGCTCCACGCTATATATAAACTAACGACTAATTCAAAGGGGGAAATATGAATTCAAAAAAATATATTTTAATGGGCATTGGAAATACACTTCGAGGAGATGATGGAATTGGTTCAATTATTGCCCAAAATTTTAAAGGCCACGATTGGCTTTCTATAGACTGTGGAGTTGTTCCAGAAAATTTTACCTCAATCATAAAAAAAAATAAGCCTAATCTCGTAGTACTTATCGACGCTGTGGAGATGGACCTTAAATCCGGCGAATTTAGAATAATTTCTCCTGACAGGATTAGCGCCCTGCATCTTACTACCCACAGTATGCCTTTATCCTTTTTAATATCTTATTTGAAAGAATACACTCAAGAACTTATTTTTATCGGCATTCAGCCTGAAGTTATTGACTATTCTAATTCTCTTAGTCCTAATGTTTTAAAGAGTTCCGAAAAAATAATAAAGATATTGAAAGACAAAAAATTTAAACTCCTTAAAAAATTATAAAAGTTTAGGGGTCAAAGTGTAGGGGTCAGGTCTCAACATTTGACATAACATTTTAGATTACTTTTTTAGGGTTAAGTTATGTCAAATGTTGAGACCTGACCCCTTTTTTATCCTTACTATTCTACGATTAATTTTGATGACAATCTATCTGTATCTGCAAGAAGAAACTCTTCGCTCATATTTAGACATTTTACCGGACATATATCATTACATTGAGAACAAAAAATACAATGGTCGACATGGATTTTAATCTTCTTTTTATCGGGAATAAATTCGATTGCCTCAGCCGGACATACTTTAATACATAATTTACATCCTATACACTCATCCCTATCATAGACAATTTTCCCTTTAAAATTTTTAGGTATTTCTACAGGTGGATGTATTTTTGCTTCTCCCTTTTCAACTTTTTCCAATAATTTTAATATCGAATCAGGGTAATAAGTAACCGGAAATACATTGGTAGCCGGTTTTTTAAATAACTGTTTTAGCAGTTCAAATCCCATTGGTGTTGCCATTTTATCACCTCAAACTATAATAGTATCTAAAACGATTAATGTAAGACCAAGTAAACCTATAATCGCTACCGGAACCCAGTAAGCAAAGGAAACCTGGTCTATTTTTAAACGAGCAAATGCAATCCTAACAAAAGTTACTTCGAAAAACATTACTAAAAACATTTTTAATAAAAAGAACAGTACATCCACTATTAGAGCAAATGCTCCACTTAAAGCAAGTAAGTGAGATATATTATAGGGGAAAAATAAAGCCACAGTCAGCGAAATCATTACTATTGTCTTTACCGCATCAACTAAACCAAATAGAGCAAGATTTCTTCCCGAATACTCCACTAATATTCCTCCGGCTAATTCTGTTTCAGCTTCCGGTGCATCAAAGGGTACTTTAGAGAGTTCTCCCGGTGTAACAGCTGCAAGAGTAATAAATAGCAAAATTGCTCCCATAAAACCTAATGGACCCACTAATCCCCAAATAGGATGAGCATTAATCACAGCCAAAGAAAAGATATTAAGTTGAGGGTAAACCTGACTTAATTTCCAGCCTAAAGCAACAACTGCCGTTACTAAAGGAAGTTCATAACTCATCATCATTACCATCTCTCTTTGTGCTCCCACATTGGCATAAGGAGAACCAGAGGCAAAACCACCTACCACCATTCCAATAGCCGGCAGAGTTAGTAGATATACAATTAATATAATATCCCCATATCCACTTAACAGGGGAGGAATATTCCCTACAGGTAAATAAAGTAAGATAGTAATGGAAGATACCAAAGCCATAATTGGCGCTCCGTTAAATATCCAGGGAACTGCGTTTTGTGGCACAATATTTTCTTTAATCATTAACTTAAAGAAATCCATAAAAGGCTGTCTTATGGGAGGACCAACTCGCGCCTGCATCCTTGCTGCTAATTTTCTGTCAAGGCCTTTATAAAACAAACCTACTACTACTCCTAAAAAAGCAATTACGATTGCCCCTATTATTTTCAATAATAAAATACCTATGGTAATCATGGAGTAATCCTCCTTGTCTTTTGCACACTCAATTCATGTAGATCCTTATTGGTTAATATGCTTTTTTGGCCATTAGCCTTATTTAAAATAGTAACTCTATCCATACAGGCTATGCATGGGTCAGTAGATGCTATAACAATCGGGATATCAGCTATTTGTTCTCCTAAGAGCATGGGAGCCCAGGGCATTAAATTATTATAGGTGGGAGCACGAGCCTTCCAGATTTCTGGTACTTCTGCTTCTGCTAATTTTACATAATGAAATACTTCACCGCGAGGGGCTTCATGTCTTCCGATCCCTTCACCTTTAGCTTTCTTTAATTGATTTAATAATTTAACCAATTTCTTCTCGGCTACAATTTCTCCTGAAGGCATATTTTCTAAACATTGTTCGATAATCTGTATTGATTGTACCAATTCCAATAATCGAACAATTATTCGATCATAGACATCACCATTTACTTCTCCGGTTAACACGTCCGGAGTAATGGCTTTAACTTCCAAGTCAGCATAGGCCGAATAAGGTTGATCCTGTCTTACATCCTTTTTTATCCCTGATGCTCTGGTAGTAGGTCCCACTGCACATAAACGGAGGGCATCTTCTTTGGTTAAAACACCGACATTCTTTGTTCTTAAAGCAATAGTAGGGTCCTTTAAGAATATATCTTCTATTTTTCCGTAGACATCTTTATAATATTCTAAAGTTTTTCGAATTCGAGGTATCTGGTCTTCTGTAATATCTCTTCTTACTCCACCTATCATAAATACTCCATAATTAATCCTATTTCCAGTAAGATATTCTAAAAGGTCTAATACTTCTTCTCTCGCTCTCCAGGATATATATAAAACAGAATCAAAGCCCAATTCATGACCGGCGATCCCGGCCCATAAAATATGCGAATGAATTCTTTCTAATTCAGCAATAATCACCCGAATATATTGGCCTCTTTCGGGAACTTCAATCCCAGCAGCATTCTCCACTGCTTGACAAAAAGCAAAAGGATGAGAAGCAGAACAGATACCGCATATTCTTTCAGCTAAATAGATAATTTGAATTGGGTTTCTCTGCCTTCCCATAAATTCTATTCCTCGATGATTATCTCCGGGTGCTAAATTTACCTTTTCAATGCGCTCTCCATATATTTCAAAATTAAAAGTCATCGGTTCTTCTAAGGAAGGGTGAACCGGACCTATAGGTACAGAGTAAGTCTTTTTATTCAACTTTTTTCACCTCTTCTTCTTTATCAATTATATTGCCACCTATATGTTTACCATTTTTACTTAAAGGATATATCCCTTTTTCATCTTTTCTAAAAGGATAAGCATCTTTTGGAAAATCCTTGGGTAAGAAAACATTTCCTAAATCAGGCAGGCCTTCTATTGTCACTCCCATCATTTCTTTCATTTCTCTTTCAGAAGTTTGGGCCCCAGGTATTAAATCAGTAATAGTAGGTATCTTAAGATAATTTTTTGGCAAATTAGTAGTTAAATTTAGGGATATCTCTTTAGATCTCTCTCCATAATAAATGGAGAAATGATAGGTTAATTTAACTTCTTCCCCTGTATCATTATCTGAAATTATAGCAAAATGAGGAAATTGAATAGTGCATAAAAATTTTACTGCTTCTTTAAAGTCCTTTGGTTTTATCTCTAACCAAATTAAACTATAGCTATTCTTTTTTAATCCTGCTGTTTTAATTTCTATCCTGCTATTTGTAATCGAATCGTTAAATTTTTCTTTAAATAATTCTACAATTTCTTCTGGTTTCATGTGTTCCATATTTATTATCACCTTTCCCTATATTAGTTGTTGGTATATAGTATGACGGGTAGCGTTTAGCGTATAGTTTTGTATTAACAAGAGCTTGTCCTGATTAAACTAAAAAGTGAAAGCTAAAAGCTAAAAACCATAATTCAAAACTCAAAACTTTTTTCTCAATATTAAATACTAAGTTCTGTTTTTAACTTCTTTAGTTTTTTCATTTTTGTAATATAACACCACGTGAGATAAAAGAGATAAAACTTAATGTACAAATACTACATGTTTAAATTTTAAATTTTGAGCTATGGTTTTGCGTTTTGCGCTTTTCGTTTTTTGCAATATACTCTACGCTAAACGCTGTACGCTATACGCTAACTACTATTTCACTGAAACAGTTTTCATGCTTTCTCGTAATTTTTCCAACTTGATCCATGCTTGCAACACGCCATTTATTATAGCTTCCGGTCGAGGAGGACATCCTGGGACATAAACATCTACCGGTATAACTTTATCGATAGAGCCTGAAAGATTGTAGGAGTTGTAAAACACTCCTCCACTTGTTCCACATGCCCCAACGGCTATTACTGCTTTAGGATCAGGGGTTTGTTCATATACACGTTTTACTCTATCGAGCATCCTACCGGTGACTGGACCGGTTACCAATAATACATCTGCATGTTTAGGACTACCTACTAATTTAATCCCAAATCTTTCTAAATCGTACCGGGGAGTTAGACATGCTACAATTTCAATATCACAACCATTACAAGAACCTGTATTTAAATGAAAAACCCAAAGAGACCTTTCAAAATATTTATTTAATCTCACTATCCACTCACCCCTACCATAATTAATATTATTACAGTTATTACAATTATCCAGCTAGAATAATCATTGATATTTCCGGTATGCATTTTTACTAAAGGATTGTAATAGCCCTTTAATGCTTCCGTAAATCCCCAATAAATATGACTCGCACTCAAATGGGAACCCTCTTTACTTTCTTCGGGATTACCGGAAATAAAAGGTTTGTCCTGTTCGGTATTTTTTTTATAACTATCTTCACCTTTATTTCTGATATAAATTACGATACTTCCAATGACCAATACAAGTACTATCCAAATTATTGCACTCCAAAAACCGCTACCCGTTTCTAATAATCCTAACATTTCCTACATACCTCCTAATGCTGTGCCGGTATACTGCAATTGTTCTATTAAAGACATCACTGCGGGATGCACTAAATTTTTTACTATTAAATCCGGAAATAATCCAAAAAATATTATGATACAGGATAAAACGGCCATAGCAAAGACCATACTGCGCGGGACTTCCTTGACTTCTTTAAATTGAGGTAATTTCGGACCTAAAAACGCACTATGAAATACTTTAACAAATGAGGCCAAAGTTAAGATGCTAACTACCATAGCTATTATAGAAAGCAAGGGATTGAATCTATACACAGATTCGTAAATTAAAAGTTTAGAGGCAAAGCCATTAAAGGGCGGAAGCCCGGCAATGGCCGCTGCTCCAATAATAAAAAAGATGGTAGTATATTTCATCGAATGAGCTAACCCACCCATTTTATTAAGATCTCTTGTTCCTGTCCTGAAAAATAAAGCACCGGCAGTTAAAAATAGCAAGCCCTTATACATAGCATGATTCATAATATGAAATATTCCACCCTCCATAGCGGTAATTCCATAATTTTGTAAGGCAATTGGGTTAGCTAATACTGCTAATCCTACACCTACCCCCAGAAGCATATAACCCGTCTGAGAGACAGCGTGATAAGCCATAAGTCTTTTTATATCTTTTTGAACAATAGCCATTGTAACTCCGATAAACATAGATAAAAGACCAAAAATAATAATTATCCATCCTACGGTTAAAGTATTCATAGTAATATTATATAAAGAAAAAACTATTCTAAATAAAGCATATAGACTGGCCTGGCTGGCAGCAACCAATATCATAGTGATTGGTGCAGGTGCTTCCGAATAAGCATCTGGTGTCCACATATGCATCGGTACCGCTCCTGCCTTCATGGCTAGCACTGGTATTAAAAGACCTAAAGCAATCTTGTCTAATTGAGAGTATTTAATCACCTTGGCTATAGCTGCAAGATTAAGAATATCGTACTGCCCATAAAATATTCCTACCGCAAATAAAACCATAAGAGCAGATATTGAACTAACCACCATATATTTAAAACCCGCTTCTGCTGGTTCACCATAATCAACTCCTCTAAAAGAAATTAGGGCAACAGAAGCAATGGAGGCAATTTCCAAAAACACAAAAAAGTTAAATATATCACCGGTAAACTCCATTCCAAACATACCTACAGTTAAAAGTAACAAAAGGGAATAATACTTATCTACTCCATCATATTTTTTTAGAAAAGATAAAGAATAGATTGCCCCTAAAAAAGAAACAACTGCAGTAATTAGACCCATAAATATACCCATTGCATCTACTTCGAACATAATCCTAATAGGGAATTTTAAGCCAGAAGGTAAAGCTAAAGATGGAGATGTTGCGCCAAAAATATAAACTTGGGGACCAACTGTTAATATTTTAACCGCTAATACAATGGTTAAAATTAAACTTACACTTAAAGCAAGGGCGCTAAGAATCCCTGTAGCTTTTTTACTTATCCGATTGATAAGTGGCACTAAAAAAGCTGCCAATAGAGGTATAGCTATTATTAATATAGGAACATGGTTCGATAGATTCATCCTCTCAACCTCCTTACCTCGTCTGTATCCAAGGTCCCATAGTGTTTATAAATCATCATAGCGATTGACAATATAAGAGCAGTAGTTGCGATACCTATAACTATACTGGTAAGAGTCAAGGCTTGAGGAGTTGGCAAGACCATTGCTTGCCCGGATGGTGCCTGGGTATAAATCGGAGCAATTGCTCCTTTCCTGTACCCTAAAGTGATTAAAAATAAATTTACACCATTTTCAATTAGAACAATACCAATTGTAATTTTGATTAAATTCTTCTTAAACATAAGAGTATAAATTCCTAATCCTATAAAAATTACTACTGCAACATAAGGTAAATTGCCTATCATTTTATGATTTCTCCTTCTTCTTAGTAAATTCTGCTCCACTAGCCATAGTTAAAACAATAACCCCAAAAGCAGATAAAACTTCTAATCCAACGGCAATATTCATCAGGGGAATAACTCCTCCGGTATTCATATCACCTGGATTAATACCGATAAAAGCAGCATTACCGAACCAGCTCCCGCTGTTGGCTAAAAAGTTATAAAAAAAGGTTATTCCTAATCCCGAAAAACCTAATACTATAAACAAGACTAAACCAAAGTTTTCAAAGAGTGAGAAAATATCCTTTTTGAGAAATTTATTGGAATTCAAACTACCATAAGATACTAATAGTAAAGCAAAAGCGGAACCTGCCACAGCACCTCCTTGAAATCCTCCCCCTGGAGTAAGGTGGCCATGTGCTATTATATATAAACCAAAAATAATAATAAAACCATACACAAAATTGGTAACAGTCTTTACTATCCTGGACATCTCTTTCATCTCTTAACCCCCCTAAACAGAGCCACAATTCCCACCACTGCGGTAAAAAGGACTGTAGCTTCCCCTAAAGTATCAAAACCTCTATAGTCAAAAACGATAGAGGTTACTACATTGTTTGCCCCGGTTTCGCTCTGAGCATTTTCAATAAAGTAATCATCCATCTCGCTAATAATAGGTTCTCCGAATGTCCTCATGTTTACGGCGCTAACTATCAAGAAAGAAAAAAATATTATAAAGGCGATACCGAAAATTATTTTTTTCATTTTATCCTCCCCTATCTAGTCCCTCTAATAGCAAAAATAAATATTGCCATAGTCAATCCTGCTCCGATAGCTGCTTCGGCTATGGCTACATCAGGAGCATGTAAAAGGTAAAATTCTAATGAAAGAAGCAAACTGGCTACCGACAAGGCAATTATTGAGGGCAATAATTTTCTAAAAACTACCGCTAAAAAGCTGGCAATTATCATCATTACTAAGGTAGAAATATGGATTATCTCAACAAAGGAACTCATTTTAATTTAGCCTCCTTTAATTCGTCAATTACTGCTTGCTTAGGCATTACTCCACTACGATGAGCTGCTCGGGCAATAGCATGGGCCCCCGTTGGGTTGGTAATTACTAAACAGACTAATGCCACAATAGTATGAAGAGCAAGGACTATAAATTTTGAATCTCCGGTAACATTCAACCGGGAAAAACTATAAACAATAACTGCTAAAGAAGTAAAGATTGAGCCGAAAGTTGTAGCTTTAGTTGCAGCATGAAGTCTGGTATAAACATCAGGAAATCTAAGAAGACCTATTGAACCTAAACAATTAAAAAATACACCTATTCCTAAAAAAATATATAAAAAAGTTAACAATGTTCCCATTACTCCTTAGGCCCCCCTTCTAAATATTTGGCCACATATAAAGTTCCAATATAGGATAGCAAAGCATAAACGATGGCAACGTCAACATAAATGACTTCTTCATAGGCTGCTCCTACGAGGATCATCCCAGCTACCACTAAAGTATTTATGGTATCCAAAGCTACTATTCTATCAGGAACAGTGGGCCCAAGAATTAATCTAATTAAAGAAAAGAGCATAAATAATAGCAATAATCCTCCTGGAATAATAAAAATTTTAAAAAATTCGTTCATTCTGCAATCCTCCTTATCCACTGAGGAAAATTAGCACAAATATGTTGGGTAGTAGGTTTTAAAGTGGTAACATTTATCCAATGAATGTATAAATCATTGTTTTTCTCATCAATATCAACAGTGAGTGTTCCCGGGGTTAAAGTAATCGAATCTGCCAATAAAGTTATCCCCAGGTCGGTTTTTAATCCGGGAGATATTTTTACAATACCAGGATTTATTTTTCCACTAATTACCCGGTAAGCAACGTCAATATTTGCTTTAGCCATTGCCCAAAAGAATGGTCCGATTAAATAGACCAAAAAAATAACCCATCTAAATGGGTTTAACATTCTGTAAGTTCTTTTTTGAAATAATACCTTATTGGCTACAAAGGCTACGATAAGTGAAAGTATAATCCCGATTATAATTTCGAAAATACTCCATAGCCCCCATACTTCTCCCTGACTGGCTGTAAGAACTAGATAAGCAAGCATGCTAAGCAAAAAGGTTACAATAAAATCTATCATTACTTCCCCCTTTTAACTCAAATTAACAAAATAAAGTATAACATTTTTTTTTATTCAATGTAAAGTTTTTTTAAATTTTTTTGGATATTTTATTCTATTTCAATATCTTCAATATACAAATCTTCGCCAGAAATTATATCTATCTCCAAACTATCACATTTCGAACACTTAAAAATATCTTTTTTAATCTTGAAAACTTTATTGCATTTTCGGCATTTCCCTAATAAGGGAGACGATATTATTTTCAAAGCTGCCTTTTCCGCCATGGTTCCTTGGCTAAAATTATTGAAAGCAAACTCTAATGCGGATTGATTTACTCCGGCAAATTCACCAACTTTTACTCTAATAAGAGTTATTGTATTCGCTTTGTGCTCTTTAGCTTTTTCTATGGCAATGGCTAATAAATTTTTAGCAATCGAACCTTCATGCATGGCTTTTTCCTAAATTGACCAATTGACCAATTCCCCGATTGACCAATTTACTAATTAATTAAAATGATAGTGAATAGTTGTTGTTACATAGTTAACCAGTTTACCTGTTACCCAGTAGCCAGTTAATGTAGCAACACGGTGTGCCGTGTTGAGTAAAATAAACACGATGCATCGTGCCCCTACATCAGACTCCTAACTTCTGGCTCCTGACTTCCATTTTCTTTGCGAGATACGATTCACGAGATACAAGATACTAATTAAATAACCAGGTAACTAACTTTCAACAAAAAGAGGAAGTCATCTCTTCCTCTTTTTGTTGAAATATTCATTGGTGCCGGGAGGGGGATTTGAACCCCCACAAGCAAAAGCTCACCAGCCCCTCAAGCTGGCGCGTCTACCTATTCCGCCATCCCGGCAAAATCTTAATATAATTAAATTAGTCGTTAGCATATGATTAGCGTATAGCGTTTAGCGTATAGGCTAAATCCATAAACTAAAAGCTTAAAGCTAAAAGCGAAAAACCATAATTCAAAATTCAAAACATTTTTATAACCAATAAGGTTTCCAGAATTCAGAAGTCAGAAGGAAGTACAATAATTTCATATATAATATAAGTTATTCTGAATACTGGATTCTGGCTCCTGGCTTCTATTTTCTTATTTTCTCAAATGACAGGCTACATAATGTCCGCCATTTATATCGATTAATTCAGGCTCTTCCTGACTGCAAATTGGTATAGCGTATTTACATCTCGGATGAAAACGGCAACCCTTAGGAGGGTTAA
>Ga0268279_1000192_pt1 | contig 45713 bp, 48 predicted proteins | sample saktaG_6_FD_190142 | JGI IMG/M metagenome (GOLD analysis project Ga0268279, IMG submission 190142) | Saline water microbial communities from Sakinaw Lake, British Columbia, Canada - sak_2010_1_5_80m | ecosystem: Environmental > Aquatic > Non-marine Saline and Alkaline > Saline ...
AGCTACTCCACCTGTTTCTAATCGAGTGCAGCAGATCCCGAAATCGGCGATCCACGAGATGACGCGACTCTCCAAAGCGGTCGATGATGTCGCGTTCTTGTCCTGGGCGAAGCCGACGGTGGACACGCCTGTGCATATCAAGGAGGCTGCAATCTCAGCGATCCAGCAGGGGTTGGTCGGCGGCTATTCCGAGAGCTCTGGCTTGCCCGAGCTACGTGAAGAGATCGCGCAGAAGCTCAGACGGGACAACGAGATCGAGGCCACCGCCTCAGAGCTCGTGGTGACCGTCGGCGCCGTAGAGGGCCTGTCAGCTGCCGTAATGGCCGCGATCGATCCGGGCGAGGAGGTCATTCTCCCCTCGCCAACCTACTCGACGCACATACAGCAGGTCGTGCTCGCTTCCGGGAAACCCGTGCTCGTGCCGACGCTCGAAGCGGATGGCTTTCGCCTCGATCTCGACGGGATCAGAAAGGCAATCACGCCGAAGACACGAGCGATCATGTACTGCTCGCCCAGTAATCCCACGGGAACCGTCTTCCCTGAGAAGCAGCTCCGCCAGATAGCGGACATCGCGCTGGAGCATAATCTCATGGTCATTACGGATGAGGCCTACGAATATTTCACCTTCGACGGACACCGCCATTTCAGCATCGCCTCGATACCCGAGCTGAAAGCCAACGCAGTGAGCTGCTTTACCTTCACGAAGACCTATGCGATGACCGGCTGGCGGATTGGCTACCTGCATGCGCACGAGCAGCTCATTCCTCAAATTACCAAGGCGCATATCCCCTTTGCCATCTGTGCGCCGGTGGTTTCGCAATATGCAGCACTCGCTGCCTTACGCGGCTCGCAGGAGTGCGTCGTGGACTTCCGCAAGCATTATCGCTCAGCGCGTGACGTGATGTGCGAGCGTCTGAATAGTCTCGATTCGGTCTTCACGTACCACAAACCCGAGGGTTCGTACCTCATGTTCCCCGAGATCCTCGTTGATGACGGTAAGGATTCGCTGGGATTCTGCAAGAAGCTCCTGCAAGAGGCCCGTGTCTCCACCACGCCTGGCATCGCCTTCGGGCCGACCGGGGAGCGTCATTTACGCTTGTCATTCTGTGTCTCGGAAGCTGAGATCCATACAGCGTTTGATCGGATGGAGATCTACTTTCACCAAGTAATCAAACCGCTTTAGCTCTTCCGCCCAAACCTCTACACTACCGCATCTCGACACGCGGCAGCCAGTCGTCATAAGGGCTCGTATCAACCTCGCCGCGTGCGTACGCAGTATGCCAGCCTTCAGGCACGGGCATTTCGGCATACAACCGCTGTCGCCATGCTTCCAGCAGCATCCGGTGTCGTCCCATGAAATCAGCCGCGCAGCAAACGCGATGTTCGGTCACGGCCGCCAGCTTATCGAGCCAGCGTTCCCCAGCTTTTGAGCGCATCACGTGGTGGTCGAGAACAAGAGTGTCAATTTCGTGCGCGAGTCGAACGGCATTGACCCACGCTAATTTCCGCTGTTTCTGTGCCAGGTGCGGGAGATAAAGTGGCGGGCCAGACGCAAACACGACCGTTGGCTGCCATGCGAGGATACGGGTGACCGCCTCTTCATCGAGCAGCTGGATATCCGAAGCGTGCACGAATACGTCCTTCCCATCTACGATCCTCGTCATCATCACCATTCCGCCGCCCTCGCCGCGGCAGCCGTGCGGAACGGACGGGGAGAAGCTCAGGCAGCCGTCATGCAGTTCCTCGGCGATCATGAATTCGCCGTCCAGCAGCTCGTGGAGCGCACTTATTCGGCTTTTCATGTTACGGGAAAGCCCCAGAGGCCCTTTCGCCCAGAACCTGAGCGTTTGACCCCGATTCTGGCATACTACAGCCGCATCCTGCGCGGCGAGCTGATAGGGATTCGCATCGATCAACGGAACATGGTCGCCATGGAGATGGCTGAGCACAACGTCCGTCGCATCTGCGAAGGCCGCGAGAATCTTCTGACGCACGGTCACGCCGACGGCGACCTGTAAGGGGTGGGGCAGCAGCCCATGACGGGTGTAGCCAAGCGCAACGCCGGGGTCAATAAGAATCTTCCGATCCCGTACCTCGACGATGCAACTGAGGCCGCGAACGCCCAGCGATTCAGTGCCCAGTATCTCTATCCGCATGAGAACGCTCCCCCGGGGACTTAAGCATGTAGCTATCTTCCAGACCCTCCTGTTGCACTATTCGCCGCACTTCCGCGACCATGCGCTGTAAGATCTCGCCCGCCTTCCCTACCAAACGACAATCTGAGATGAGCTCAGTGAATAGGGTTGGCTCGGGATTCACCTCAATGACCCTCGCGCCTGCCTTCCTGGCGATGAACGGTAAGCTTGCTGCTGGCTGGACAATGGCTGAGGTGCCGATCACGAGCATCGCATCGCAGGTGCTTGCTGCTGATTCCGCACGGAATAGCGTATCTGTGGGAATGGGCTCGCCGAAGAAGACGACATCGGGCTTCAAGAGGCCGCCACAGGTGCAGCGCAACGGCACGAGATCGAACATGAGTTCGTCCGTCTCAAAACTTCTCGCACAGTCCAGACAGACGAATTGCCGGAAGCTCCCGTGGAATTCGATGACGTTTGAACTCCCGGCTCGCTGGTGCATGCTATCTATATTCTGTGTAATGATACAGCGCAATTTCCCCAGATGCTCGAGCTCCGCGAGTGCGTGGTGCGCTGCGTTTGGTTCTGCCGCGGAAACCGTGGTGAGCATCTCCTTCAGCAGGATCCAGGCCTTCTCAGGATTGCTGCGAAACGTGTTAATGTGCGCATACTCTGCGGGATCATACTTCTCCCAGAGCCCACCCCTGCCTCGAAATGGCGCGATGCCGCTTTCCACCGAGATACCCGCTCCGGTGAAGGCAACCACACGGCTCGCTTTAGCGATCGTACGTGCGGCGAGCGTGAGCGTTTCCTCACGAGCCATTGTTCGTAACTGAATTATTATGCTGCTACCATAAAGAGTAACTAACATAAGCAATGAGACGCGAATCTACGCGTTTTGCCGCTGACAGGGAGCTATCGTTATCGTAATCATGGGTGACGCGAAAGGGCGGAAACTGCTGCAGGTTGCACTTGACGTGACCGAACTGGACCGGGCGATGCAGCTCGCGAAGGAATGTGTAGCCGGAGGTGCCGACTGGCTCGAAGCGGGTACGCCACTTATCAAGAGCGAGGGCATGCACGCGATCCGAACGTTACGGGATGCGTTCCCTGGGGCGAAGATCGTCGCCGATATGAAGATCATGGATACCGGTGCGATCGAGGTAGAGATGGCGGCGAAATCAGGTGCGGCGGTCGTTTCGATCCTCGCCGCTGCGGACGACGCCACGATCCAGGACGCCGTTCGATCCGCCCGTAAATACGGTGTGGCCGTGATGGTAGACCTCATGAACGCAGCTGACCCGGTAAAACGTGCGCGGGAACTGGATGCGCTCGGCGTTGATTACCTCTGCGTGCATGTGGGGATCGATCAGCAGATGAAGGGCATGGACACGTTACAGCTCCTCGAGCAGGTGGCTGCTGCGGTATCAACCCCCTTAGCCGTTGCCGGTGGCATCGATGCGGAAGCGGCAGCCGAGGCCGTGCGGTTGGGTGCGGAGGTCATTATCGTCGGTGGTACTATTACACGGACGGCGAAGGTGGAATCAGCAACGCGACAAATTCGGGAGAGCATGGATACAGAGAGGACAGGACGAGCACGCGAGAAAATAAGCAGTGATGATGAGATTCACGCGCTCTTTGAGCAGGTGAGCACCCCGAATATATCAGACGCACTGCACCGCAAGGGCGTTATGCACGGCATACGGCCCGTGTTCGAGGGCATCAAGCTCGTCGGCAAGGCGGTCACCGTGCAGACCTTTGAAGGCGACTGGGCGAAGGTGGTTGAGGCTATTGATACAGCAAAGGAAGGCGAGGTAATCGTGGCCTACGCGGGCGCGAAGGACGTTGCGCCCTGGGGTGAGCTCGCCTCCTGGAGTTGCAAGCAGAGGGGCATCGCCGGCATCGTGATCGACGGTGCGACACGAGACGTGGATGAGATACGACGCATCCGCTTCCCGGTCTTCGCGCGCTATATCGTTCCGAATGCGGGTGAGCCGAAAGGTTTTGGTGAGCTGAACACGGAGATCACCTGCGGTGGCCAGGAGGTCAGACCGGGTGACTGGATCATCGGCGATGACAACGGCGTGGTGGTCGTGCCCAAGGAGCGTGCCTATGAGATCGCGCGGCGTGCAAAGGAAGTCTGGAAGAACGAGGAACGAGTACGAGAAGAGATAAAACGCGGTAAGACGCTTTCGCAGGTGCTGGATCTGTATTTGTGGGAGAAGAAATGACGTTTGATCTTTATTTACGGTTTCCACTCATTCATCCCGTAATGCGGCGAAGCAGAGAAGAAAGAAATCAGAAGTCCTGGGAAATAGTATGAATGAGGGAGGATCCCTCAAACATCTTCTAGAGCAGCCTCTTTACTTCCCCTCCGCATCCTTCACGTCATACTCGACGTCCACATATTCGCTCTCTGCCTTCTCCCCGGCTTCTGGTTCTGTCTTGCCCGCTGCAGCTTCCGCTTCCGCAGCTTGTCTCGCCGCTTCCTGGTAGATGACCGCAGAGACCTCATGCAGTGCTTTCGTCAGCTCGTCCACATCCGTCTTGATCTTCGTGATATCTGTGCCCTTTAAGGACTCTTTTAGCGTATCCTTCGCGCGCTCGACCTTCTCCCGCTGGTCTGCTGCTATCTTCTCACCGAGCTCCTCGATCGTCTTCTCCGTGGTGTAAACGAGCGAATCCGCCTGATTCCGAAGCTCTATCTCCTCTTTCCGCTTCCGGTCATCTTCACCGTACCGCTCCGCCTCTTTCACCATCTCGTCTATCTGCTCCTTTGGCAGTTTCGTTGACGCGGTTATTCTGATCGAAGCCTCCTTACCCGTCCCCAAATCCTTCGCGGTGACGTTTAAAATACCGTTCGCGTCGATATCGAAGGTTACTTCGATCTGGGGAATACCTCGCGGTGCGGGCAGAATACCATCCAGATGGAACCGTCCCAGCGAGGTATTGTCAGCAGCCATTGGCCGCTCGCCCTGCGTGACATGGATCTCGACGCTCGTCTGGCTATCCGCAGCGGTTGTGAATATCTGCGATCTCTTCGTCGGGACCGTCGTGTTCCGCGCGATCAAGGATGTGGCAACACCACCAAGTGTCTCCACACTGAGCGTCAATGGTGTCACGTCGAGCAGAACGATCTCCTCCTTCACCTGCCCTGCGAGGATGCCCGCCTGGATCGCTGCGCCGAGCGCAACGGACTGCATGGGATCAACGCCGCCCTCCACCTTCTTGCCGAGAATGCGCTCGAATCGCTCTTTCACGATCGGCATACGCGTTGGCCCGCCGATGAGGATGATCCTGTCGATCTCAGCCGCAGAGAGTTTCGCATCTTTCAGGGCCTGTCGTACCGGCGCGTCCACCCGTCTCAGGGTCGGCTCGGCTAATTCCTCTAATTTCGCACGTGTCAGGGTCTCTTCCAAATGCCGCGGCTCACCATCCTTTACCGCAATAAAGGGGAGATTGATGCTCGTCGAGATCGAAGAGGAGAGCTCAATCTTCGCTCGCTCCGCTTCGTCCCGTATGCGCTGTAATGCCGTTAAATCAGCTCGTAAATCGACACCCTCCTTCAGTTTAAAGCCCTCAACCAGCCAGTTGACGACGGCAGCATCGATATCAGTGCCACCGAGCTGCGTATCCCCGTTCGTGGCAAGCACCTCGAAGACGCCTTCGCCTATCTCCATGATCGTGACATCGAATGTGCCGCCTCCAAAATCAAGGACTACAACCTTATATTCGCCCTTTTTGCCGAGCCCGTAAGCCATGGCAGCCGCCGTGGGCTCATTTATTATCCGTTTCACCTCAAACCCGGCAATTTCGCCGGCGTCCTTCGTCGCCTGCCGCTGATTATCATCGAAATAGGCCGGCACGGTGATCACCGCCGCATTGATCTTCTCACCCAGATACGCCTCCGCGTCCGTCTTGATCTTCTGCAGCACCATCGCGGAGATCTCTTGCGGCGTAAACTCCTTGTTCACGGTCTTCACGTAAATCTTCTCTGCCGTGCCCATCTTCCGCTTCACTTCGCGCACCGTGCCCTCTGGATTAACGACTGCCTGTCGCTTCGCTGCTACACCGACCAGCCGCTGTTTGTCCTTAGTAAAGGCAACGACCGAAGGAAACATCTTCCCACCGTAGGCGCTGCCCTCGGCACTCGGTATAATTTTCACGTCGCCGCCTGCACCTACGAATGCCGCTTCTGAGTTCGTTGTTCCGAGATCTATGCCAATAATCCTTTCCATTTCACAAAACCCCTTCTTATCCTTGCATCCTTACCCTGTATAAAAAAAGCTGATCTAACGTCTAAGAAAAAAAAAGGAAAAAAAAGGAAAGAGGAAAAAAAAGGTTAGTACTCCTCTCCCATGCCACCCATGCCACCTGGCGGCATTCCGCCACCACCGGCCGGCATTCTCTCTCTGCTCGATGCGATTACATCGTCGATTCGCAGAATCATCACTGCCGATTCCGTGCCCGAGCTGATCGCCTGGGTCTTCACACGGAGTGGCTCGATCACACCGGCCTTCTTCATATCGGTTGGCTCGCCCTTGAAGACGTCCAAGCCCGCGGTCTTCTCGCCTCGCTCGTGTGCCGAGCGTAATGCAACGAGCATGTCAATCGGGTCAAGACCAGCGTTCTCGGCTAGTGCCCGTGGAATCACCTCGACGGCATCGGCAAACGCCTGGATGGCCAGTTGCTCGCGACCGCCAACGCTTGCCGCATAGTCGCGCAGCCTGAGCGCCAGCTCGATCTCCGCAGCACCGCCGCCCGCAACGTACTTGCCATCCTCCATCGCGACCGCAACGACACGCAGCGCATCGTTCATTCCGCGCTCCAGCTCGTCAACCACGTGCTCGGTTCCGCCACGCAGTAAGATTGAGACTGCTTTCGGGTTCTGGCACTCCTCAACGAAGATCATCTCCTCACCGCCGATCTTCCGCTCATCTACCAGACCGGCTTTGCCGAGATCCTCAGGTCGCACCTCTTCCAGGCTCGTCAGGATCTTGCCGCCGGTTGCGCTCGCCAGCTTCTTCATATCGCTCTCCTTCACGCGCCGTACCGTAAAGACTCCTTTCTTCGCCAGATAGTGCTGCGCGAGGTCGTCAATGCCCTTCTGGCAGAAGAGCACGTTCGCACCGCTCGCCGTCACCGTCTCGACCATCTCCTTCAGCATCTTCTCCTCTTCCTCGAGGAACGACTTCAGCTGCTCCGGCGCGGTGATCTCGATCTTCGCATCCACCTCGGTCTTCTCGATTTCCAGCGCGGAATTGACCAGCGCGATCTTCGCGTTCTTCACGGTCTTCGGCATGCCGGGGTGCACGCGCTCCTTGTCCACAATCATGCCTGAGATCAGAGTGGTATCTTCGGTACTGCCACCGGTCTTCTTCTCCAGCTTGATATGGTCAATGTCGATCTTCTTTTCGCCCTTCTCCGCGATCATCTTCACCGCGTCAACGGCGAGATCAGTCAGCATCTCGCGTGCCGTGCCCGCGCCCTTGCCGGTCATTGACGTGAGGGCGATATTCCTCAGCGTTTTCGTATCTCCCGGCGAGATCGTCTCCGCTATGCCTTCAAGAATATCGTAGGCCTTCTCTGCGGCTAAACGATATCCGGCTGCGATCAGCGTCGGGTGCACTTCCTGCTCCAGAAGATCCTCGGCGCGCTTGAGCAGCTCGCCTGCGAGGATAACCGCGCTCGTCGTGCCATCGCCAACCTCTTCGTCCTGCGTCTTTGCGATCTCGACCATCATCTTCGCTGCCGGATGCTCGATGTCCATCTCCTTCAGGATCGTCGCCCCATCGTTCGTGATCACCACGTCGCCCATCGAGTCAACGAGCATCTTGTCCATCCCCTTTGGCCCGAGGGTGGACTTGACGGCGTTCGCAATGGTCTTCGCTGCCATAATGTTCCTGCTCTGCGCGTCTCTGCCTCGTGTTCGCTCACTACCTTCTCGTAACACCAATATCGGTGTACCACCTAATTGTGCCATGTTGATATTGTCACCTACAGTTAAGAGTGTATGTCAGTAGTTCTATTTAAATGTTATTCGTCTTTATATGCCCGCGCCCCTACTCTTTCTTAATCGTACAATGATGGAGCGGCCGGACGAGCGCATCGTTTTCAAGGCAGTCAAAGCGCTGAACAAGCACTTACCCGCGGAACGCAAGACCCTGCTTGCCTTGCTGCGCGAAGAGAAGCCCGCTGTGCGAGCGCGAGACGGCTCGCTACACCGGATCTTGCGGCGCGAGCTGGAGGAGCTCGCGACACTGGTGTCTGAGGCTGAGCAGCGGAATTTACGGCTCCCGATCTACATCGAGCTCACTTCTGATTATGGTCGCGGTTTCGCGCGGGTGCATGGCGCGCTGGACTGCGAAGTCGTTCGGCGCGTATTGGGTACGGCGAAGGAGGGTGAAGGTGGCGAGACGCTCTTCATCAATCGGGACGACGTGCGGCGATTACGACGGCGATTGCCAACGGCGACCGAGTACGCCTTCTTTTATACGCTGTAGCCTCGAAATTCATCCTCCAGCTATATATGCTTTGCGGACTAACCTAGAAGGGAGAAAATGGATGAAGACGTCGTATCGCTGCGTGAATATCTCTATTCGCTCAGATATTACCTCTTATTCGTCTGTATTCTCTTTGCTGTTGCGGTGGGCCTCGGCTATCTGGAATTCTTCAGTGAGATCTTTAGTGAATCACTGGCATGGCTGCAGCAGTTGAGCGAGGGCATCGAGGATCTCACTGAGCTCTACTCATCGTGGGTCATCTTCTTGATGTTCTTTGTCGTGATCTTCCTGAATAACGCCTTTACCTGCTTTCTCAATATCCTCACAGGACCCCTTTTGGGGATCTTCCCAATCTTTTCCACGCTCATCAATGGCGGGTTACTCGGGTGGCTGGCACATGAAGAGGGCTTAATCGTCTTTCTCGCCATCGTGCCTCACGGCATGTTTGAGCTCCCTGCATACTTCATTAGCCTCGCGATCGGCTTGCGTCTGGCACGCGAGGCGTTGAGGCCGAAAGGATCGCGGCGGTTGAAAGTGAAGTTTGGCGAGGGACTGCGCGTCTACCTGCGGTTGATTCTCCCGCTCCTCTTTGTTGCGGCGCTTGTCGAATCTGCCTTGATCGTCATCGGCATACTTCTGATGCCTTAAGATCCATGAAATTACGAGACGGGCTCTACTGGTATCGGGAACGAGGCTTCTTCGACGCTAATACCTTTGTGATCCGCGACGAGCGAACGATACTGATTGACCCGGGCCTGGGCACGTATCTCAGGCCGCGGCTGCTCGCGATGCGCGATGACGGTATCGAGCCTTCGGACATTGACCTTATCGCGGTGACGCATCTACATCCTGATCACTGCGGGGCAACGGCCGCGCTCAAGGCGGTTACCGGCGCGAAGGTAGCGCTACATCCGGTGCAGGTCGACTATTTCGAAGCGATGGATGAGGGCTCCCAGGACTACCTTGGCGTGGGGATCGAGCAGAAATTCTCTGCTGACCTGCTGCTTGAAGAACGTCTGAGTTTGGGCGCGCTCGAGCTCGAAATCGTAGAAACGCCAGGCCATTCGCCGTGCAGTATCTGCTTCTACGCCCCCGCGCGGAAGTTTTTGATCTGCGGCGATCTGCTCTTTGAGCAGGGTGTGGGGCGTACTGATTTGCCATTTGGCGATACGGGAGCGCTGAAAGCATCGATTGAACAGATCTCGCGGCTGGATACCGAGCTCCTGCTGCCCGGGCATGGTAAGGTACTTATCGGTTACGAGCGGGTACAGCGGAATTACGAGTTTGTGAAGCGCCTTTTCTCCGCTTTCGTATAGCATAGCAAGCAAGACGTCCAGGAGTTCACGCGCTACCAAACGCGTCCTCATCTATACCGTATCTATATAATAAATAGAGGCTGGGACTGGGTGCGGGTTGACGTTTTTTAGTCGCTGGCGGACAACCATGGCTCTTCGCTGTTACCTTACCGTGCCGCTAAAGGATCTCCTCCAGATCCTCCAGGAAGTACTGTATCGTCTCTTCATCCGCATGCGGCATGATCACGAGCCGCAGAGCTCTGGGGCTTCGCGTTATCGATACGCGCCATCGCCGCTCTTCCAGCGCTTTCTTCACGCGCTCTAAATCGTCCTCCGGTAAGTTTAAGGTCACGACGTTCATCACTGGCTCGATGACGGGGAAGATGCTAAGCCGCTTTGTTCCGCGTATCAGCAACCTCGTGAGGCGCATGCATTCGTGCACAATTTCTTGCAGCCCCTCTCGACCGAGACATTTGAGCACGGCGTACGTCGCTGCAGTTGAGGCGCCGCTCCTCGTGCCCACGAGCGAGTACTGCTGCTTCGTGCTCAGATACGGCGTTTCCACTACCAACTCATTCAGGAACGTCGGATCGCGGAACAGGAGGCAGCCCGCGCCGAGTGTGCTCAAGCCCATCTTATGCGGGTCGACCGTGATGGCACTCACGCCGTCGAGCGCGAAGTCGAATTCATAGTGCTTCTCGAGAAACGGTATCACGAACCCGCCAAAGGCCGCATCCACCAGCAGAAAGAGATCTCGTTCGCATGCGAGCGCCGAGAGCTCCTCTATCGGATCTATCTGTCCGAATTCAGTCGTTCCTGCTATCCCTACCAGCGCGATCGTGTTACGGTCAATCAGTCGTTCCACCGCATTCACATCCACTTTTAGCTGCTCGTCCAGCGAAGCCTGCCGCACCTCGAGGTTCAAGAGGTCCGCAACCTTCTCGAACGAGAAATGAGCGGTTTTTGGAACCACGATGTTCATATCACGCACACCTCCTTTCCGTCTCCGGTTTCGAATCGCGCGTATGGCCTGGATATTCGATTCTGTACCCCCGGTGGAGATGTAGCCGGCCGCATCCTCTTTGCCGAGTAGCGAGCCGATCATTCGAACGACTTTCTCCTCCATCTCCTTCGTCCCGGGGAAGAGCTCGGAATCACCGAGATTCGATTCTAAGAACATCTTGTGCGCGTAGATCGCGATTTCGTGTGGATACGTGCACATAGAGCTCAAAATTCGCTCGTACGACAGGTCCATCAACTTCTTCTCCTGAAGCAGTGACTCAACCGCCTCTCTGCTCATACCTCGCTCTTCCATTTTACATACCTCTCACGATTGATGGCACGGTAAAGCTCCGGGATCAGAGATCCTACGGGAGAGCTACCGACTAAGTCTTATTCGTCCTCTGTCTACTTAAGTCTGTTAGAACTTAGAAGTTCATTGGTGGGGCAAAAAAAGGAGCAAAGCGTGATGAACGACTATCCTGAAACGGTGCGGATAATTGCGGAAGCGCTGTGCGTACGAAAAGAGCCCGTGGGCGTTACGTACACGGACGAACCGCCGGCTGTGGAGCCCGAGCCGGGGAGCTACACGGTCTGTGGTGCGATACTGAGGGCAGCGGACGGCGCGGTCATTATGCTCACTGAAGATCGCTGCGCCTGCTCAGGCGGCAGAAGCCATATCGGCCTGACCCAGCGGAGCACGATACCGTGGCAGCTGCTCGTGGAGGGTGAGAAGCTCTGGTACGACGTGAAGACCGCGATTCGGTCAAGTGCGGAGACGGAGAAGTTCGCGCGTCCACCAGTAGGCCTGGCCGCGCACGTATACTTTTATCCCGTGGTGAAGAGGGTATTTCGACCTGATCTTGTGCTGCTGCTGGTCGATGCCGAGCAGGCTGCTCGACTCATTACTTTGAACCAGTTCTGGGACGGGAAGACGCCCTCGCTCGAGATGCGGGGGCCGCTCTGCTGGAGCACCGTGACCTATCCGCTTATCTCCGGGAACTTCAATCTCTCGGTTGGCGACATCAGTGCACGTCGGATGGCGCGCTGGGATTCCGATCTTATGGTTGCATCGATTCCCGTGGAGACGCTGCGAGGGATTGCCGAGGCTGTTCCACTGAGTACAGCGGGAACCGCTGAGCCGTCTGAGCAATTCCACCGAATGACTGAGAAGATGCGCTCAAAGAGCGGGCACGCAGTGAGGTAAAGTAAATTCTTACGTCGTGCTTTACCTACCGCATCAGCAATCGCGAAAGGAGCGTTCTCTTCGTCTCGCACTGCGCCGCGAAGGCACAGTGCTCACAGGGGGCATTCTCGCCCTTCTCGGGGAATAGCCCGTCCTTCACCCGTTTGACGCGTTTTGCGGTCTGCAGTGCAAGTGCACGATCACCCCTTTTGATAACGGACGTGCGAACTTCCGGCGCGCGGATATATTCCACAAAGCCGCGCTGCACCGTCGTTTCATACGCATCCTCAAGGAGCATGGCGTACGCAGCCAGCTGCATACGATCACGTTTCCACACGCTATAGACAGGGCATCTGCCGGTCTTGATGATACCGGGGATATTCTCGTCCTCGGTTCGTATCAGCTTATCCATGCTCCCGACCAGTCCTAACCGCTGCGAGATGAAGGTTCGTTCCCGCTCAAACCCGAAAGAGCGCTCCAACATCGCCAGTTCATCGTCCGATCGCAGCCGCCCGAACCATTCGCTGGTGCTGATCAGCGCCACAAAGTCCGTTTTCACACGCTCGAGAAGATCCTCGTTCACCGAGCCCAGTTCGTCCTTATAAATCCACTCGATACCGTCAACAATTTCCGCCAGCGTCTGTGCAATCGTTTCATCAGGTTTTCGATCCCTGTTCTTCGGCTCACCTTCTGGATCGCCCAAACAGAGTTTCTGCCAGTTGAAGCCCAGCTCCTTGAAAAGCACATGCTCGATAGCGCTTCGTTCGTTCACCTGCGCGTGAGCAGGCCGTTCCTTCCCCTGAGCGTCGAAATAGACCAGCCGCGGACATAAGAGGTAATGCGTCAATTCGGAGACTTTAACGAGCGTAGAGCGATCCTGCAGGACGGGCATGATCTCACACCGAATAGTTTAAATACATAAGGGGTAATAGTATAACAAGCCATAGGGGGACGTAGAGAAATGTTTGAGGCCAAGATAGATGCTAACGTGTTAAAAGAATGTATTGAGTCCATTATCGCGGTGGTTGATGAGGGAAAGTTACGCATATCAGGGGGTGGTTTCCAGCTCAGAGCGGTGGATCCCGCAAATGTGGCGATGGTCTCCTTTGAGCTGACCCGCGAGGCATTTGATGATTATCGTTTTGAGCAGGAGTCGGAAGCGGATTCGATAGAAATGGGTATCGATTTCGTCAAGCTGCACGATATCCTGGGCTTTGGCGGGCGTGAGGATGTTGCGTTGCGGCTGGACGAGCAGGCCCAGAAGTTGGTTACCAAGATGGGCAGTCTCGACTATACGATCTCGCTACTCGATCCCGGGTCGTTGCGGAAAGAGCCGAAGGTGCCGGAGCTCGATTTCCCCGTGCAGGTGGTGATTGCGAACGAGGAATTCAGACGGACGATTCGGGCTGCGGAGAAGATCGGAGACCATATCGTGCTCGGCGTCGACGGAGAGGAGTTCTACATGGAGGTCGAGGGCGAGATGGACAAGCTGCGCTTGGGCCTGAGGAAGGAGCAGTTGGTTCATTTGACGCCAGGGACGCTCCATTCGCTCTACTCGCTCGATTATATCTCGGCGATGAGCAAAGGCATGAGCCACGCGGCGAACATCACGCTCAACCTCGGCAAGGATTATCCGCTGCAGGTCGATTTCGAAGTGGCAGAGGGCAAGGGCAAGGTCAGCTATCTGCTCGCGCCACGAATCGAATCTGAATGAATAATAGATTAGATTAGTAAAGTAAGTAGGTAGGTAGAACCGACGGGCCGGGCAGGTAGTAGCAGCACAGGCCCGTCAGCGTATGATGGAGGAAGGAGTAGTAGAAGCAGCGCACCTGAGCTACTATCCGTTTCTGGCTGCGGCAACGAGTTACGTGGAAGCATCTGGCATTACGCTCGAGGATCTCATTTCCGGTGCTGCGTTAGAGCGTGCGCGCGTGCGTGGCAAGGAGCGCGTACGTGAAGCGATCCGTGCAGGAGCGATTCGCAAGCCAACGGTCATGACCAGGGGCCAAGCGGAGATTGAGCTGCTCTCGTATCCTTTCGCTCGCATTCTGGTCTCCTGTATCAACAACGCGCACCTCATTCGCCGCTTTGCACTCGCAGAGGCAAAATCCGCGTACATGACACTGAAAGAAAGGTCCGGGTCAGCGTTCGGCGGCGGCGATACCGATTTGCTCTACGAGATGGCGCGTGAATTCGAACTCCATCTCGAGCTTTCGGGAATGCCGCACGAGCACGCTCCGGTGCGGATCCCGTTCGTTGAGTATCTGCGATACACGGCGAATCTGCGTGACAAACGCTGGAAGCTGGTGAATCGTGCGCTGGAGAAGGGCCAGGTGAACCTGCGAACGAGCGAGTTTTTGCGCATGCTGCAAGAAGCGATTCACGCGCGTATACGTAAGGATCTGCCGCTTGACGTGCCTCCTGCGGTCTGCGAGTCGGTGCGGCGGTATTCGAAGGAGCTGGAAGCGGAGCTGGAAGCGTGGCGGAAGAAGTTCGGTGAGGACGAGCTCGAGACGGGCATGCGAGTAAAAGATCCGGCCAGCTTCCCACCATGTATCAAGGCCATTCTGAGCAACTTACGCGAGGGTGTTAACGTCCCGCATACCGCGCGGTTCGCGGTGACCTCGTTTCTGCTGAACGTAGGGCTAACGGTAGATGAAATAATCGAGCTCTACAAGAGCTCACCGGATTTCGATGAGGAGCGAACGCGGTATCAGGTGGTGCATATCTCGGGCGAGATGGGCAGTACCAGGTACACTGCACCCTCGTGCTCAACCATGCGGACCTACGGGAACTGCGTTGATAGTGATGATGTGTGCGAGAAGATTGGGCATCCATTGAGCTATTATAAGCTGAGGTTGAAACTAAAACGTAAGACTGAGCGGAAGGAAACATCTAAAAAAGCAGAGATAGATGAAGGGAGAAGCGAAGGCGAAGGTTAAAGACCTCGTTGAGCGATTTCGGAATAATATCGATGTTTATAAGCGATCGACGTATAACGAGACGCAGGTACGGCGAGAATTCATTGACCCATTCTTTGCAGCGCTGGGCTGGGACGTGAGCAATGCCCAGGGCTATGCGGAGCAGTACAAGGAGGTTATTCACGAAGATGCGATAAAAGTGGGCCTTTCTACCAGAGCGCCGGATTACAGCTTCAGAATTGGCGGTCAACGGAAGTTCTTTGTAGAAGCGAAGAAGCCCGCAGTGAACATAAAAGCGGACGTGAGCCCATCATACCAGTTGCGGCGGTATGCGTGGAGTGCGAAACTACCGTTGTCGATTTTAACTGATTTCGAGGAGTTATCGGTCTTTGACTGCCGGATCAAGCCCAGTCCCCAGGACAAACCCGGTGTGGGGCGAATTGCGTATTACACGTTTGAAGATTATCTCGATAGGTTCGATGAGATCTATACTATCTTTTCGAAAGAGGCGATACTCAAAGGCAGTTTTGATCGGTACGCGGAATCAACTAAGGGCAAGAAGGGCACAGCGGCAGTTGATACCGAGTTTTTGAAGGAGATCGAGAGCTGGCGCGAGTTGCTGGCTAAGAACATTGCACTGCGCAATCCGGACGTGACGATTTACGAGTTGAACTACGCGGTGCAGAAGATTATTGACCGGATCATCTTCCTGCGGATTTGCGAGGATAGAGGAATCGAGCCGTACGGGCAGTTGCAGACAAAAGCGGAATCCGGTGAGGTTTACAAGCACCTGTTAAATCACTTCAAACTTGCGGAGTCCAAATATGACAGTGGCATATTCGATTTCGAGGCGGATAGAATAACGCCCGCGTTGCATATTGATGATAAGGTCTTGAAAACGATCATAAAGCATCTGTATTATCCAGAGTCACCGTACGAATTTTCAGTGCTCGGTGTGGAAATACTGGGGAACGTCTACGAGCAATTCCTGGGTAAGGTCATCCGGCTGACTGCAGGCCATCAAGCAAAGGTGGAGACGAAGCCGGAGGTGAAAAAGGCGGGTGGTGTGTATTACACGCCCCAGTATATCGTGGAGTATATCGTTAAGAACACCGTGGGTAACCTGATTGCGGGAAAGACACCGGACGAGATTACGGAACTAAAGATTCTGGATCCTGCATGCGGCTCCGGGAGTTTCCTTATCGGGGCGTACACGTACCTGCTGATGTATCACCTTGATTGGTACACCAGTCGCCAGCCGAAGAAGCACAAGAACGCGGTGTTTCAGGTAAAAGAGAACGAATGGTACCTGACAACGGCGGAGAAGAAGCGGATTCTTTTGAACAATATTTTCGGCGTGGATATAGACCCGCAGGCGGTCGAGGTAACGAAACTGAGTTTGCTGTTGAAGGTGCTTGAGCACGAGAGCAAAGAGAGCATCGATCAGCAGGTGAAATTAGGGCTGGAAGGCATGCTGCCGAATCTTGAGGATAATATCAAGTGCGGGAATTCGCTCATCGGACCCGATTTCTACGAAACCCAGCAGACAACGCTTTTTAATGAGGATGAGATGCGTCGGATCAATGTCTTCGATTGGGATGATGACCAAAAAGGGTTCGGGAAGATTATGAAACGCGGCGGGTTCGATTGCGTTATTGGCAATCCGCCTTGGGGAGCGGACTTCGGAAAAGAAGAGCGTTCCCATCTTGTAAATCGGTATCCCATGGTTCCAACAAAGACTAAGGACAGCTACTTATATTTTCTCTTTCAAGCAATAGACTTAGTATGTGAGACAGGCTTTCTTGGTTTTATCGTTCCAAATACTTGGTTGCTGATTAACAGTGCAAAGGAGCTACGGCGTGAACTGTTATCATTAAACATTAAGGAAATCGTCGACCATGGTGACGGTGTTTTCAAGCAAGCAACCGTAGAAAGTGCAACGTTACTATTAGTGAATTCAAAGGATGAAGATAGTAAATGCAGAGCTGTACGTTTCAGAAAAGGGGCAAAAATAGTTGATCATTTAGTAGATAAACGAATCTGGTTAGAAGATGATTATTGCCGTATTATCATTGAAATGAATAAAAATGCACAAGAATTACTCAAGAAACTGTGCAATAAATCTGAGCCGTTCGAAAAACGCTGCACTATCATTTGGGGCATAAAGCCATACCAAGTTGGACATGGTATACCACCGCAAACCAGAGAAATGTTAGAGAAGCGCGTGTATCATTCTACGACAAGAGAAGGAGCAGATTGGAAGCCATTTTTAGTTGGCTCAAACGTGGATCGATACCGGTTGCATTTTCCAGGTGATCAGTTCATCAAGTATGGTAAATGGCTGATGTATCCTTCTAATGAGACGCTAATTTTGCAGCCAAAAATACTAATGCGTCAAACCAGCGACAGCATACGAGCTTGCTACGACGAGTACTGCTTTTATTGTCAGAACTCAGTGTTCATAATTCACACAAGTGAGATCAATCTAAAATTCTTGCTGGGATTGCTAAATTCAAAATGTCTGAATTTTGTTTATAAATTGGGTAATCCACAAACATCCAAAGTGTTTGCTGAAATTAAGCCACGTGTGATTAAACAACTACCTATTTATAGAGTTGATCTTACAAACCCAGCAGAAAAAGCGCAGCACGATAAACTCGTTTCTTTAGTTGAGAGCATGCTTGAACTGCAGAAGAGATATCACGATGCAAAAATGGAGCGTGACAAAGAGCTTTACGAACGACAGATCAAGATTGTGGATGCGAAGATTGATAAACTGGTTTATGAGCTGTACGGGCTGATGGAGGAAGAAGTGAAGGTAGTAGAAGGGCGTTAAGAAGGGAGAGATTTTATATGAAAAGAAGGCAGATTAAGAATAGGAAGTTACGGGTGGGATGTGATGGCTTTTGAGGAGATGATTCTATCGTCGTGGAAAGTGATAAAGGAATAAAAATAGACGGAGAAGGGTATTTACTCAATAGCGATTTAAATAAACGTTTTCCTGTTACATTTGAAGTAGAACAAATACAAACAGGAAAGATATCGGGGAAGTGCACGTTATCTGGATTCGAATACGAAGATATTCTAAGTCCGTCTCAATTAAAAGATTGCCGTTGTATTTCAGGGGAACTAACAAAAGTTAGAGTATATAATATGCAGGAGTTCATATTAGAAAATTTCCAAAAATCTTCTCTGAAGGGCGAAACAAAAAATCGCGACGAGGTGATGATTACTGATATCTTTACTTATGCTTGCAATTTTTCTGAGTATCGGTCAGAAAGGTTATTGGATTTAAAATTTTCCGCAGGAAAAGTAGAAGTCTCTTGCGAAACGATTTCTACTAACGACCAACTACTGATTAAATACGGTATTATCAATCTTGACTTGAGGCATCTTATTACTGGATGTATTGAAACGGATATAGGAAAAATAACTTTCTCAACGTGGAAAGATTACAAAGAAATTATTAAGGAAATGAAGACTTTTAAAACCCCATTATTATCGGGATTTATCAATATTACTGATGTGAATATAGGAAAATTTGGGGGATTCAATTCTTATTTCGAAACAGTAGATAACACCATTAGTAAAATTCTTAATCTTTTGTCACTGGCACAGAGCACCTACCTATCTCATTGCTTGATCTGTATTTATGCCAAAACTCCAAATTTAAAATCTCAGGACGACTACAAACTTAAAAAAATGATTATGTTAGATATTAAAACGAAGGCACCGAGTCTTGGGCAGCCGCTAATAAAAGATTGGGAGGATGTATATAAATTTATATCACTGAAAACCTTTCAGAAGTATACTGATTTAAGAGAAAAGTTCGACCTTAATATTGCCTTTGAATGGTATCTTGAATCATTAAGCCATGGAGTTCTCCAAAGTGACTATCTCTTAGCTTGTACGTGCCTTGAGCTTTTAAAAGACCGGTATAACAAGATGATCGATAATGAGTATATCATCCTTCCAAAAAAGTTATTTGATGAAAAGGGCTATAAATATTTGAAAAACAAGACGAGTGAAATGTTAAAAATAATAGGAATAAACGAAGGCTCTCCGGAGCATGAGAATATAAAGAAAGAAATTGATGAAAATTTAATAAGTATTAACAGAACTAGTTTCAAAAACAGTCTCTTAAGACTATTAGAAGATTATTACATCATTTACAACGATCTATTTCCGTATTCGTTTAGTTGGGATAATATTCCCGGAAACGATAATGAGAAACTCATAAGTTGGCTTATGGCTGATTACGATATTAGCTGGACGGAAAGTGCAAAAATCTGCAAATCGGATGACGGCAAAACTATCCGCATTTTTAAGGATAAAAACTCCGCAGAAATAATGATTGATGAGAAAAAGGAAAAAGCGACCTTAAAAATTAGCGATGGCCGAACCTGCAATATAGAAATTAAAAAGGAGAACGATAAGCTAAACTTATATTTATTTCCAAATATCAAGGTTATACCGAAAATACGTAATCAAATAATTCATAGCGGGACTCAAGAAATAGACCCCAAAGAGTTATTCGATGTCCATGCAAGATTAATCTGTCTTATTCAAAGAATTTTTCTCGCTTTGTTGGAGTACGATGGATACTTCTTGGATCAAAATGATAGTTATGTACGAAAGAAGTTTACTAATTTCATAAGAGGTGGACCTCGTGCTCTAAATGCAGAAGAAATACTACGAGGCGAGAATGGAGCGCGATAAAGAGCTTTACGAACGGAAGATAAAGATTGTTGATGCGCAGATTAATCGGCTGGTTTATGACTTGTACGGGCGGACGGAAGAGGAGATAGAGGTGGTGGAAGAGAGATGAGTATGTTTGTTAAGCCAATAAATGAAATTGAATTTGAAGATGTGAAAATATTTTGTAACGAACAGATTGAAGAGAATCGTAGATTAGAATATAAAAAGGCTTTTTCCAGTAAGGATGAGAAGAAACAGATTGCAAAAGAGATCTCGGCCTTTGCCAACACTCATGGCGGCGTTATCTTGGTCGGCGTAAATGAAAAGGACAGGAAACCAAAATTACCAATAGAGGGAATAGATTATGAAAAGGGCTTTAATGAAAAAGTAATTTCGATCGCATTGAAAAATATTTATCCCCCCGTTTTCCCAGAAACTAAGGTTTGTAGATTCGGGAATAACCTTGAAAAAGCGGTAGTGGTTATTAGAGTGCAAGAGAGCGATGAAACGCCGCACACTGTTGAAAGGACAACCGGAGTTTATGTGCGGGTGGACAGCCAAAACGAACCTCAACGTGCACCCTTTGAAGAAATTGAGTGGTTGATGAATCGGCGGAAAAAAGCTGTTGAAAATCGAGAAAGACTTTTAAGGCGAGCAGAAGAGCGATTTCATAATCAACCTACAAGAAAGGATTTTAAAGCATTTCAATGTATTTCTGTAATTCCTGTATTTCCTCATGCGCCGTTGGTTGCTCTTAAAGACTTAAGTGAAACGATAAAAGAATCTCGATCAGTATACACTAGCGATTTTCCGCCAAGAGATTCGTATAAAACAGCCCACGAGAGCATTGTCTACGAAACACAGTATAATGAGTATACTAAGGATAGTGGGCTTCTAGATTACACTGAAATAAACCAATTTGGTCTGATTTTTAGCAAACAAAGCTTGTTGAGAGATGATATGAAGAAGAAAATAGATTTATTTGAAACTTCAAAATTACTGAAAGATGTGCTCAAATACTCTCTAAAGTTTTATGAAAAAGTAGGATATTTTGGATTGATATTAATTAATTTGTCCTTGAAAGAAATAATAGGTTGGACTTTAACAACTTCAGAAAGATTATCTTATTCTGAGCGACCTACAGGTAGCCCAAACATTGATAATATTATATCATTTGAGAGAAAAGTAACTGTGTATGAGTTATCAGAACGTTTTGACGAGATAGTCAAGGACGTTTTCAACGAACTTTTATGGTCTTTCGGGGTGGATAACGATCACCAGCGAAAAGGACTAATAGATAAAATATACAAAAAATGAAGTAAAGGTATTCAGAAGAAATACCACGAGGCGAAGATGGAGCGCGATAAAGAGCCTTATGAACGGCAGATAAAATTATCGACAAGCAGATTGACAAACTGGTTTATGAGTTGTACGGGCTGACGGAAGCGGAGATAAGGGTTGTGGAAGGAGAATGACTGATCCAAATTGGTTCTATTCTGCCCTAGCGCAATCTGCAGCGGCCATAGTTGGGTTAATAGGTGCATTTGTTACAAGTAGGGTCATGATGATGGCAAGTGAAAAAAGCAGAATAGAGAATAGAATTAATGAAGTCAACGCAGAAATAAAGGAATTAGAGCGACAAAAACACACAGGTACAGCACATTACAGTAATAACGTGATTAGGGAAGAGGAGAGAATGAGGGAGATCTCCAGTAATAACGCAATAATACAAGAGCTACTGAAACAACTTAATCAAATAGTACTACCAAAAGATTTTAAATGGCTTATAATTTCTCTAATTTATTTCACTACTGTTGGAGTTATACTACCATTATGTTTACTGCCGATAACACCGGAGCAGCACCTTGTTTGGAAACCTATAGTTCTTATTTTCTTCATCACTGGTCTACTTGCAGTCTTTTTATACATTTTTATTGAAATCAAACAAATAACAAAGAAAAAAACCAATGCTTGAGCTGCAGAAGAAAAAAAACAGGAAGCGAGAACGGAACACGATAGAGCGCTTTTTGAAGGGTGGATAATGATTATGATGCATAGATTGAGGTGGGTTTATGAATTACCTGGGCTGACGCTGAAACAAGGAGGATAAAAACTATGCGAGAGTTTTATATTCAATATTATACAAAAACGCTATTGACGATTAGTGATTGGGAAGAATGGCAACAAACTCCTTTACCAGCATGGCAATTTAATTTTGGAGATACTGTAGTCGCAGTGAGGGATTACATTAAACACGAAGAGGCAAATAAACTACATCTAGGATTGGAATTTATTGTTCATACACATGCGACGAGTGAAGAAGTGGCAAAAGAGAAATCAAAGGCTTTTGTGGAAAGTATTTTAAATTTCATCAGTTTTTCAACACTGAATTCTTGTGATGCTGCAGATATTATTAATATTATAGAGAGTAAGATGGGGACAAATCTATCACCTTTCCAGCATTATCTCTATCCATTCAAGGATGATTTTGTAATCTTGCCTTCGCTGAAAATTGATATGGCTGTTTTTGGTGAAATCTGGAATAAGTATAATGAAAACAAACATCAACAAAGATTGATGAGGGCGATGTCTTGGTTTAGAAAAGGACTAAACGAGAGGGGGCTAGATGAGTTTGTTTCTTATTGGATTGGTGTAGAAATATTGAGGGATATATTAAAGAAAATTTACATCAAGGAGAATGTTACTGAAGATAAATGGATGGGTACAAAAAAGGTATTCGAAGATAAAGTTCAATGTTATAAGTTTAGCGAAATTAAAGAAGCTAGAAACAGTATTTTACATGGCTACAAAGAATTAAGTGATGAATTTGTAAAAGAAGCGGTAAAATATACACCCATATTAAGAAAAGGACTAATAGCCTGCATTAGTACGATTTTGGATATTTCAGATGAAATTTTTAATGAAATTGTTAATAAAGAAGTTCGGAGGGCTGAATTAGAACAATGGCAGATAATAAAAGGTAACTTTGAAAATTTGCCTTCAATTTTTGATGAAATAATAATAAATTATCCGAAAATAGAGGCGAAGGTAAAGGATAAAAAATTGAGTCTGGTGCGAGATGGAAAACTAAATATCACGTATAAATTTGAATACAAATTTTTCTGTGACGCTCCCAATGTTAAACTTACAATAAATGAGACCGAAGTTTGGGGAAACGAGCGTAGTGGAATTGAAAATGTGCAACTCAGAATTGATGAGGACTGATGGAAGAGATAAAAGTGGTGGAGGAAGGAAGAGATGCGATATAAATGGAAAAGATATAATTGGTGGATTTATTGCATAATTATAGACATAGCATTTTTTGTAATTTTATATCTTGTCTGCCCAACTACAGATCATGATAATGCAAGGTACATTTTAAGTGCGATCTCGCAAGGCTTGGCTGCTATACTTGCCTTGGTTTTTACGATCACGTTGGTAGTATCCCAGATGACGAGAAGATACACGGCGATGGATAAGATTATATTTAGACATGGAACTATATTTTTAATGATTATTTTTGGATTTGGGGTTGTTACGCCACTTTTAGTTCTTAAGTTTGGTCTTTGTAGGCTTGGTCTAAGTTTATCTATTGCGCTTGCGTTTTTCTGTGTCTTTTCCTTGCTTCCTTTTTTAAAAGGCGTCAATGGTGTGTTAAAATACGACATTGGGATAGAGAATCTATACGAAGAGATTCTGGAAGCAATTGAGTTAAGATATGAACCGAAGGCTAAAAACAAAATCAAAGAGTTGAATGAGCTCGGCAAAGGCGCAGTTAGAGAATATCGTGAGGGTGTAATATCAAAAATTATGCAATTTTTATCCGAAATTGGTAAAAAATCTGTTGAAAAAGAAATGGAGGATATGACCTATCGGACTGTGGACTCGTTGAATGAGCTTGGTAAGGGAGCTGCAGAGAACAACTGGAAAGATGTAACGAGGAATACAACTATATGTGGGCTAATAACAATCGGCGAGGAGAGTATTGAGAAGAGATGGAAATATGTGATATTAAGAGTCATAGGGGGAGTAATAAGTATTGGTGTAATAGCGGCCAAGAAAGGATGGAAAGGCGTGGTACGGAATGCTTCAGGTTTTTTAGAACAAGTCAGTGTAAATTTTGCATTCGCAGAAGAGGGTTTTGCGAGTGCATCAGGATTATGGATTTTGGGTGCCGCTGTAGAAAAATATTTGATTGAAATTGTTGACGATCGAATTCACGACCTCCATAAGTGGGAAAGTTCAACAAGTAATGATTTTTTTGAAAAAGCGTTTACTCGTGCAAGAGAGGATTTAATTGAGCATTATCCCGAGTTAAAAACATCTTTTGAAGAGTTTAAAAGACGCTATGATCTAAAATAAACTGAAAATACGCACCAAGAGTTCGATCCCCAATCTATAGAAAAACCACGAGCTGGACTATGCGACGTTATTCGCGAAACGGACTATTTTAGTCCATATCCTCGATAACCTTCATCAGCACCTTCTCCACATCCGCGCGGCTTTGTGCGGCCGCGGCGACAATATCTTTATAGTCTAGCGGCTTCTCGACGATGCCATGCGCGTAGTTATCCACAGTGCTGATATTCGCATAGCGCAGCCCCAACTCCGTCGCCAGTGTCGCTTCCGACGCCATGTTCATCCCGACGATGTCCGCATAATCCTTTATCAGGTTAATCTCCGCTTTCGTCTCCAGCCGCGGACTCAGAGTCTGGAAATACACGCCGTGCTCAACAATGTTAATATCCAGTGACTGCGCAGCGGCTATCAGCCGTTTTCGCAGCGCTTCATCCAGGCCCGGGGTGATATGAACGATTTCAGTGTCATAATACGTGAGGATACTAAACAGGCCGATGTAATCGTGCGGAACGACCAGTGAGCGTGGTGGTAGAGCTCGCTTTACACTGCCCACTGAGGTCACACTGATGATCTCATCCACGCCCAAGTCCTTGAATACGCGCATATTCGCTTTATAATTGATTCGATGCGGCGGAATGTTACGCTCCCTGCCGTGCCGCGGAATGAAGACGATCTCATGTGAATAAACGCTCATAACGAGCAGGTACACGGGGCCGTATTCGGTCAGTACTTCGCGCTCCTTCACGTCGTCAAGCAATTTCGTGCCGAATAAGCTCGTCCCACCGATGATACCAAGTGCCATCTTCCATCATCCTAAAAGAATCTTCCGGCTATAAACTTATTTTTGGTCTCTTTTCTGATCTCGTGTTGCCCGCTATTCACGCTCACTCAGTTACGGCCACAACTCGTCCCAGCTGCGCTCGCCGAGCACCACCTCAAACTCGCCGACCGTGAGCACGGGCTTCTTAAACGGGACCAAATCCTCCACCAGGCGTGGACACGCAGTATTAACGAACGCATCGACGGCATAGCCGAGCAATTTCTCCTCGCAGATCTCGTCGAGCGCAATGACGTACGCATTCCGGCCTCGAGCGATCGCCTTTCGCTGTACGGCCAACGCATCTTCGAGCTTACACTGGCCGCTCTTGGTGCCTACAAGAACCCCAAAGGACTGTGCATCCAGTGCACGTGCAATAACCATGTAGCGCTTCTTCCTCAGCTCGTCGGGCTCGAATACGCGCACCTGTCGGGTGAACGGATCAGCCGCAATAACGCGCTTACCCGTGTAGAGCGCGATGCCGGCGGGATGAAAGCCGCCACTGCCGATGAACAGAATCTCGTCATCGTGCAGGGCACGTGCAGCGCCGAACTCGCAGCCCAGGACCAACCCAGGGGCTGCGTCGAGTCGCAAAATTTTACTTATCGATGCGGCCTTGCCCGCACGCCTGAGCACCGCCCTCGCCTCTTCAAGAGCGTGCACGTGCTGAACGGTCGCAACGAGCCCAACACACTCACCGAGGATCTCCGCTGCTGCCTTCTCCACCACAGGTTTGATATCAATAGTACTTCTGAGCTCGATGAAAATCACTTTCTCGTCCGGGCGCAATCCGCCCGTCGCAGCGCGGGCCGGTGGGAGTATGCGTCGCTGAGCGAAGAGTGCGCTTGCGTGCCCGAAGTGGAAGAGCAGCTCAACCATGCACTCCAGCTTCTCGTCGATGTCGCAGGCACCATAGCAGGAATTACCGGAGATGATCACCTCTGCGCCGGTCTCCTGCGCGATCCCGTCGGCGAGCGAAACGGCCACTGATTTGAGCCCATCAGGGAGCTGTAAACCCACCCGTGTTGCTCTTCGTTCGCGTATCAAGGCTGCTATCCGCTCGAGTTCGAACTCGTAGGAACGCTGCTCCATAATAGCTACTTACCGTAAAAGGTAAAAAGTGCGCGGGCTTTTTATACTTGGGACGCATGTACTTTTAGCGGTACAAACTATGTCAAGCGAGGCCCCTAAAAGATCTAAAGACGAGGGTGTACAGTCCTTTACCATCGGCTTCCTGGCTATTGGGCTCATTATCGGCCTGATCATGGGCATTGCCGCTGGCATCTCTGTCTTTTCCGGTCAGTCATTCTCATCGTCGTCGTGCGCCGGGCCAACGGATGTACTGAGCCCGGAAGCTGCTGGTGCACGCACAATCGATTTCCTTGCGAATTATGCCGTGTCACCGGACATTACTGTCGCCTTAATAAATGTTACCGAGCTGGAAACGGCGAATCTGTATCAAGTTACTGTCAATATCTCCATGCAGGGCGCATCGGAACAGCAGGAGCTGTACATCACGAAAGATGGCGAAGTGCTCTTTCCGGGCGCAATCAACATCGAGGAATTTAAGGAGATGGCTGCGACTCAGGGCATGTCATGAGGTGATTGAAACGATATGAAGACCGCATCGATTGGCTTTCTGGCGATTGGCGTTATCGTGGGTGTGATCCTCGGGGCGGTCATAGGGGCTTCCGTATTCTCTGCGCCCTCAGCACCTTCCACGCCCTCGTGTCCCATGCCGGCAGGGACATTGACACCTGACGAGGCAGGTGAACGTGCAATCGACTTCCTCACAACGTATGCAATACCTCCTGGTGTCGAGGTCTCCCTGGCTTCAGTTACCGCGGATGAGCGCTCGGGCCTCTATGAGATCATGATTACCGTCTCCATGCTCGGGACCACGGAGACGCGCGAGGTGTATACGACGAAGGACGGCGAGTTGCTCTTCCCTGGAGCGACGAACATCGACGACTATATCGAGCAGGTAGAAGCGCAAAAGGCACTGGAAGAGCAGCGCAATCGTGAGCAGCAGTATGGTAGAACCATCGGCAACTACATCAAGAGCGAGGATCCGCTCTGTACTGAGGACGGCAAGCCGATCATCTATTTCTTTGGCGGTCCCAGTTGCAGCGCCTGCCAGTGGGAGCACCCGGTTATTCTCAACGCGACCTCAAAGTTCGACGGGTACATCGTTCTTCATGATAGTATGAACACGGGAATCGTGGATAGCGAGGTCTTCGCTTCCTACAACCCCAGCGGTAGCATTCCAACCATTGTACTGGGCTGCACCTATTATCGCATCGGTGCAGGTATTAGCCTTGGCGAAGCGCAGGAGGAAAAGATCCTGACCGCTTTGATTTGTGAGCTGACCGATGGTCAGCCAGAAGCGGTGTGCTCGACGCCCGAGATCGTTGCCCTTACGGATCAGCTCGACTGAAGTGTTACGATAAGAGAAGATTATTAGGGTAAGATCGTGTTGATTGCGAATCCTAGCGATAGCACAAAAGATAATCATACATGAAAATATTTGTATTAACTGTACAGAATAAAAATCCTGATCTTTAGACGAATTATAACCCATAAAATTATAGTTGTTTCTTATACCAGTGATTTAATCATAAAATTTATCCAACAAAAAAATTCTAGTAACCACAATTTCTGTTTATAACAGTATACTGTAGTTCTTAAAAAGTATTTTTGATACTTTCAAGGTATAGACCCTGGCCAACTACAAAATTTAAGCTCTGATGCACTCGCAAAGGCAAAGAGATAGAATGTATAAGATTAAGCAGAAAAATTCGCGGAAATCGCAAATTTGAAAGCGATGAAGTAGTGTAATGCAAAACAAATCTTATTGTGGTAACAATTGTATCCAAGCCACGCGGCGTGCCTGAAGTTTTAGTATAAAACTTCAAGGTTCCTGGAATCGGGTTGATACAGGGTCTGATCGTGTTCTAACCGGTGGTATCCATGGGTTTCAGGGAGTATCCCCGCCGCCGATGCTTGATGTTTTGACAAAACTTAAGGGTAACGGTGGGTGAACTATATTTGTTATAGGTTATTTGTAATAGTTAACCGCATATATGTATCATAACTACTCTCATACCATTTACCCATACTTTTTTATTTACATCGATTAATAGAAAATTAATATAGTAGTGCAAAGAAGTTAATGTAGTTTTGTTATAGATAATTTATACAGGTTAATCACATAAATATCTCATAACCACCCTTCTACCCATTTACCCATACTTTTTTTATCTTCTTCGATGAATGGTAAATTAATATAGTGTTGCAAAGAGGTTAGTGTAGTATGCCCCTGAGAGAGATAAACTAAATTCGTAGCCTCAGGGAAATAAAATATCAGCCAACTCTCGTAGGTCTTACGCATAGTCCGTGCCGATATGCCAACAGAATCTAATCCGCCCTGTTTTGCCCACTGCACCAGAGCGTAATCCCAGGCCTGTATCGAGGGTAGTCGTTTTCTATTCTCGAAGAAGTAAGGGAGAATTGTTTTTCCCATTGAGCTCAATCTGATCCATCGCTCAGCCTGTTTCCGTTTCACCTTCCGCTGTGCTTCTGAGGGAAGATGCACAAAATTGCCATCGAACCACCGGGCGTTTGCCTGAATCTCCTTACATTCGGTATACCGTGCGCCCAACAGCAGACAGGCATCCAAAAGGGTTCGATTCTCCGTCTTCTTCGCGCCCGCACGCAGCTGTTCGAACTCGGAGGGTCGCAAGATCCGCGTTTTGACCTTTTTACCCTTTAAAATCGGGATCTTCTCGCTCATCGCTTTCTACATTAGATTAGAAAAGAACTACAAAAAGCTTCTCGCATCACTGGTGGAACGGGCGTTTCGTCCGCTCTCGCTGAGGAGCCTTTTCTTTTCAGCCTGGTGGCACGGTAATGGTGAGAACTTATTCAGGAGACAGCGGCTCTGAACGTGTTGGTGAAACCGGGAAAAGTGAAATGAATGTAGCTCTTATTCATCTTGTAGCGGAACGGCGATGCATCTGACCAAAGAGGAAGAGCGGATCCTTGAAGGCGAGGAGGGCTGGGCGCGTCAAAAGGCGATGGAGATACTCGTCGCGATCGGCGATATCCATCACGCCTCGCACCTGATCCCCATTCAGAGCGCACATATCTCCGGTGCCTCGTATAAGACGATCGGAGACGCCTTTGAGTTCATCAAATGCCTTAAGGGCGCGCGAGTGCAGGTGAAAAGCACGCTCAATCCCACCGGCGTGGATCGCAGTATCTGGCAGTCACTCCCGGTCTCGGAGACCTTTGTAGCGAAGCAGCGTGAGGTTGTGCGCGCCTACCGGAGCCTGGGCATAGACGTCGAATGCACCTGTATTCCGTACCATGTAGGAAATAGGCCGCAGAAGGGCGAGCACATCGCATGGGCGGAATCATCAGCCGTTCTCTACGCCAATTCGGTCTTGGGCGCGCGAACGAATATGGAAGGCGCTCCCTCTGCTCTCGCAGCGGCACTCATCGGGAAGACGCCCTTTTACGGGCTCCATCTTACGGAAAATAGGGAACCTGAGCTTCGGGTGTGCGTGCGGTGCGCGCTTCGCGATGCGGATTACAGTGCGCTCGGGTTTGTACTCGGCGAGCTCGTCGGGAACAAGATACCGGTGATTGAGCTCCTGCCCGCTTCGCAGCCGACTGCCGACGAATTGAAGCATTTATCCGCGGCGATCGGCGCGACAGGCTCCGTCGGACTGTACCACATCGCAGGACTCACGCCTGAATCGGATGCCTTTGGTCTTCCTGCTGAAAAGCTCGAGCTGGCGAGGGGGGATATCGAGTCTGTCAGTCGGACGAGCTGCCAGGGCGATGTGATCGCGATCGGTTGTCCTCATTGCTCGGCGACTGAACTCCAGCAGATTTACGAGCTTTTGCGCGCCGAGAGCAAGGGTCGAAGGGTACGGAAAGAATTTTTTGTGTTCACTGCACGAGCGATAAAGGAGCGCATGCAAACTGTAGTGCGGAAGATCGAGGCGTATGGTGTGAAGGTGATTTGCGATACCTGTTTCGTCGTCTCGCCCGCGTTTGAGCATTACCGCTGCGTCATTACCAACTCGGGGAAGATGCTGCAGTACGTGCCGTTGCTCTGTGGCGGAGCGGCTGTACAGCTGTGTACGACCGAACAGTGCGTGCAGCAGGCGTTTTGAGCTCTGGCTGTTTTTAAATACTTATATACTCTAAGCTCTTACAGTAACTAGTCGTGACCGAAGAGGAAGATGGCTAAAAGACACAGACCAAGGAGAGGCTCGCTCGCCTATTCACCGCGGAAGCGGGCCCGAAGCGAGACGTGTAGAATAAAGAGAGAGGAACGAGTCGAGGGTAAGAAACTGCAGGGTTTCGCGGGCTACAAAGCCGGTATGACTCACCTTATGCTCACTGACGATTATGCTCATAGTCAGACCAAGGGAATGGAGATTGCTGTTCCCGCAACTATCATTGAGACCCCTCCGATGCGAGTGGTCGGATTCCGTCTTTACAAGATGACTTCTTACGGTCGGCGCGCCGTCAAAGAAGTATGGGTAAAGGGGGGTGCAGCCGCGGAGACGGACGGAGCATTGAGCTCACTGGAAGCGCTGCTCGAGAAGGCGAAGGATACACGAGTATTTAGTCTGCGTTTGATTGCGGCCACGAGGCCCGAGGTGGTGGCTGCGTTGCCGAAGAAGAAGCACGAGCTCATGGAGATTAAGATGAGCGATAAGGTCGAGAGCGACCTTGAATATGCGAAAGAGCTTATTGGGAAGGATTTGAAGCTTACTGACGTGGTGAAGGAGGGCGATTTCGTGGACGTCACCGCCATCACCAGGGGAAAGGGCACCCAGGGCCCGGTAAAGCGCTGGGGCGTGATGATTCAAAACGCGAAAGCGCAGCGATCGGGAAGAGGGCGGCATGTGGGTGCCATTGGCGGCTGGCGACCACGTCGAGTCCGCTGGCGCGTGCCTCAGATGGGACAGACCGGCTATCACCAGCGTACAGAGTATAATAAGCGTGTGATGAAGATCGGAGTCAGTGACGAGGAGATAACGCCGAAGGGCGGCTTCGTGCGGTACGGCACCGTGACGAACGAGTACCTTGTACTCAAGGGGAGTGTGCCCGGCCCGAAGAAGCGACTGATACGAATCTCGCACGCCATACGGCCGCACCCACGGCTGGGTGTGCCTGAGATTATCGCGATCAGCACGAGATCACAACAGGGGAGATAGAGAGGGGACGACGAGAAGAAGAGTGATGGTAAGAGAAGTGACAAGCACAGCAAAGGTGTTAGCTTTATCGGGTGAGGTTGTTAAGGAGATTCCGCTGCCACCGGTCTTCCTGGAGGAGTACCGGCCGGATTTGATCAAGCGTGCAGTGCTCGCTCTGCAGTCCAATCGCTTTCAGCCGAAGGGCACGGATCCACTGGCCGGGCGGAGGACGTCTGCGGAGAGTTGGGGGCCTGGCAGAGGAGTTGCACGGGTGCCTCGAATCACTGATGGGCGACGCGCCGCGCGAGCACCACAGACAGTCGGAGGGCGACGCGCGCATCCGCCAACGCCCGAAAAGCGCTTAGAACGTAAAATCAACAAGAAGGAGCGGAGAAAAGCTATTCGCTCTGCAATTGCTGCTACAGTCGATCCCCTTAAGGTACGTGAACGAGGACATCGATTTAGTGAGAACCTCCCGCTGCCACTGATTATTGAGGATTCATTTGCGACCCTCGCAAAGACCGCGGAGGTCGAGGCAGTCTTCAAGACCCTGGGCGTCTGGGACGACGTGCTCAGAGCGAAGGTGCGAAAGGTACGGGCTGGCAAGGGCAAGATGCGCGGCCGGAGATACAAGACGAAAAAGAGCTTATTGATCGTTATCGGACGCGAGGACGCGCAGACCGAGGAACGACCAATACTGAAAGCGGCAAAGAACTTACCGGGCGTGGACATTGCGTACGCCGCGGAGCTCAATACCGAACTGCTGGCACCGGGGACACATCCGGGCAGATTAACAATCTGGACCGAGTCTTCACTATCACACTTGACTGCAATGGAGTGATAAGAGAGAGATGCACCGAACATTGAAACATATCGTTCCGAGCGAGAAAGCAACGCTGCAGATCGATGCGGAGAACAAACTGCAATTTATTGTTGATATTGACGCGAGCAAGAGCGAGATCAAGCGCGAGGTGGAGCGTTTCTTTGAGACGCCGGTACTGAATGTACGGACGATGATTACGTTTAAAGGCGAGAAGAAGGCAATAGTAGAATTAGAGCAAGAGGGGAAGGCCAAAGAGATCGGAACTTCACTCGGCATATTATAATCACGGAAAGATGGGAAAACGAATAATCGCACAGCGGAGAGGAAGAGGGGGCCCAACGTATCGGGCGCCTGCACATCGGTATAAAGGCAATCTCGAGCATGTACCGGTCAGGAAGGGGGAGACGATCTCGGCAAAAGTCCTGAAGATTGAGCATGACCCTGCGCGGAGCGCTCCGCTCGCCCGTATTCAGTACGAGCGGGAGAACGGTGATGAGACGAAGGTGGAGGAGCGCTACATTATTGTTCCTGAGGGCGTGGCCGAGGGTGATTTACTCCTGTACGGTGATGCGGCACCGATAAAGACGGGCAATACCGCTCCGTTGCGCTGTATTCCTGAAGGCGTTGCAATCTGTAATTTGGAGGCACGGCCAAATGACGGCGGTAAATTCGTACGATCTTCCGGTGGAAGTGCGACCCTGGTGACGCACGAGCACGAGACGGGTCGCTCATTGATAGCGATGCCGAGTGGTCAGAAGAAATGGCTGTCCTCTGAGTGCTTTGCCACCGTCGGCGTGGTCGCCGGTGGAGGACGTACGGATAAGCCATTTGTTAAGGCTGGTAAGAAATATCATAAGATGCGTGCACGCGCGGCGAAATATCCGACCGTGCGTGGCGTCGCAATGAATGCCGTTGACCATCCGCACGGTGGCGGTGGGCATCAGCACATTGGCAAGAGCAAGACTCCCGGACGTGGCGCACCACCCGGACGGAAGGTGGGGAGCATCGCAGCCAGCCGAACCGGGAAGAAGTAATGAGGTAAGAAGGAAGTATGGCGAAGAAGAGGAAAGCTAAGGCTAAAACAACGTTAAAGAAGAAGGAGGAGGAGTTCACGTATCGTGGCTATACGCTGGCGAAGCTCAAGAAGATGAAGCTCGAGGAGTTCGCCGAGCTGCTCTGTGCACGGCAGCGACGAAAGCTCAACCGCTCACTCCGACCGGAGGAGGAGAAGCTGCTCGCCGAGATTGAAGCGGGAAAGGAGAACATCAAGACCCATTTGCGTGACTCGATTGTGCTGCCGAGCATGGTGGGCGCGAAGATCGGTATCCACGACGGTAAGGGTTTCGAATTTATCGAGATCAAAACCGAGATGGTCGGGCACTATCTGGGCGAGCTCGCCTTGACGCGGAAGAAGGTTATGCACGGCGCTGCAGGCGTGGGTGCGACCCGATCGTCAAAGTATGTGCCGCTGAAGTAACTAAGGAGCTGAGAAGAGAGGAGAAGATGGCCAAGGTTAATTATACAATAGGACCCGAAGCAGATCCGGAAACGACAGCACGAGCACTGGCCTATGAGCTCCACATTTCCCCAAAGCATGCACATGAGATCATCAAGGCGATAAAGGGGAAGAAGGTTGAGGACGCGGAGACGTTCCTCGAGAACGTGCTCGATATGAAGGTAGCAGTTCCTTATAAGCGGTACAAGAAGAAAGTGCCCCATCGCCGCGGGCTCAAGAACTGGGATGCAGGCCGCTATCCGGTGAAGGCAACCGCGGAGATCCTGAAATTGCTGAAGAACGCACGGAGTAATGCGGAGTATAAGGGGCTCGATACCGAGGCGCTGCGGGTGTGGCGCGTGGCCACGAAGCAGGGACGTACGATACGTGGAATTCTCCCGCGCGCTTTTGGGCGTGCAACACCGTTCAATACAGAAACCGTAACGGTTGAGATCATTTTGAAGGAAGTGGGGAGTTAGATTAGGATAGGAGTGGAACGTGATAGAGAGGATTTTCGTCGAAGAGGGGATTAAAAAAGTTCGGTTGGACGAGTATTTCAGGAATGAGCTTGATCGTGCAGGCTATGGCGGAATGGAGTTGAAGCGAACGCCAATGGGCACGCAAATCACCGTGAAAGTCGAGAAGCCCGGAATGATCATCGGGAAGGACGGCAAGCGGATCAAGCGGCTAACCAGCGAGATCGTGAAGCGGCAAGAACTGGACAATCCGCAGATTGACGTACAACCGATTGATGTCCCGGAATTGAATGCACAGCTGATGGCAAATCGGCTCGCGAAACTCATCGAGCGCGGCTGGCATTTCCGGCGTGCTGGGCGCTCAACCTTGCAGCGGATCATGGATCGCGGTGCGCGCGGGTGCGAGATACGGATGACCGGGAAGCTGAAAGGCCCCCGTGGTCGAATGGAGAAGATGGTTGACGGCTACATCAAGCATTGCGGATCGCTCGCTGAAGAGATCGTCGATAAAGGCTATGCGATCGCGAAGAAGAAGGCGGGCGTGATTGGGGTAAGAGTACGGATAGTCAGGCCTGATGCGTATGTTCCGGACGCTTTTCGGATGAACCTAACGAACCTAACAGCAGCGGCAGGAGAAGTGGAAGCGGGAACGCTGGAAGTGGCTGAGGCTGCGGAAGCGCCAGCAGCGTCGAAGGAACCAGCGGTCGCCGAGCCGGAGACGGAACAGGGGCAGGAATCTGCAGTCAGCCCCAAAGCGGAGGTTGAACAACCGCAAGCGGAAGCAAAGAAAGAGAAGAAGAAGAGAGCGCGGAAGACAGAAGGTAAAACGGCAGAAACTGCTGCAGCGCCTGCCGAGGAGTTAGCCCCCGAGGTAAAACCGGAAGGGGCGGAAGAAACGGGACCTGAGTAATGAGCATCTTTAGAATTGATGAAATCCGAAAGATGAGTGTGAAGGAGCGGAACGAGGAATTAGAGAGTTTGATGAAGGACCTGTTGCAAGAGCGTGGCGTCATTGCCACTGGTGGCTCGCCGGACAACCCCGGCAGGGTGGGTGAGATACGACGGACGATCGCACGGATTAAGACGGTCCAGAGTGAGGAGCGGCGCGCAGCAGCAACGGTCGCAACCGCGGAAGTGAAGCGAGCAAGCAAAGCGAAGAGGAGCTAAGCTGCATGGAGATCTGCGAAAAGTGTGGATTGCCGCTTGATTTATGCATTTGTAAGGAGATTGCCAAGGAGCAGCAAATCGTTAAGGTCTACACGCTGCGGAAGAAGTTCGGGAAGTTCAACACCGTGATTGATGGGATTGACGGGAAGGAGGTCGATCTGAAGGCGTTGGCGAAGGAGCTCAAATCAAAGTTTGCCTGCGGCGGCACGGTGAAAGCGGGCATTATCGAATTGCAGGGTGATCAGAGGAAGGGGACCAAGGAAGCGCTCCGAGAGATGGGATTTTTCCTCGAGGGTGAGGATTGAATCTAGAAAGAGCGAAATAGATGAAGCTCAGGCCGGGTAATCTCCTGCAGCATGAGCTCATTGGCTTGCAGATCACGGTGGACGAGAGCACAAATGGCACGCTCGTCGGTTTACGCGGAACGGTGGTCAATGAGACGCGAAACATGCTCGTCATTGAGACTTCGCAGCGGGTGGAGAAGAGCTTCTCGAAAGCGGGTAACTGGTTTATCTTTACGCTTGACGACGGTGTGCTCGTGCGCGTGAAGGGCGATCGACTCGTTGCACGGCCTGAGGATAGGATCAAGAAGCGTTAAGTTGAGGTTCCACAACAAACGGGTTTCGGAACTCAGCTCGGGTCAGCCATCTCGGCTCGGACTTTTCTGGTCAAAAGTACATAAGGAATAGAGAAGAGAGGGTTTATAGAAGAGGAACAGGAAGCGAAATGAGAGACATAGGGCTCAATGTGAAGGTACCTGAGAAGGAATGTGACGATATCAACTGCCCATTTCATGGGACCTTGCCGGTACGTGGTCAGATCCTGGAGGGCGAGGTGGTCAGCGATAAGGCGCCGAAGACGGTCGTGGTGCTGCGTTCTTACCTGAAGAAGATCGCGAAGTATGAGCGTTACGAGAAGCGGCAGTCGAAGATACACGCGCACAATCCGCCCTGCATCAATGCGAAGGTGGGCGATATCGTGAAGATCGCGGAATGCAGACCGCTGAGCAAGACCAAGAGCTTCGTCGTGGTGGAGAAACGGTGAGGTCTGCACGCGACTCAAGCTTTTAACCTGCCACGGGAAAGAAGTATAAGGACGAACGAGGGAGCGGGGGAGCGCGAAGGAAGATGAAAGGGATAAAAGCGAAGATACCGCGGGCTTTACCGGCCGGTGCGCGGTTAGACTGCGTGGATAACACCGGAGCGAAGGTCCTGCAGATTATTGCGGTGAAGGGGTATCGTGGCGTGAAGAACCGGTATCCGAAGGCAGGCATCGGGGATGTGGTCATCGCCACGGTGAAAAAGGGCAGGCCGGAGATCAAGAAACAGATCGTGAAAGCGGTGATTGTGCGCCAGCGTAAGGAGTTCAGGCGGCCGTCGGGGCTGCGTGTCAAGTTCGAGGATAACGCGGCCGTGATCGTGGATGATAAGGGCATGCCGAAGGGCTCGGAGATTCGCGGACCCGTGGCGCGGGAAGCGGTAGAGCGGTTCTCGAAGATCGCGTCGGCTGCGGCGATCATCATTTAGCTGAATTAGGATCGTTAGGGTAGGATAGAATACGAAGCGGGGGTTACCGAGTGGACAAAGGTGGCAGACTCAAGATCTGCTCCCGCAGGGGTTCGCGGGTTCGAATCCTGCCCCCCGCATGATTTAAGAGTTTGGGTAATGTCTGAATTATCACTCCTTTGCTCGATGAAATGAGGGGAGGGGGTAAGGCTTGGAATATCGGATTATTAAACATCACAATCCCAACTCTCTTTTAAGCGTATTGTGCGATGTCGATCTTCCTTCAGTTTTTCTATAATATACTCTTGCAATACCTTCTGGTCGCCCTCTGTCATGATGCTGTCTATATCGACCATATGCTCTTTTATCGCCATTAATTCCCTCTTTATAGTTTCCAGATCTTTATGTATAAGTTCCAATGTTACGTCCTTCATGCTCGCTGATCTCCTCTTTACGAATATAAATGCGGGTATCCAGTCACTTCCTTTATAATGGGCCAGATCAGTCCAACAGGTTTCAGCTATGATCCCTGAGGCGTCGAAAATCCAAGCGTAACTCAGATACGGCCATCTTTGCCGGACGCAGAATAGGTGTAGACTGAAACCGTCTCGTTGACCATATTCCGGTGTTGAACAGTCACACCATCGATCAAGCATGGTCAGCACAGCGTCTCCTGGCCCATCGAAGACCGTCGGAATCTTTAAATAGCTTGACCCTTTATTGATGGAGTGAGCAGCGGACTCGCGATTTGGGGCGCTTGACGCGAATTCCTGCTCTTTGTCAGTGCGATGACGGATGAGAGGATCATGCTCACGGAAGAGGAGGGGAAGCGCGGTTTGGAGCTCGCCCGAGCGGCGATCGCGGAGTATTTACGGACGAACACTAAGATTACGGCTCCGGGCGGTCTATCGCCGAGCTTTGACGAGGATCGCGGTGTCTTCGTGACCCTGAAGGTGTTCGGTGCGCTCAGGGGCTGTATCGGCTTTCCGTATCCCGCGTTCCCGCTGAAGGAGGCGATCATCGAGGCGGCCATTTCCGCTGCGGTCGGCGATCCCCGATTCCCTGCTGTTACGTTACCTGAGTTTAAGGACGTGAGTATCGAACTCACGGTGCTTACCTTGCCGCAGGTCTTGAAGGTGAAGCCCAGAGAGCTGCCCCAGCATATCGAGGTTGGTAGGCACGGTTTGATTGTGAAGCGCGGGATACAAACAGGACTCTTACTCCCGCAGGTAGCGACCGAGTATGGCTGGGATGCGGAGGAGTTCCTCTGTCAGACCTGCTGGAAAGCGGGCCTGCCGCAGGACGCATGGCTCGATGAGGAGACCGAGGTGAGCACCTTTGAAGGCCAGATCTTTTCGGAAGATACAACCTGAAAACGATGATTGAGATTGATCGGTATAAATGTGGTTACTGTGGTGGCTGCGTCTCCGTCTGTCCCACGGACGCGATCGAGCTGGTGGGCACGTGGATAAAGATCGATGAGGACAAATGCAACAGTTGTAAAGCGTGCGTGAACATCTGTCCCGTGGGCGCATTGACACTGCTGAAGGACGAGTGAGTTGAGTGCCCAGAGACAACGAAAAAAGCGCGTCGATCCAGCCTGAATTGTTTCCCTCTGATTCCACGAAACTCACCTGAGCTTCTTCAGATAGACGAACGCGCCCTCACCATCAGCGTAATAGCCCTTCACCGTGTAGGCCGGGCGGTATCCTTGCTTCTCGTAGAAGCGCATCGCACCCGAGTTGCTTACTCGGACCTCGAGCGTAATCGTAGTAAAGGATTCGTTGAGGAACACGAGTTCGAGTGCAGTCATCAATTCCTCACCCACGCCACTCCGTCGATAATGCTCCTCCACCGCGATCCCGGAGATATGGCCGTGGTCGCCCCGGATCGCGCCGCCGATGAATCCGACGAGTGTTTCCTTGCTACTCGACCCCGGTGCCACGGCCACGAAGAAGTACTGCTCTGCCGTATCAAAGAACTCCGCAATGTCCTCCGCGGTGTTCACCGTCTTGATATTCCGCTTCCACAGCCGTACGATACCGTTCAAATCAGACCGCTCTGCTTTCCGGAGCCTAAAATCCGTCATCGGTCTTGCCACACTTCTCTTCTTCTTCCTCCCTTAAAAATACGTGCGATTTCTTACGCTCGTTTCGTCCTCCCGTATCCGGTAAGGGAACATCAGCACGCACCGAGGGTATTTATGAGGCGATCGGTATTGAGGAATATAGGGATACAGGGGAATGAACGAGCCGGAACGAATCACAAAGGATCTCACGCTCTTCGAGCGGAGTTTGGTCGAGCTCGATTCGGTCGCGCTCACGGTCGAGGAGGAGACCGTGGTGGCACACGCGAAACGGTATTACGCGGACACGCAGTATTATCTCGAAATGGGCGATTATTTCACCGCCTTCGGCTGCATCAACTACGCACACGGGTTGGTTGACTGCCTACGAAACGTAAAGGGCTTGATACCCTGACCGATCTCTGCCGTTCCTGCCTAAACGTAGGTAATCAGGGTATCTCACAATACGGCTACATAAATGCGGCAGCATAACCGATCAGGAATCCAATGATAGCGCCGGTATTCAGGAATGGCAGGCCTGCATGCGGTTTCCCGCGGCCGGCAATGCCGGTCAGTGCTGCGTAACCCATAAGCGTGCCAAGGAGCGCGCCGAGCGCAGGTGCATTGATCAGACCGAAGAACTGCAGAGCATCAGGGAGCGCATTTGCGGAGACGACGAGCACGGAGGGAATAATCGCATCACCGAGCCCCATGAAGAAGCCCTCTTCCATCTCGCTCCCCTTGAGGAGTGAGAAGTGCAAATGTCGCGGCAGCACGAAGAGGACGGGCATGTGGAGATCCACCACCGACTCGGCCAGCGCGACCATATGCTTCGTCTTGTAAACCGCAATGGCATCGTAGACCAGCAAGATGATCATGAGGAGCAGCACGGGAAGGATGCTGAGCGAGATGCCGAAGATCGCCGCCGCGCCACCACCGATGAGCAGCCCGGTTACATCCAGTACGTACCATTCAGGATACGTGAAGAGCAGGAGGGCGAGCGCAATCGTAACCACCGCCGGTACGAAGCGGTACGGCAGGAGCACGACCATTACGTAATAGATCGTCAGGGTCACCGCGGCGAGCATGACGAAATAGACGAGCTTCTCACCACCGTATTTGAGCACGATGAGTATGAACGCGGTGAAGGCGATGATGAAGCCGAAGAAGTACAGCGGATTCCAGAGCGATTCGGGATTCTCGAACGCCTGCATACCTGCGGCATCCAGCGGCGCGGCGAGCAGCACGGCGAGCAGTTGCGTGATCAGGATGAAGCATCCCATGCCCAGAAAGAGCAAGATGCTCGCTCGATGCTCTTCCCGGTCCTCCTTGAGATCGCTCTTATCTTCTTCCGTGCTCTCCAGCATGGTTTTGCGCACCGTTATAAAAAACCATTGGGCAGTAAAGTTTAAAACTTGCGACCTGTCAACTACTGATGCTTTAGCGCTCAGCTAGCTCGGCTTTAACGACAAGAAGCTGTGAGGTAATAGGTCTTGATTGAGCTGTCGTGCTAACGCGCTAACGCGGTAACTTCCCTTTCAGGAACGTTGCTATTCGCTTACTATCCCGCTCCTTTTTCATCAGGATATCGGTTTGGAGCACATCAACACCCTTGGCTACAGGGCACACGTCACTTTTATCGATGATCAGCACGTCCAGCAGATCTTTATAGCAGGAATACACGCCGTATGGTGAGACCTCAAAACCCTTAGCACGCATGAATTTACCCGCAGGCCCGCTTACCGCCGCTGTGCCCACGATCGGTGATATGGCGACCACGACCTTCCATTTCAGCAGCTCTCGCACCCCTTCGAGAGCGAGAATAGGACCGATGCTCGTTACCGGATTGCTCGGCCCGAAGAGCACGAGCGGGTCGGCTTTATCCTCCAGTGCTGCTATTACCGCCGCTGACGGCTTTGCTGATTCAATATCCTCAAACTGCACGTCGAGTACGTCCGGTTCGCCTCTACGCTCGACCCAGAACTCCTGGAAATGGAGCTCGCCTTCAGGCGTCATGATTTTTGTGCGTACCGTTGCAGGCGCGTCGGTCATCGGTAGAATCGTAATCCGCTCGGGTATGCCGAAGCTCCGTGCAAGCGCAGCAGTCGCCTCAGTCAGGCTCTTGCCCTGCCGCAGCAGTTCAGAACGCGCGATATGCGTCGCTCTGTCCCTGTCCCCGATCATCAAGCGCTCAGGATTCGGCAACTCCTGCAGAGCAGCATGCGTGCTGAAACTGTCGGTTTTGATTCCCCACCATGTCGCCTTGTTGATCAGCCCGCCTAACGTGTAGAGCACGGAATCGAGATCCGGGCAGAGCAAGTTGCCTGAGATCCAGACGTCTTCTGCGGTATTCACGATGATCGTGAGCCGCTCTTCCTTGAAGACCTTCTCGAGCCCAGCCAGCAGCTTCGGCGTGCCCGTGCCACCGGAAAGAATGATCATACTCTTCCAAAGGATGAATGACCCTATTAAAAATTATGGACGCTAGGGATCGCTTGCATACGCTGAATCAGCGCAGCGGCCTTAAGGGCAATAGTCGTGAAGCGGTCGTCGTGTTGTCGATCACTGCGCGATGAGCGTGACGGAGAACGTCTGACGTGGCTCAACACTTTCCCAGGGCCGGTGGTAGATCAGTTTCAGGGTGGTCTGGCCAGCACCGACGACCTCAAACCGGATGATCTGCACGCCGCCTGCACCAAGTGCCTCGGATTCCGGCTCGAATTCGATCTCCCCCGTTTGCCGAATGATCCGCTCATCCGTCGGCTCCACAACTGCCCATGTGTAACCAGTAGTTGGATTCGCCTCGAGCGTCACTTCTAATTCCTGACCAACATCAACCGTGACCGTCTTGCCGTTATGCGCCTCTGTGAGCTGCTTCTCGCCGGGCGCGTACGCCACCCATATAACAATCAGAAGCACGACAACAACGAGTACACCTACGATTATGTACCACTTCTTTTCCATACTAGTCCACCTCAGATAATGCATGCATAACAAGGCACGGGGGGCTTAAAAAGGTTGTGATTACCGCGTGGAGCATACGTTTTCGGTCAGTTTCGGCCACACGTAACGAGCTGCTCGGAGAGATGAACTTATATAATGCTCAAGAGCCTTATCTTCTCTGTGTTTGTATGGCGGTGAAAATCCTGAGGTCACGATTCTTGCAAGCGCTGGCCATAGTGACTGTGCTCTTTCTTCTGGTTGTCGTGGTGGTGAGTGCTACCGAGCCCGTACTCAGCTCACTCAGCAGCCGGTGAATCAACTGACGTTTGCAGGGCTCTCGGAAACCGGGCGGGAACGCCTGACTCGGGCGGCACTATCATTTGGGACAATGGGATGGACTATTACTATCTGCTCTCCTCGCAGAACGATATGACCGGTAACGAGACCTGGCAAACGATCCTCGCAGATGATTTCGTCCTGACTGATCCCTGAACGACCGTGACCGATGTGCACTGGCTGGGCGGCTACTGGAACGAGCCTGGGGATGGCGATTTCGACTGGGAGATCAGGTTCTTCGAGGACGCTGGAACCGAGAACAAGCCGGGTACCGTAACCGCCTCGTTCTACTTCCCGAATTCGGAAACACACGAGACGTTTCGAGAACTGGGTCATAATGGGTCTGAGATCTACAGCTATTCAGTCGATCTTCCGACTCCCCTGAAGCTCAGTCCTAACACGAAGTACTGGATCTCCATTCAGGGCTTTGGCAATTGGGAGAACGAAAGCGGGACACAGAGCGGCTGGGCGTCACATAATGAGACGATCCTGTTGCACGAGGCGGTGTTCAAGTCCACAGATTTCGGCTATCCCGAGTGGAACGCGACGTCAAACGTATCTGGTCTGGACGAAGCCTATGATATGTGCTTCCAGCTCACCACGCGAAGCACGGTTCCCGTAGTGGCACCCGTGGGCATAGTGTTTCTGCTCGCGCTGCTGGCGATCGTTTCTGTCCTGACGATAAGAAGAAAGCAGCACTAACTCAGTCGAAACTCCTGTGTTCGGCTCGGAGCAGAGAAAAAGCGATTACGCATGCCGCTCTGCGGAAGCGCTCTGTAAATGTGATCCAACCCATTACAACCGATCCCGCACTAATCGATCTAAGATCCTTGCCCAAGTATCATTCTCCACTTCAGTTCTTTTCTTACTCGGTTTTTTCGGTTCTCGATTCACGAGCGGGCAACGTAAAGCAGACCGTGCAGCCCTTGCCCTTCTCCGATTCGATCCAGATGCGGCCGTTATGTATCTCAACGATCCGCTTCGCGATCGCGAGCCCTGCACCGGTTCCCCCACCACTTTTATCTACTCGGTAGAATAGTTCGAAGACTTTATCCGCCTGGCCACGCTCAATGCCGATCCCATTATCCGTGACGAAAAAGACGGTCGCCTCACCGTCTAAGCGGTGACCAATCTCGATCTTTGGATGCGGGCTCTCGCCCCGGTACTTGACGCTGTTCGTAATGAGATTCACAAGCAGCTCCTCGATTCGCATCCGATCCGCATGCACGGTGGGGAAATCTTCAGCCACGACCACGTTGATTGCATGGGCCTGGAGATCACCTGCCGTCTGCGCCAGGGCGCCCTCAACAATTGTACCAAACGGGACATCTTCAGGCGGGTTTACCATGCGGCCGATCCGTGAGAGCTTCAGGGTCGCACTCAACAGCTCGTCCATCTTGGACGCCGCTCTCTCAATGTACTGCAAATCAGAGTCCACCCGCTCCGTCCCACTCACCGTGATATCTTTCCGGAGCATGCTGGCGAAGCCCTGTATGGTGATGAGCGGCGAGCGCAGGTCATGTGAGACGGTGTAGGCGAACCGCTCCATCTCCCGGTTCCTCTTTTCCAGCTCTTCAATAAGACGTTTTCGCTCCTCTTCTGCCCGTTTGTGGTCGGTAATGTCACGAATTGATTCAATTGCCCCTACTACGTTACCTTTACGGTCGAAGAGCGGCGTTGCAACCCCCCACAGATGTGCTCCCTTCCCCAGGTATATAAAAGGCGAATAAACTTCGGCAAATAGTGTGTCCCCTTTTTTTTCCACACGAGCATAGCGAGACTCGATCTCCTTATCGCTTAAAAAGATCAAATCAGTCAATATGGGTCTCCGCTCTCCGTAAAACGGTATCGAATATTCATAATCCCCTTTCCCGATTATATCCCCTTTTTGGATCCCGGTCATCTCTTCTATTGCACGATTCCATGCGATTACCTTCATATCACTATCAATAACAAATGTTGCATCAGGGAGGAACTCAACGATATCCTGCATCTTTTTGTGCGCGTCGCGTAAATCTTCCTGCGCCTGCATGCGCTCGGAGATATCAAGCTCGAATCCTATCAACCCAGTAACGTTGCCATCGCGGTCTTTAAGAGGTACTTTGTCCAATCGCACCCATCCTAAACCTTCAGACGTTCTCAACGTTCGCGCTACACCGATCTGAGGTTCTCCGCACGCTATGACTTCCCTGTCGCTTTGGATATACTCATCGGCAGCCGCGGGAAAGAGCTCTCGGGTAGTTTTATCCTTGAAATCATCGGGCTTCATTCCATAGCGCTCCGCAAGAGCCTTATTTACATGTATGAACCTGCCGCTTGTGTCTAGGTGGAATATGCCCACCGGCACCGTATCGAGAATCACTTGATGCTCCCGCTCACGTGCTCGCAGCGCCGCTTCTACCTGCTTCCGCGCGGTGATCTCGCGGACGAACACAAAGTCTGCCGCTTTTCCCCGATAGGAGACGGGGCCTGCATTTAACTCAACATACACCTTACTGCCGTTCTTGCGCCTGAGTGCGGTCTCGTATATCCCGGGGACCGCCTCGCCCGCCATACGCCGCTTGTAGTATTCGACTACTTTACGACGCTCATCGGGATAGACATAATCGATGAATGGAGTGCCAGTAACCTCATCAACGCTGCCACCCCACATCTCAGCCAAACGCAGGTTGAGATATTTGACCCTGCCATCCTGAATAATACAAATGCCATCGCTCGCTCTCTCAATGAGGGTGCGATACTTCTCCTCGCTCTCTCGCAACGCTTCCTTCGCGCGCTTCTGCTCGGTGATATCGCTCGCAACGCCCTGCTCTTGGAGAACGTTACCATCAGCATCAAACGTCACACTCGCGTTGAGCGAGACCCAGATAACCCGCTCCCCTTTTGTAAGAATCCTGAACTCGAGCTCACCGGGTTTTTGGCGCTTGCCTGCAACCGCTTTTTCGAAGAGCTCCAGGGTCATTTCCCGGTCTTCGGGATGAATAACCCACGTAAAGTGGCGACCGATGATTTCTTCTCTTCGGTAGCCCAATCGCTCAAGTAAATACGCATTTACCGAAGTGAAGTTCCCGTTTTTATCGAGCGTATAAATCATTTCGGGCACGCGCTCAACGAGGGAACGATACTTCGCTTCGCTCTCTTCTAACGCCGCTGTAGCTCGCCTGTGCTCGCTGACGTCGAGAATCACGCCGACCCGCTCCACGATTCTGTTGCCTTCACGAATAAATTTGTCGCTCTCTTCAGCGTAGAAGAAGCTGCCGTCTCTTTTCACTATCCTGAATTCGATGGAGCTTTCTTTACCCGTCGCTAAACACCGCTGGAGATCCGCGGCGACCCGGTCAACATCCGCAGGCATGATGAACTCAAAGATACTATGCCCGATGATCTCGTCCGGCGTATAGCCACAGTGAGAAACCTGAGGGCTTACATAGGTGATCGTGCCGTCGGGGGTTGCGACGTATATCACGCCTCGGATGGTTTCCAGAAGCGTCCTGTAACTCTCCCCGTTTACGTGCAGCGCGTCCTCCACCTTCTTTCGCCTTGTAGTCTCCTCGAGCAGGTGGTTATTCTCCAAGCTCCCCTGCTCTGCCTCATTCTTCCGCATCGCTCACGTCTCCGAAAGCCATTCAGCATATCCGACTCGTTAAGTCCAATAGGTGAACTTATGGCACCAATGTGGTGGAGATCATCAAGTATATCAAAAGGAATTCTTTATAACCTGACTTTCTGCGTTGTATAGGCTACACCCTAAAAAGCGCATCAGCAAATCCCAACT
>Ga0268279_1000193_pt1 | contig 45686 bp, 35 predicted proteins | sample saktaG_6_FD_190142 | JGI IMG/M metagenome (GOLD analysis project Ga0268279, IMG submission 190142) | Saline water microbial communities from Sakinaw Lake, British Columbia, Canada - sak_2010_1_5_80m | ecosystem: Environmental > Aquatic > Non-marine Saline and Alkaline > Saline ...
ATCGAAGATCGACGGCAAGATCTCTCCCGAAGTTCGAGGGGATCTGCTGGTCAGATCGAGGAACTGGTCACCGGAGAGGTATACGGAAGCTTCCCTTCCGCCCGACTCCACAGAGTACGAGCCCCTGTCCAGATCACGGAAGATGTAACGTGAATCGCCGGTGGCCCGGGCCACTAGATAGTCATTCTTGCGAACCTCGACATCAGCCACCTTCCCGGCATCGACCTCGAGGTCGTAGCTCTTCGAGACGGGAATGACCCGACCCTCGGAGAGGGGAAGGTCCGGGCTCAAACCGAGGAGGTCCAGAAGGGTGGGAATGAGGTCGACCTCCGACCAATTTCCCGTCAATACGAGGTCGTCGACGCCAGGCCCGATGAAGACCGCCGGGACCATGACCGACTCCATCCGGGACGAATACTTGGAGGAGGAGTGGCCGCCTTTGCCCCTGTCGGAGGAAAAAGACATGCCGTGATCGGCGGTGATCAAAAGAAGAACTCCGTCGGCCTCGCAGGCCTCGATCAGCCGTCCCAGAGGTGCGTCGAGGCCCGAGATCGTCTCGACGTACCCCTCGGGCCCCAGGTTGTGTCCGGCGCTGTCGACGGCCCCGACGTTCACAGTCAATAGGAAGGGACGCGGACCCATCGCCGAGACGACGTCAGCGGCCGCGTCCAGCCCCCAGGCGTTGTATCCCACGTACCCGGGAACGCCCCTCTCCTGGTTGTAGAGGGGAAATCGGTCCCTCTCGATCGTGAAGAGATCGGCGATATCGGAGGGAAGATCACCTCTTGAGCCCACCAGGGGCTCGGCACCCCAGAGGGAGTTGTCGTCGAAGAAGAGGATCCCGTCCTGCTCCAGGACCATGCTGATCGAGTCGCCCCGCTGGAGGATGGCGATATTGACAAGACCCTTCTCCCTGACCGCATCGAAGATCGTCGCCCCCGGAGTTCCGAGGTTTGCGGGATCCGCCCAGGAGCAGCCCGTTACCAGAACCGAGTGGCTCGGGCCGGTCTCCGGGACGGGAACTGATACGTTCAGAACTCTCGCGCCCTTCCCGGTCAGGTTGGAGAGGGGGGCCCGGCCCAGGGGGCTGCCGTCGATGGCCCGGGCCCGAATCTCGGGATAGACGTAGCTTGACCCCATCCCGTCGACGACGAGCAGGACGGCTCCGATGGGATGGTCGGCCTCGCCCACTTGGACCTCGGTCAGGGGGCGGGCCGATCCGGCCAGGATGAAGAGGACGAAGAGGGTGAAGAGAAGGCGCATCTCAGAAGTCGGTCATCACCCTGTACTGATCTATCTCCGTCTGCTTCAGCTCGGCGAGGAACTGCTCGGCAGCGTCCTTGATGTCCTTGGACCCCGTGATGGCTCTGCCGGTGACCACTATGTCGGCGCCGGACTTTAGGGCCTCGGCCACGGTGTCGACCCTGACTCCGCCGGCGACGGCCACCAGGATCTTCCGGTCTGAGTCGGCCGCCATCTTCTTGATGTCGGCTATGACCACCCAGTTGTGCTTCTCCGCCTCCTGATCGATTGCTCTATGCATCTCCACCACGTCCGGGAGGGCCGAGAGGGATCGGAGGACCGCCAGGGGGTCGGAAACGTTCAGCATGTCGATCACCGAGTAGATGCCGGTCTTTCTCGACTCCTTGATCGCAAGCTCGATGGTCTTTCTGGGGGCTAGACCCGAGATCACGACGGCGTCGGCGGTGGCGTCGGCGGCGAGCCTCACCTCCAGGTTCCCGGTATCGAGGGTCTTGAGGTCCAGGACCACAAAGGAGCTCGGCCTGACGTTTCTGATCTCTTTCACCACCTGGGCCCCAAACTTCTTGACGAGGGGAGTTCCCACCTCGATGAGAAGATGGTCGCTATCCGGAAGCTGCGAGAGGACTTTGCGAACAACGCCCAGGTCCACCAGGTCCAGCGCCACCTGGAGGTAGGGCGGGTCCCAGAGCCTGATCACCCTGAACCCCATGATCGGGTGGGTGGACCTGTCCTTCTCGTAGAGGACGGTATCGATGTCCGGGAAGCTCTCCATCGCCCTTTTGACCGCGAGCTTCGTGGCGCCGTAGTTGTACCGATATATGGCGTCGTAGTCCCGGGCCTGGGGGTGGATGAAGACGCTCACGATCAAGACCAGGTTCTCGACCTCGGCTCTGGGGATCACTCCCTCGGCGACGGAGTCTGCCACCGCCTTGGCGACGGCGGTCTGGGCAGGGCCGAATATCTGAGCGGCCTGGTCCATGTTCTTCACTGTAACCTTCGGCACTATCAGGGTGGCGGGCTTCGACGGCAAGTTGGGCCTTATCACGGAAAGAAGCGGGGTGTGACCCGCTGAAAGCTGGGCAAGGCCGCTCGCGAAGGCGATACCCACCGGTCCATCTTTATCACCAATTAATAGATCAATGTGAGCGAGTTCGGGCTCGTCCCCTATCAGCGCCTCTCCTATCAAAAACAAGCGTTCACCTCAGCAGCGAAAAACATCTCGCCGGTATTAATCCTTTTGCACCGGACCCAAGATCAACCGGCAGCGATGGGGCGGAGCAAGCAAAAAAACAGTGTAGGCAGCAACCCACAGATCACCTGCCAGCGGATGAGTGGGGCGAGGGCGAGATGCTCCGATCCAGTCGCCCTCAGATAACCTGCCAGTAGATGAGAGGGGCGAGGGCGAGGAGCGTAAGTCCCGTCACCAGCCTGATCCCGGCCCGATGGTCCTTCCTGAAATCGTCCACCTTCTCGGGGCTCATGCCGAGGGCGATGACGCCGCCAAGAATGAGGATCGGGAATACGATCCCCAGGTTGTAGAATAGCAGGTACACGGCCCCGGAAGAGTATCCCTCCTCGGAGATGATCCCTAGAATTGCGATGTAGACCGCGCCGACGCAAGGCGCCTTCACCAGGGAGAAGAGGGCCCCCAGGAGGAAGTAAGAGCTGAACTTGCCTCTGGAGAGGGCCCCTTCAATGTACTTTTGAGACCAGCTCGACTTGAAGAGGGAACGCCCCCCTGCCCAGAGGCGTCTTGCATCCTCGACGTGGACCAGCCCCAAAACCAGGAGAAGGACCGTCAGAGCGATCCGAAACCTCGAGGCCACCGCCTCGGCGTGGAGGGTTCGGAGCATTCCCACCCCGAATAGGTAGTACATGGCGAAGATGCCCAGGGAGAAGAAGACCACCATGAGGACGAGGTCTCGACGTCGGCCGGTGCTGGATACGACGGCGGTGGCGAGAAACGCCAATATCCCCAGAAGGCATGGGTTGAACCCGGCGAGGAGGCCCGCCAGAAATACCGTCATCATGGAGAGGGACGAGACGTCGATCTCCTCGTGGGACCCATCTCCAACAGCCTCCGATGGCTGGCCAGGCTCTTCCTCAGAAGAGCCGTTGGCGGCCGAGATAGGTGCGTTGGAAATCCCCTCGTTCCCTGCGAGGCCCCCGGGCACCGTCCCGAGGGCCTCGCGGACCATCTTTTCCAGAAGGTCCTGGTCGCCGTCGTAATCCCTGTAGGCGATGGTCCGGTTCCCGACCGCCATCGCCGGAACCCCGCCCTTAAGGCGGTGTTCTCTGGTGGCCCCGCGACCCTCCACGGAGTAGACGTCGTAGACGGTGAGCTCAGCGCCGGGATAGTCGGCCAGGACCTCCTCCAGCGTCCTTTCCGCGGCGGCGCACTTGGTGCATCCCGGAGATGTTATCAGTATCACATCGTCGGTGGCTCCGACCAGGGGAATAAAGAGGACGAGTACCGCCAGGAGGAGCGCCGGGATTCTAGGACCCATCAACGTTTTGGAACAGGAAGGGGGACGAAGCATCAGAGACGGAACTAGGGCAAGGGCATATAAAAACTTAATTTTGGGGCGGCCGGAGATCCCGGACCGCGCCCCGTCATCCGGGTTCCAAAAGAATTCACTAGTCGCTGGTAGTGACCTTCAACACCGGCATGTTCCCGTCGGCGTCCTCCTTGGAGGCAAAACCGACAGAAGCGTCACCTTCTGCCACCAGGACCACTGAGAAGGGACAGTCAGGGCACTCCTCGATCGCCTTCTTCACGACGTTGGTGGCGTCGAACTCGTACCAGCCCTCTTCGTCGACCTCTTTGACGCCGTCGACCTCTTCGTCATAATCGGGCTTACCATCCCAGACGATGTCATCTTCGAAGAAACCTTCGTTGTAGAAGTGGAGCTCCACCTCTCCTTCGGCCTCGACCTCCTTGGCGTATATCTTCAGGGTCGCAGAGGCGACGTCATCTGAGGATTCTATGCCCGGTGCCTCTTTCATGATGTTGGTATCGAAGTAAAGCCAGGATTCCATCACCGGCTCATCCTCTTCGGAGGAGACCCACAGGATCTCTTCGGTGCCGAAGTTGTCGTCCTCAGCACCTTTGTCGATATACGAGTCGCCTATCAGCATCTTCTCGGAAGACCAGCTTATGGCAAAGGTCGCACCCACCAAGAGGACCGCGCAGGCCAGGGCGCAGCCCAATTTGAACGTATATTTCAAACTGAACACCTCAGGCCACCATAGAATCGGGATAAATAAAAAGACTTGTGTTCATCTTTGACCTACATGACCCCTATAAAAGCCTCATAGAGGGCGGCTTTGAAAATTTCGGCCCCGATCGCCGCCTTTCCCCTCGGAGAGGGGTCACGTTAGCTTTATTAACTGAAGATCCTCCTTAAGCTCGGTGGGTTAGCTTGAGAACTTTAGCGGATCTGCGCCGCTTCTTCGGCGCGACGGCGATCTTGGCGCTTCTGTTGATCACGACGACATCTGCGACGACTTACCAGGCGGGCTCAAACCTCCAGGCCGCGATAAACGGAGCTTTGCCCGGAGACACGATTCTCGTGGCGCCGGGCGTCTACGACAAGGTGGAGATAACAAAGAGCCTGAACCTCATCGGCACGAACGCCAAGATCAGGGCAGGCGAGCGGGATATAGGGATCAAGATCCAGGCATCCGACGTCAAAGTCTCAGGCTTCACCGTTGAAGGCGGGTTTTACGGGATCCATCTGGTGAGCTCCAGAAACTGCACCATCTCCAACAACACCGTGACAGGATGCGTCCAGTGGGGGATAGGCCTTGTATTCTCCGACGAAAACAGGATTGAGGATAACGTCGCGAATTTCAACGGCCTAGGCGGCGAGGGGTGGTACGGCATATACCTCTCCAACTCGAACAAAAACCTGATCAAAAACAACGTCGCTAGCTCGAACGGTGAGTACGGGGTCTGCTTGTTCCCCTCCTGCTCTGAAAACGTGATCAGGGGGAACTCCATGGAGAGAAACGATTATGGCGTCTACATGTTCACCGACTGCGACGAGAACCTGGTTCAGAAAAACAGGCTCGCCAAAAACAAGATCTCCGGTATCAAGATGATTCACGGCTGCTCCAATAACCAGATCCTGGAAAACGAGATATCTGAAAACGGCGTCGTAGGGATGTTCCTCCAATCAGGATCGGGATATAACGTCATCAGAGGAAACGAGATAGCCGACAACCCCGTATTCGGAATCCAGATCCAGGAAGGCCCCGACGGAAACAACACAATCCTCGAGAACAACGTATCCGGAAGCCAGAAAGGAATCTCCGTCAACACCGACGGAAACCACGTGTACAAGAACAGGATCTTCGACTGCGTCATTCCGGCGGAGGATAGAGGGGTCAACCAGTGGTACGCAGCTTACCCCGAAGGCGGCAACTTCTGGGGCGACTACATCGGGTCCGACGATATGAAGGGACCTGGCCAGAACATCTCGGGAAGCGACGGCTTTGCAGATCTTCCTTACGTAATCAACGAGAGAGCCAGAGACGTATATCCTGTAATGGGCGAGTCTGTCCAACCAATCAAGCTGATCGACGCTTCCATCTATCCTGCCCGCGCCCAAATAGGCACGCAGGTGACTGTGGAGGCAGTCCTCGACTCCAAATACGGGATCGCTCTGATTTCGGCCCGGACCAAGAGCGTCCTCAGTTCCTCGGAGCCGAACCGGTACATTCGGATGGACCGATCCAAAGAGAACGTTTACGTGGGCACCCTCCAGACCGCCCTGATGGGGGAGGGAAGGTACCAGATAGTCCTGACGGCGAAGGACGCAAAAGGATACGAGATGGAAGAGGAGATAGGAGAGCTGGAGCTTCTGCCAAGGTCCGGATGGGACTTCAACAAAGCCCTCTCTCAACAGCTTTAAGGTGATCACACTTACAATTAATTGCGTTTTAGGGGAAAAGCCATGTTAGGGGTTAGAAAAAGCAAGTTTTCAACTGATCAGCCCGGCAAGAGGTCCGGGCGCAAATCTGCAGGTTTCCTGTCCAGGACCGCTCAGATGGCCTGGACGTTGGCGCTGATACTCGGCTTGGTCATCTGTGCAAGTGCGGACGATTTAAACATCTCTCAAGAACATTTGGACAGGTGGGGCTGCCCCGCCTGCAAGGGCGTGGTGACCTACGATCTGGACATCTTCAACTTCCTGGGACACGACTTCGAGGACAACACCGTGAGTGAGAAGCCCCCAGGACCGCAGGGGGCGCGAGCCGCCATGGAGAATTCGACTGAGAGAAGAAGAGAGGGGTTCGTTCACGGAGAGTTTCTCTCCTCCATCGAAGACGCTGAAAGCTCAGACGTGATCCTGGACGTGGGGTCCGACTACGCCACCTCCCACATAAAAGGGGCGATCCCCCTCTACTGGGACGAGCTCCTCGATGAGAACAACAACCCCAAGTCGGCTGCCGATATGGCCGAGATCTTCGGGAACGCCGGCATATCCCCCGATGATTCGGTGGTGATCTACGGCAGCTGCGCCACCTGCGACGGCATATCTGTCACGCCCTTCGTCTTCTGGGCTATGAGGTACGTCGGCCACGACGACGTTATGGTCCTGGACGGAGGACTGGACGAGTGGAAGGATGCCGGGATGTCGACGGAGAAGAGGGCGAACGAGAGGCCCGCCGTGACCTACACGCCGCCCCGGGTGAGGTCGGGCCTATTGGCCGACTACGACGGGGTGGCCGGCGGCGAGTACCAGGTCGTCGACGCCAGAACCCTCCAGGAGTTCGCCGCGGACAAGGTCCAGGGCGCCATCCACATAGACTACGATGAGGTTCAGAGCAACGGCCAGGTGAAGAGCAGCGAAGACCTGGCGGACGCCTTCGTGGTCCTTGACGAGGACGAGCCGATCGTCGTCTACTCCAACGCCGGTGCCAGGGCCGCCATGGTCTGGTACGCCCTCCAGCTGATGGGATACGACTCGAGCATCTACACATGGAACGACTGGGAGGCTCACAGGCCCCCGGTCAAGGCCGTCCTGAAAGAGGCCCGAGCCGACCCGAACCCCGCAAGGCCCGGCCCCGTGAAGATATACGCCACCTTTGAGGTCGTCCCCGACGAAGGCGATTCTGCGACCGAGATCTTCGCGACGGAGATCGCCGCCGAAGATGCAGTCGTCGAAGATGCGGCCACCGAGACCGAGATCGTCGATGAGGTCGTCCCGGAGGGTAACGGGTCCAATGAGACGAACGAATCCATCATCAACGGGACCGAGATCGAGGCGATGATCTCAGAGGCGACCTCAATGGAGGAGCCGACTGTGAAGACGATGGGTTGCGTCGCCTGCTTCGATCCTGTGACCCTTTACGCCTCGGGCTCCAACCCCTCTGATATCACCGGCGGTGTCAAGCTCGGGTCTGTGGGGAGGACCACCCTCGCGCCGATCACGGCCGCGGGGGCCCTGATCCAGGACCAGGACGGAGAGGTCATGGCCACCATCAAGCTGGTCTCCACCATGAGCGACGAGCACGTTGGAACCTGGGACGCCACCGGCGCTCCCGAGGGGGTCTATACGGTGACCCTGGCGGCGGCTGCCGGCGGGAAGACCTCCTACTTCGAGGACGTCCTGACGATAGAGATCGATAGCAGAGCTCCGGTCCAGGAGACGGCGACGAACGCCGCAGTCAGCACGGGCTTCAAAAAGCTGGGAAGGTATTAATCGGATAAAGAAGTAAAGACTCTGGAGATGAGCCGCCCAAGCCCCATATTTTTTCTCGCCCTGGTGGCGATCGTCTGGACCGCCTCCAGCGGCGCGGCCATTTCCGTCTCCTTGAACCAACAACCTCAGGAGGTGTCACCACGCTGGTTTCTCCAGAGGATGGATTCTGTCCTAAACCCTGATAGCGACATCGAACCGCCCGTCATCTTAAACCCTCACGTTTCGCCTGAGAATATGAAACAGTGCGACCCGAATGTCCCTAGGGTCGAAATCAGCGCCTGGGTGAGAGACGACGTCTGGGTGGACACGGTCTACGCCGAGGTGGGCGGACGGTACATACCTTTGATCGACCTCAGCCGAAATGGAAGGTACGAGGGGCACTGCAGCTCGAACCTTCCTCCCGGAGACCACGAGATCACCATAGTCGCCGTCGACCGGGCGGGAAACGCCGCCAGGTGTGACGACCTGGTCCTCAGGATCCTCGACCCCCTGGACCTCAACTCCAACCGGATCGAGGACTGCCTCGAGAAGCTCGATGATCAAGACCTGAGGGTCATAGTACTCCACGAGGAGAACGTCTCCCTGAAGAAAGAAGATTCGAAGGTCCAGGAGAAGGTGGAAGAGGAGTTCAGGGTCCTGCCCGGAACCTCGATGGTGGTCTCGAGGAGCGAGCTTGAGAACCTGGCGAAGACGGAGGGCGTCAAGGGGGTTTACGAAGATAAGAAGCTCATGATCCTGGGAGAGGTCTCGGAAGGGTACAGCCCCAGGACCGACCCCCGCTTCAGCGTCGATGACTACGTCGGGAGAGGCATGACGGTGGCGATCCTGGATACCGGAGCCGACCCGAATCACCAATCGTTGGACGACATGGACGACGACATCTTCACCGACGACCCCAAGATCGTCGCATTCAAGGACTTCGTCAACGGCAGGGAGGAGATCTACGACGACCACGGTCACGGCACCCACTGCGCGAGCCTGATCGCGGGGACCGGCGATCAGGGCGGGGTTGCACCCGGAGCCAGGCTTGTGGTGATCAAGGTGATGGACAAGGACGGTGCATGCTACATGTCCGACGCCATCACCGCCCTCGACTGGTGTCTAGAAAACCAGGCTGACCTCGGGATAGACGTGATATCCTTCAGCGTCGGCGGAGAGGGACCCAGCGACGGGTCCACCCCTCTTGATGCGGCCTGCAACAATATGGTGGACGAGGGGATCGTCATGTGCGTCGGCGCCGGGAACGCGGGTCCTGCCGCCAGGTCCATCGTAACGCCGGGCACTGCAGAGAAAGTCATAACCATAGGGGCTATAGACGCCGATCGAAGCATATACCAGAGGTCTTCCCGGGGCCCAACCCCGGGTAACATCTATAAACCGGACCTGGTGGCGGTGGGGGTGAACGTCACTTCTGCAAGGTCAGGAACCCTCCGCGAAAAGAGCACCATGTCCGGGACCTCCATGGCAACGCCCCAGGTGGCGGGAGCTGCGGCGGTAATACTGGAAAAGCAGCGTAATCTCGACCCTGACGAGGTGAAGAGGGTCCTCATCAAGTCTGCTGACGATCTTGGGCTTTCCATAATTCCCGACAACACCTACGGCTACGGTGCCCTGAACCTCTCGGAAGCGTTGTCCTTAGTCGAAAGATCCGAACCTAATATAACCAGCCTGTGGCTCGGCAAGTCTGAAGCCAAGGTGGGTGAACGAATTTATGTCCATGCAACAATCTCGGGATATACGACAGATGTCGAGAGAATAATTGTCGAGATGCAAGTCAACAGAAGAATAAACGGCGAAGCAAAAGACATAACGTACAGGATGCATGAAGAAGACGAACGGGGCCTCTACCTCTGGCCTTTAGAGACCCGTGACTGGGACCGCGGTAACTACACAATTCAGGTGGAATTGAAAGACCAGTTTGGAAGGGCAGATACAGCGGCTTCCGCTTTTGTCCTGGCCTGAGGAGGTGACGGATGCAACCCCAGATGGAGATATCAAAGTTCGGAAGAAAACTCGTAGCTTCAGGCCTCGCTTACGCCCATTTCGGCAACATCAGCCTCCTTTTAGATGAAAAGATCCTGATCACCTCCACCGGATCGATGCTGGACGAGATCGGTGAAGACGAGGTGATCGAGGTGACCCGGGAAGGCCCATGTCCAGAGGACGCTCTCGCCAGCTGTGAGACCGTCGTCCACCGGGCCATCTACGAAAAGACCCTGGCCGGGGCCGTGATCCACACCCATTCCCCTTACGCCGTTGCCACATCGATCCTGGAAGAAGGGCCCTTCGAGCCGATGGACGGCGAAGGGGCCCGTTTTCTCGGCGCCGTCCCCATAATCGAGGGGGAGATGGGAAGCCTCGATCTCGCAAAAAACGCCTCGCAAGCCCTCAAAGAGCACAGGGCCTGCATAGTCCGAGGGCACGGCGTCTTCGCGATCGGCGCAAGCCTCGAGGAGGCCTACATCGTCGCCTGCATGGTGGAGCACAGCTCCATGATCAGGCGGCTGGTGAACGTGGGATGAAAAATAGGGATACACCCCATAAGGGGACCCTCCTCTCGGCGGGCTAACATAAGTAATCGCCACTTGTTTGGCTAAAGATTGCCGCCCGCTTGAGCAACGTGCGGCGTATAATCTTCGCACTTTTGCAAATCAATCATCTCCCATCAGATGTTATTGTTCCGTCGGAGCATGATGGCGAAAGTGACGATGGTTCTCATTCTCAGATCGCTCAGTTTTTACGGCATTAAATGCAACTAAGGGTCAGATTTTCAATCCCTTTCATACAGAGCCGTAGAGAATCTCGATCATGTTCGTGTGATCTAAAAGCATACCTTACTCTATTCAGAAATTTCAGAGATACTTCACCAGTTGGCGTTAACGTCTTCTCAATTATGAACCCTTCAGCAATGCCGCTATTTGGGTATACTACCATCTTTGCCGATAAGTTATCGGAAATAATTATCTGTTTCGTCCAAAAGCTTTCGGTTTCGATCCACTCGTCCATATCGCTCATTTCATCATCTCCTTTAAGGGCCGCTATTTCCTCTCGTAAATCTCGTCAAGTTTTTCAGCAAATTTCGTGAACTCGTTCGCGAAATCCTGTAGGTTAGCTACCTCTCTATCGTTGATGCTCAGACGGCGCATGGCGATCCAGCGCCCCGTAGCCAGATTGTAATCACCTCGCACAAATGGTTTTTCATTGTAGAGAAGCGTCGCAGCTATGCGTTGCTGCCCTTTATCCGTCTCAATGACGAGCCAAAACGGTCCGATATCCCGCTCATATCGAAACTGAAAATATCCAGGGAGCGGTGGATATCGGACCCATCCCTCAAGTTCGAGAGGGGCCTCGACTGCCTCGAAGTCCGGGTAAAGCAATCTGCCCAAATCTTGGGGAGAAATAATCTCAGGGTAACATGGTTCGCCGCTCTCGTTTTCGTCCCAGAGCCCACTTAGACGATACAACGTACCGTCACTATCCGCTCTCAGTCTAGCGAAAGCATACTCACAGGCGTGGGAACGCGAGCTGAATCTTCTCCCTTTTATGTTCTCGTCTACCCAGCTCATCAGCTCACTATTTATTGTGGCCGTGAACTGCGCCTTGGATTCGGATGAAGGCATAATACAAAAAGGGCGGTAAAGTATTTAGCCCTTTGGATGAACCAGTGCTTTTGGATGAAGCCTCGCGTATTAGGAAAATATTTGAAAGTTGGAAAATTTATTCTAGTCTCTTAATATCGTCTTTTTAAAATGATACATGCCGATCTATAAAATATCTCGGAAATCGGGACTTGTAAACCCAATCGTTCCACATACTGTAAGAATAAAAATGCTCTGTAGCGTAACATGATGGGTTTGGGCCGGATTTTGCCCTCATCCGGAGGGCAGCCTCGCATGATAGCGGTTCTGCTGATGGTGGTTTTCGTGCCGTAGGAGGTGTGCGCGACGGCTATAAAATCAGCTGGATAGAATCCCGAAACATGTATTTACTTGGTAAAAAAAGGATGGTGTGCTGGGTCTGATTATATTGACATAACCAGCCAGCTATTTCCTGATCTCTCCTTTAATCTGGGCTTAAAGCTCTAACTTGTATATTCCCCAGAAATTGGGTTCCTCCTCCCCACCTAGAACAGCGTAGTAGATTGCATCACGATTTGGTGAAAAAGCTGCGGCCATAATAGATCCCGCCTCTACTAAGATCTCTTTCTCCGTACCATCTGGGTTCATCGTGCAAAGAAAATCTCCCGATTCAAAGAGGATTTTTTCGCCATCCGATGACCAATCCTTGATGTAATCATCAACCATGTTGTTTGTCAGCTGGGTTAATTCGGTGCCGTTAATGTTCATGGTGTAGATTTCTGGGTTTCCAGTTCTGTTTGATGAAAACGCTATTTTAGTTCCGTCTGCTGACCATACGGGTGTGGATTGAACTAGTGGATCATCTAAAAGTGTTGTTATATTCGATCCGCTGACATCCATCACGTAAATTATGGTCGAGCCAAATCGACTTCCACGATACGCGATCCTTTCACCATCTGGTGACCATTTCGGACCATATTGACCCCCTTGCATAGGATACCCGGTTTTCGTCCCGTTTGCATCCATCACGTAAATATCCGAATCAAAATCCTTTTCCAACCCGGTTTCGGGATCTTTATACGAAAGTAATCCTTCTTCATTACCATCATAGACAATTTTTTCCCCATCAGGTGACCACATAGCATCTTTCCCCTTGGCCACAACAGTTGGGTAACTGTCCATTCCGCTTGAATCAATGGAGTAAATTTTTCCCTCCGACATGGCGGTCGGTTTCACGCTAATTGTTAACGTTGAATAGAGGACTGTCCTCCCATCAGGAGATACGCTTAAACTCAATGGTGAAACTAAAGTTCCAGCTGATAAATCGAGAAATTCATCGGAGTAGAGCAAAGTCTTCTTGGGACTATCTGCTGCTACAGTGCTCATTATCGTAATCGAGGCTAGCACTATCATAAATTTCCATATTGACTTAGATCTCATTCAGTCTCTCTCCTTTATTAGAGTGGTAGCCGGTGACATGAAAAATCTTTTGGTGTTATCACCCTTCGCTTTCCAGCATCTCCTTGATCTTCTCCTTCAGCTCGAAGGTGTACCGGCGCGCCTTAACTCCGCCTCGGTGACAGTTCACAGCCTGGATTCCCGCCTCCTTCATGATCCGGCTTAGAGGTCTGGTCTCCATCCCCACTGCCTCGGCCACCTCCGCCGCCGTGGGCTCAATCCCGCGATCGTGCTTGATCAACTGGGGGGATTCGCGCACACCTTGAGGCGCGTCTCGCGCATGTTGCGCCCCCTCAGCATCGCCTCACACGATCAGAACCATCGTCGCCTTCGCAGAGACGGCCCCGGTGCGCGAAGGTCCGGGGCCTCGATGTTTTTCGCCATCACTCCATCGGCAGGAAGACGAAGGCCCCGTGCTCGGCGAGGTCGTAGTCGACGCCCATGAAGTCCCTCAGAAATTCCTGGTGGATCGCCTCGAGGTCCAGGTCACTGAATAGCTCCGGGTAGAGCCACTTGGCGACGACTACGGTTCCGATCGTCATCTGAGGACCGAGGGCGAAATCGCCGGAGATGACGTAGACCCGCTCATTTTTCACGGCGTCCACGAGCTCGAAACCGGGAGCGCTCATGATCCCTTCCCGGTACGCTCTGAGGGGGGCGTCATCCTCCGCATTGTAGCCTCCGTTGTAGGAGAGGCCTATGATCACTTCGGGGTTCTCTTCCATCACCCATTCCGACTCGACGTCTCCGTTGTAATCGATCTTCTCTTTTGCGATGTTCACTCCGCCTGCGACGTCACAAAGATCAGTGTACCCTGTATCGCTGGCGTAGGCCCACCTGACGGAGGCCTCCCGGTCGGGACTTTCCCTTTCCATGAACGCTCTGACCCGGTCCTCTTCAGGGATATCGGAGACCTTCTCCAAAACGGTTCCCATGTAAAGGTCGTACCACTCATCGTAATCTTCGACGGCATCTCTGTCGCCGATGATGTAGCCGAGCTTCATCATCTCCTCTTTCAGGTTATCGGCTCTGCATAAGTCGAACCGGACGAGAGCGATCTCCGAAGGCAGTTTATCGTCCAGCTGGTCCTGGGGTCCTGCTTGAGTGAAGGTGATGACGAGGTCGGGTTCGAGCTCGAGGATCGCCTCCGGGTCGGGCTCCTTGTGAGATCCTACGGAAGGCCTCTCGCGAAGGTTTGCAAAGAGCAGATCCCGCTCCAAAACAGTGCTATCAACGCCGACGATCGCATCCTCGCCGCCCAGAACTATGACGGCGGTGGCGTGTCGCATGTGAAGGGGAATTATCCTCTGGACCGGAACGTTCACCGTCACGACCCTCTCCGTCGAGTCGACGATGGTGATCTCCGTCGGATCGCCCCGAATTATCTCCCCCACCCGGACCAGGTCGTCCTCGTCGAGATCGCCGTCGTGGTCGGCGTCTGCAAGCTCCGTCTCCGCCTCCGAGCCCCCGATCATCGCCTCGATGAGGGCGAGATCCTCCTCATCTATGACGTCATCCATGTTGGCGTTGCCGAAGATGTGCAGGGTGTAATCCGCAGCTATCGACGGAACCGCCAGCAACAGAATCGATGAAAGCATAAGTGTTGATATGGTCTTCATAATCCCGGTCCTCCGATTTGGCGGCCATCCGAGGGATGATCTGTCAGCGCCAGAGAAGATCGAGGCGACAATTGGTTATAACAATTTCCATTGAAGTGTTATAAAAGGTCATAAATTAAGGGATGTATGTGCAGCGGCAGCCCTTGCAGGAGGGTGATTCAAGATCGATAGAGAGATTCTACGTCGAGGAGGGGCGGGCCCCGGATACGACGGGCCGGCGTCGCCTGCTTCGATCCCGTGACCTTCTACGCCTCCGGCTCCAACCCTTCAAAAAAGATATTAACGGGCAGGGCGAGTTTGTGATCATGAGCTCCGCCTTCCAGATCGGGAGGATCGCGGGAATCCCCATCAGACTTCACATCACGTTCCTGGCGATCATACCCTTCGTCGCTTACGTATTCACAACCTTCACCCAACCCTTTCCCGTCAACGTCTTCGGCGAAGTCTACGATTTCGCCTACGGGTTTGGAGCCGTCGAGCCCCCCATGGCGAGATGGCTCTACTCCTTCGCCTTCTCCATCCTCCTCTTCATATGCGTCGCCCTCCACGAGCTGGGCCACTCCTTCGTTGCGATGCGGTACGGCATAAAGATCAGGAGCATCACCCTCTACATCTTCGGAGGAGTCGCCTCGATGGAGGATATCCCCCGAGACCCCAGCACGGAGGCGAGGATGGCGGTGGCAGGCCCCAGCGTCAGCGGGATAATCGGTATCGGATGCACCCTATTTAGCATCCAGTCGGCGCTGCTCCTGGGTGTGGGCCACCCACTCACCACCCTCCTCTGGACCCTGGGAGTCATCAACATCGTTCTGATGGTCTTCAACCTCCTTCCGGCTTTTCCCATGGACGGGGGCAGAGTCCTTCGAGCCTGGTTTGCATCCAGGATGCCCTACGTCGTGGCGACGAGACGTGCTGCGAACATAGGCAAGTTCTTTGCGATCCTCATGTTCTTCCTGGGCCTTTTTGGCGGCGGCATCCTTTTGGTGGTGATAGCCATCTTCATCTACATCGCGGCCAGCGACGAGGAGAGGGCGACGGCCATCGTCGTTCCCCTGGAGGGCGTTAAAGTCAGGGACATAATGTCGAAGGAACTGAAGACCGTCTCGCCCGAGACGGCCCTCCCCGAGATCATGAACCTCATGTTCCGCGAGAAGCATCGGGGGTACCCCGTGATGGTGGACGAAAAGCTGGCTGGCATCGTGACGATATCCGACGTCCAGAAGGTCCCCGAGGAGAAGAGGAGCGCCGCCACCGTGGGGGATATCATGGTGAAAGCGATATACGTGATCGAGCCGAACGCCGATGCCGCCGAGGCGATGAAGAAGATGATGGAACGGCAGATCCGGAGGCTTCCCGTGATGGAGGACGGAAAGCTCGTCGGCATAGTTTCGCGCTCTGACCTCCTCAGGGCGATAGAGATCTGCTCTGGATGGTGATCTAAGGAGATGCCCTCATCGGACCTCTGCGCTGCAATCGTGCACAAAGGGTTTTCTAGGTGGGCGTCCCTGAGATGGCCAACCGCGAGGTAATCGACTTGGAAGATACAGAATCAGGCGGCACCCCAGAGGCGGAGCTTCGCCAGGGCCCTCAGGAGGAGGGGAAAAAGGGCGAGATCGTGATTGTGGGGACGGCTCACGTATCCGAAAAGAGCGTCCAAGAGGTGACGCGAGCCATAGAGGACCTGCATCCAGACGTCGTCGCCGTGGAGCTTTGCAACAGCAGGTACCGCGCCCTCACTGGCCAGGAGGAGACGGGAGAGATCCAGATAAAGGAGATTTTGAGCGGGGGCAAGCTCTACCTCCTCCTGGTCCAGTGGTTCCTCGCCTACGTCCAGAAGAAGATCGGATCGGACCTGGGGGTAAAGCCCGGGTCGGAGATGATCGCCGCCATCGAGACCGCCGAGAAGATGGGTGCGAGGGTCGCCCTGGTGGACAGAGACATCGGCGTCACCATCCAGAGGTTCTGGTCGGCGATGAGCTTCGTCGAGAAGGCGAAGCTTGTGGGCTCGATGATACCTGCGGCCTTCGGGAAGGGCGAGGAGATTGATATCGACAAGGTGACCGAGGAGGACGTCGTCTCCGCGATCATTGAGGAGTTTCGAGAGGTATCGCCCAGGGCTGCCCAGGTTCTGATCGACGAGAGGGACGCCTACATAACCCGAAACCTGATCCGCCTCGGAAGAGAGGGGCGAGTGGTGGCCGTGGTGGGCGCTGGCCACAAAGAGGGCATAACCAAATATCTCGCCAACCCCGAGAAGATACCTCCCTTCGAGAATATGGTCCGCCTATCCAAAAGAAGGGTCTCGGTCCCCAAGCTCTTCGGAGCCGCTCTTATGCTTCTTGTGGTGGTCACCATCGCCGCCGTCCTGATCTCCGGCAGCAGCATCGAGAACCTCTTTTCCGCCCTAAAGATCTGGTTTCTGGTGAACGGCACCCTCAGCGCCCTCGGCGTGGTCCTGGCGCGGGGCCACCCCCTCTCGGCCCTGACGGCCTTCATGGTGGCCTGGCTGACGAGCCTCAACCCCCTGATGGCCGCAGGCTGGTTTGCGGGGATTGTGGAGGCCTGGAAGAGAAAGCCTACGATGGCCGACACCAAAAAGCTCGCCGAGGCCGATACCTTCAAGGAGCTGATGGCGATACCCCTATTCCGGGTGATACTGGTCGCGGCCCTTGCGAACGTCGGAAGCGTAGCGGGAACGGTCCTCGGGGCATACCTGATACTCCGGATGTCCGGGCTCAGCCCCGGGGACCTCGTCGGCGGTATCCTCTAAAAAGGGATCGGGTCAGCACTTGACTACGCAAATGCCGGCGTTCTTGACCTTGTTCAGCCTGCTTATGTTCAGCAAAAGAGGCGTCAGCCCCTCCACCTGGGCAGCCACCTTCAGGGGTCCTCCGTCCAGAGGCCTGAGGTCTTTTATGATCCGGACCAAGTTCGCCGCAACCTCCTTCGACTCGGGATCGTCGCCGGCGATAACGACGTCGCCTCCGATCGTCCTGTCCAGATCCTGGAGGGCGGCGTAGGATATGGTGTGAAAGGCAGCGACCACCTTGACCGAAGGTGGAAGCTGGTCTTTGACCTTTAGGGCGGCGCTCCCCTGGGCTGGCGGCGTGTACTCAAAGTGCTTTTCCACCCGAGTCATGGGGACCATCGGAGATACCACGATCTGATCCGAGTAGCTCTCCTTCAGATCGACGGTCATCGACTCAATGAACTTGTAAGGGATGCTGAGGACGACGATGTCGCTCGCCTCTATTGCGCTCCCGTTGTCCATCCCCCTGATCCTGGCATCGACGCCCCTCTCCTTCAAAAAGGAGGTCAGCTCTCCCGCCGTCTCCTCAGCCTTCTCGGACCTTCTCGATCCTATGATCATCTCGTGCTCTTTTGCCCAACGCTTCACAAAACCCTGGCCACAATCGCCAGTGCCTCCAACAACTGCGATCTTCATGGCAACCCAGTATCGGTGCCATTTTATTTTATCATTTCCCAGGCTTGGTCGTGCCCTCCTAATAGGTCGATAAAAATAAAATACGATCCTTTGCCCCACTCCCGGCGCCCACGCCCCGACCGACCTTCAACCCTTGCGCCCACCGGGACTAGCAGGCGCTTAAAACCCCGACAATCCCAGATCTTAGCCTCAGCCGAGGGGAGGCCACAGGACCGCCTCGCCCGCCTTCGGCGCCACGTGTTCTCCCGCGCCCAATATCGGACTCAGGACCACGCTCACCTTTTTGAATTGACACGCGGCCTCATAGAAATTCCATTGGCATAGCCGCCCAGGTGAACCCAGCCCCGCTGCTGGCCAGAACCACCAGGCTTCCCGGCCCGATCCTCCCCGCATCCAATGCCCTTGAAAGGTTGAAGAGAGTATCGACTGTTCCCATATGGCCATAATCCTTTATCGAGACCATGGTATGCTCCTCTGTCAGATCCAGGCGTCGGAGTATATCCTCAAGAAGGCTCCTTTTGATCTGGTTTGTGAGCAATAGATCGATATCCTTGAGGGTATAGCCGCTCTTTTCCAGGGCGCTTTTGATCACCTTCACATAATTCTCCAGATACGTCTGTGACAGGATGCGGTCGAGCCCTGCAGGATCGTCTATTCGGATGTAGCCGAGCCTGTCATCCGAGATTCCAGGCACGTACTGCTTTCTTGTCCCTCCAAAAGGCACCTTGACGCAGTCGACCGTCGAACCTTCTGTGAGCGAAACATAGGATAGCAAACGATTTGTCGCTTCGCCCTTCTTGAGGAGGGCGGCTGCAGCCCCGTCCCCGACCATGTAAAGGGAAAGAGCGTTGGGATCTGTATAATCGACAGATATGGAAAGCTTCTCGCTGCACACCACCAGAGCGTACTTCTTGTCCGGATCGCTGAGAAGCAAGTTTTTGCAGATGTCGATCCCAAGATTTCCGCCGTTGCAGCCGTTCTTTATCTCAAAGGCGTAGCAATTATCGGCCCCCAGGGCGCTCTGTATCCTGGCTGCAGGAGACCAAATCCTGTAGTCGTAGAACCCTGCACCGCAATAGACGAGAACGTCGATCTCGCTCGGGTCGAGCCCGGCCTTTTGCACTGCATCCCTGGCAGCTCGTATGCCCATTTCAGATGGATGCTCTTCCTCTGCGGCGATGTGCTTCTGCTCCATGCCGATCTTCTCCAGAAAGACATGAAGTGGAATGCCCGAACGCCTGGACATCTCATCGCTGGTCATGATGCCTGGTGGTATGTAACGGCCTATGGATGCTATGCCCACTGTCTCCTTTTGCGGTACTTTCGTCTCTGTCATGAGTGAGATCCCCCCGTTCTCGTCTGCTCCAGCTTTTCGTGCAGTTGTGGCCGACCGAATTTGACATCTTTTTGGATTGGCTCAGGCAATAACCAGATCAAATACCTATCGTCCTTTCACCAGAAGTCACATTTCCCGTCCATGGCCGACGGCCGTGGGGCCTACAATCAATACTCTGGTCGGCCAGACGGCGGGTAAGATGAAGATTCGGGGATGATGGTATGGTGACGGTGGGGGGATGATCGCCAGAAAGGGAGACCCTTTGGAGTAGGTGCCTAAGATGTAACTGGAGCGGTTCGAGACCCTGGAAGTGGCAAGGAGCCAGCAGGTGCCGCGCCAGGTGGTGCCCAGGGACGCCCGGGATCGCTGCAATCTTCCCGGCACCAGTTTTCGAGCCTCCTGATCAACATCCTTCCGCTCGTGTCCCTGGTCACGCTCCTGATCCGGAGGGTTCGGTGCCAGCTTAGGCGGATTATGTTTAATTCTATTTTAATAAAATATGTCCAAATCGTATGAATCGATGCAGCTATATTCCTTTGAAGTTTATTGAAGGATATGAAACGGCTGAGTTGGGAGGCGCGTTTAGGCATAGGTCTGGTGTGCACATCCCTATTCATTTACTCTGCAAAATACCTCATTTTTGGCGACCCCCAGAACACTTTTTACTTTATCTTCAACGCCCTGGGATTTCTTCCCATCAACGTGCTCTTGGTAACTCTGGTAATTAACCAGCTGTTCACCGTTCGAGCCAAACGAGAGAAATTGGAGAAACTAAACATGGTCATCGGTACTTTCTTCAGCGAGGTTGGAACCTGGCTTTTAGCCACCTTCTCGGATAGCGACCCCAAATCCGGCTTGTTGGTGACCAACAACTGGTCCGACGACCAGTTTGAAAGTTTCCAGAAGAATATCAAGAACCACGAATGCAGCGTCGACATTCAGAAGGTCAATTTAGATGAGCTTCGCACGTTCCTCAATGACAGGAGAAACTTCCTCTTACGCCTGCTGGAGAATCCTGTACTCCTTGAACATGAGTCCTTCACCGAGCTGCTCAGGGCGACATTCCACCTAACTGAAGAACTGGATATGCGAGGAGAGGCCCTGGGATCTCTGCCTCCAACCGATTACGATCACCTTTCTGGAGACATTAAGAGAGTTTACAGCCTGCTGGTCCTCGCCTGGCTGGACTACATGAAATACCTGAAGAATAACTATCCCTATCTCTTCTCCCTGGCCATGAGAACCAACCCATTCGACGAGAATGCCTCCCCCATTGTGATATGATTGAGGCTCGACCGACGGCTAAGACCGAGTTACGGGCTCAAGATATCCGTCCATCCGAGACTTGTGGTGACCGGATCCCTGGATTCTTGACCCGCCGGTTTCGCCCATTCAAAACAGCGATGATCCTTATTTTAAAATGAATACCCCGCAGCTTGCTGCGGTTGGGATGGTCACAAAACCGACTTAAGGATTGTTGCATCTGTGTGGATTGTTGAGCCGAGAAAGTCGATGTCGGACATAATCCGCAATTATGTAGGGGCACAAGGAACCCTTAAAATGAGGAGGACTACACGCAGATGAATTTGTTAGAATTCGAGTAGCTGATGACCGGCGCGAACATGCCCCGCTGCTTGCAGCGGGGTGCGCTGTTTGACTTCTTCATTTTTCATCACCCTTCCGAGCTCTGATTATCAGCGCCCCGTCTCTTTCTTCCGCCGAAGCCAAAAACCCCGCCTCTTCGAAGATTCGCTTCCAGTCGGCTCCAGAGTAGTTCGGGCCGTGATGGTGTCCGATCGGTTCCACCGCCACAAATCGCCCCTCTTTTTGGAGGACGCGCCGGATCTCCTTCAAACCTTTCGGGATCTCGTCGAGGTGGTGGAGCATGAAAAATGATGATACGGTTTCAAAGGAACCGTCTTCGAATGGGAGGTCGTATGCGCTTGCGGTCCTGAACTCGACGTTTTTTACGCCCAGAACCTCGGCGTTCATCCTGGCCTGCCCAGTGAGAGAATCGAAGAGATCGACCCCGAAGACCTCGGAGCCTGGGTTTTGATTTGCGATGTCGAGTGTCAGCCTCCCAAAACCGCATCCGACGTCGAGGATCTTCTCGCCCTCGATCTTTGGAAGGACCCTGGGCCACACCCGATTTCTCGTGGCCACGGGCCGGGATTCCGGAAAGCTCGCATCCTTCGAAGCGGCTCTATCGATGTGGGTGTAAGGAAGGATCGCATAAACCTTTGACCCGTTTGGGGCCATGAGCCCCTTGACGTAAATCGCACCTCCCCCGCCCTCTATGCGTTCAACGATCGAAACCCCGGCACCGCCGCAAAAACGCCTTTTCCATTCCTTCCCGTGTTCCGAATACTCAATATCGAGCGGGGTGTGGACGACGATGTAGTGAGAGTATTCGGGGCTGAAATATGCTGAGGAGTCTTCACTTTGGCTGAGCTGGATTTCGCTTATGCTGTCTTTGAAAAGGGCGAGAAGTTGCAGGGCATCGGCGTCTGCATAATTTCTGACGGTCCCGATCTTTTCAAACATAATTATGGTCATGGGCTTTCCTGAATAAATAGCCGCCTATCGAATGTGGAATATATTTTTCAACCCCCACACGTTTCAGACGTCCCCATCTCGACCGTCTCGCCTCCTTGCGCTATTCGAGAACATGGGGCGCCCGAAGCCCTCATCACCCCAGATCAGGGCCCAAGCCGAGCGGAAGCCGCGGGATCGCCTCGCCCGCCTTCAGTGCCGTGCGCCCTCCCGCGCCCGAGGTCGGACCCTTCCACGACCTTTCTCGGCATGCCCGTCGTCTCCTGATCCGTGACGGCGATCAATCGTACAGCCTATCCAGTCTCTTTTTGATCCCCCGCCAGTGGGAGCCCTGCCAGTAGAGCTTGCCGCAGTTCCGGCACCTCCAGAGGGTCGATCCCTCCTCCAGGCGGGCGAGATCGTCGATTCTCTCCGATTCCCCCACCTCTTCGAGAGGGCCGTTGCAGAGGGTGCACCTATCCGGATTGAGCTCCAGGGAGATGCCCGCATCCCTAAGCTCTCTGAGCTGCTCCTCGAGGTCCGAGGATTTTACGAGAAGGCAGTTTGCACCCGCCTTTACGCACCTTTGGGCGAGGACTCTGTCTCTTGTCAGGAGAGTCCTTTTCTCCGCCAGGGCGATCTCGATAAGGTCCGAATCGTCGCCCCCTTCCGGCGGGTTTGAGACGTCTTGCCCTGCCATCCTCAGCCAGCGGGCGAGCCTCATCAGCATCAGATCTGCGAGATAGCGACGGTCTTTCACCATCAGTTCGGAGAACGTCCGCAACTATTTATCTGTCGATCGCCCTTTTCCGGCCATTATGAAGAAGGCGATGAGCAACGTGGACGTGGCGGCGGTGGTCGAGGAGCTGCAGGAGAAGCTGGTTGGCGGCTTCGTGGGCAAGGCCTACCAGCTCGCCCCGGACAGGGTGGTGATCTCCTTCCAATCCCCGGGCCAGGGAAAGTTCGACCTCCTCCTCGAGGCTGGCCAGCGAATCCACCTCACTGAAAAGCCCCGGGTGGCTCCAAAGATGCCGCCCCAGTTTCCGACGATGCTTCGAAAGCGGATCACCGGCGGCCGGGTGGCAGCGGTCCGACAGCACGGTTTTGATCGTGTGGCAGAGATCGTGATCGACCGGGGAGATGATCAGTACGTGCTCATCGTCGAGATCTTCCCCAAGGGTAACGTCCTCCTCCTCGACGATTACGGGAGGATCGTTCTGCCGCTGCGGCCCCTCACCTTCAGGGACAGAAAGCTTCTCGCCGGTGAGAAGTACCAGTATCGAGAAGACCAGCTCGACCCGCGGACCGTCTCACGAAACGATCTCGCCTTCCTCCTCGCCTCGTCCGAGTCGGAGCTGGTCAGAACTCTCGTCCGGGGTCTGAACATGGGCGGGACCTACGCCGAGGAGGTCTGTCTCAGGGCGGGGCTGAACAAGACGGAGCCGGCCCACTCCCTATCCGGCGATGAGATCGACCGGCTGCACAGGGCTCTCGGGGAGGTCTTCGGCCTCGTCCAGATGGACCCCCACTTCGTCCTCGACGGGGACGAAGTCGTCGACGTCGTCCCCGCGCCTTTGGAGGTCTACGGGGAGCTCGAACGGCGGGAGTTTGAGAGCTTCAGCAAGGCCCTCGACGAGTACTTCTTCTCCGAGGAGGCCGAGGGGCCAAAGCCAAAGACGGCTCTTGAGCGAAGAAAGGAAATGCAGGAGCGGTCGATCCTGGAGTTTCGGGAGAATGAGCGAAAGTTTGCCGCTCTGGGAGAGAAGATCTACGAGCGGTACGGCGAGGTCGAGTCTATCCTGGGTGCGATATCCGGGGCCCTAGAGAAGGGGTACACCTACTCCGAGATCCTGGCGAAGATCAAGACCTCGGGCCTTCCGATCGCCGAGAAGCTCCTCTCCCTCGACTACCAGGGCGAGATCCGTCTTCGTCTCGATGAGGGCGTTGGCGAGGGTGAGGGGAAGGACAAGGTAGGCGCCACCGAGCTGGAGCTTAACGCAAAACTCACAGTCCCCCAGAACGCCCAGCGCTACTACGACCGGGCCAAAGAGCAGACGAAGAAGCGTGAGGGCGCAGAGAAGGCCTTGGAGCAGACGATAAAGATCATCGAGAAGAGGGCGGCTCCAGAGAAGGTGAAGACGAGGAAAGTTGCAAAGCGCCGAAAGCCGAGGTGGTACGAGAGGTTCAGATGGTTTGACTCCTCAGACGGCTTTCTCGTCATCGGGGGAAGGGATGCAAGCAGCAACGAGGAGATCTACGCAAAGTACCTCGAAAAGCGGGACTTCGCCCTTCACACCGACGCCCCCGGAGCGCCTCTCACCGTCATCAAGACTCTGGGCGAGGAGGTTCCCGAATCGACCCTGGAGGAGGCGGCACAGTTTGCTGTCAGCTACTCGAGCGTCTGGAAGGATGGATTCTTTGAGGGGGACTGCTACCTCGTGAAGGCAGAGCAGGTCACCAAGACCCCGGTGCCTGGCGAGTTTCTCAAGAAGGGCGCCTTCGTCGTCAGGGGCGAGCGGCGCTACTTCCGAGACGCCCCCGTCGGCGTCGCCGTAGGCATCGAAAGCGAACGGCTCATCGGCGGCCCAATCTCGGCGATCAAGCCGAAGGCGGATCCCGTCGTCGAGATCGAGCCCGGCGAGTATAGCCCCGAGGACCTGGCAAAGAGGATCTATAGGACCTTCGCCGAGAAAGAGGAGGACCGAAGGTACCTCAAGTCCGTCGCCTCCGTCGACCTGATCGTGAGCTTCTTGCCGCCCGGAGGGTCGAGGGTGAAGGGGTGATCTCTGGGGTCGGTGATGGGGGCGTTTGCCCTCCTGCCCCCGGAGGTCGGCGGCGGCGATCATGGCCCTCGGCGCCCTCTGGGGCGTCCTCCTCTATCAGAACGCGATCTATTGAGGCGGGCAGGGCGGGCGGCGCTCCCCGGCGACGCACCTCCGCCGCCTACGATTCTTCCTTTTTTCAGCTCTCCTTTTCCCGTGGGCGTCGCCGCGGGGATCGCAAGCGACCAGCAAATCTGCGGCCCGGTATCGGCGATTCCGCCTTGGTATGGATTCGGGACTTATGCGCGGGCCAAAATTCCTATTGTGATTGCGCACATGTTCTTCTGTAAAAGGGCATGCAATGTCAATAATTAAATTTAACTAATTTAAATATGACGGCCGTAAATACATTAATTTTAAAGCGGCATAGTATGACGTTTTTACATGTACCGAAGCTGCTCTATATTGCCAACGAGGTCTCGATCCACTACCTCATAGGCGATATAAAGCTTGACGCATCTCATTCTACAGTTACATCAGTTCAAGACGGTGTTCCCAATGCATTCAAATTTTTATAAAATTGTAACAGATTATGATACCGAAGAGGATTTATGTTATAACAAGTGTAACCAGCTCGCAATGAATTCAGATTTGTTTTTGAAATTAGCGGCGATGTGCCTTATTTTATGCCCTATTATGGCGATGGGCCAATCGCCGACTGAAGAATGGAACGTTACCTTTGGCGGCGCCGGCGAAGATGAGGGCCGGGCCCTCCTGGCAATCGACGGTGGTTACGTGATGGCCGGGTCAACAGATTCTGCTGATCCCGGGAAGAGCAGCGTTCTCCTGATAAAGATAGACTCGAACGGCACCGAGATCGTTAACGCCTCCTTCGATCCATCGGACGGAGCCGAGGGGAACTCAGTCCGTGAGACGGGCGATGGAGGTTACATCATAGCGGGCTCTGCCCAGGTCTCCGATCGCTCCGTCTCGATCTTGAAAGCTGACAGGATCGTCAAGGCGGACGAGCTCGAAGACGTGCTTGAAGAGGCGACCTTTGGCGAACCGGAGCTGGGAGAGACGAGCGATGGAGGCTATGTCCTGGCGGTCTCGATCGAGAGGAGCTCTGGCCGCGATCTCTGGTTGGCCAGGATGGGTTCTGACTGGGACGAGATCTGGAACGAGACCGTCAAGCTCTCCGAGACCGGGGGATATTGGATCAGTGCGACGAGCGATGGCGGAACGATCGTCGTCGACCAGAAAGGCGTAGTCCGCTTGACCGACGTGAGCGGATCTGAGATATGGAATTCGGACCTTGGGGGGGCAGTTTCATTGGAGATGGAGGACGGCGGCCGCATAGTCGCGGATATTGTCGATTCCGAGGAGAAGCAGACCCTCGAGCTGGTCAAGACGGCATCGGATGGGACTGAGGCCTGGAAGAAGGTCTTCGATCTATCCGAGCCGGTCGATTATGAGCTGAACGAGGACGGCTCCATTACCATAGATCGATCAGAGCTCTATAGCGCCGCCCTGGATGGGGATGAGAAAGTCCTGATAATCAGGTCCGAATCCGACGGCAACGAGACGAGCGTCGCCATCGGCCTCTCGAAGATGGAAGGATACTCGATCCGCCGGATGGCGGACGGTGGATATCTCGTCGCAGATCCCGGCCTTGCCAGGGCTGGATTGGCGAGGATGGACCCTGACGGAGAAGAGGCCTGGAACGCCGAGTTCGACCTCTCCGCGTGGGATGGCGGCTACGAGGTCTTGAACCTGAGCGATGGCGGAAGGCTTCTCATAGCCCCCGAAGGAGACGGTGCCGCCCTGGTGGAGGTCGACTCCGAGGGCTCGGAGATCTGGAGCGCCGAGTTCGACATTTCGGAGGCGGACGGCGGATACGAAGTTCTGCGGCTGAAAGATGGCGGCCACCTCCTCGTAGCGCCAGCGTGCGACGAACCGCTCCTGGTGAGGATGAAAACCGATGGAAGTGTGGTCTGGAGAGAGGAGCTGAACGCGACCAACTGGGATGAAGGTTATGGATTCTATGAGTCCGGCGACGGAGATTACGTCATCGTGACCACCAGCATGAGCGACCCCGACCAGCAGCTTCTGCTGATGAAGGTCGACTCTGACGGAAGCGAAGTTTGGTCCGGGGCGTTTGGAGAGGAAACCGGCTCAGAGGAGGGCTTTGACGTCGAGATGGCCCGCGATGGCGGATACGTCGCCGTCGGATCCGAAAAGGCCGAGGGGAAGTTCGACCTCCTCCTGGTGAAGGCCGACTCGAAGGGCGAAGAGGTCTGGACGAAGAGGTTCGACCGATCTGATGACGATCGGGGCAGATCGGTCCAGGCGACCGATGACGGCGGCTACATAATCGCAGGCACGACAAAGACCGAGGAGGACGGGTCTGATCTCTGGCTCTTGAAGGTCGACCGGGATGGAGAGCAGGTCTGGGAGAGGACCTACGGCGGGACCGGGGACGACGAGGGGTTCTGCGCGAGAGAGACCGCCGACGGCGGCTACGTCCTGGTGGGGAGCCGAGAGGCCTTCGGCGGCCTGGGAAAGAACCTCTGGCTCCTGAAGACGGACGCTGAGGGGAACGAGGTCTGGAACAACAGGTTTGGAGGCGTCGGCGATCAGGTCGGCCTCTCGGTCCAGGAGACCGAGGATCTCGGGTTCATCATCGCAGGGTACACCGACAATACCGATGGTGGCGATGCTGACGCCCTGGTCATAAAGACCGGCTCCGACGGCGGCCTCTTGTGGGAGATGACCCTCGGCGGGACCGGCGATGACGAGGCCGGAGCGGCCATCGAAACCGACGACGGCGGATACGCGATCGCCGGCTTCACCGAGTCCTTTGGGGCCGGGGGGAGGGACGTCTGGCTGGTCCAGCTGAGTTAAAACTTGAACGATCGTAAAGCTGCGGCGGGTGGCGTGATGACGGTCGGCGCCCACACCGCGCGCCCTCGCCTCTGCCGCCACAGTTCTTTTCTATTCTTTTTCTTCGGCTCGGCTGGATGAGCGATGGCTAGCAGGTCGCAAAGACTCCGGAGCTCGGCGAGTCCATCAAGAAGGGCGCCTCCGCGATCGGGGGGGCGAGCGGGCGGCGCTTCCGGGACGTTCCCGTCGGCGTCGCCGCGGGATCGCGGGTGGGTGCGAACCGGCGGCCCGGCATCGGCGGCGAAAGGTGAGGGCTGGCACCGGTGGGGAGGACGAGGCCGGGGAGGTAGACCGTGGGGGAAGGGCGAAGGCGAACTATCGGAGCTTCGCCGAGCGGGAGGAGGGCCGGAGGCGCATCGAAGCGGTCGCCTCCGTCGATCGGATCGGGAGATTCCGGTTGCCGACGCCGCTTGTTGCAGGTATTCATTTAAGATAGGCTCATTTCATATTTGAGTCGCAACGATTCGCAGCACATCGATTTCAATTAATCGATAACTACTCAATGATTATTAACCTTCCCTATTACCTTCATAAGCCAGCAAACTCTTTAGCTTTGGCAAAGGCAGCACTAGCTTCTGAATTCCGATTTGCCTTCTCAAGTACAATCCCCTTATTGTACCATACATCTGCCGATTCTGGATTAATCCTGATGGCCGTTTCAAAGCATTCAAGTGACTCGCTATATTTCCGTTGGCCCCCAAGAGCTATACCTTTATTATTCCATGCCATAAAATTGTCAGGATCGATCTCAATCGCCTCTTCGTATGCGTTTATTGCCTCATCGACCTTACCTTGACGATAAAGGACAAAACCTTTTCCAAACCAAGCATCTGCATCTCTAGGACAGATTCTAATAGCTTCGTCAAGATATTTTATGGAATTTACATAATCTTTATTTACACTAAATACGAATCCTTGGTTTTGCAGATAGGCACATTCATAGGTCTGATCCAATTCGGCGATCGTCTCTTTGGTCATGTTACACTCTTCATATCTGTTTAACATCGAGAGGGCTTCGCATTTGTGATTTAAGATCTCCTTTAGTTGCTCTATATTTATTCTGTAGCGTTCCTGGATCCCATTGTATTCGGTTTGCAGATCTAGAGAATCTTCCTCCAGATTTGTCATCATTTCTTTATCGTTTTGACGTTCGCTTGATTCCCATATCAAGCAATAAAAAGTACGGCTAAAAATATCTTCTGCGATTACAGCATTATCCAAAACTCCCCACACCCTCTCGGTTCTATCGATAATTTGACCAAATGGTTTAGGAAGCATTCCATAGGGAATCTGAACATATATCAAAAATCCCATACTGAATATTTTGGAAATTACAAATCCTGGATCTCGAAGCTCATTACATTTTTGCTGGACTTGGTTATATTTATTATCAAGTATATAATATTCCTGAGATACCTTATATAAATTAATTAAAATATCTTCTGACCTATTGCCAATAGAATTTTTCTCGGTTTCTAAGATCGCTATAGCATCATCGTACGACTCTATCGCTTCATGATATTTGTCCAAATTCATAAAAGCGTCGCCTTTATGAATCAATGCAGTTGTAGATGATTTGTTGAGGTCGATCGCTCTATTATACAATTCAATAGACTCGTTATATCTTCCTTCAGCAAATAAGAGATCTCCACTATTTATCAAATCGTCAACAGAATTGGATGAGCTAAGGGCCATAATCTCTTCTGCAGTTCCAAATGAAGGCATTACTGAGACAACCAATATCACAACTATAGCGAATTTTCCACACACTTCTTCAACCTCCATTATATTCGCATTTGTAGACTGCCGTCAGTCTGGATTGCCTATTTAAAGCTCCTTATTCCTCTATAGCGATGGCAACAATAGCCACAAAATCCTGACGTCATCCGTCTTTTTCCTCGGCTTCTTTACTATTTTATCTAATGCAACAGTTTCATCGACATCAGGCGACAGAACATTCGATGGCCTCTTCAAACACAGAATTAGCGGGAATCTCCCCGCCAATCTTTGCTTTGTCTCGCTAACCCTAATCGATTCCCGTCGCTGCTTACAACAACAATGATATCATAAGGCAGTTCGAGGTTTTGAGTAACGGGCAATTCAAATTTGTACGTTTTGTTCTCAAGAGGTATAGTTGATCCAATATTATAGATGGTATCCCGAAATATAACTTTACCATTTGAGACAACCATAATAAATGCATCGGGATTTAAGGGTACATATCCAATATTCTCAAGCTCTATCTCAAGAACCACGTTTTCTTCTTCAGCCCTAACGTCCCCCATTGTTACGATTGCATGTTTAGTTATGTTATCTTCTAATGCAATCAAATCCATAGACGATGGGTTCGATTCGTATACCGTGATATCGAAGTCTTCATCGTGCAGCACAAACTCTTTTGGAATTGGCACGGGCGATGTTATCGCTTCGATAATTATTGTGGTATCTCTATCATCAAAATCATCTCTCAAATAAACTGGGTACTCGCCGGGATTTGGTAGTTCCTTTGTTATGTCTACATAACCAGGTGCTTCTCTATCAAATACATTTTTATTACCGATCCAAAATGCATTTTCCCAACCTGACCACGAGCTTGTATCACGATAGATCATGGTCAACCTAGCTTCCTTGACCGAACAGTCAGGAACTACTAGGAATAAGTTGTATTCATGGCGACCTGTATATCTTATCTTGTGAAATATTCTTGCATCCTTCGAGTAGTACGTCGCGCCGAAGATTGGACTTTGCTGTGGATCAACTGATATGTCAGCACCATTCGTATTCAATAATCCTATAATGTTTATAAATTCATCTTCAAATTTGTATATTTTGGATAGACTGAGAGTTGACCTACTCGTAATGAATATATCTCCATCAGCAAAAACATACGCCCAATCTCCCGTATCTATGAATTTCCAGATGATACGATTCTCGTCATGCTCCACTACATCATAAATAACATTTACCATCTGATGGAGTTTATTAAAGTCGACAGAACTCGTATTAACTGATATAAATGCTCCTGAGTTGGCCTCAGATACACCCGAGGGGATGATCCAATCTGGAGAGATTACTGTGAGAGTTTTCCCGTCGAACTTTTCACTGCCTGTGTCATCGTTTTTTGTATAGTTCGCTCCAGAGAAGGGTCTACCAAGATCGAAGCTTCCCACATTTGAGGAACTTACGTTAAAAGAGATGCTCAGGATATCACCTATGGACATAGTCCCTATATCCCACACCAACTCCAGATCATCACCTTTTAGCATCTCCGAATCAGGTTCGAGAGAGTGGTTACTTATATTCAATTCTACGGGAACTTTATATCTGATTTTCACATCGTTTGCTGCAACGTTCAGTACAACTTTGCCAATATTATTATAAATATTTTCGAGAGCTGTGCTCGAAGGTGCATCATAATATTCACCACCGGTGGCTGTTACCATGTCTCGCAGACACCTTTCAGCGCTTGTATCGGCCACATTCAGGCCTATGGAGTGGATGATGATACCCTTATCCCTGGCCAGGTCCGCCTTACAACCCAGAGTTCCGCTTGATGTGTAGTCACCTTCTCCATCAGACAAGAATATTATGACCTTCTTAGAGTCGGTTTCGTTGTTAAATAAGTCCACTGCAGCCTGTAGCCCTTCATCTAAATTTGTTTCACCTTTGGAATCGACATCTTGGATTTTAGATATTACATAATTGTGGCTGTTATTTAATTCTACCTTGAAATCGATATCGTTATCCCAACTTATGATGCCGACCTTATCCTTGGAAGGATTCATCATTCTTACAAAATTCTCAGCAGCTTTTTTTCGATTGCCTTGGGGATCATTTTCTTCCATACTACCAGAGCTATCAATAGCAAGAACCACATAAACAGGAACTTCTTTGGGCTTGCCATTACCCTCTACCGTCAGTAGCACTTTACTTTCGTTGGGATTTATACCTGAGTCCGAAGGAAAGATGATATCCGGATCTAGCTGGCAGGCCACGCTTAGGTTGTCGCTCTCCTGAGGATCCTCTGCAGACGCAAAAATTGCAACTAAACCTAGAACCACTACAAATTTGAGGACGTGGCGTATAATCATTTATCTCTCCTCCTTGGCCTACAATCATCATTATTAATAATGTAAAAACTTTTCGATGGACTCTGCTGTGTTGAAGAACTCCTCCTAATCAGCAAGTTGCGAATATTTGTGCATTAACTGGGTTGAACATGAAACCGAAATCCAGCGCCGATTCTTCGAGCGTTTCTCAGTCAAACAGTGCACCCCGCTGCAAGCTGTGGGGCATTCATTTTAAAGTAAATGCGTGCTGAATCCCCTTCCCCCATACTCACGCTATCGTTTTTGCCGAAGCCATTGTACTCAACATATAAAAATTCGAGTGTATCTCATATATAAATTTTCACGCGAAATAGATTTCGTTTAGTCCCTCTATTTTAGACAGTATAGCCACCTGATGAGACGTTACACCGTCGCGAATAGGATGAGAAAGGAGTACGGATATATTTAAATAGTATGTTTCACATTGTTAATTATATAGGAGTATAATATGAATTTGATAATACCACCTGACGGATGACCTCTAGAAGTCATTCAGTACGCACCACCCTAATTAGCGTGCTGTTTAGTCTATGTGGGGTTATAAGTAGGGCTATAGGTCCTTTACTCGAAGAGATTTGGTTAGAAATAAAGGCACCTACACTTAGTGTAGTTGGTCATACGTTTTTGGTTACCATAGCACTCATATCACTACGAACAGTGGTAGAGGTGAGTCTGATTTTATTCAACGAGACAAATCATAATATTGTAACAGTATTAATGGAAGTATCAGATGTATTTTTGGTACTAATCCTTATCATATACTTCTTCAAATCATGTAAGAAATTACTCGAATCTACCTTTTAAATATTGCTAGGTATAGCAAAGCGTTCCCCATCAGAAAGCAGACTTTTCGCCTTTCCACCACCGCAGGGTCTCACCCCTCTCCGGCAATCTCCCTGAATTGCATCTCTGCCCTCCACCTCTCGTCGACCTGCAGGACCAGCCGATGGAACCTCTCCAGCTCGGCCCCAGCCAGGTCCGAGAAGTCCCAGGTCCCATCCGGCAAAAGAAGCGAACTTGCAGCCAGATCGTTCAGGCCGAGAAGCTCCTCGGGCTCGAGGGCTCGGGCCATCATATCCTCCAGGTCGTCAGTGGCCATCTCGACCTGCCAGGCTGCGAGGATCTTCCCCAGGGCACGCTCCGGGTCCTCTCTTTTCAAGTCCGGATCTCCTCTGGTTGGTCCCCAGAAGGCGAATAGGCGAATTAATGTTTTTGCGGATCAAAAAAGCGGGCGGGCTTTGTCGGAAAAATTGACGGCGCCGAAGGTCCCCGGCCTCGGATCGTTCGGCCGGACCCCTTCGCCCCCCTCACTTCGTCGAGACGATCTTTATGACGTCCCCGGCCGCAAGCTCGTGCTTCTCCCCGAGCCTCCTCTTGGACCTCCCGTCCAGGGCGAAGAGGAAGCTATCCCCGATGTCGGTATGAATCCTGTAGGCGAGATCCCTCGTCGTCGAGCCCTTCTTCATCAGGTAGGCGTCCGGGAGCATCACGCCGTTTCGATCGGTCCACTTCCCCTCGTCCTCCACCGGGAATACCGGTATGTAATCGAGAAGCTCGAAGACCGCCCGGTCGATGCACTCCTGGACCCCTGTTCCTCCCATCCCTTTGAGGATCTCTCTGATTTTTTCAAGCCCCGCCTTCTGGGGGCCGGAAAGGTCTTTTACAAGCTCGAAATCTCCGTCCCCCGGCCTGTACTTGATGGCGCCGCTCTTGTCCGCCATCCTCAAGGCGACCTCGGCCGCGGCGCTGGTGGGAACGACGATCTCGTCTAAGGCCTTCAGGCGCTCGACGAACTCGGGGGGCGCAACGTCCACCTTGTTCGCAGCGATGATCATCGGCTTGCTTGCATCCCGCAGAAGCTCTGCAAACCTCTTCATCTCCTCTTCGCCCCACTTCGTCGGATCGCCCTTCATGACGGAGAGCGCCCACCTCACGTGGTTGTCTGTGACACCGGCTCCTGCGAGCTGCTCGGAGATGAGGGGCTCGATCATCTTGATCCCCTCGGCCCGGACGCGCCTCATCAGCCTCTCCCAGTTTCTGTTGAGGATGCCGTAGAGCCACATCCCGATCTCGTACTTCAGGAACAAGACGTCCTTTTCGGGGTCGCGGTTTCCAACTCCGACGGGGTTACCCTCGGCGTCGGCCGAGCCCGAGGCGTCCAGGACGTGGATCACGGCCTCCGCGACCCTTAAGCTATCGAGAAACTCGTTTCCAAGGCCCTTTCCCAAGTGAGCGTCGGGGACGAGCCCGGCCACGTCGATCAGCTCCACGGGAACGTACCTCACCCCGTCCCTGCACTTTCCGCACTCGGTTCCAGTCCCAAGCTCCCTGCAGGGGCAGGGTACCCTCACGGAAGATACCCCGTGGTTAGCATCGATCGTGGTGAAGGGGTAGTTTGCTATCTCCACCTCGGCGAGGGTCGCCGCCTTGAAGAAGGTGGACTTTCCGGCGTTAGGCTTTCCAGCCAGCCCCACTGATAACATCGGATCGCATCCTGGTCTTCTGATCTGCTGTTATGTCGATTTCAAGCCCGCCGTTTCTCGGGCTTTCTTCATCTCCTTATGTTCACGGGAACGCCCCGACTGAGGAGCTCCGCCGTCTTGGTGGTGAACCGCTCCTCCTTCCCTTTGGCGAGCCTCCCGGCGAGGGCGAGCCCCTTCTCGGAGACGGCCGCCTCCTCGATGGCTCCGGCCGCTAGAGCGCTCTCGTAGATCTGGGCTCCGGCGTCGGTCCTGGGGAGGACCGTCGACCAGCCCGACTTCGACCCGACGCTCCCGACGGATACGTCGGCCAGCTCCGCGGCGAAGTCGAAGCAGGGGCCGCACCCCTTCCAGACGTACTCGTCGGTCTGGTCGATGGGGATCTCTTTAACCAGGTCGCCAGATAAGACCCTGAACATCCCCTTCTGAATCTCGAACTTATCGACGTCCTCGGGCTTGAGGCCGAAGGTGGCCTGGACGAGCTTCGGGAAGAGCTGCTCGTACTCGAAGTTCTCCATGCAGAATAGGCCTACGAGTAGGGCGATCCTGTCCTGGCCGAACTGGTAGGGCTCCTCCAAAAGCTGGACCTTCCTCAGCGCCTGGATCTGGCAGGGGGTGCCGACAAAGCCGATCTTCTTCTTCCCCTGGTCCATCGCCATCTGAACGCCGGTGATGCTCGGGGTGATGGTGTACTTCGTCCCGGCGGAGCCGGCGATCTCTTCGGGGGTCGTCGCAACCTTGGGGACGGTCCTCCACTTCTCATCCCTGCCGGTGACGACGGCGCAGTCGATCACGCCGGACTCCAGAGCCTGGATGAGGAGGGCGGTGACGACTCCTCCGTCCTGGGCCTTGACGTCGGATCTCGCGATCCTGGCGGATGCGGCCTTCTTGTAGATCCCCAGGGGCTCGTCCTCCTTCCTCACCCTTTCGAAGATCTTCTTCTCCATCGTCGGCATGTCCAGCATCGTCCTCGGACAGTAGGCGTAGCAGAGGCCGCAGAGGGGGTCGTAATCGATCAGCTCGGGCCTGTTCTCCTGCTTGTCGATCTTGGGGCAGAAGGCTATGCAGTTTCCGCAGTAACAGCAGAGCTCCTTCTTGATGACGTCATATTCCAGCTCACCAAATCCGTACTCCAGATAGGTGGGCTCGGGATACTTCTCCTTGGCAGCCATGATCATCTCTCCAAAAGCTAGTGGCGTAGATAGCGGCCAATTAGCCTAAAGCTTTTATGGTATATCGGGACCCCAACGCTTATGATCCTGGGCCTTGACGTGGGCGGAGCAAACACCAAAGCCGCCAGCTCCGACGGCAAATTCACTTTGATCGAGTATTTGCCCCTCTGGAAGGAGGCTTCCTTAGAGCCGCTCCTCCGCCGGATATCCCGGGACGCGGGGCCGGAGGCTCTCGCCGTCGTCATGACCGGAGAGCTTGCAGACTGCTTTTCGGATAAAAGGTCCGGCATCGTCCAGATCAAGGAGGCGATCGAGCGGGCCTTCTCCTGCCCCGTCAGCTTCTGGGGCGTCGATGGCTTTCGCTGGGAGGACATAGGCGATCTCGCCGCAGCCAACTGGTCCGCCTCGGCCAGCCTCGTCTCTAAAGAGGTTGGCGACTGCATCTTCGTGGACATGGGCTCCACCACCACAGACCTGATACCGTTAAAGAAGGGACCCCAGGCCGCCAAAACCGACTTCGAGCGGCTGGCGCGGAGCGAGCTGATCTACTCCGGCCTTCTGAGGACGAACCTCGCCGCCCTTCTGCGAAGTGTGGAGATCGGAGGGAGAAGGGTTCCACTCTCTTCAGAATTATTCGCCATCGCCGCCGACGCTCATCTCGTCCTCGGCGGCATAACCGAAGTCGAGTACACCGTCGAGGCCCCCGACGGTGGCGGGAAAGATCCTCTATCGGCCGAAAGGAGGCTTGCGAGGACCGTCTGCGCGGACCTTGAGGAGATCGGTTCGGACGGCGCGGTCGAGATCGCCCGCCAGGCGAAATCCCGCCAGGAGAGGCTCTTGACGGAGGGGATTCGAAGGCTGGCGGAGCAGCACGGCCTCGACCTCGTCGTTGCCGTCGGGATAGGCGAAGAGCTGATAAAAGAGGCCGCCCGCGACCTCGATTTAGAATGCATCCGGCTGTCTGAGAAGTACGGGAAATCGGTCTCCGACGTGTTCCCGGCCTATGCCGTGGCACGTCTTCTGGAGATGGAGCTATGGAGCTGAAATCTCCTTTTTTTCTGCTGAAAAAAGCGGGGCGGTTTAGCCCCCAAACCCGTGGGCGAGATAGGGGGCGACGATTATGAAGAGGAGCGATGAGAAGATCAGCCAGGCCATCGCCGTCACCAGGGCTTGGGTCATCTTCTCCGCCCTCGCCTCGCTCTTGAAGATCGCCGCAAACCCCATGTGGAGCATGTCCCTGAAGATGTGGCCCCCGTCCAGGGGCACTGCAGGAAGGCAGTTGAATAGGCCCGCATAAAGGTTGATCAGCCCGACCCAGAAGAGGAAGTTGGCGATCCAGAATATCTTTCCTCCCAGGGGCTCGGCCCAACCCGTCGGCTCGAAGAGCTGAGTGATCCAGCCTGAAAAGCCGGGAAATCCCATCTCGGTGAAGCCGGGAATCCCCGAGAAGGGAAGGCCCATGAGGGAGAGCATACCCATGAGGCCGGATCTTGGCATCTCCTGGAGGGCCGCAAGGAAGGGCCCAGCCGGAAACTCCTGGAAGGTTGCTCCGTCCAGGTAGACGGCGTTCGCCGAGACGCCGGAGAACCCGACGCCTATGAACCCAGTTCCCGATCCATCGGGGTTGGCGGTGAGCTTGACTTCGTACTCGCCCCGGTTCGTCCCGATGGAGACGGTCTGCCCTTCCCCGGTCGAGTTCATGTAAGACCTGAAGGACCCCCAGTCCGGAGTCGAAACTCCGTCGATCTCGGAGATGGTGACCCCCGGGACCATCCCCGCCTCTCCGGCCGCAGACCCCTCGAAGACGTAGGAGACGACGACGCCCTTCCGGAGAGGTCCATCGAGACCGAGGTCCACCACCTCCTCGCCCCGGAGGAGCTTGAGGCTCTTTAGATTTCCTTCTTCTGCCAGTAGATCCTCGATGTTCTCGATCCTCACGCCGTCGACCAGGAGGAGGATCATCTGACTCTCAAAGCCGGCGAGGTCCGCGGCGGAATCCGGGACCACGTCCACCACCACGACTCTGTCAACGGGCGCGATGGCTCCGATGACCGGCCCGAAGAAGAGGGCCAGCGCCACCGCCGCAACAACGAAGTTCGCTATGACTCCAGCGGAAAGAATCCTGACCCTAGCGGCCCGGGATGCCTTCGCCTTCTTATTTTCCGATCCGAAAAGCTCCTCCTCGTCCGGCTCGACGAAGGCCGCCACCGGGGCTACTAGAAGGGCGATCCCCATCGACTTGACCCTGATACCCTCAACCCTGCAGAGGATCCCGTGGGAGAACTCGTGGACCGCCATTGTCACGAAGAGGGCGATCCAGCCCCACCAGAGGGGTATGAACTGGTTTATCCCCGGTATCAATAGGACGTTTCTCGGGGCGGTGTAGACGCTCGGCTCCGGAGGCGACCGCATCACCACAAGGGTCGTCAGGAGGAATAAAGCGAGAAACGAGAACATCCCCAGGATGACCAGGGGAATCCCCGCGGTGATCGCCGCTTTCCAGAACCTTTTCGGGCTGCTGAGCCGGTCGATCAGGGAAAGCCACCTTGTGGTCCTGATCATTATCACCGGACCCCAGTTTCCGAGGTTCAGCCCTTTTAGGCTCTTGATCCGGCCCAGCCTGGCGGCCAGGATCCAGTGGAGGTTCAGGGCGAGGATCGCGATCAAAACCCAGTCGTAGAGGGTCAGTTCCAGATGCAGGGGAAAGTCCAACGGTTCGTCCTCCGAAATTCGGGGTTTTTGAAGATGCTCACATTCTGAGAAGACATATATAATTTCATGGCGCATCGGCGGCCGTGAAACATCAAGCTCTGCAGACGTTGAGGATTGAGGGGGGCGAAATCTTCGAGATCGAGGAGCGGTTGCCAAGGGAGGTCGAGCTCGAGATATTCGTGAACGGTGACTTCTTCGCGAAAGCCACGATCACCCCCTCCCAGGAGAGGGAGTTTGTGGCTGGCCATCTCTGGTATCGGGGGCTGATAGGGGATGCATCCCAGATTAAGTCCTTGCGGATCGAGGGCAGCAAGGCGTGGGTGGATATCGAACCCGCATCTGAGAAGGGCAGAGGGGCCGAAATTGAGAGTACTGCCGGAAAGACCGACTGGACCGTCAGAGCCGATCGGATATTGTCGAACCTCCTCGCCACCCTCGATTCGGACCTTTACAGGAAGACGGGCGGAACCCACACATCTTCCCTCTGCCGGGCAGAGGCGATCCTCGCAAGCTCTGAGGACGTCGGCCGCCTCAACACCCTGGACAAGGCGTTTGGCTGGGGCATCCTCCGGGAGCAGGATCTGAGGAGCTGTTACGCCGTCACCTCCGGCAGAATAACGAGCCATACCGTCGAGAAAGTCTCGAAGTTCAACGTCCCCTTCGTCGCCTCCAAGGGGGCCGTCACCACCCTCGCCGTCGAGATGGCTGAGAAGAGGGGCATAACTCTGGTGGGCTTCGCCCGCCAGAGCAGAATGAACGTCTACACCAGAAGGGATAGGGTCACCCTGAAATGATCAAAGGTCGCCCATGCTGGACTGGATCAGCTCCTGGTTCTTCTTCTCCAGGTAGCCGTAGACAGCGCCGTGGGGCGCTCCGTCCATCAGCATCTCGATGGCGGTTCTCGCGATCCGGATCCGGTCTGGGTTTCCTATGATGGCGACGGTCTTGCCGTAGACCGAGATCCCAACGCCGGTCAGCTTCTCGGTGATCTCTCTAGTCCGGCCGTCCTTTCCGATTATCCTTCCCTTTATCCGGGCCATGTCGCTTTTGGTGTTGCAAACCCTGGACAGGTCTATGACGTCCAGCATCAGCATCTCGTCTTCCAGAAGCGCAAAGGACCTTTCGGGGGAGAAGCCTCTGCCTATCGCCCGGACGATCTCGGCGAGACGCATCGCCATGATCGGGTCCTCTCCAGTGATGATCTCCACAGCGCCGGTATCGCTGTCGATCACCAGCTCTGCGCCGGTCTTCTCCTCGAGCATGCTCTTCACCGATCCTGTGGGACCCACCAGAACCCCTATTCGATCTGCTGGAATCTTGATGTGCAAAATTATCAGTCTCCGTGAAAATGTTTCGTGATTATTGCGATTTGAGAAAAGTCAGCCGTCCTTTCCGGCTCTGATCTTCTCTTTGATGGCCTCTTCAGAGCCGACGCCGTACTTCTTATTGAAGTAGCGAGCGAGGTTTGATATGTCCCTTTCCAAAAAGCTCCTCGCCATCGGGTGTTCCAGGGTCACCGACTGGCCCATGTCGATGATCACGGGTTCTCCTTCGTGGTAGAGGATGTTGAACTCGCTCAGGTCGGCATGTACGAGGTTTGCCTTGTTGTAGAGAAGAGATACGTACTCGGTGATCTTTTCGAAGGCCAGCTCCGCCTCTTTCGGCTCCAGGGTCACGTCCTTGATCTGGGGCGCGGGCGCCTCCAACTCACCCACCATCTCCATGACGAGGATGTTCTCTCTAATGGTGATGGGATGAGGAACCTTCACGCCCACCTCTTCGGCCCGCTTGAGGTTTCGAAACTCCTTTCTCGTCCAGGCGACGATGACCGCCCTCTTGGTTCCCTTGATGCTGCCAAACCTGGGGTCACCGAGGAGGTAGTTTTGCATGGCCTTGAAGTTGCTGGTATTTATGCGATAAATCTTGACGGCGAGGTCCTTATCATCTTCTCCTTTGGCGCGAAAGATGTTTGCTTCCTTGCCGGTGCTCACCGCCCCGCCAAGGGAGGCGATCACGCCCTTGCTAGCGAGGGCGTACAGGTCCATCAGGGCGCGCCGGTCGAAGACCTCGTCTTGTACTTTGAAGTCGTCAGAATCTTTGATCCTTTCACGCATCAGGTCGATCTTTGCCTCGAACTGTCTCTGCTTCTTGGATTCCTCGGTCATGGCTACCTTTTGAGGTACCCTTTTCGCACCAGGTAATCAACCTGAGGCCTGGTATACCTCCACACGACGTCGGCCTTCTCGTCCTGAAAATCCCAGGGGACCACGATGACCACGTCGCCTTCCCGAATCCAGATCCTCTTCTTCATCTTGCCGGGTATTCTCGCCATCCTCTCTTGACCGTCGAGGCACCTAACCCTCAGCCTGTTCGAGCCGAGGAGGGTCTCCACGAATCCAAACATCTCTCTGTCATACGCTCGCGGGAGGCGGACTCTGGTTACGACCTCCGGACCTTGTGCATTCCTTTTCCTTTTTGTACTTGCATAATTAGCCAGTATATCACCTCTGGGGACGAATCAAGCTTCAAATCCGACAATTCGGGGCGGATAACCTGAAGTTCATCCAGCAGTGCTAAAGGCATGCTATGATAATTAAAGGTTGTGACCAAAAGGGATGATGGGCCCGACGCGATTCGAACGCGTGATCCCCGCCGTGTGAAGGCGATGTCATAACCACCTAGACCACGGGCCCTCAACCCCTCCCACGACGTCATGCATATTAGTATTTTTCCACACCCACCCGCCCGACCAAAGGGTCGAAAAGGCCTTCGGAGAGGACCTTTTAAATAGTAACTGGTGAAGTTGATGGAGATGGACTTGTGCCGATCGCTCTTTGCTTCCGGGTCGCCCGGTCCCTTGCGGTCCCTTTATGAGGGGGCCCTTAAGAGGGAAGCCTTGAGGGCGGGTGTTCCGGAGCACGTTGCCATCATCCAGGACGGGAACCGCCGTTACGCCAGGATGAGAGGTGTCTCCAGCTTTGACGGACATAGCCGAGGTGCCGAGACGACGGAGATGGTGGCCGACTGGTGCCTGGAGCTCGGGATAAAGCACCTCTCCGTCTACACCTTCTCCACCGAGAACTTCGACCGGGACGAGGCCGAGAAGGAGTACCTCTTCGAGCTGATCGAAAGGAAGCTTCTGGAGCTCGCCGTATCGGAGAAGGTGCACAAAAACCGGATCCGAGTGAGGGCCATCGGCAGGATCGGCCTCTTGCCGCCTCATCTGCAGGAGGCGATCCGAAAGGTGGAGGCTGCCACCTTGGGCTACGACAATATGCACTTCAACCTGGCCCTCGCTTACGGTGGCAAACGCGAGCTCGCCGACGCAGCGAGATCCCTGGCCCTGGAGGTGAGAGAGGGCCGTCTCGACCCCCGGGACCTGGACGAGGATGCGGTAGCGGGCCACCTCTATCCGATCGGGGGCCAGCCCCTTCCCAGGGTGGACCTGATAATTAGGACCGGCGGCGAGGTCCGGACCTCAAACTTCCTGCCCTGGCAGGCGAACGGGAGCAGCTGTCCCGTCCACTTCTGCGCACCTTACTGGCCACAGTTCGGGAGGGTCGAGTTCTTCAGGGCGATAAGGACCTTCCAGGCCTGTCGGGGACGGAAGCCGTCCTCAAATCAATAGGCTTAATTACCATAACCATCCTACTCGGCATCGTGTCCCGATAGGGTAGTGGATATCCTAGAGGCCTGCGGAGCAGAACATGCGCAGAGAGCCTCAGACCCGGGTTCGAGTCCCGGTCGGGACGTACTTTCTCGACAAATCATCGACAAATCATTGGATGTTTGGTTTTTATGGTTTTGGACAGTTTGGGTGGATCGTTGAGGGGAGCGCTGAAGAAGATCGCTTCCGCCAGCAGGATAGATAAGCAGGTCGTCGACGAGGCGGTACGGGAGATCCAGCGGGCTTTGCTCCAGGCGGACGTCAACGTCAAGCTGGTGATGAACCTCTCCAACCGGATCAGGGATCGGGCCCTCTCCGAGAAGCCCGCTCCCGGGATGAACCCAAGAGAGCACGTCATCAACATCGTCTACCAGGAGCTGATAAACCTCGTCGGGAAGAGCTCTCCGGTCTCTCTCGAGAAGCAGACGATAATGCTCGTCGGCCTTCAGGGGAGCGGCAAGACCACCACCGCGGCGAAGCTTGCCACCTTCTTCCAGAGGAAGGGCCTCCGGTCGGCGGTGGTCTGTGCCGACACCTTCAGGGCGGGAGCCTACGACCAGCTCAAAGCCCTCTGCGAAAAGCAGGGCGTATTCTTCTACGGCGAGAAGGAAAACCCCGATGCCCCTGCTGTTGCGAGGAAAGGGCTTGAGGCCAGCAAAAAGTACGACGTCCAGATCGTGGATACCGCGGGCAGGCACGCCCTCGAGGCCGACCTGATCCAGGAGATGGTGGACATAGACACCGTCGTCCACGCCGACCACAAGCTCCTTGTTATGGATGCCGCCCTCGGCCAGCAGGCGAGCGAGCAGGCGAAGGCCTTCAACAAGGCCGTGGGGATAACAGGCGTCATCATAACAAAGCTCGACGGCACCGCCAAGGGTGGCGGTGCCATGAGCGCCGTCGCCGAGACGAACTCCTCGGTCGCCTTCATCGGGGTCGGCGAGACCCCGAACGACCTCGAACGGTTCGAGGCCGACCGGTTCATATCCCGGCTCCTGGGGATGGGCGACATCCAAACCCTGATCGAGCGGGCCCAGGAGACGAAAGTCGAAGAGGAGATGGACGTCGACGCCCTGATGCGGGGCAAGTTCACCCTCAAGGACATGTGCAAGCAGATGGAGGCGATCAACAAGATGGGCCCCCTGAAGCAGATCATGCAGATGCTCCCCCTCGGCGGGATGGGGCTCGACATCTCCGACAAGGAGTACCAGGTCACAAAAGACCGGCTCGACAAGTACGGGGTGATCATAAGCTCGATGACCGAGAAGGAATTGGAGGAGCCCAAGATCATAACCGCCTCCAGGGTGAAGCGGATCGCACGGGGCAGCGGGACCCAGCCGGAGCTTGTGAGGGAGCTATTGAAGTCCCACAAGGCGATGCAGAAGGCTCTCAAGGGGATGCGCGGCATGAACAAGATGGGCATGAAGCGGATGATGAAGAAGTTCGGGCCGATGATGGGCGGCGGGATGTAGGGCGTCGCGACATCTCCGTATTTCCGTTCTATTTTTGTTCTTCTTTAGTTCCTATTCTTTGGGATTGTGGCTGCCTTCGCGTCGTTTGGCGCGGGAAATGAAGGTGGAGAAATATCCGAAGTTATTATTAAGTCGGCGATAGTGGTAGCTACTGGTGACTAAACTGTGCAACAGTTTGCTGTGGCATCTGTATACCCTAGAAGCATAGCATGGATAATTCGCCCCAGTGATCCTGATGAATGGGACCGTTTCGAGCAGATCATTAAGTACAACTGCGCTATGATAGGCGGATACTTCAATGTCATGGTTCCCCTTTCTGACCAAGATGAAGTTCCTGAGAAATATCAGCAGTTTCTGATAAATTTCGATCCGGATCTCGTCGTATTGGCACCAGGTATGGAATCGATTAAACCTGCATCACTCCTGGGTCAAATATGCCCGTTTGCCTTTATTCCTTGGGATTGTGTTTCGCAGATTGCCACGTATAAACCAGACGGACCTCGGACCAAATCAGGTATAAATGCAACATTGAGAGAATTAAGAGAATCACAAATTGATGAAGACTTATCAACAGAATATATGGTTGCCGTTGCAAAAAAAGAATGCCCTGACACCAGCCGATTAGCATTAGTTGCATGTGGCGATATAGAATCAGGAGAAGATTCGTTAGGACGTTTAGATAAAATTCATCTCGATCATGGTATACAAGTGCGTGGACTAGGATATCGTGGATCTTTCTTATCAAATCTCCTAAAGGAAGGGTATGAAACAAAGGATCTCTGGTGGCGCATAGAAGGGGCGAGAAAGTTTACTCCATCTCCAGATCGGTACAAATTGGCTGATATGATTGATGAGGAGTATCAATTTCCATTATTTGATTCAATTGAAATTCTAGATACTTGCTGTCGTATGCAAAAAGATTTGGCACAAATTGAATCGTTCGTCAATTCGACTAAAAGCTACTCCAAAGGAAAATTTTTTGCACAAAAATTTCCATTTGACATGGTAATTCTAGTGTCTGATAACTTTGGTTTAGAGGAAGCTATACATTTCTGGAACCTGCGTGCTAACGAGATCTATGTCGCATGGATGTCATTCTCAGAACTTGAAACTAATATAAATTATGTCTTAGATTGGTTGGAGGGTAATATATTCATTCTAGGAGGCGGGTACGGGCACATAGTACCTTCAGATTTGTACCTCGTATTCTCATCTACAGATAATGATATTTACAGACTTCAACATTTATTTGAGACGACGCGATATCAAAAAGGAGATGATGCTCTGTGGGGCATCAAGACCTATGATAAAATAATATTTTATAATTATCTCAAACATGATATCAAACGGGAGTATGTTATAGTGGCACAAGACTCCTCGAAAAGTGCATTCATTCCAAAAATGCCACACGATACCCTGGGAGGAATGTTCACAGTTACTCTGGAATTGGACGGTCTAATGTTACCACAAAAACACGACCTCGTTAACTTGATATCTTCTAGAAAATTCAGCTGGCATATGTCTCGATTCCGAATCACCAAGGATCACTTTCTTAGAGTGCAAGCCAATAGCGAATTACCAATTGAATTTAATAGACCATCTCCAGAGCAGATTATTGAAACTCTATTTACTTTGGCAGGATTTTCTCGCATCGAACGAAGCAGTAACGCTAAGTATCATACTGATTTTATCAAGCGTGCAGGCAGTCTTGAAGAAGCTGCTAGATATCTTGCAACTTATCCGTATCATGAATTTTTTGAGCTGCTTTTCGGACAATAGAAATGAAAATAGACCTGGTTGGCTTCTCGGTAAGGATTCGGACAAAAGACGTGCACTACGTCACTATGACCTCAGAGAATCATTGGGAATAAAAAATCCACCCGAAACTAAGACATATGTCGATAAAGTATCCGATTTGATCCCAGATGAAATAATAGAACTTTTAGAAAAAAGAATACTAGAACGCGGTTTTGAACTTAAATGCAAATCATGTTCTTTCAAATCCTGGTATCCTGCTGAACGCGTCGGCCAAACGTTCGAATGCACTCGATGTTATCAGTCACAAGTTTATGGGAGCAACCCATTGTGGCTGTATAAGCTTTCTGAAGTCACTTTTCAGGGATTAACAAGCAACATGGAAGTTCCACTTCTTGCTTTAAATTGCCTGAGAAAAATGGCTCGACATAATTTTGAATGGATACCAGATTCGGATGTTTATTGGACTAAAGATGAAAAAGAGGATCATAAAAATATAGACATCCTTTGTATTCTTGACGGAAAGTTGTTTATCGGTGAAGCTAAAAGCAACGACGGGTAGTGCACCAGCAGTGAGTTGATGTTATTATACTATTACGTCCTATCTCATTGTGGGTGTAGCAAGATGGGTCGAAGAGGTCCAAAACCTGGATTCAATGATGTTGCATGTTCT
>Ga0268279_1000204_pt1 | contig 44296 bp, 44 predicted proteins | sample saktaG_6_FD_190142 | JGI IMG/M metagenome (GOLD analysis project Ga0268279, IMG submission 190142) | Saline water microbial communities from Sakinaw Lake, British Columbia, Canada - sak_2010_1_5_80m | ecosystem: Environmental > Aquatic > Non-marine Saline and Alkaline > Saline ...
TGAAAAAAAGGATCTTGAAGAGTACTTTCATGATCTCCTGGAGAAACCCTCACACCTTAAGCTGGAGGGGGAGCTTTTGCTTGTGCGGCGGGGGAAACTGAAATTCGACTTGCCCGCTGCAAAAGATGGCTCAAGCATTCGAGGAAAAGCGGCCTGATTATCATGGACAAAATAATTTCGGGGAAAGTTTGGAAGTTCGGAAGAAACGTGGACACCGACCAGATCATTCCCGCAGAGTACTTGGTTACCGGGGATGCGGAGGAGCTTGCGAAACACGCGTTCGAAAAGGTTAGGGGGGATTTCGCGGGGAAAGTGAAGGCCGGTGACATTATCGTTGCCGACGAAAACTTCGGTTGCGGTTCAAGCCGCGAGCACGCGCCGCGAGCATTGATTGGTGCGGGAGTAGCGTGTGTCATTGCGAAGTCGTTCGCGAGGATTTTCTTTCGAAACAGCATAAACATAGGATTGCCGTTAGTTGAGTGTGATGTCGAGGCAGAAGATGGAGACGTAATTGAAGTAGACTTTGAAAAAGGGACTGTGGTAAATGAGACTAAAGACAAATCTTACTCATTCAAACCACTCCCAGAATTTCTTTTAAAGCTCATTGAATCCGGCGGGCTCGTCGAATACGTCAAGAAAAACCTCAAGAAATGAGCAAGGTTTTCGTAGGGACCTCCGGGTGGAGCTACGACCACTGGATTGGTCTGTTTTATCCTGATGGTCTTGCGAAGAAGGATGCGCTTGGCTTCTACGCGGAGTCGTTAGACACGGTTGAAGTAAACTCCACCGTCCATCGAATCCCCTACGAAAAGGAATTATTGAGGTAGGCCACTTTTTAAGTTGAAGACCAATCATAGACTCTAAATATGGGAAAAACCATTTTCTGCGTGTTATTCTTAGTTGGTATAGTCGGGACCGTTAATGCCAATCTCCCAGAACAATACAGTCCAATCAGAGAGGATTTTGTGATAACCTGAACAATAGATTTCCACCAACGCCAGAACACACTATTTTCCCCCATTTAAACCAAGATTCTTTGGTTATGTGTCAGGGAATTTTTATCTCACTTGACCTATAATGTATTACTGAAGCAGAAGATGAGTAACCTCAAAGGGATTGATTTCAAGTCTAAACGTATTCAGCTTATTGTGTTGGGTGTGTTGGTTTTACTCTCCGTCTACTTGAGGTTAAGTATTCCCCAGTCTCTTGTAGAAGATCAAGACGACTTCGTGTATCACTCTTTCGCAGAGGCGATGGTCGCCGGAGAATCTTTTCCAGGAGGATACTATTGGCCTTCTGGCATGACGTTGTTTCTTTACGGACTTTATTCATTATTCGGGGTGAACATCAAGATTATATTAATAGGCATAAGCATTTTGAGTTCCATTCTCCTATACTTCATTGCCTGGGAGTTGTTTAAGAACAAGACCATAAGCGTTGTAGCATTCATCCTCTCGTTGTTTGACATGGATATGTCCCACTACTCGGTTCAACTTTTCTCTGAGGGAGTGTACACTTTTCTGATTTTATTGATTGTGTATTGTAGCATACGATTGGTTAAGAAACCTTCCATCAAATACTCACTGGTTATTGGAGTGTGTGTTGGCTTGGCCATGTACCAGAAAGTCTTTACAGTGGGTTTAGTGGTTATTGTGCCTCTTTACCTTCTTGTTAACAGCCTCCGCAAGCAAGAAGGAAAGTTCCACGTAGACCCGAGGGTGTTAAAGTATTCTGCAGTAATCCTTTTGGTGACCCTTCTAACCATCACACCCCGGCTTGTGTGGATTTACCAGAACTATGGTGTTTTTGTTTTCATGACCGCCACATCAGGCACAAACTTGTTTATCGGCAACAACCCGTACGCCACAGGCTGCTACAGCAACGAAGGATTCAAAAACCATGAGGAACTCGCAAGGCAGGTTTCCGCCATCGAGGAAAATGAATTAAAGGCTTACTACTCGGAGAAGATTGCTGGAGGGATAGCGAGGGAATACATTCTTGAGAACCCGGCAAGGTTTGCACGTAAAATCGTGAGGCAGTTTACAAGGCACTGGCTTGTCCCGAACAGAAACTGTTGGCGGAGGTTTTATGAGCCTCCTTTTTATGTGGAATACACTCGCTTGTTGTGGTTTTTCTCTCTCATGGGGTTGATTTATTCTCTGAGGGGGTGGAGGGAACACGTGATAGTATACTTGTTTGGTTTGATGATCATTCTTATTACCTTGATTGTTTTCGCGGGAGACAGGTATGCTTTCCCTCTCACACCCTTCCGTTTAATGTTTGCGGCATACACTCTCTACTGGCTTTCCTGCAAAATAAAATCCAGAGAAAGTAAGCAGTTAATGAGTTTCTTAGTTGTATTCTCTATTTTCATGGTCTTGGTTATGCTTCCCGCGGTTGAATCAACCGGTTTCTTTGACTACCATGACTGGAGGGGGTACATTCACTTACAAGAAGATCAATACGATGAAGCTATAAAAGAGCTTTCTCGCGCAGTAAGCTTGAATCCAAGTAGTATGAAAACACAAATTAATCTTGCAGTTGCCTACCGTCATGAAGGATTAATTGATGAGGAAATAAGGGTATACAAGATGGTGCTGGGAATAGACCCTCATTTCGTACTTGTGCACAATAATCTCGCCATGGCCTATTCTAAGAAAGGGATGCTTGATGAAACGATAGCAGAATACCAGAAGGCAGAGGAATTAGACCCCCATGACGTGAGAGTGCACAATAACCTCGCCGCAGCCTACTTCAAGAAAGGAATGTATGATGAAACGATAGCAGAATACCAGAAGGCAGAGGAATTAGACCCTAATGACGTGAGAGTGCACAATAACCTCGCCGCAGCCTACTCTGCGAAGAGGATGCTTGATGAAGCAATAGTGGAATACAAAAAGGCCTTGGAATTATCCTCCCATACCTCATTCATATACAATAACCTCGGCACAGCCTACTTCAAGAAGGGTATGTATGACGAGGCGATGGTGAACTACAAAAAGGCCTTGGAATTAGATCCTAGTGCCCTAAACACACGCATTAATCTGGGAGCCGCCTACTTCGAGAAGGGAATGTATGATATTGCCTTGAACGAATTCAACAAAGTGATCGAAGTAGACCCAGAAAACGAAAAAGCCCGTTCATTCATCAACAAAATACGTGAACACCTTAAAGAAAAGGAGGGAGCATCCTAGACGCGCTAGGTTGGAATAATCCTTACTTTTAAACTAACAAGCATATTATAAAATCCAAGATTCAGTTGGGTGAGGTGATGTATTATGAGAAAAACTATCTTTTGCATGTTTTTTATAGGAATAATTAGTTCTGTTAGTGCCGGAAGGATACGTTAAAGACGTTGAGCACTTAACCGAAAAAGTGGCCAACGAAACAGAGTCGCTAATGTTCACGGTCACGGAAGTCGGCTCGGAAATAAAGTCTGTTGAAGTGACCTACCTTGTGTGGGAACACGATCAAAAAGAAAAACCGAAAAAAATACAGTCTTCTATTGCAACCCTGAAGAGACAGAAGAAAGAAGAAATCAAAAATCAGATACAAGAACTAAAGCAAAAGATTGCCGAAAGAAAGAAGAAAAGGAAATAATTTGCGCATTCGAGTGGCACAGCAAGATGCTGAGTAATCCATTGTGAAGATGGTTACTATCATCTAGAGGTGAAGTCAAATAAAAAAATGAAAAACATATTCCCTGCGTCAGAGGAGAACGTCCGAAAGGCGGCTGAAATAATAAGGAATGGAGGAGTAGTGGTTGCACCAACGGATTCAGTTTACGGATTATTCTGCGATGCGATGAACAACACGGTAGTTTCGAGGTTGAGCGAGATTAAGGGGCGGGATCCTTCAAAGCCTCTTCAGGTCGCAGTCTCGAAAAAGGATGCTGGCTTATATGGTGTGCTTTCGAAGCGGGCTCAAGCAGTCATCAATACCTTCTGGCCTGGAGACGTGAATATCGTCGTCGAGAAAAAAAATTTAATCCCTGATTATGTCAGTAAGAAAACTGTATGCTTAACCTGCCACAAAAATAAGACCGCATCCAAGCTGGTTAAGCTATCGCAAAAGCCTCTGGTTTCCACGTCCGCCAATCTTGAAGGAGCCAAGCCTCCGTCGTGGGTGGGGGAGGTAAGCGATGTCTTGAAATCCGAAGTAGACTTGGTCTTGGACGGCGGTGCAGCCCGCCACGGACGGCCCAACACGATAGTCGACTTGACGGTCAAGCCTGCGAGAATACTAAGAGAAGGCCCTGTTTCAAATGAAGAGCTCATGGAAGTGATTCAGGTCGAGTAATATCCTATCTCGTTGCTTCTATTCTGTAGTATTCCCTGCTCTCTTTCATCTGGCCTCGGGATTTTCTGTCCAGTTTTCTGAGAAGTACCGTGGCCGATGCGAAGCGCAGAGAAAAAATTTTTGAAGAGCATGATGTGGTCGACAAGATTGTTGAAGCCAAGGAAGTCCTCGAAGACAAAAAGAAGGAGGATGTTCGCATCGAACAAAAGAATAAGGAATTTTCAAAGAGTTTGAGGAAATAGGTTGCTTTTTTATCCACTACTATCGGTTTTCCCTTCCCCAGCCACCTTGCGTCTTTGGTCTAGGAAAGCTCCTATTGTCGTGGTGACGTTTGTAAGGATTATCGTGAGAAACACTATTTCCGAGAAGTATTCGATTTCAATGCCCCTGCTTAAGGGGATTGACGCCAGAACTGCTGCGGCCAATCCTCTCGGGAGCATGGTGTCCAATACCATTTCATCGCATTTCAGGCACTTGTCTAAAAGAATCAATCCCTTAACCGAGAGGTATCTGGCCAGAAGTATCACAGCCAAAACGGCAAGTGATATTAAAAAGATACCAATGCTTACAGCGTTACTGTTGAATATTATCCCGATGTATACGAAAAAGTAGGTTCTAACGAAAAATGCGACTTCCTTTTGAAAGGCCTTGATCTTAGTATCGAGCGTTATCTTCTCCTCCAGGTTAAAAAGCTTTTGAAGGTGTCTTGCATTACCCAAAATCAAACCGAAAATCAAAACTGATATGGCCCCGTTCCCGCGAATAAACTCCACGAAAGAATACATGATGAAAATCACGGCCACAGTCAAAAGATAACCGAACGGTTTCCCATGGAATCTCTTCAAAATCCCAACCCAAATAATGCTCACGATCATGGCAACAACAACTGCAATAGAGAATGTTCCAAACAAAGCATTCAAATTGTCTCGAAGGATTATCTTGTTTGAAAGAATAATCTCAATAACTGCAAGAGAAACCACAATACACAAAACGTCACTTAAAGCAGACTCAAGCGACAGAAGAATCTTCGATGACTCCTTCACGGAAATCTTTGAAATAGATGAAATCACGATCGCCGAACTCGTACCGCCCACAACAGCACCTAAAAGAAGCCCGTGAAGGATATCCCAGCCGAACACAACACGCATCAAAACCATGACGAAAAAACAAGTCAAAGCGAAAGCAGTAAACATGAAAATCATAACCTCGCTCAACTCCTTCATAACTTTCACCAGATTCAAGTTCAACCCAGCATTAAACAAGATCATCATAAACGCGATAGCCCCGACATAAGGCGCAAAGGAATTAAACAAGGCAATCTGCTCTTCACTCAGAATCGAGCCGAGGAAAAGCCCCAAAAACATGAGAATCAAGATATCAGGAATCTTAGTCCGCTCGAAGAAGAGCATGCTGAAAAAACCCAGGAATATTATCAATCCTGCGAGCAGGAATATGGCCTCTATCATATCGTTTAACTATGAAATCAGGCGAATAAAAACACTCACGTATCACTTTTCCATTGCTGACTACCACCTATTTTATTGCTTGAAGTTGAAAAACCTTACATGTTAATCACAGACCTTAAAATCGATGAGAGATTCAAAAAAATATTCATTGACGAAGGCTACCTAGACCTCTATCCCCCGCAAGCTGCGGCAGTCGAACACGGCCTTCTGGAATCCCACAACCTGGTCATCACAACTCCCACAGCCTCCGGGAAAACATTCACATCCGAGCTAGCAATATCAAAAACCCTGGCTTCCCGGAAGAAGGCAGTCTACATCGTGCCTTTAAGAGCTCTCGCATATGAAAAATTCACTGAATTCAAAAAATACGAGAAACTCGGGTTTTCAGTCCGCCTGGAAGTAGGAGACCTCGACTCCCAAAAATATTCCGGAAAACCGCGTTTCGACCTTCTCATCGCCACGGCTGAAAAATGCGATTCAATCCTAAGGTCCAAGCCGGAATGGTTTGAGGATGTCGGTCTTCTAGTATTGGATGAAATACACTTGATCGGCTCAGACAGGGGGCCGGTGTATGAGATAATCACGACGAAGCTTCGGACCATGTACCCCAACCTGAAAGTTATCGGCTTGTCCGCAACCATTGGAAACTCACACGAGCTTTCAGATTGGCTTTCCGCAACTCTTATCGAGTCTGACTGGCGTCCAGTCGAGCTTAAGGAGGAGGTGGTTGTTTCAAGCGGCTTCGAAACCCTAAGAAAGCACGTCTCAAATGCGCTTTCACAGGGCGGTCAAGTCCTCGTTTTCGTAAACTCCAGAAAGAGCGCTGAAGCTTGCGCTGAAAAGCTCGGCGAAAAACTCAGACTCCTTGGCCGAAACTCGGAAACAATCTCTGAAAAAGTCCTGGATGCACTGAGCTCTCCCACAACACAGTGCCGCAGGCTTTCATCTTGCGTGAAACATGCTACAGCCTTCCATCATGCAGGCCTGGTTAACAAGCAGCGGGTCCTAATTGAGGATTCATTCCGCGCCGGAGACATCAAGGTCATTTGCGCAACCCCCACTCTTGCGGCGGGAATCAACCTTCCTTCCCGGACCGTGATCATAAGGGATCTTAAACGCTTTAACGTAAACGGCTTGGACTACATCCCAGTTTTCGAGTACAAGCAGCAGGCCGGTCGGGCTGGCAGACCACGCTACGACACTATTGGGCGTGCAATATCTTTTTCAAAAAGCGAGAGTGAAAGCGAATTCATTGCCGAACACTATTTGGATGGGGAGGTGGAGGCCATCTACTCCCGACTGGGTGTTGAGCCAGTCCTTCGGTTTCACATGCTCGCGCAAATAGCCTCCAACTTCACGCGGACTCAAAGCGCTTTGAGCGAGTTTTTCAGGCACACGTTCTACGGCTTCCAATACGGGATTGCTGGGGAATTCGAGAAAACTTTGACCAGCATTCTCGACGAACTGGTCGAGTGGGGTTTCGTCGAGAAGAAAGAGCGGTTCATCACTTCCACTCCCTTGGGGACGCGCGTTTCCGAACTCTACATAGACCCTCTTACAGCCTACACGTACCTTAAATTCTTCAGGGAAACTGAATCCCATAAAAAATTCCCAATTATCGGAATACTTGAAGTCTTATCTGAAGCCTCGGAAATCCACACTCTCCCAGTCAAATCCACCGAAGAATCCGGCCTCTGGTCCCAAGCATTCGAGATTGAAGACCAGTTCCTCCGAGACATCGGAGGCTTCGATTTGGACTGGGAGTTTCTAACCCGATTCAAGACCGCGAAAATGTTTTCAGAATGGATTGACGAACAAACCGAAGAATCAATCTTAACCAAATATAATGTCGCGCCCGGACAACTCAACCAGCGCCAGCAGATAATGGACTGGCTCATATATTCTGCGACAGAGCTTTGCAGGCTGAACAAGCTGACGAGCTCTTTTAAGGAGCTTAAGAAGCTTGAGCTTCGGGTCAAGCACGGAATCCGCGAGGAGCTTGTGCCTTTAATCGGAATCCGCGGCGTAGGCCGAGTGCGCGCCCGAAAACTCTTCAACGCCGGGATAAAGACTCCGGCAGACGTGAAAAAGACAGGCAAACCAAAGCTCACCCAACTACTGGGCAAAAAGACTGCGGAAAAAATACGCACACAATTGTAGTGCTCCTTTATCCCACGGCTTCCAGGTGGCCCGTGACCGCTGATTGAGCTCCCCGAGTCAGTGCTTCAAGCTTTTTGTATTTCGGGCATTTATCGGGCCCTAATATTCTTTCAATGATTAGGTCGTTGAATTTATGGCTTTCGGATAGGAGCGTCCCCTTCCTACCCGCATTTAACAGGTGGTCGATGTCTCGTTTCCGGCAATACTCGATTTCAGATTCTACGAGGGTGAGGAAAGCGTCCGCCAGTTTTGGCGGATACTTGTAGTCGAGGCTTCCTCTGATTGTTTTAGCATCTCTTAGAATCTTCTTGAGCGTCTTTTCAAGCCAGAACAAATCCAGATCGGAGACGTCAATCCAACCCAATCTTCTCAAGTCAATTGCGTGCTCGTGCCTTTTTTCAAGCTCTGTGGCTTGAGGCCCTTCAAAGAAACCCAACTCCTTCCTCAAAACGTAATAAGCCTCCCTTTGAAGCGTCAGGTCAACCTCTCCAAACACGTTCTTTGAAACTTTTACCCTATGTGTGCGAGACTCCCCGCTCATCAAACGGGCTTTCCGCTCATACACTTTCTCATTCAACTTGGGATACGTTAACTTGAACTTCCGCAAGACCGCCTCCTCAACCCTTTCCAGGAATGTCTTAGGCCCGTCAGATTTCTCCATACAAACTAATTAAATAGGAAAATTATTATACTAAAGGAATGAGAATCAAGGTCGATCAATTTGTGGGTTATAAACGTACTAGAGCGCCTGATATATTAGATTCGGGAGGGTTAGGACCGTGCGTCTCTGTAGGAGCGGTTTACCAAGAAGAGGGTTACATGTCTCATGATACATCTCCAAGTGATGATACTGAAGGATTGGATCAATTATTGATGGACTTGGAAACAGATGTGACTGATAAATCCCAATTAAAAATATTTGTCGGGGGAGGATCAACACACCCTAAATTTTCAAGGGAACATAACGACCAGATTCGAGCAGGAAGACAGGTTGTTGTAGATAAAATAAATGATGCTGGTTTCGGAGACCAAATTGAAGAGATTAAATGGGGCACTCCCAAAATTAGTTTAGGTCTTTCCTTGGATATCTCGGAAAAAAGACACGAATTCGATGAAACACTAGTACCCGGTCACGAAGATTTATAAAAAAAATTTAAACAACAATTACTGTAAACTTATCTTCTTCAGTGTATCTTGGCTCGCAAGAATCTGGAATCTCACTCCAGGGTGAGTTTTCTCAAGGTCGGAAATGATTTTCCATTCCCTAGAAGTTTTTCTCTTTATGGGGGTGTAAGGGATTTTCTTCAATTCGGCGTAAGCCTTAATCTCTTCGATTGGACACTCCCTCAGTGGGCGTACAACAGGAATCGCCTCCTTCCTAATCTTTCTAATTTTCCCTTCGAGAAAATTAGAGAGTGCTACCTCGACTTCATCATCCAGGTTTGTGCAAACTACTATCTTGTCCGCCCGCAGTCGCTTGGCAGTCCTTGTAAAACCATCCTCTGAACTCGCTAACTCCAATCCGACCGACAAGCCTTTGCAAAGTTTATCAATCTTGTTTACCCCCTTATTCCCAACCGCTACAGCAATAATCTTTGATTTCTTGTGCCTGGATGCGAATCTAGCCAGAAGGTAGAGTAGAACTTGAGAGTTCACATCCCCTTGCGCCTTCACGATGACCGTGTCATCGTATCTGAACATTTTCCCAGATCGAATGGTCCGTCGCACTCTTTTTTCGAAGAAGTCTGTAAAACATTTCGCGCCCAACGCCTGCCCGTTGTAAGGTAGCGTGAGTACTGCATTCTCCCTCCCGCATTTAACGCACTTCATATTTCGAATAAAAATAAGGGCTTCCCCTTTAATTAACATGGAAAAATCTAGAGGAAGGCTTACGACTGGAAGTCATCCCGGAGTAATCGTTGACAGTCAAAATTTTCCCTCTCTTGAGAGTGCTTGCAATACCTTCCAAGTTGAGAAGCTTCTATCATATGGCAAGTACTCGCGTCAGGCGCCCGAATTCGGGATTCCGCCCCGGCCGTTGCCAGACGGTATTGAGGCTGCATACTTCGGCGTTGATCCGAAGTTCCACTCCCTCGTTTTTCTCGTAGGGGAAGACGACCAGACCACTGTCGAACCGGCGTTTGCGCTACACGCATGTGAAAAAGAGGCGATAGACCACCAGATTAACTCGGGAGTTATTGCCGTGAGCGGTAAAAAGTTCGTTGCCGGTCCTGATGATATAACAAAAATGGTTTTCGGCTCGGTCGTGCATTTCGGGGTGCCTCCCCTAATCCGCGAGGTGGCCTTAAGCGATATTGGCGAATTCGGACTTGATGAGAGGAAAACACACCTCGGTTTAAGTTTCATACACCTCCTCCCTCAAACAGAGGAGACTGAATTCATCCTGCGGAGCACTTCAATGACTCCTTCAACAAGTTTATCAGACCAACAGTTACTAATGAGGAAGTGGGATGAGGAAGGCATGCGTCTTCCCGACATCTCACCCACAAAACTGGCAAGAGAAGTCTTGGCGGAGTCTGTTGGGGCGACTTTACTTGTGTGGCCGCAAGCCTTTGATATCGAAAAAGAACACCCAGTTCCCGCATTCGATTTAACTGAGGTTTTAAAAGACACTCAAACATACTGGCGGCGGCTTAAGAAAGCCTATCCCGGCCGAGAAGTGAGTATCGTGCGAAACACCGGTGAGCTTACCGCTACATACAGTAAATACTTCATCCACTTATGACTGAATTCCATACGCTTGCTCTGTTTTCTCAAAGAGTTTTTCAATGAAAGATGCAGACTCCTCTATTATGGGGCGTGTGTATTCCCTGAAAGCTTGGGACGGCTTCTTGTTCCCGGTAAAGTGCACTCGCTCACCCACGCGGTCAATAAGCTTTATTTCCTTGAAATACTTCACCCAAACCTGGATGTTTCGAAGAGTAACACCCCGCTCCTTTTTCACGCCCCTCTCCTTCCGAAGCTTCACAACCTCCTCTCTTATCTCAGCAGTCCTTCTCGCCCTATCCTGGGCACTTGATTTCAACAAAACTTCCAAGACATCAACTGCAACATCCGAAGTAATCCCCAAGGAAGCAAGCAACGTCTTGGTAAGTTCCCTAGGCTCCTTCTCCATTAAAGCAGACTCGTCAAACCACCTAAGCGTAATATCCGAAATCTCTTCCATAAACAACAACACTATTTAATTACTATAATAATAATGTTACAATCTTACAAACTTTAATAAAGGTTCCGAGAAAACGCTTGCGTTTTCTGGACACAAGATTGCAAAGCAATTTTACTGTGATCAAAGAGGCCTTCTTCGCAAGCCTTAAGGCTTGCTCGATGACCTTGAATGAATAAAATGACTGACAAACCAATCTTGGAGAAAACCTTCAATGAAGACGTTGACGTGGACGAGAAAGTCCGGGAAGGGCAAATCCTAGCTCTACTATACCTTGAAGTCCAAGGGAACAATAGGGAGGCTGCGAAAGACGCCCTCGAAAACACGATTTTCAAGAAACTAACTGACGAGGAATTCATAACACTTCTGGAAGTCAAACTCTACGAAATCAAAAAAGACGAGAAAGAAGACTACTATTCTGGAGTAGCTGAAGTCAAAATCCTATCCCGAGACTTTCGGTGGTTCATAAACGGCGTCATGCGATACGGACCCTCGGCGATCGAAATAATCGCCCCAGACGAATACAACCTCTCATCAGATGAAATGCACTCGCTGGTAGCGGACGTAAGCGAAGTAGTCCACGCATTCTCAACACAAATCCTATCCTTCCTAAAAGACGATGAGCGGGTTGCCCTCTACAACAAATTTCTCGGAGTTAAAGAGGAATAATGTTCTTTTTTAGGGGGTAAATTCAATTAGAATAACGGTATGAACTACGAGAGACTTATTTTTCCGATTCTTTTACTGTCCACAATGGCGTCTGCCACCCAAATATCTTCCCTTACCGTTGAAGTCGGAACAAACGGCATAGTATCTGTGAAAGAGAAAATAACCTTCACGGGAGGGGAGACTGAAAGCTTGATTTGGATTCCAAGCGACGTTGAGGGATTAAAGGTCACTGACTCTTCGGGGCCATTATCTTATGAATTACTCGGGGAAGTGGACCGCAGCGTAATAAAATTCAATCCCGAATTAATTCGGTCTGGGGAAGTGTTTGTCGCTTTTGTAAGCCAACACTTCACTAGCAAGACGGAAGGAGTGTGGAAACTGGATTTTATTTTGCCGACAACTGCTTCCCGAACCATCATAAAAATTGTTTTCCCTACTAATTCCACTATACTGAACTGGACTTCCTACCGGTTCAGCGTGGGGCCGGATACTCTTTGGATATATCCTGATATTAATGAAACATCCTTTAATGCGTATTACCAGTTTGCGGGGGGTGATTCAATCACTCCCCCCTCCACAATACCTGAATCTTTTGTATGGTACCTGCTAGGGCTAGTATTAATGGTCGTTTTCATCCTGTTCTTCCTCTTAAAAAGGACTAAGAGGGGGGGGCCAGAGTTGAAGGAAACACCACCAGAAAAAACCGATGAATTAAAATCTTCCGAAGAAGAGTCGGAAGCAGGTGTTGAAGCTAAGGGGAGATCGCTTAAAGAATCTGTTTCGAAGATGCTTGAAGACAATGAGATGAAAGTAGTTGACGTTTTAAGAAGTGTTTCTGAGGAGGAGATAACCCAAGCCCAAATCTATCATACAACAGGCATACCAAAGGCTTCCTTGTCCGATATTATGAATCGTCTTGAGAGGCGGAATATTGTCGAGCGTACGAGGGAGGGAAGGGTAAAGTGGGTAAAGCTTAAAAAATGGGTATTTAAGTGAAAATAAGCTCTATCGAACTTTTATGTTCCTAAAAAAGGCCATTTGAACGTTTAAAGGCCTTAAACAAGGAATCGCTATGCATCGTTCGGTTGGGGATATAAATACCGCTCTGAATTAATAAAATGTCGTTAGTGTGTGTACTCCAATAGGATATCACACGCAAAAAAAACTAAAAAACAATGAAGGAGGTAAAAACCACATGAAAAGTATGCATGTGAAACAAGCTGGTGCGATTGCCGCCGGGGCAGTGATGCTCGGAGCAGCACTCTCAGGTGCGGTTAGCGCTGGCTTGGATGACACAGGATTGGCCAAATCCTTCTTCTACGACGCGAACTATAATCCAATAGTTCAAGTAGTCGTAGGTGAGAAGGGAATGGCAACAGATGCCGTTGCGGCAGGCAATATCGCTGCAACAGTAGGTAACCTCGCATATGCAAGCGCGGTCAAAACTGTCGGAGCCGAAGGCAGCTCATCCGGTCAAGTAACGATCGGGGTCTCAGCCATCGGAGCGACTGGAAAGTTTAAGCAGGACTCAAACACCCTCTTAAACTCCAGTTTCTACAGCGACAACAACGGGCTAGTATTCAACAGCGTTACCGAGAAGTATGAGAGAGGAGAATTCATCTCTTACAGCCTAGCCTGCGACACTCAGGAGAGAGCTGAAGCCGGAGTTCTCAAGGAAGCGGAGTACTCAAACGTACACTGCCTGTTCTGTCAGACCCTTTGTCTGGCGTCTTTGGAGAACCCAACCCACGAGATGGGGGAGTCCATCACCGTCGACTACAGTGGAATGGTATGGTATGAAGACGGACTCGGGAAAGATGACTCAGAGAAGCTCATCTTGAAAGTCGAGTCTAAGAAAGTATCGTATGCAGTTGACACTGGTGAGGTTCCAATGTCGTCCAAGATGACATTGAACACTGACGACATCGACTTCGAGTGGAGAGGCAAGATGATCCTCTTTGGCGAGGAATACTATGTGAAAGACATAAAGGGTAACGACAAGATTTACCTGGCTAAGGGAGCAGTCTTGGATGATATCAGCAGTGAAGGATACACTGCCGAGTACATGGGCTACAAGTTTAAGATAGACCATTTGATATACTCTGCAGAGTACCAGGTTGCTGGAATCCTTTTGGACGTTGAGAAGCCCGACGGAACCGTCGTGCAGACTCAGGTCTCCAAGATGGCTAACGGAATTGTCGACGACATAGAGATTTCCGGAGTATACGCTGAAGAAGCAGACCAGGTCGCAACCGCGTCCATACTCGTCTACGACACGACCACAAACGTCTTGTTAGAAGATGGTAAGGACATGGAGCTTGGCGGTGAAGTCAAGAAGTACTGGAGAGTGGATTTCGCAATTCGAACCGGAACTGCGGGTACACCGTTAGCAGCCGGTACGAACGACGTAACCGAATACGACGGAGCTGTAGGTACTTTACTGGAAAACATTACAATCCAGTACAGGCACAGCGTCGAGCTTGAGGAAGGTGAATCCCTGAATTTCCCGTCAACTTACAAGTTGACTTTTGACGGATTCAGGTCTACCGACTTCAGGACCATCCCGGTATCCGGAGAAGGTGAAGGAAACATCAAGATTGAGAAGGACGGAAACTACGAGCTTCTCTTAAGCTTCACCGACGACGGAGGAAACCGCTGGGACGACATCCGGATGGATAACGGACCGTTTAGCAAGGGAGACCGTTTCATACTCGGAGGCAAAGTCTACGAGTACGACGACTCTGAGGAACAGGCCGACAGTGTTACCATGCGCGTGACATTCAAGGACCTGGTAGACGGAGGAAAGGAATCCTTCGACCTTGTTGCGGTAACAACCCCGACGACGTTCTATTTGAACACGACTTCGTTCGAGGAGGCAGCTGAAAACGACGACAGACTCAAGATTGAGCCGGATGCAGTCGACGTGGACAGCGACGTCTTCATTGGAGCAGAGTCCTTGTCTGGTGGATCCGTACCATTGTTGTATGATGCAGGTGACGTATACTTTGTTACCTCAGCTGGAGCAGTTGTTAACTCCACAGCACGTAATGTAGCGGCCTTGGTCGACAGCATGATCGGAGTTACGAGCGCTCAGGTTGGCGTCATCCAGAAGTTCGAGTTGAACGGAAACGACATCACCATTCAAGTCGTGAACGAGGATGGTGTGCTAGACCAAAACGACTACGGTCTAACATCAGCTACAGACTTGGACGACACGTTGATTTTAGTGTCCAACAACGACGGCGAGAAGGTTGTAATCGACATGTACGACAGAAACTACAATGATTCAGTTGACGTCTACTACGATCAGACCGTCGCAGCCGACTTGGATGCCATGCCTTGGAACGCCTCAACCGGTATTCCAACGGTGAGGCTGAAGCGTGACACAGACACCGTCTTGATTCTCCCAGAGAGTGGAGACAGGATCAACGTAGACTGGGGAGCAGACTACCGGATTGATTCCGTTGAGATCTTGCACCCACAGGAAGCAGTGGCTGCCACCACGTTCCTCGGAACGAGTGAGGAGACCACGGTCCTTGAGTCTGTGATTACTGAAGCCGACGTCGGAACCACAAAGACCGCTGGATGCTGTACCTTCACGGTTGAAGAGTTTGGAGTATCAGGAGCGGCCGCCGCAACTGTTACGGAAGTAACAGTCCAAGACGTGCCAACAAACCTTGTGGTACCCGAGATTTCAGCCGACACCAGCAAGAACCTAGTTATTGTTGGTGGACCAGCCGTTAACGGTATGACCACTGTGACTGCAGAGCAGATCGCCAGTGCAAGCCAGAAGTACATCGTCAAGAAGGACGGTAGGAAACTGATAGTTGCTGGATGGACTGCCGCCGACACAGTAGATGCCGGAAACGCATTAATCGACTGGATGAAGGCGAACGTCCACTAAGCTTGTCTTTCAAGCGAAGTGACCGACTGCGCCCTTGAAAGGGGGCGCAACCCCTTATTTTTTTTATTTTTTTAACAAACCCTTTAGAAGACGGTCACGACTTCAGAGGGAATAATATCATCTATCTATTCTTCTTCCATTCCGCCTTAAGCCGTTTGATGTAGTCTGGCTGCTCGACTTCATCTGGTTCACAGGCTTCCCTCGCCTCCGGGTCTTTTCCCATCTCAATCCTCAACCGCTCCGCAAGCTCTTCATTAGTGACACGCGCGGCTTTCCCCGTGTCGGGTGGTAGTTCTAATGGAACCGCTTCTGTTATTTCTACTGATTCCCCCTCCGAATCTTTCTTCATATGAACTTTCGTCCGACGATATACCATGTTAAATTAATTGAAGTCAATGAAAAAAAACAAAAATACGCTTAAATCTGGTTTTCTGTAATGTCTTGATATAGGTCCGGTCTTCTCTGTTTTATCATGTTTCGTGAGGTTTTACATTCGTCCAGGTCTATTTCTAAGTTTAATTTTTTTTCTTTTCCACTGGTTTTTTCCAAGCATTCACCCTTTGGACCATAGGCGAATGCGAGGGGGATGGCCTCGTTTTTATGGCTGCATCCCAGGAAATAGACGTTGTTCTCACTTGCCCTGGCGCTTGCAAGACTCTGCCACTGCTCGTATTGCTGCTCATCGAACATGCCTGTTCCAATTAGGTTGAATATCATACGAGCTCCCTGCAGCGCATATATCCTTGAAACTTCAGGATAGAATATTTCATAGCACAAGCACAAACCTATTTTCCCTAAATCAGTCTCTATTACTTTTATCGAGTCGCCCCTGCTCCAACCGTCTTCAACTTCCACACCTCCAATAGAGGTTTTCTTATGCTCTCCTACGATTTTTCCGTCCGGATTGATTACAATACCTGTCTGGGATTTCTTCCCCTGAGTACGTCGGTCCTCTACACCAGTGACCAACCATTTCCCACAATCCCTTGCGATTTCGCAGGCTTCATCTAGATCATCTGAAGGTAGGAAACCTTCCGGAAACACCAGTATTTTGGCTTTATTCCGGCTAATAAATTTTCTTAATTCAGCCAGCGGATTACTCTCTTCGGCAATAACTAATCCTATTTGCACTTTTGTCATGGATTCAATAATAGGATTTACATTTATTTTACCTTGTCTTTATTCTAACATGCTTTACTTGATTGGTCTTGGTCTCTACGATGAAAAAGACCTTTCACTTAAGGGTTTGGAGGCTTTGAAGGCTTCGGATATGGTTTACGCCGAACTTTACACGAGCTTTTTCGGCGGGAACTTAGATAATCTTGAAGAAGTAATTGGAAAAAAGATTACTATCCTCTCCCGCGCGGATGTTGAGGAGCATCCTAATGAAAATATTCTCAAGGATGCGAAAGACATAACAGTCTCTTTCCTCGTCTGCGGGGACCCGTTAGTCGCCACAACACACGCGGACTTAATCATTCGGGCCCGCAAACTCGGAGTCGAGACGAAGATAATTCACTCATCGTCAGTCTATTCGGCAATCGGGGAGACTGGATTGCAATTATACAAGTTTGGGAAAACCACTACCCTCGCCTACCCCGAGCAAGGTTACAAACCTACTTCACCCTACGACGTTATCGCCGAGAACAGGGAACGTGGTTTGCACACGCTCGTCCTTTTAGACGTGAAAGCTGAGGAAGACCGCTACATGACCGTCTCCGAGGGAGTGAAAATCCTTCTCGAAAACGGCATCGCATATCCAGACACGCTTCTCGTTGGCTGCGCCCGCCTTGGAGCAGACTCCAAAATTGTATATGCCCCCGCAGAAAAACTCGTTGAAACAGATTTCGGTGGTCCCCCCCACGTAATCCTCATGCCAGGAAAACTACACTTTATGGAAGAAGAAATGCTTGATAACTTATAGGATTTCCTTTGCAAATTCAGTGAGGGATTTCACTTTTTCGACTATTTCATCTCTGTTGAATCTCTTTGCATAAACCTCAATGGATATACTGTTTGATGTTAATGTGAGATTTTCCTTCCCCCATTTATTTAAATTTTCACAGAAGACTTTCCTTCTGTCATAACTTAGGATCTGCCCACCCTCAGTACGATTATTTGTCAATACTGTGAAATGTGAATTGAATTCCTCGTCATCCACATCTAACCTCTTGAATATGTTTACCCTATCCTCATTTCTTTCCGAAAGCTCGGATAACTTGGAAAGAAGGCCATGTCCTCTCTTTTGAATTCTTGGTGTGGACTTAATAATCAAAGTTGTTGATTTCTTTTTTACAGTTGGTTTTTCACCCGATTTCCAAACAGATAGGAACGTGGATAAATCACCCATCATGGAAGCTCCCCCCGCTGAAATCCATTTCGTTACCACCTGCACCTGAAGGTTGTTGAAGGATCCTTCAACCTTAAAGCTTGCTAAATAAGTATTCCACAACCGAAATCGAGAAGATTTAAGCCCTAATTTTTCAGCAGCCTCGTTGAATTCAATCCATAATCCCCTGTTTTTCCGGTAAACTCTTCTCGTGGAAAAAAACAGAATCAATCCCAAGAGTATAAAGTAAACTAGCGCTTCATAGTCCATTGGGACTTCACCCTTAACTACCGGCCAACCTAAGATAAAAATAGTGATAATAAAAAAAATTTTGAAGAGAACCAGGTATATTGGACTTGCAAAACTAATCAGTATGGTCATAGCAACCGTAATAAGAAAAGTATTAAGATGGTTCACATCTACTACTAGCATATAATAAATTTCTCACAAATTCATTTAAATGATTCGCAAGTGCTCTCAAGCTGATCGGAAACAAGTTTTCGAGGTTATCAACACGGCTGCAAAAGCTTATTCCGGGAAGATTCCCGCCGACTGTTACCATGAACCCTACATGAGCTGGGGGGCTTTTTTAGAGCAGTTTGAAAAGATGGCTTTCTACGGTTGGTTTGAAGACGGGCAACTCGTCGGCGTCATGGGCGTTCAACCCATAAAAGACGTTACCTTGATTCGCCACGCCTACGTCCTCCCACACTTTCAGGGAAAAGGGATCGGCTCTAAACTACTCGCCCACTTGCTCGCGAAATCCGAAACAAATTGCATCCTCGTCGGCACGTGGCGGTCCGCAACATGGGCCATCAAATTCTACAAGAAAAACAGATTCAAACCTGCGGAAGACTCGGAAGCACTTCTAAGGAAATACTGGAGTATTCCCGAAAGACAGATTGAGACTTCGGTCGTTCTTAAATTGCATGTGTGAGGACATAAAAAGTATCGTTTTTTTTATCATTTCGTTTTCCCTTATTTTATCCATGGAGAAATCATTTTCCCGGGGCGGCGACAAGAAATCACCAGTCCTTAAGCGTCTGCTTGAACTATCCAAGGTTGAGGGGGCTGTTTGCATCCCCTCCGACTCTTTAAATACACCTCCCAAAGATGTTGAATTTCTCGATCCGTCGCTTGAGATTAGTTTCCTTGGGACTAGGTATCAAGGAGAAACAGGCTCCCCTATCGTCTGGTACGGCGGAAGCGAGGCCGTGGAAGACGACGTCGAAGCCAACCTCTTCAATCAACTTCGATTCTTTCGACGGGAGCTTGCACCAATCCTTGACCAACGGGCTCCTGAAGTCCATGCCATCGAAGTCATCCAAGCAACCCACACAGACGACGATGAAACTGGAGTATTGGTTAAATTCGCACTCGACCGGCAGGGAACAATCACGAAAACCACACTCTCAGGCTACCCCCACTTAACCTATGAGAAAAAAGTCTGGCTTGACGCAGACGACCAACTCTACTTCAGTAAAAAGAAATTGAGTGATTAATGCACTATCGGCCCGATGTCCGGAATCTCTTGTATTCTCCCTTCAGCGTGCTGTTTGAGGCGGATAAGGCGCATCCAACGTTCTTCCCCGAGTATTAGGCGGGATGTCGTCGTGTTAGTATTCCTGGTCTCGATGATGTTTTCGATTGTCAGATCATCCAAGCCTCCAACACTTATCTTCGAGCACCGCTCGATTTGCGCTCCCAGAATGTGCCGTATCTGACCTGGGACTTCAGCGGTCTCCTCCCGGAGTGCTCGTTGGGATTCCGTCTGAACGTCCGTGAGAAGGTTCTGAAAGGCTTCGACATCTTTCTCAGAGTATTCGGCATTTTCCTCGGCAACCATCTGCCGGAATGCCTTATCATCCAGGATTCGAAGGTCAACGTCCCGGGCCATGACGGCGTCGATTTTCCCTCGCTCATCTTCTGTAAGGCCTAATGCTCTCGTCGCCATGTAGTTGACTTCCCACATCTTCTGGCGCTCAACCTTCTCCCACGGAATCAAGCCTTCACTTTCCCTGGCAACAAATCCGTTTAACCGGGCGCGGACTTCACGGTTAAACTCCCTGTCTATGAATGCCTCGCCTGAAATGGGTTCTCCGCCCGGGTCCTGCTTTAATGCCATGTAATTTTTTATGTCTTAAGCCTAGAGCGCCACGATAAGTGTGTTGGTGTCGGCTACTCCTGGCAGTGTTCTAATCTCATCCAATACTAGGTCTGCAAGTTTTTCTCCTTCTAGCTTGGCGACAATGTCTACTGAACCGTAGACTCCGTTTGCCTCAACCACTTGACTAATATTTTTCACTGATTCAAGAACTTTTTTTGCGGAGTTGCCAGACGTCTTAATCAAAACAAAAGCTTTCATAAAATCATCACCTCAAATTATGTGTAACTTAAGAGGATTCCACGTATATAATAATCCTGATTCTCTTTTTTTTACCATGCACCGGTATATGCCTCCCGGAGGTTCAAAGGGTTCAATATCGATGGATTTCAACGAGGAATCCCCGCTAATCGCAGGGTATATTCTTTCCAACACTTTCAGTGAACTAGGCCTTCCCTCACCCATTCCGGCCAGGGCCGAGACTTTGGATGACGGTATCGCTCGCTGGGATGACGTTAAGGCTAAACTTGCGCCTCTCACAGACCCGCAGAAGAGTGCGCTAATCGGTTTTTCAATGGCCTTGGTTTCCGTGGGCCAGGATTCTTATCGAAGCGAGGGTGCGAAAGTGTTAAAACTGGCTTTGGACTGTTTGGACAGGCAGGGGCCTTCGAATACTCCGATAATCTCTCCTGCAAAGCCTCCCTCCGAATTCAGTGAAACTCCGTTTCCCCCAGCACTTAAGGAAGTCCTACTTCAACTTGGAAAGCAAATCGCACCTTGGATGGGGGTTGAAGACATTAATAACCCCTATGACGGCATTGAGAATCCAATGCAATTGTTCGACCGGTTGAACACGCAGAATTCTGACACACTCGGCTACCTGAGAGGCTTCACCAAACTCGTTGAAATTCACGGAAACCAAAACCAAAAACAGGTAGCAGGAATGGTGTTGTCGAGCTGCCGGGAAATCATGGGTGCGAGACAAGAATCATAGAATCACCTAATCTATAAAAGCTCATTTATTCGGTGATTGTCGATTAGCAACCGACATATCCTAAAATATTTCATGTCCTTGTTTCTTTAAGGGTAAATCCTTAAGCAGAGGCTGTAAGCGGGTTTGAATCAACAAGGTCATTACGTCTAATGTCGTCTATATCGCGAACAATAAGACCGTCAGTGAAGTGGCAAACGGCGGAAAAAAACGTGTGAGCATTCAATCCTCTTCTTCGCTCACGTAATCCAGTAATGTCCTTACATAAGGATTCTGTTTTTTCATCTGAAGTTTGTTGAGGGATCTCGCCTCTATCTGCCGGATTCGCTCTCGTGTTACTCCGTGTTTCCTTCCGATTTGCTTTAGCGTTTGCGTTTCCCCGTCATAGTCTCCGAGACCGTAGTGCATCTCGATTATGTCCCGCTCCCGCTCGTTTAACCCTATTGTGTCGAGCGCTTTCCCGATGACAGTCCGCATCATGCTGGCTTCAGCCTGGTCTGGGACATCCTGCTCGTCGCGGTTTGTGAGATGTGAGAGCAGAGTTTCCTCATCGTCTTCGCCGAAAGCCTGGTCCAGCGAGCGCATGCCCGACTTTTCAAGGTACTCCCGGTAAGCTTTGACCTTTTTTGGTTTCCAACCTAAGTGGGGTGCAAGCTCTTCGTCGGTCGGTTTTAAACCTGCATCTTCGATGAAACGCCGGTACTCCTCCCGCATTTTAGATATGTCGTCTATTGCATGTTGGGGAAGCCTTACGGTCTTGCCTTGTTCGACACATGCTCCTTGGATGCCTTGCCTTGTCCACCACATGCAGTACGTGTTGACGGCATAGGGTTCACCGGATTCGGGGTTTATCATATCCGGGTCATACTTTCCAAGACCCCGCATATATCCCATATACCCTTCGGTTACGAGTTCCTGCAACTCCAATCCGCGACCCATGTACTTTCGGGCAATGCTTATTATAAGCCGTAGGTTCGAGTTTATGAGCCAATCCCTGGCATCAACGTCCCCCGACTTCGCAGCGACCGCAAGGCGGTACTGCTCGTCTTTTGGAAGGACTGGAGTCGTATCAAGTATCTCCTGGTAGGCGCCGAGCTCGCCGAGCGCGGCTTCGACAGGTCGTCGCTCAATTGTGGGTGTGGTCGGCAGGGGTCGTTCCTCAACTGCCGGCGTAGGCGTTACATCCAGTTTCGGAAATTTCCTTTCCAGCGCGTCCCTGGGGTAGAGGAGTAGTCCCGGCTGGTCGCGGATGTCTACACCACGCTCCCTCAGAAAGTCGCAGGTCTCCCTGATTCGCTCAAGGCCTTGCTCCCGTCCCAGCTTTCGCGCTACGTATGGGTCTGCGCCGAGCTCCCGAAACGCGTAGCCGACGACCTCGGGGTTTGGCATATGCTTTTCAAGTGCCTGGATTAGTTCGTAACGGACTACCCGTGCTGGCATAAAATCACCCTCCCCCCATTGTTTCACTGTTTTCTTGTCAATGCCGAATTCCCTCCCAATGCTCCGCTGTGATTGGCCGGCCTTATAGCGCTCAACGACTTCGTAGTAGATTTCGGGTCCGTGGTCCGGTTGCACGTAATTTGTAGCAGCAAGCTCGTCGTCAAGCTTTCTGTTCTTCCTATCTGACGTGAATCCCACATCCTGGACTGCTTGAAGGTCTGCCTTGCCGGTTATCTGCAGTCGGTGGATGCGCCCTCCTTCCCTAATGTAAAGGGGGTAGACGCCGTTCATCTTGGTCAAAACCTGTGCTTGCTTTGCGAATTCCTCCCGACCGGTGAACGTCAAGGTTATCTCAGGATAAGTCTTGCGTTCGCCTCTGCGGTACAACACCTTGTGCGTAACCCCGCTATTAAAGTCGAGTAGAGCTTGAAAATAGCTCTCCCGCTCGGCAGGTGTTACCACGTGTTCGAAGGGTATGATGGTGTTTCCCTGAGTAATCCTTCTAAGGTGGGATAAAACCTGCACTGAGGAGAAGTCGCACTCCCAAATTGGAGTGATCTTTGAAGACGTGCTCGGTGCCACTCTAGGATGTGCTCCGAATACCCGTTCCACACAGCCCTGAAAGTGCTTTACAGATTCCTTGTCCTGGGATAATACTCGAATGGCTCTTGAAGGCTTTATCGTTGTCGCGGCGTAGCTGCCGAGTATGTAGGCGAAATCCGCCGACTCCTGTCGGGGTATGTCATATCTTTCCCTTTTTCCCTCGTGCACGACCCACCGGTACGCCCACGGGACTTTTTTACCGCGCTCCCATCCGAGGATGGTTTTTTGGCTGACGTTAAGCTTCTGTGCGACGGAGGCTTGGCTGTGACCCCCCGCATACAGTTCAAGAGCACTCTCATAGGTCTCCAAATCCTTCTCACACCGCTGTCTCCAATCGTTGATCAAGAAGTCACCGATTCCGACAGACCGCCAGTCCCTCTCCCTGTCCTTGAAGGCGTGGTCGAAGGCTTCACGGGAGTATTCCCCAGCGATTCCCGCTGTCTCGAACAATTCTTCCCCCTGTGCGGAGACAACGCGAACACCAAGGCCGACCCCCACCCTTTGATAGACTGCGGGAAGCGTCCCGCCCACCGCTTCCATGGCGTGCGCGAGAGTCCGGCCTGCGTGGATGAGCGGGTTTAAGGCTTCAAGCTCCTCCTCTGTTGAAACCCGGGGTGTCCTACGTTTCTGACGCTCCGTCCTTTTGTGGAGTTCGGCTTGCGCTGCAGTATCAATCTCTCTTTGAAGGCGCTTTTCTGAAACCACACCCGACTCAATGAGAAGCCTGAGCGCTTCCTCACTGTCTTCGGGAGTCTTGTACTGCCCGAGCTTTTCTTTGTCCTTCTGGCTTAAGCGCACTTCGAGACTATGGCGCCTCTCTCCCGGACGAAGCTTTATCCTAGGCATATATTACTATTAGGGACTTGATTTAGAAAAAAAGGGGGGGAGTAGTTTTCTTAGGGTGAAAACAATCCCTTTTACGGGTTTCCTAGCAGATCATACAAGTCGTTTGCGGCCGAGACTAACGCTTCCTTGTCTTGCCTAGTCAACCCGTCTTTGCGCCTGACCTTAAGCTCTAGAAACGGTTGGCTGTGAACGTTGGTTCCCACCCGCCCTTGCGTGAGGGCTTTTTCAGGATCGTTTTGGCAGGCTTCCTCCTTATGTGTTTTGAGCCGCCGGGATACTGCTCCTGGGAGTTCACCCTCTTCGAAACTGGATTCGATCCTCACGCCCATGTATCGCACATTCCCTATGTGGTTTCGGTCTGATATGAATTCGGAGGAGGCTTCACAGCGCGGGAGATTAACGATTCCCCTACCATCCTCTTCGATAGCTTCCCTGCCGTACAGTGGCTGCAACAACTCCTCCTTAAGCGGCAGGCCCGCGAAGGCTTTCTGAACGTACTCTTCAGGGTTGGATGTGCGCGAGAGATGATAAATCACCATCCTTGTGTTTGTGGGCCATATATTAACAAAGGGGAAGAGATTTAAAAAAAACAGTCACCCGTTCCTCTTAAGATTGCCTACTTTTTTGACGTGTTTTTCGACTTGTTGGAATATTAGTATTCCGGCGGGGATGCAGATTACCCCTAAAATTATCAGGGGTTTTATGTAGGGCATAAGCTGGGGTATCGTGTATCCTTCAAGAATTGCCTTTCTCATACCCTCAATCGTGTATGTTGCAGGTGAAAACTTGCTTAACACTTGCATCCACCCTGGAAGGACGGTTATGGGATAGAATATACCCGAAACCATCATGATGGAAGCCTCGATTATGTGGTTGAACTGGCTTCCCTTCTCAGGGGATAAAAGCGGGAATATCGCGGCTATCATCCCAAGTCCCACAAAAGCCATCGACGAGACTGCGAGAATCAGAAGCGCTCCCGCCATGTTCATACCCCCAAAACTTATCTCAAAGAAGAGTACTGCGATAACAAAGACTATGGAAGTCCGAAATATCCCGTAAGTTAGCGCGAAAATCGACGTCCCCAAAAGATGGCTTATCCTGGATACGGGTGCCATAAACGTATATTCCAAGGTCCCCTCCCAACGCTCAAGCGAGATGGTGTGGCTTATCTCCCAAAACACTATTGCGAGATAACCCCAGACAATCGAGCCCACCAGAAGATACAACGTCACCTCCTTAGTGTCAACGTCTCCGCCGGTCAACTCGTTCATACCCGCCCCAATCAAGCCTATCGACAAAGTAGTCACGATCGCGTAGAATATCCAAGTGAACTCCCAAACCCAAAACTTCCTGTACAAGTTCACCTGCTTTTCGAAAAACCCGTAGATTCGTCCTAACTCGCTCATTTCTCATCCTCGTGAAGGCTTTTGCCTGTAAGGGCAATGAAAACGTCCTCAAGGTCCGGCTTTCTAGTATCGATGTGCTTTATCCTGACGTTACTGCTTAAAAGCTTGTTCATGCATTTCTCCAAAACGTACTCCTCATCCCTGTAGTGCACTGTAACCGACCCATCCCCCCGTTCCACCTCAACCACTCCCTCACATTCACTTAAAACCGTTGAAGCCTTCCCCACATCCTCTAATTCAAACACGCAAGAATGGTCTTTCCCGCAACCAGCTTTAAGCTCTCCGGCAGTACCTTCCACGATAATCCGCCCGCTTTTCATAAGCGCGATCCTATCGCAAAGCCTGTCCATCTCTGCAGTGTCATGGCTTGTGATAAGAATCGTGCAATCCGACTCCTCCATGAAGTGTCTTATGAACTCCTGCACCTTAATCTTGGACTGCGGGTCAAGCCCAGTAGTGGGCTCATCCAGCAAAAGAACTCGCGGATTCGTCATGAAAGCCCGGGTTATGGCAATCTTCTGCTGCATGCCCCGTGAAAACTTTTCCACAGACGTTGACAGCACGTCCTGGTCAAATCCGACCTTATCCAAGATGTAGTCCATCCTCGCCTGAGCATCCCCCTTGCTCAGTCCGTAGAGTCTGGCAGTGTATATTAAATTCTCGTAGGCTGAAAGCTTCCGGTGGAATGGCGCGTCAACGGAAACCCTGTTGATCATCCTCTTGACCTTCATGGGCTCGGCTACTGCGTCCACACCACAGACAAAAACATTACCCTCGTCGGGGGTGAGAAGCGTTGAAATAATTCTAATTATCGTGCTCTTCCCGCACCCGTTAGGGCCTAAGAGCCCGTGGATAGCCCCTTTACGAACTTTTAAGTTAATGTCTGAGACAGCCCGAAAACGCGAGGATTCAAATCCGACGAGATCCTTCAGGTTGTCTAACTCACCCTTCGCGAAAGACTTTGCGATTCTGGAAAGCTCAATGGCATGTTCCATCCTAATCTGGTTTCAACTCGTCAGCCCAAATCCCCTTGTGGTATTCAAGCAGCTTTATCTTGTAGATGAATTCCGGGCGCATAAAAAATTATTTACAATTTGAGATTAAAGTATGGGAGAAAAAAAGTTTTCAATTACCAAATGAACCTCGAATCCGAGAAACAATCTCATCAAGATTCTTAGAATTTTCAAAATCCTTTAAAATATCCTTCAGATACGATTCACTCTTCTTCCGCAGGATTCCAACCTGCCCGATCATGTTGGGAAAAGCCCTCACAATATTATCCACAACCGAAACGTCAGCCACCTGAACAGTCCGAGAAAGCGGGTTCAAGTCGACTGCAACCACTTTCTTACCAATCTTCTTCAAGGCCTCGCTCCTATCCCCGTCCTCCAAGGCCACCAACACCACGTCGGCATTCCAGAGCGCGGAATCAACGTTCGCACGCTCGCTTGAAAGTCCCGGGATATCGTTAGTCTTCTCCAATCCAAAAACCCTGTCCGCACCCGCCTTGTGCAGTTCATGTGAAATGGCTTTCTCACGCTCAACAGTTCTGTAGAAGAGATTCACCTCAATCTTCGCATTCAAGGCCTTTGCAAGATCTACAGTCTCCTCGGGGAGTAGGCTCGCAACATTCCCGTTCACTGAGATGACTGGATTTTCAGCGAGAAGAAGCATCGCTACCGCAGCCTTCTCGGCGGCCTCAGCCTCAGGGACAGTCTCCTCCCCCAAAAGATAGTCGAAGGCTTCACCACGCCCGTGGGCGATAAGGCCCGCGTCCGCAACCAAACCCCTTTTAAATCCGTCAATCAATCTGTGCCGTACTTCAAGTGACTCCTTCCTAGGATGGGAATCCGGCACATTCATAATGCACTATGTGTTTTGGAGAAATAAGAATCCTTTTTTTACGGTCTGAAGCCGCCGGCCATGTGGTATTCAGCCTGTCTTTTTATCGCGAGCATGTATGCTGTGGTAGTCCAATCCACTTGCCAGTCGTTTGAGGCTGCGATAATCTCTCTGAATGTTTTTCGCATTCCAGCTTCGAGTTCCCTGTCAACCTCCTCTAGAGTGTACTTCCTACCCATCCTCGCCTGGTTATCCTCCATCTCTGAAATCCTTACACCACCAGCATTCCCGAAAATCCCAGTCAACTCGTTAACCCCCATATCACTCAATCTCTTACAGGCATCCGGAGTCTTTGGACCGTTAGCACCTTCTGCAATCAATTGGGCTTTGATTTCACCGGCATTTTTTATGGTAATGACGTTTTCTCTCGCACAGGGAGCTAGAATGTCGCATTCAAGTCCGAACAACTCTGCGGGCTTTATGTGTTCACCCTGTGGATACCCATCCAAAGATCCTTCATGACTGTGTTCGTATTCTGCAACATCCTCAGGCCTCAAACCGTTTTGATTATAAATACATCCTCCAAGAGTTTCAACGCCAATAATTTTTACACGCCTCCTAACCAATTGTTTCGCAAACTCCAAACCAACCTTGCCCAACCCCTGAACTATGGCGGTTTTCTCTTCAAGCTTCCAACCCAAATGCTCTGCCGCCGCATCAACGGCAAAGGCAAGTCCTCTGCCCGTGGCGCCCTTCCGGCCTTCAATGCCTCCTCTAAGCGGGCTTTTACCTGTGACTACCGTCCCGGCATGATTAAATGTAGCGCCTATACCCCACCCAGAAGCGTCATCAATCCAATCAGCTTCCCGCCGTCCGAACCCGATGTCTCCAGCAGTGATGTATTGGGTCCCAAGCATGTCCCTGATGGAGCGAGCCCAAGCCTTAACTATGATTTCCGCATCATCTTCATCGTAACTTCTTAAATCAACCGCAATACCAGATTTCCCGCCGCCATACTTGACCCCACTCAAACGGCTCTTCCACGTCATCTCCCTCCCAAGTGCCTTAATAGTCTCCACATCCACGTCAGGGGTAGCCCGCGTCCCCCCCTTACACGGCCTGATAGTCATATCGTCCAGGCAAACAAAACCCTTAAAGGCCTTCAATCCATCAGACAACTTAGCGTGAAAGTTAACGTGGACAACCCTGTCAGGCTGGGATAAAACATCCTTTAAGCCCTCAGGCATGACAAAACCCTTCTCCGCAAGAAGCGCTACAGACTCCTCAAACCTCTGCTGCACGAAATCATAGTAGCCGGGAGCCTCCTTAACACCCTCCATCGATCTCCTCTTTAAAGCCATTTCCAATCCGATAAAAAAAATACCGAACGCAGTAATAAATATTCCATTTATAAAGCCAACCTGCGTCATAATATAATTGGTTGACGGTCACAGCGGAGGGGCAACACCTGTACCCATCCCGAACACAGAAGTTAAGTCCTCCAGCGATCCAGGCGGTACTGCTTAAACGAGCGGGAACCCTGGGACGCTGTCAACCGCCTGCTTACTCAGGCAGCACGTGAGTGCCATCTTCGCTCGTTTCTCTCGCTTGATGACACGGAACTTCTTTTTCATATTTTTCAAGTGTGCTTGAGGCCGTAAGGCCGAAACACACGTTAGTCGTCGGCTAACTCCGACACCCTGGAACGCTGTCAACCAACCCTCAACCTTTTTCTTTCCCGAAAGAAAAACGTTGACGAAAAAGAAAGGGATTTAGTTCTATGATTTTTCTTTTCCGGGCGCGCTTTTCTTTTTTTTAAAAGAAAAGGGTGCGCGTTGACGGAAAACCGTGTTCTATTTGTTAATCAATCATTTTTCTTTTGGGTTGAATTTGTATACTTTTTTTTTTATTGTGTGTGTTGGTTGGCTTCGTCCATTATCATATAATACATTTTCTGGCCTGTTACTAATGACCCTCTTAAGGGTTTTTTTGTTGAGCGGGCTGTGTCTGTGGCGTGTCCTATCTGGCGGTTAATTAGTCGTTGTGTTTTTTGGTCGTTTAGCAGTATCATGTCTCTTAGGATTTCTAGTGTTAGGTACCAGTGGGGTTCTTCGTGGAGGTGTTGTCCTGCGTCCACGTCGGGTGTTTTAATCATTCCGTAGGTTCCTGCCAGTGTCTTGTGTAAGCTGGCAACTGATTTTGCCGTTGGCGGGATTCGTTGGCGGCCGAAGGCGGATGCTATGCCAATACCGAGGCGTTTAATCCATGGTACCACCCCCTCATGCATGACTCCCACACCCAAATCTTCAAGTAATTTTTCATAAACGTTCTCTGCAACTCTTTGCGTGATCCTTTGTGGGATTAAATGCTCTAAGCGGAGTTTATCGTAGAATGGCAGTTCCTGAAAATTGAAGTAGGCGGCGGAAAAAACCCTGGCTGTGTTTCTCTTCAACATATGCTTCTGATAGCCTTTTGTTTTAACGCAGGTATCGTCTGGTTCTGGAACAGTAAGTCTTTTAACATATTTAGGGCTATTCACATCCTTCAAGTCGTGATATGACCATCCTTTATCTGCAAGCAGGTAGGCGTCATGGTCTCCTAAAAACTGTACGACACTTAATTCCCTTATAACTGATTCTCTGACATCTTCCAGTGAAGGGGATTTGACTTCTTGGAGACTACCTCCCGAAACCTTCCAAACACTTAATTCCTCAAATGGATCAGGTTTCTCAAGAGCTGTCGTAACATCATAACCCAACAATGGTCCACGCTTGACGGCTTGCTTTGCCACATAGATTATTCAGAAACCAGGGAAATAAAATGGACGTTTTTTCTTTTTTCCCGTCCATAATATATCATGGTTCATAAAGTCAGGAGTCCTAAGGTTTTGTCTGCCTGGCCGAAGGTTTTAGTGGATTCTGGGGAGGACATGTTGAGCGAAATCACGGTTAATGTTTTTTCCGCCCGGGATGGTCCGGTAAGCCTTCCGAATCTTAACACTCGTAAACTTAAGCCACATCGAAGGCGCGAGGAGACGCCCACCCACTGTGAGAGTGTGCGAGATGTGGTCGTTAAACACGCGTACTCGCTATGTGATCCAGCCAGAAAGATTCCTGATGACCAGCTGTTGCCCTTAGCCGACCAGTTGGGCGCGCAGGCGGCATTCGCCTACGCATACAGGGATTACGCTCGCCACCGTTCGGGCTCCTTCATCCACCATGCAACACAAGTTTTGGGTTTCGCACGACCACGAAACTGTGGAAACGTTGGGATGAGGTGTGGTTTTATAGGCGAAGACCAGAGAGTTAACTTAAACACCATAAACGCGGCAGGAGTCTTCTCGGACATACCCGGAACCATGATCGGGAAAATTGGGGAGCTACCGGGATTTTCCCAGCAAAACAATCTAGTGTTGCGCCTTCAAAACGTCGCCCGCGCAGTCGTGACAGAAGTCATGTGGGAGAGGACGCACAGCTTCAACTTGATGAAGGGTCAAATGGGATTAGATTCAGCCCAACTTAAGGAACTTAAGATTCTTGCAGACCGTTTGGGAATCTCACCCCCAGACCAGACGCTTCACACAACCAACAATCGCGTTAAAAAAAGGCAGTGCACCGTGAAGTATGATCCAAACTATTTGAGGGGATTAAAGAATAGGGTGGTTGGCCTTGTCGACAAAATTAATCTTTCCGAACCTGCAACGGAAAACCGGATTGAGCAGGCCGGGCAAATCGGGGAGAACGCCGTTATCGAGCTTTCCTCGTTCGTCTCCGCGAATACGCCGACGCTCGGAGCGAAAATTGCGGGTATTCCGATGAGCACTTATCGCAGAAAGATGGTGGGCAGGGGCTTAAGTCTTGGTGAAGCGAGCACACAATACACTGGAATCGACTCTAAGAATGTTACAGTCGAAGGCCTTTCCGATGGGAAGACGCTTATGGAGACTGTGACTGGGTGGGGTGGTGAGAGAATTATGCAAAGAGCAGTAGAGCCGTCTGACAGGAACCTCTCGGAGATGGCGCGGATTCTAGGCGTCTCCAGGCCGACAGTCCGCGCATACCTGAAAAAATACGGAATGGATGGTGAGTGAGTTTTTCCATCGGAATGGTATTATTATTTTTAATTCAGACCGCCAGCGCCTGAATTTGTTCTTGAGCGAACTGTATTTCTTTTAAAAGATAATTGTGGTCTCGCCCGTCTTCCCCCGTCTCGGCTTCAACGTCCTGCCTCATCTTGTCGAGTAGGTGGAGGTATCCGTTTTTCCGTTGGCTTTGGGTTGTCGGCCGAAGCTGTATGTCGACGTCGTTTCTGTGGATGGTGTTGATGAACCGTTCTGAAAGCGGGTCAAGCCGCTCTGGATGGGATGCGCGGTAGAACCTGAAGTCCGGCTTCTCCCCGGGCTCAAGCTTTATAGCGTCGAAGCTTCTTCTGGCTTCCGTCTCATAGCCTGGGATGACCATGGGATTCCAGGCCACGACCATGTGCTTGCGCGGGATGTGCTGTAGTGCGAGAAGCCGGATGGAGTCGACTATCTCGGAGGGGTTCGAGTTGTCGTCTGCGATAATCTGGAATGTTGCATACCCTATTTTACCGGCCTCAAGCCGATCCAACACCTTCTGCGCATCATCTGCGGAGTGGGGTTTTCGAAACCGCTTTAAAACGTCGGGGTGGAATGTTTCAACGCCCAACTGCACCCTCATCCCGAGCCGCTCAAAAAACTTGAAGGGCCTTTCATCAACCTCACCTTTCGATTTCATAAGCGAGTGAGGGTTCGTGTCTACAGAGAGGCGGTATTTACTGCTTAAATGCGACTTCTCCCACAAATTAAGAAACGCAAGCGCCCTCTCCCTGTCTTGGAAGAAGTCGTCCTCGCAGATATTTAGCTGAATACTGCGTTCCTCCCCCTCAAGCGGCGGAATCGTCGTGATCCTCCCCTCCTCGACTGCCTCGTCCAGCCTTGTAAGCTCGTCCATCATAAGTTCCGGGCTCTTAGCCCGGTACTCTCGCCCGTGCAACCGCTCGCAGAAGTAGCAGATGCCCCGGCAACCGCGTGCCCCGTGGTAGAACAGTCCGAACACGGTCGGATACTTGTCTGAGTCGTAGTCTGTGAGAAGCTTCCATTGAAGCGGATTCTCGTTCATCTTGTCTTCCGGCAAGTACGGCCTTTTAAGTTGTAGTAGTTTTTCCCTATCTAATCCGAAATGCGTTAAATCACCGTCTAATACAGTTCTCCCATACCCGTCTTCAGGCAGAGTGTTGTGGTATACGTTCCCTCCGAACCTGTAGACGAAGCCCGGCACCTGCGCCATCCAGGCGAGGTCTGCGTGTTTTAATCCTTCGTCGCGTTTTCGAAACCGCATATTCCGAATAAACTCTTCCAATCCCTCCTCCGCTTCCCCCGCGAACGCGAAGTCGGCTCCACTCGCCTCAAGCAGGCCAGACCCTTCCTGGGTGACGGCGGGACCCCCAATGACCACCCAAGCATCGCTAAATAGTTTCACAGCCTTGATTCGCCTTCCAAGATTTCCAACCCGATACATATCCTCCGCCCGAAATCCGATGACATCCGGCTCTTCCTCGAGCATTTTCATGATGAAGTCGCCGCCGAGGAGGACAACAGCCTCTTCAGCGTTTTTTTTCAGTGCGCCCTCTTCATCGAAGAAACGCCTTCTTAAAGACTCGTCTTCGCCGGCATGGTCGTGTAGGAACTCGTAGACTTCATCAAGCTTTTTGTTCGCCGGCTCGTAGAAGACTAGGCGGTCTTCCTGCTCTTTGATCAGGATCTCCCTGTCTATAACGTCGTCGGTTATCCTCCATTTCTTCTCGTCTTCTCTAGCGATCTTCGCATCGTCTGATAGGATAATTCCCTCAGTATTGAACACGTACCTCATTTTTGGGGGTAGGGGAATTCCAGATCCTTGAAAATGCGGTAATTGATTCTTCCATTCGATGGGGTAGGCGAAAAGTGCGTTAGGCTGGAATCTAATGACTTCTGCGTCCGCAATCTTTTTGTTATAGAGCCAGGAGGCGACGTCTACAAGTCCGGTCGGCCAGTGTTCGGCTGCGAACAAGACTTTGGGTTTATCAGATTTTTTTCCGACGACCTTCATCAGTAAAGACTGGGGGCTGGTTGAATATATCTAATCCAACTCACTAATTACTCGTATGAATTCGGGTGGAACGCGTTTCACGCGCCTTTTCGAGCGACTTATTTTTTTGTTGGCTTTTATTACGCCGCTTACCAACGTACCCCAGCTCTTGAAGATTTGGGTTCACAAGAATGCTGCGGGCGTGTCCGCGATTTCATGGACACTTTTTTCCATCCTTTCAGTCTTTTGGTTCGTCTACGCAGTGTTGAAGAAAGATAGGACGCTTACGATAATGTTTTTCTTGCTTATGATCATTCAGGCTGCTATCGCCTTGGGGGCGATACTCTACGGGTGAAAAACTGTTCAAACTCCTTTAGATTCCAATGTATCATTACCATCCGTATATTAATACGGGGAACGTGGTTTTATTTTGTTGTTATTTAGAATAATCTTGAATGAATTATGAAAGAGCAGTGTAGGAGTCTTATCGAAAGGATTCTTTCAGGCGAGATTTCGTCTAGGGGGGAGTTGGATCTTGAAAAACGCGGTCTTTGCCAGGATTTCGGGCTCGACCGTTTCATCCGAAACAGCGAGATCTTAAAGTATGCGAAGCCGGGCGAAAAGGATCGCTTGCTCGCTATCCTTCAGAAGAAGCCGACTCGCACGCTCTCGGGCGTCGCGGTCGTTGCTGCCATGACCAAGCCTTCCGAGTGCCCGCACGGCCGGTGCAAGTATTGTCCCGGCGGCCCCGAAATAAACGTCCCGCAAAGCTACACCGGCAAAGAACCTGCCACACGCCGGGCAATACAATACGACTTCAACCCTTACCTTCAGACGACCTTCCGACTTTACCAGCTTGCGGCCATCGGCCACCCAGTCGATAAAGTGGATTTAATCGTCATGGGCGGGACCTTGACCGCCCAGATGCTCGACTATCAGGAGTGGTTCGTAAAGGAATGCCTTCTCGCCATGAACGAGTTCGAGTTAAACAAGAAAAAGATTGCGTCTCTAGGAGAGGAAAAGTTTCTTAAGGAATACGAGGAGTCCGAGAGAAAGTTCCGCTACATCGAGGACGTGCAAGAGGAGAACGAGTCCGCAACCGTCAGGTGTGTGGGAATCACCTTCGAGCCTCGTCCCGACTGGGCGCGCCAAGAGCAGATAGACTTTATGCTAGGTTTCGGGGTGACGAGGGTTGAGATAGGGGTTCAGAATCCTGATGACGAGATCTATAGGATGGTCGACCGCGGTCACACTGTCTCCGACGTCATCAATGCTACGCGGGAGCTCCGTGATTCAGGCTTGAAGGTAGGCTATCACATGATGCCCGGAATTCTCGGGCACGACGATGAATTGGATCTTAACGCTTTCAAAAAAATCTTCGATGACGAGCGGTTTCGCCCTGACATGCTGAAAATATATCCTTGCATCGTGCTTAAGGGTACTGGCTACTATGAGAGTTGGAGGGCGGGCGAGTTCGAGCCATTGACTACCGAGCAGGCTGTGGACTTGATCGTGGAAGTAAAAAAGATTATGCCACCGTGGGTGCGCACCATGCGGATCATGCGAGACATCCCCTCAAACTTGGTGGAAGCGGGAATCAAGTCCAGCAACCTCGGCCAGCTCGTATACGAGCGGATGGAGGAGGAAGGCGTTTCCTGCAAGTGCATTCGCTGTCGTGAAGTCGGAAGGTTTCTAAGCCGGGGAATTGAGCCGAATGTAGGCGACATCGAGCTTGTCCGCAGGGATTATGAAGCCTCTTCCGGCCTTGAAGTCTTTTTGTCTTTCGAGGATGTGAAACAAGATATACTCGTCGGATTCCTACGCCTTAGGAAACCTGCAAAACCGAATCGGGCGGAAATCGACGTTAAGACCGGGCTTGTCCGAGAGCTTCACGTCTACGGTCCCATGGTCGAACTCGGTGAGAAACCTGAGGGTGAGTGGCAGCATAGGGGGTTTGGGAGGGAGCTTCTAGCCGAAGCTGAAAAAATAGCGGAAGATGAATTCGGCTCTGAAAAATTGCTTGTGATGTCTGGTGTTGGCGTTCGACCCTACTACCATAAGCTCGGTTATGAGCGGGATGGTCCTTACATGGGCCGGAAACTTTAGATTACTGATCCAGCAATCTTTACGCCGAGTGGGCTTATGTTTATCAGAAATAATAGTACTGTGAATGCCAGCACTCCCACGACGATGTTTTTCGAAGCCTCCTCGCTTATATTGAAGGCGCTTAAAAGCTCTCTGAACATGTGCCCTCCGTCGAAGGGTGTCATCGGGATCAAGTTTACGAGGGCGATGTTGAAGTTGAAAAACACTATCCACTTCATTAGGGTGAGTAGGAATAAAACGCTTTTTATATACAGTATTATTGACTTTCGGTTTGCTGGAATCCAAGGAAATATTTGAATAAAATCTTGTCTAATCCCCACCTTCTGCTGGGAGTAGATTCCAATGTATGCTTTACTATTGTTTTCAGGGCTTTCAACAGTGTCAAGAACTATCAGTCCCCGGTCTGTTGTGAGATTCACTTTATCTCCGGGAGTGACTCCCGGGAAGAAGTAATCCATGTTCACTGGCTTACCATTCACCTCATAAAGGATTGTTCCCGAAGTCAATACTCCGTGGGCGGGATACCCTTCTATAGTCTCGACGATCTCAAGCCCCTCAACCTGCATTGACACTGCGATCAAGGCGACAAGTAAAACGTATGTTAATCCTGCGAAAACACAAACCCAAAGGTTTGCGAAAGAGCCCACCGAATACAAACGCATCTTATCAATGCTGGGCCTGCTCTTCACCTCCTCCTCGTCGGGTTCGACGAAAGCCCCGATCGGTAGAATCCCGACTGAAATCACTCCCGTAGACTTTATCCTGAGTTTTTGCGCTCTCGCCAGAATCCCGTGCGCAAGTTCGTGCGAGACGAGCGTGATTACCAGGGCTATGAGCGCGTACCACCAGGGGATGAATATGTCGTATCCCGGAAAGGCTACTCCCACATTCCCCCCTCTTGATGCTGGGAGAAGTGGTGACACTCCTGGAATAGTGGAAGTTTGCATTATGATTGCCGACGCGTTAAGGCCCAAACCCAACAATACTATCGCGGGAAGCCCGAACACCGAACCCGCCAGAATCAAATATTTCACTGCAGAAAACTCAACTCCCATAAACGTGAAAACGTTCACACCAACCAGGAAAATCAGGGCGGTCGCGGACAAGAAATCTATCAGCTGGCTCTTCGCCTTGAAAAAGGAGATGAGGGCTCCCAAAAGCAAGAGTCCGGAAAGTCCGAGATAATAAAAACCGTGCTCCAGGAAAATAAAGCACAGCACACCTGCCGAAAGGAACAATTCCACGACAAACAAGCTTTTCCGCTGACCATGCTTTGAAAGATAAGCCCCGCCTAAACCCCCAAAGGATACTACTACTCCCACGTCAGCCATAAACTTCCAGAAGCCCGGTGAAATATTAGCGATCCATTCGATGATGAAGTTCCCTTTAGTAGTCTTAAACAAGAATACTATGAAATGTCTTTGAACCTTGAGTTTCGTGAGAATCCACGTACCTAAAATAAAGATTGCGAGATAAATCCTAAAATCCATGTCAGTCCTTCTTCCTCCTCACAACAACAATATCCCCTAAAGTCACGTTTCCGTCCGAACCCTCACCCTCAAACTTCACACCCCCTGCCGCCCCCTCCTCAAAGAGACTCACATTCAACTTCCGCTCAATCTTCCTTGCGACAACAGGCGAAGGAATCATCCTTCCCGACTCAATCCTATGCACAAGTGATACCGGCTCTGCAATCAGCTTTGCCAAATCCTCCTGCTTCAACTTCAAATTCTCCCTCGCCCTCCTAATCCTCTCAGAGCAATCATCTATTAACTCGCGTTTCCCTGAAGCCTCAAACACGTCATCAGGCTTCGGCTTCTGCCGGACCACAGGCTTTACAGGCCTCTTTTCCTTCTGAACCCTCTCAACAACCCTACCCAACTTCGCGCAATCAGGACAAGCACCAACATTCGAGCCCTCAACAATCACGCGAAAAGACTCCCTGCACAATCTCCCGCACAACTCACACTGCATGATACTCGAATAAGAAAAAGGAAAAAGAACTTAAATACGAAAGAAAAAGGTTTGGAGCTTACGGGATTTTTTTTTGGTTGTTAGTTGGGCGGGCGAGGGGTCTCTTAGCCTGGGCTCAATTCCCGGCTTAGATCAAATTCGTCTGAAAATACCATCATGTCTTTCGGCGGTAATCGTAGCGTGACGCCGTCACCCTTTTTGAGGTAGTCGTGTTTGGCGGTCCTCACCCTAAGCTTTAGCTCGTTTGCTTGTATGGCGTACTCCGTCGTGTAACCCAAAAAATTCACGTCCATTACAACGGCGTTGAAAGACGCCGGATTCTTGTCGTTTAAGACGGCTTTTTCGGGGCGGATGGCCAGGATCACGTTTCGGGAGGGGGGTTTTTCAGGTAACCTAAACCGTATCCCGGAGGCTTCCGCTTCGGCTTGGCCGGTGACGGTGGCTTCGATGAAGTTGCTGTCGCCGAGAAAATAGGCGACATACGGGCTTGAGGGATTCAAGTACACGTCTCGGGGAGGGCCCGACTGCACAACCTTTCCGGAGCGCATCACAATAATCTTGTCTGAACTGCTTAACGCCGTCTCCTGGTTGTGGGACACGTGGATGACCGTCAAGCCCAGTCTCTTGGAGCTCTTCTGTATTTCATAGCGAAGCATTACCGCAGCCTTCTCATCCAGCGCGCTTAACGGCTCGTCGAGTAGTAGAAGGCGGGAGCCTGTGGCGAGGGCGCGGGCTAGGGCGACACGCTGTTGCATCCCGCCAGAAAGGTGGATCGGGTAATAGCCGGAAAACTGCAGTAGTTTGACGAGCTTAAGCAGTTCTGACGACTTCGAACCGATGTCCGCTTTTTTAACAGCCCGCACAAACAACCCGTATTCTACGTTCTCCCCCACCGTAAGGTGCGGGAACAGCTCGTAGGATTGGAAGAGGAATCCGATGTTCCGATCTTCGGGCAAAAGGCCGGTTACTGGCTTTCCATCGAAAAGAATCTCTCCTTGCGTGGGTTTTTCAAGCCCAGCCAGCATCCTCAAGACCGTTGATTTACCGCACCCTGACGGCCCGACGATGCTCACGTATTCCCCGTCGCCGACGGTAAAGTTGACGCGGTTGACTGCCGTGACCTTCTCGAAACGCTTCACCAGGTTTATCGTCTGTATCTTCGGCATTACATTTCGACCTCGGGCTTATCCTTAAATGCTAAGATGTCTTTCGGGGGCAATTGCAAGCTCACCAAGTCCCCAATCTTTCTATGCGTATGCTTCGCAGTCTTAACTGTAACTATTTGTCCGCCAACATCCACTTCAAACCGGTCTAAGCTACCAAGAAAGTTTGCGTTCACAACCCTGCCTTGAAGGGTGTTTACCCCTCTCTTATCGAACTCTATCTTTTCCGACCTAATAGCCAAGACTGCGTGACTACCCTCTAAACGAACCTCAGTCTCAATTGTCTTCCCGTTGAAGCGGGCGGCGTGTTCCCCGCACACTTCAGCTTCCAAGAAGTTTGTCTCGCCGAGAAAGTACGCCACAAAAGGGTCGCACGGTTTCGTGTACACGTCAAACTCTTTTCCAGCTTGCACCACGCGCCCGTACTTCATGACGACGATGTTTTCGGCAACCTCCATCGCCTCCTCCTGATCCGGGGTAACGTGAACCACCGTCAAACCCAGTTTTTTCGCGATCCCAACAAGCTCTGAACGAAGCCTCGCATTCAAAAGGGCGTCGAGCGCGGTCAAGGGTTCGTCGAGCAGCAGAATCTTCGACTGTCTCGCCAAAGCTCTTGCGAGCGCAACCCTCTGTTTCATGCCGCCTGAAAGCTGGTTTGGGAATGCGTCAGCCCAATCGAGCAATCCCACCAAATCCAGCATTTCATCCACGGTCTGACGGACGAGATCTTCGTCAGTCTTTTGCAGCCTTATGCTGTAAGATACGTTGTCTCTCACCGTCATGTGGGGGAAGAGCGCGTAATTCTGGAAGAAAAAGCCGACACCCCTTTTTTCAGGGGGCATGTCTGTCACGTCAACTCCGTTGATAATGACCCTTCCCTTAACGGGCGAGATTATTCCCGCGATGACTTTGAGCAGCGTCGTCTTGCCGCTGCCTGACGGCCCCAACACGACCGTGTACAAACCGTCTTCTATCGTAAGGTTTAAGTCCTTTACTTCCACAACACCCTCAACGGCGGAAAGGTCAACTAAATTTATCTGGGGCATTACTCTTCACCATGACTTCTCTTTATCATTACGAGGAAGATAAACGACAGCGCAAACAACAGTATGCACGCCAGGATAGCTTCTTCCCCGACTTGACCCCCCTCAAACAGCTCAACGAGCACGACGGTAATGGTCTTAATGTTCCTTGAAACAGACATCGTCGCCCCGGTCTCGGAGAGACTCCTCATAAACGTCATGATCACTCCCGCAATGATTGCTGGTTTAATCAGCGGGAAAGTTATCGTCTTAAAACTCTTATACGGCGTAGCCCCGAGCGTTCTCGCCGCTTCGACCAGCTCTTCATTCACACCCGTTAGCGCAGCGCTCACGGGCCTTACCATGAACGGAAATGAAAAGCTTATGTGGGCGAGCACGAGGACTAGAAGCTCGTTCACCTCAAAGTTACCCCAAAAAAGGGCGAGTGAAAGCCCCAGTGCACTGGTGGGTACGAGAAGAATCACGTCGTTTAACGTATCGAACACGTGCCCTAACCTGAATTTGTTCTTGGAGATGATGACTCCCATCGGTATTGCGAACACTAAATTCACGATTGTCGCAATCGCCGCCACGAAAAAGGATATCACGACACCCTTAAGTATCAGTCCGTTGTGGATTAATGCAGTGAACGCCGACGCATTCACGACACCAATATTCGCCAAGACTATGAACGCCGTAGGCAGTAAAATGAAGCCGGCAACGAAGAAAAACACTCCAGCATCCCGCACCCCGCTGAATCTCGCGCTCAAGAATTTCTCCGTTCCCGGATACACGTGAAACAACGGAACCCTCGTCTTAATCGAAGCGAACCGGGCAATCACAAGCAGCGCCGCCGCCGCCAAGATCAACACGATACTAACTGCTGCGGCATCTGAAACACTTCCCGCATTCTTGTATTCCACGACAATGACGGGAGCAGTCTTAACAACGCCCGCAACCATCATCGTCGCACCCGTCTCGCTCAAGCTTCTCGTAAACGCGAGAATGCAGCCGGATATGACGCTCTTTTTTACGAGCGGGAGTGAGATAGTCCGATACATGGTCAAAGCCGACGCCCCCAATGTCCTCGCAGCCTCCTCATGGATGCGGGAGACTTGTAGTAATCCGGCCTGTATGGAGCGTACGAGGTAGGGGAACGTGAAGACGACGTGCAGGAGGATTATCATCCAATAGCCTTTGGAAAACAGATGAACTGAGGGGCCGAACAAGCTGGCAGCCCACTCACCACCCCAAAACATGTAGACTGAAATGCCGAGAATCGACGTGGGAACGACAAGCGGCATGTCGACGAGCGTGTCGACGAGAAGCCTGTGCCTAAACTTTTTCCGGGCCAGAATCCACGAAAGCGGAAGCGCAAACAAAACGTCTAATGCAACCACAGTCAACGCAATCTTAAAAGAATTCACAACCGCCCCTAGAGAATCCGAAGATAAACTAAAACCCCCCCCAAAAATGTAGGAGAGAATATAAACTGGAGGGAAAAACACAATAAAAAGAAAAAACAAGATTACGAAACCATACAACAACTTCGACGAAAAACCAAACGCCATCAAACAATATATTACAATAACAAAAGAAAAAAAAGAAGGCATAAGAAACTAAAGGTAAGGAAACTCCCTTTTCCTTTACCAAAGACTTAGTCGATAGCCAGATTTTCTGAAAATTTTCGATAATATTTATGTGCTATCTTAAGTTATTATCAGGTGGTTGAATTGCCCGCTAAAGAACAGGCTAAAGAGAAGGGTTTTCCCTCTGAAGATTTTGTCAAAGAATCCATTAAAAAATATTTTAAAAAACAAGGATTCAACGAATTTCACACAATCAAATACCTAGATTTACAACTTAGAAAGGGGAACCAGGAGTGGAGAATTGAATGCAAAGGAGAGACTGCCAACGTTACTGTAGATTTCAACACTCTTCTAGGCCAGATTATTAAGAGACTGGATTATCCTAAGATATTCTATGGCATAGGATTACCTTATACTTCTAAATATGCCAATCAAATTGCTACCATTCCGCAGTATGCAAGGAAAATACTACCCTTAAAAATCTTTTTGGTTTCTGAAAAGGGGAAAGTCATGGAAGAAACTTTAATGGAGAGAAATTAAGATAATCTGTTGGTTATCTCCACTGTTTGACTCGAAATCAGACTTTAACTAAATACTTTAACTTTTATAATCTTTAGACACCTAATAATATCTCAGAGGTAAGAATTAGTTGTTGGAAGATGGCAAAACCTATTGAATCTACACCCTCTCTCAAGGGTAAAGATGCTGAACGATTCCTAAAGGAAAAAGAGCGAATGGAGAATCTTACTCCAGAATCCCGGGAATATAAGAAGTTGGTCAACTTTGGAAAGGAGTGTCTGAATAAATACAAAGAAAAACCTTTTTTTAGTCTTTAGATTTTTTTAATATTATTAAATCAAAATAAACTGGGGGATAATCTCTTTCTTTCTCTTCTTTTTCACTTAATAGGTGTTTGAATCCTATTTTATCATAAAAGCCTATACTCTCTCTTTTTGCATCTGCTGTTACGTATCTGCAACCAATCCTATCTGAGAGTTCTAGGGCTCCTCCAAACACCCACTCAATGATATGTGTACCAAAACCATATTTTCGTTGATGGCTCTTACAAACAGCTAAACGTGCAATTTTGAGTGCAGGTAATGTTGAGTATCCAATTCCTTCTTCGAGTAGTTGTTCCTTCTCTTGGTGTTCATCTTCGAATGTGATTGAATCCATTGCTAAGGTGCAATATGCTTCGAATTTTCCATCATAGAAGAAGAGATAAGTAATATTTGCTAAGGAATATTGTTGATTTAATGCGTCATCAATTATGAAAGAATTAAGGTCGGGAGTGCCACAATCAAAGTCACCAATAGATTTAATGTTTTCATCTGAAAGTATTTGTACCTCAATATCATTAAAATCAATGGATTTCATTATCAAATATTGCAGTATTTATTCTATACCTTAATATTAACAAATGTCTGTTTTCCGATTAATCCTTTCGTCTTCTTCCACATGCGGTAGACCAAAATGAACTATTTTTATTGAGAATACAATAGCTGATTGAATGGACAAAAAGAACAAATATTTCATAGAAGCACTTAATACACAAGGTTATATATTCCAAGAAAAGTGTTCTACGTTATTAAAAGAGGCTAGGAAGAAAGGAGATATTGACTGGAGTGTTTATGTTGAGGAGTATCCAACATCATTTTATGGCCAGGATACACGAGTAGACTTAATCCTTGAAAAGGGATACTATGACACACATAAAAAGAATGGTAGATTCCTGATTGTAGAATGCAAGAAACCAGATCCTCGTTATTCCTCTTGGGTATTCACTCAATGTCGAGAAATTAATGAAAACTTAAAGGCAATACAAGTTGAAATCAGATCAATAACCTCTGGAGAGGAGAACTTGCCAGTGGTTAAATCGTATGAATATGACTTGTATAATTTTCTCAAGGATTCTTACTTTGCTTCATATGGAATTGAAGTCTCATATGATTATAAAGCGGAGAAAAATAATGTTGATAAAAATCGAAAACAGACTAAAACAGAAACAATATATAATGCATGTTCTCAAGTTTTCAAAGGCCAAAATGGATTTGTTTTTGAGGAGATAACTAAGAAGATTACACACGCAGAACTTTGTGATTTTGTGTATCTACCAGCGATTTTTACTACTGCAAAATTATTTGCTGCTTTATATGATATCAAAGATGTTGACATAATATCAGGAAGAATAAATAAAGCAGAAGTAGTAGAAGTTCCTTGGATAATACTTGACTGGGGACTTACCCACCCCCTAGAGTTTGAAATGGAAGATTATAACAAAGAAACAAAATCAGTTTTTAGATATGATAGTCAGGAGTTACATGAAAAAATAAAAAGAAAACCAATATTCATTGTAAATTCTGAACACATAATACACTTCCTTCAAAAGTTAAAATTTCAATAACTCAAATCATTTTTTTCCCATATTCCTTCCAAGCCTCAAAGAATTGCATAAACTCTGTGAAGTCATCGTCCATTTCAGCCTCCTTATGATTCCATGTCCGACTCATCGCCTCCTCTTTGTCGTTATCGACGAGATTGATGTAGTTCAAAGTCGTATTGAAGCTCTTGTGCCTTGCTAACTCCTTCGTAACGACAGGGTTCTTTGTCTCTCGGTATACTTTTGTTATGTAGCTGTGTCGTAGGCTGTGGGTCGAGAATCGATACAATGGCTTCTTATCCCATTTCTGCCTTCCCGTTCCCTCACTCCAAGCGTAGATGTCCATAAAACCTGCCTTCTCCCTATACTTCTCGAACTTGTTCCTCATACAATACTTGCTCATGTGCCCGTTTTTCCCGTAGATTAGGTATCCCTGATTACGCTCAACTTCCTGTCTATATTCACGCAGATACTCCTTCAATATGGGCACTATGGGGTTGTCTTTGAGCGGTAGTGAGTCCACTCGGTCAGTCTTAGGGGCATACACTCGAAACCATTCTAGTTCAAGGTTAAAGTCCTGTATCCTGACCTTCACACCCTCGCTAATCCGAAGTCCCAGGTAGTACATAAGCTGAAAGCAGAGCTTATGCCGGGGGTTGGGTATCACGTCAAAGAACTGTTGGATTTCCTCGTCATTGAGACTCCTATCAAGTCCATGAGACCACTGGTT